>JAEEGK010001196.1_pt1 | contig 65219 bp, 51 predicted proteins | sample 8958771 | NCBI WGS metagenome assembly JAEEGK01 (sample SAMN16246547, study PRJNA631951) | gut metagenome | biome: gut microbiome; feature: rumen; material: SC-attached | host: Bos | place: Iran: Karaj | collected 2018-10
GTTCCGTGCCGTGCATCAGTTCGGGCGACCATAGCAGCACCCAACCGCACAACGAGATGCGCTCGCCGTTGTCTTCCAAGCCGCCTATCTGTCCTGGTCCAACGGCAATAATCGAGGCATCACTAACCTGCAATTTCCTCATGCCGTATGAGAGATTGAAGGGAAACTGCCGCTGAATGAACAGTCCATAGACGCCATAGTTGTTCAGGCTGTGACGGAAGGGCTGCAGCTCATCGTAGTGGATGATGCTCACCAGCGGATGCAAGACAGGTGCATCTACAAACCGCGCGTAGTCATTCGGGTTGTCGACTCTAAGTATTCGCTTCATACGGCTTGCAGTAATGTGGAATTCATACCGCAAAGGTACGCAAAAATCACAAATTAACTCCAAAGGACATTATGTTTTTCCTAAAAGTTGCTTGATATGAAAACTTTTCATATCTTTTAACCCATGAGATGCGAAAGAACCATATCTGCATACAAAAACTACTTCAAAGACTTCATTGACACTCTTAGCGATGCCGAAGCCCGTAAAGTGTTCTATGTCATTGATATGTTGAAGACACAGGAGCGAGTCAATGCCAAATTCGTCAAATACCTGCGCGACGAGATTTTTGAACTCCGTGCCGAACATGGCGGCAACATCTTCCGTGTATTCTTCATCTTCGACGATGGGAACGTAGTAATGCTCTTCAATGGATTCCCAAAAATTTTCACTTCACGAAGCAAAGAGAAACGGCTGCACATAGCGTTGCAGCCGCGATTTATCGTATCATCAACAAAACAAGAATTAGAAATGTCAAACATCAAGAATTTAGAGATACCATACTCGTTTTGTAAACATATTTCCAGGAAAGACACGCTCTAAAAGCTTATTTTTCGTTTTGTGGCACTTTTCTACCTAAAACGCAGAAAAAGGGCTTAAATCAAATCTGTACTGATAATCAATAGGTTACAAAGCCAAGTTTTGGGACACAAAGCAAAGAAAGTATACTTTCCGTACGCTGAGCAGTCAAACAGTGCAAGGTTTGAGCTGAAATTCCACCTGCGGAGATGGGCAACTTCACACGTGGAAATTACAAACATCGCGTGCGGCGTTGGCAATCTTCGCGTGCGGCGTTGGAAAACGCCCTGTGCCATATCTCAAGACGTGACACTTTAACACACAAATTTTTGTAAAGATTTTTACTGGTTTCCCCCGAACTCATAATCATTGCTGTCTGGAGAAAACAGCCTGAAAGCTTACTGCCCCTTTGGGACGTTCCAAGCCCCATTACGCTAAAGTGAGGATAAGAAGCGTTAAATAGCAGTTTTATAAATAAGCGCGAAGTTTGTTCCGGACACCAATATATAAGAACATACCATCACATAGTGTCCTTTATACAAAAGAATAATCCCATAGTGAAGGTGTCTCACTACGGGATTATTTCTTTACTCTTCAAACATATAACCGAAGCCCGTTCTGCTGACAATGTTTTGGGCGTAGTGCCCCAGTTTCTTGCGTAGGCGTGTGATGTTGACATTGACAGTACGTTCTGTAACGATAACACCTGCCCAAATGGTATCCATCAACTGCTGCCTCGAAAGCACATTGCCGCGGTTTTGCAGAAGCAGATGGAGAAGGGCGAACTCTGTGGGTGTGAGGTTTATGGGATTGCCGTCGATGGCTACTGTCTTTTTGTCAGGGTTCAACTGCAGACCATTGTAACAAAGCAGACGCTTGCCTAAGCGTGCTTCAACGATATTCATGACATAGTCGCCGATTTTCTCGCAGTCGGACACGATGTCGCTGTAGAAAGTGCCGAGGGTATAGGAAAACTGATGTGAATTGACGCCCACAATGGTCTCGTTGCGGAGCTGGTCGCGCAGTTCATTGATGTCGCTCTCGATGGATAGTGAGTCGGCAAGCGAGAGGTCCTTGCGACGCCCGCTCACCACGACAATCATCTGCACGACGGCCTCGTTCACCAATCGCAGCATATCGTGCAGCTTGACGTATTGCTCGGCTGTGAAGTCATCCTTGTTCTCGCGCAAATGGTTCACTGTACGTGCTATCTTGTAATTGGCATCGCCAATGGATTCCAGTTCGCAAATTTGACGGAGAATCACGCGCACCTTTTCCTTTGAGTCGTCCGATAGATGCTCTTTACCCACTTGCTCCAGATAATTAGCTATCTCCATTTCCATGTTGTCGGCTATTGTCTCATAACGTTCGATGCGGGCGTACATACTCTCGAACTCTCTCTTATCCTTCTCGTCGATGATAGCGCATACCATTCCAAACATGCGATGCATGCGTTCGCCATAGTGCACTATTTCCTTCTGCGCTTGCAGCACAGCAATTTCAGGCGTTTGGATTACACCTCGGCTGATGAAGTGCAACGTAGTTGGCAGCTCGGCCTCGGCATTTCTTATTGGCAGAAGCCGACAAACAATCCGCTCCATTTGTGGAATAAAACCAATGAGCAAGGCCGTGTTAAGGACATTGAAACAGGTATGGAACATGGCCAGGACGACGGGTATCTGTGCCGTCCCTCCAGTCCCGGCTGGTTCATAGCCAACGAGATGGCACACCATATCGACAAATGGATAGAACACGGCAAGCACCCAAATGACGCCAAACACATTGAATAGGAGATGAGCCAGAGCTGCTCGTCGAGCTTGGGTGCCAGCTCCTAAGGCTGCAAGGTTTGCAGTGGCTGTGGTGCCTATGTTCTCGCCCATCACCAGAGCTATACCCATATAGATGGGCAGAATTCCTGTAGAGCATAGCAAGATTGTGATTGCCATTACTGCTGCCGACGACTGCACCACGCAGGTGATGAGGGTGCCTGCGGCCAAAAAGGCAATAATGGTGAGATAACTGTCTGTATCGAACGAGGCGAAGAAGTTTACGACATCATTATTATGAGCCAAGTCCATTTCGCGTCCTACGCTGCTCAGCATAAGCAACGACCAGAAAAGGAAAGCAATACCGAAAAGGAAGTCGCCTACCACGCGATGGCGTTTCTTGTAGATAAGCACCATGCCGACGAGGAAGGTGGGAAATACGACGAGGGTAAGATCGAGATTGTAGCCCAACGACATAATCCATGCCGTGAGCGTGGTGCCGATGTTGGCGCCCATGATGACAGAGATGGCTTGAGCCAGCGTGAGCAGTCCTGCTGAAACGAACGAGACGGTCATGACTGTTGTAGCCGAAGAAGACTGCACGGCGCAGGTGACCATCATACCTGTGAGCATACCGCTCAAGTGGTTGCTTGTCATCCGGGCTAAAATGTGTCGCAAACTTGGACCTGCCATTTTCTGCAAGGCATCGCTCATGGTCTTCATACCATAGATAAGTAGTGCCAGTGAGCCAAGCAATTTGAAAAACAATTCAATCGACATATCTTCGTATATTTTCTAAATACGCGACAAAGGTACGAAATCCTGTCAAAACACACTAAAAAAGGCGATTACAATTCGGTTACAACATCTATTTGTCTCCCCAAACATGCTGTTATGAGACTTATTGTTGCAAGAAAGAGCAAATGAAATGGTGAGAGATACCCTAATCCATAAATAGTCTAATAATGGTATGAATTTTATCATTTTTATTCACTTTCTGCGAAATTGGTAAACATCCAGCCAATATGTGTAATACCTATATGAAATAATGTGCGTACCTTTGCACTCGAAATCAAACTACAATTGCAAGAAACTTAAAAACAAAAAATCATGTTAGGCAATTTTACTTTCCACAATCCTACGAAGCTGCATTTCGGCGAGGATTCTTTAAGCAAACTGAGTGAAGAACTGAAAAACTATGGCAAGAAGGTGCTGCTCTGCTATGGCGGTGGTAGCATTAAGCGCAACGGCATCTACGATCAGGTGATAGCGGAGCTGAAGAAGGCCGGTTGCAATGTAATAGAGATAGCCGGCGTGATGCCGAATCCTACTATAGAAAAGGTGCTGGAGGGTGCTCATCTGGCTCGCAAGGAGAATGTCGATTTCATCCTCGGTGTGGGCGGCGGTTCTACCGTTGACTATTGCAAGGCTGTGGCCGGATGTGCTTGGTACGACGGAGATCCTTGGGAGTATTACTTCAAGAACTGGCAGCCGATAACCTGCCGTTGGATTCCCGTGGGCTGTGTGCTGACAATGGCTGGCACAGGCTCTGAGATGGATAGCTGCTCGGTTATCTCAAGCCACTCGGAGAATCGCAAGCTGTTCTATAACTTCCGCAACCCCGATTTCGCCATACTGAACCCTCGCTTTACGTTCACCGTTCCAAAGTATCAGATGGTGGCTGGTATTTACGACATCATGAGTCACATTTTGGAGCAGTATCTGTCCGGAACCGATGACAATACGAGCGACTACATTGCCGAGGGACTGATGCGTTCACTCATCGTCAGCTCACGCAAGGCTATTGTTAACCCGGAGGACTACGAAGCACGTTCAAACATTATGTGGACGGCCACTTGGGCACTCAACACGCTCATCGACCGTGCTAAGGCTACCGACTGGATGGTTCACATGTTGGGACAGGCTGTGGCTGCTTTTACCGATGCCACTCATGGCCATACGCTCGCTGCCGTCAGCGGCGCCTACTACCGTCTGCTCATCAGCAAGTCGCCTGATGCCGTACAGAAGTTCAAGCGTCTTGCTATGAATGTTTGGAATGTATCAGCCGATGGTAAGTCTGACGAACAGATTGCGATGGAAGGTCTTGAGACGATGGAACGGTGGATGCGCGAACTGGGACTGGCGATGAACATCACCGACTGCGGTGCCAAGCCCGAACAGATTGAGGGAATGGCCGATGCATGCCCCATCTGTCAAGGAGGTTACTACATCCTGAATCGTGACGAAGTGGTACAGGTGCTTAAAGATAGTTTATAGTTGATAGTTTAGAGTTTAGAGTTAAGAATTGAAAACTAAAGCATTATTGCTGGGTCTTATGATGACAGCAAACGGTTTCGCTCAGGGCGTGATTGATGTGCACAGTCACATCATCACTCCTGAGTTTGTGTCTTCACTCGAAAGGGAGGAGCGATTGATGGACGAAGGGTTCCCTCTGCCAAAATACAATGTGGAAAATCATGTGAAGTGGATGGACGAGGCTGGTGTGCAGACATCGGTACTGACGTTGGCTGCTCCACAACCATCTTCTGTTGAGGTAGTGAGGCAGTCCAATGAGGCAGCGGCTCGCATCAAGAAGGAACACCCGGGCAGATTCCTGTTCTGTGCTGCCCTACCCCTACCCGATGTCGATGCTGCCATCCGCGAAGCCATTTATGCTCTCGACACATTGAAGGCCGATGGTATCAAGTTGGCAACAAATGTTGATGGGCAATACCTTGGTGCACCAGAACTTGACACGCTTTTCTCTTTGTTGAATGAACGGAAAGCAGTCATTATCCTCCATCCGCATCGCCCAGAACCAGTCAATCGTCAGGTGATGCAGCAGACGCCGCTCGCCATGCAGGAATACCTTTCCGAGACTACACGAGCTGTGACGAATATGATAAGCCGAAACGTACTGGCTCGCTATAATAATATAAAGGTGTTGGTGCCTCATTGTGGTGCTTATCTGCCGTTGGCCATACCACGTATGAAGTCACTGACACATGTGATGCAGGCAAACAAGATGGTGGGCGAGATTGATTATGAAGCCAACCTCCGCGGATTGTATTACGACCTTGCCGGAGCACATAGCCCCGAAGTTATCCGCATGCTGCTCACCATCACCACGCCCGACCACCTTCTCTATGGCTCCGACTACCCTTATGCCGCACCACAAGTGCTCACGAAGAGTCTGGCGAGAATGAAGCAGTACCTGACAGACGAGCCTGATCTTGCACCATTCAAGGAGATGATACTATGGAAGAATGCAAAGTGGTTGTTTGGCCAGACTGGAGAAAAGCCATCGGCAGAGACAGCTGCAGCAAATATGATTGTCCGCATTGCTGAAATAGAGGTCTATCCGCAGTATTTGAAGGAATATCTCGCCTTTGCCAACGAAGTGGACCGATTAAGTATAGAACGAGAGCCAGGAGTCGTCTGTCTCTACCCCATGCAGAGTGCTGAGGACTCATGCCAGATTCGCATCCTTGAAATCTATGCCTCAGAGGAGACTTATCAACAGCACCTGAAGACTGAGCATTTCCAGAAATACAAGCAGGGGACACTTCACATGGTAAAGAGCCTGAAACTGCCCTTGATGAAACCGCTTGACCCTGAAACCATGAAACAAATATTCAAAAAGCAAAGAAAGCCATGAAACAGATTCTATTATTTTTAGCAGCAATGTTGTTCTGCTGTTGTTCTGATGAAAGCGAAGCGAAAGCAGAAGTGAAAACTGATGTGAAAGCTGAGGCATCTGCCAATATTGTTAAGACGCTTGTCGTTTATTACAGTTACACAGGCAACTGCCGCGAGATTGTGACCACGCTGAGAAGCCAGCTAACATCCAATGTGCTGGAGATTCAGCCTGCCGAGAAGGGATTGAGGTATGAGGCCAACGGCTATGCGCTTGGCACGGAACTGCTGAACGCTATCAACGACAATCCCGACGATGCCGACAGCTACCCTGCCATCGACCCTGTGGATACCAACCTGGACAACTACCAGAACATCATCATTGTCACCCCTCTTTGGTGGAGCCAGATGGCAGCCATCATGCAGACTTTCTTGTTCCAAAATGCTTCGAAAATGGCAGGGAAACATGTCGCAATGATAGTCTCGAGCCACTCGAGCAGCATCAGTGGCGTGGTTAGAGATGCCAAGCGACTGCTGCCGGATGCCGTTTGGATGGGCGACGCTTTGTGGATAAACGCCAGCAACCACTCGAAACGAGCCGCGCTCATCGAGAACTGGCTCAAGACCTTGAACTTTGCTAAAGAACAAACAACCATGAACAAAATTTCCATAAGCATCGACGGAAGGACCCAGAGCGTAACGCTCGAAGACAATGCCGCCACAAAGACTTTGGTCGAGAGGCTGCAGCAAGCGCCCGTTACCGTGACGCTCAACAGCAGCGGCGACTTCGAGATATGGGGGGCATTGGGCTTCTCGTTGCCCACAAGCAACCAACAGATTACGGCTCAGCCTGGCGACATCGTGCTTTATAATGGCAGTAACATTTGCCTCTTCTATGGCACCAACTCCTGGAGCTACACGCGTTTGGGACATATCGACGGGCTGTCGGAAAACGAGTTGCGCTCATTCCTCAAAGCGGGCGAAAGCAATATAAGTGTAACCCTTTCGCTGACATCTGGCGCTACAGCCATCAATGGCATGCATGGCACAGAGAACGAAGACGGGGCATATTGCTCTCTGAATGGCATGAGGGTGAGCAATCCGTCGAAAGGACTGTATATTAAGAACGGCAAAAAGATACTGTTATGAAAAGAGCAATATTAGTCGCAGCACTTTTGGGCGGGATGCTGACAGGCTGCACAACCAAAACGGATAAAGATATGGCAACATTGAAACTGACACAGGAGTGGGACAAGGTGTTCCCGTTGAGCGAGAAAGTGAGCCACAAGAAGGTGACTTTTGAAACACAATACGGCCTGACACTGGCAGCAGACCTCTATACACCAAAGGATGCCAAGGGCAAGATGGCTGCCATTGCCGTCTCTGGTCCCTTTGGTGCCGTCAAGGAGCAGTCGAGCGGGCTCTACGCCATGAAGATGGCAGAGCGTGGTTTCGTGACGCTGGCCTTCGACCCCTCCTTTACGGGAGAGAGCAGCGGTGAACCGCGCCGCACAGCATCGCCCGACATCAATACCGAGGATTTCATGGCAGCTGTCGATTTCTTGTCGAAGCAGGATAATGTGGATGCCGAGAGGATTGGCATCATCGGCATTTGCGGTTGGGGAGGCATAGCACTTAATGCCGCAGCTGCCGACACACGCATCAAGGCTACGGTGGCCGCCACAATGTACGACATGACGCGTGTCAGCGGCAACGACTACAACGATGCTTTCGACGACGAGCAGTGGCGCCACCGCAATCGCGAGAACCTCTCGAAGCAGCGCCTCGCCGACCCCGGCGCGATGGCTGGCGGCGTGCTTGACTCCGTGCCACCACAGGCGCCCAACTTCGTGCACGACTATTTCGACTACTACAAGACGCCACGCGGCTACCACAAGCGCTCGGGCAACTCGAACGATGGATGGCGTGTCATCGGCACACAAGCCTACGCCAACAGCCGCTTCCTCTACTACATCAACGAGATCCGTTCGGCCGTCCTCATCATGCATGGTGCCGACGCCCATTCCCGCTATTTTGGCGAGGCTGCCTTCAACTATATGGTTGACGGCAAGGCCGAGGGCTACAAGTTTGTCGGCGAGCCCAATCCCAACCCCGAGAACAAGGAACTGCTCATCATCCCCGATGCCTCACATTGCGACCTCTACGATGGTGGCTACGAGGAGAAAGCAGGACAGGGACAGCCCAAGAACATGATTCCTTGGGACAAGCTGGAGGCGTTTTTCAAAGAGAACCTGAAATAATGTTATTGAGAGAAGAATGAAAAGAATCGTTTTATTCATAATGGCAATATTGACTATGGCAACAATGAGCGCACAGATGCTGACGGAACGGCATAAAGGATTGGCGGCATGTGCCTGCCTGATGGCACAAGGAGATACGGAGCGACTGGAACCTGCCATTCGGCGGGCGCTCGATGGCGGCGTTACCATCAACGAGCTGAAAGAGGCATTCTCGCAGCTCTATGCCTACACGGGCTTCCCACGCTCGCTGAACGCACTGGGAGTGCTGAGCAAAGTGCTGGAGAGCTCTCCCTCTTTCGGCGGAGAGAGTAAAGAAGAGGGCTCTAAATGGCAGGAGGGAAAGCCCTGGAAGCGCCCCGCAGAATGGGACAACGCCAAGAAGGCCTACGAACTGGGGGTAAGGAACCAGACACAATTATCCGGACAGCCCTTCGACTACACCTTCTGCCCGCAGGACGACTACTACCTGAAGTCGCACCTCTTTGGCGACATCTTCGCTGGCGATCAACTCTCTGCTGCCGAACGCGAGATTGTGACCGTAGCAGCGCTGAGCGGTCTGGAGGGAGTTGCCCCTCAGCTGGCTGCCCACAAAAAGGGTGCCGTGAACATGGGCAACCCACAACAGCTGGTGGACGAGCTCACCGAATGGCTCTGCCGCGAGGGCTATACCCTGAGCACCAAGTGGCCGAAAGGCGAGCCTAATCCCTACGGCAAATACTTCATCGGTCAGAGCTATCTGGCCGATGCCGGCGGCGGCGTGATGAATGTGACCTTCGAGCCTCGCTGCCGCAACAACTGGCACATCCATCACGGACAAGTGCAAGTGTTGATATGCGTGGCCGGTCGCGGCTGGTATCAGGAATGGGGCAAGGCGCCGCAGGAAATGACACCCGGCACCATCATCGCCGTTCCTGCCGAGGTGAAGCATTGGCACGGGGCAGCCAAAGACTCGTGGTTCCAGCACCTCACATACCACAGAGATGTGGAGGAGGAAACAGGCGAAGCCCCGAAGGGACAGCAAGAGCAGAGCAATGCCGGCCCTGCCCAGCCGCAACAGAAACCGAGCGGCACGGAATGGCTGGAGCCCGTGAATGATGACACCTATAATGCCCTAAAACAATAATTGAAGACAGCAGCGTCCGGAAAATTCGGCTTGGTTCGCGCTTTTAATAGCCTCCATTCCAACCCTATCCTTCGCTTCGCTCTGCACTGCTCCTTCTGTGAAAGGGAGGGAAGTAGAGGAAGCTATGCTCTCGGTCCCGCTAAGGGAAGGAGTGGAGAGAATCAGGCCGAATCTACCGGACGCTACTGTTTTTGTAAAGATTTTTCGCAGACAGACTCTTTCTGGCGGCTTATTTTTGTTCGTGTGGCACTTTGCTACCCTGAACGCAAAATAAGGGCTTAAATCGCGTTTCTTAGTACAACAGGCGGTTTGCGAAGAGGAATCTTCCAGCACCGAGCAAAGAAAGTACAAGTTACTCGTGTTGTATTGTTAATCCCTGCGTAGTTTTCTGCAGATTTTCGCCTGTGGAGTTGGTGAACCCCGCGTGGGGAAATTGCAAACTCCGCGTGCGGAATAAAAGGAAAGCCCCCACGGGCGAAAATTTGGGGGCTTTCTCAAAAAGGGATGCTTTCTGTCTTTTCCAACAATGTTGAAAATGTTTCTTTGTTGAATCAGCTCAATGTAGGCACGGGAAAGGGACCGCGCCCCATGCAGCTCGTCGTAGTGATGGCGGTGAGGGCTGCCGTGATGGCTGCCACCAGCATTTTGAGCAGCACCTCCCAGATGTTCTTGCTTTTCATAATTTTTCGTTTTTGATTTTTTCGTAGAGCGCATAGCCGTCGGCGATTACTCCTGTTGGCAGCAGCGCCCCGCATTCTATCATGGCCATTGCCCTGACGAGATTTGGCCAGTCTCTTTCGCTCAGCCTTTCTTTTCCGCCGTAGCCTGTGAGCCTGCAAACACCGTTGATGTATTCGGCGGTATTGTTTTCTGTGCTTGGTGCCCATCTTCCGATAATAGCCTCTATGCATGTAGCGTCGTATTTTCTGCGGTACGTCTGTAGGATGGCAAAGGCGGCTCTGATGCCCCATTCGAGCGATGCGAACTGCACGAACTTCGGGTCGTTCTGCTCTGCGGTCTGCCCCTTCCAGACGGTGCCAACAACCCGCCGAATGTTCAGCGGGTTGTTATTGCGGAGTCCACGCGGGTTCATTATTCGAGGCCGTGGATGGTGTCGGTGTTCCTGATCACTTCGACGGCATCGGCCTGTGCTGAGCGGCTGGGTACGAGCTGGAAGGTGGCTTCGTCGCGGAGGTTCTTGAAGCGCTTGCCGGGCGTCCAGCGGACGTTCACCGCCTTGATGTTATCGGTGGAGAAGTCGTCGGTGGTGACAGCGCCTTCGGTGGCGAGTTCCACATGGAAGTTGCCCATGTCGCCGAGCGCAACGGAATTGCCTGCCAACATCTGCTCGCGGAGGCACGCCACGGCGTCGGTGAGGATGCCCTTGATGGTGCCCTTCGAGAAGGGCGAGTTGTGGTCGGCGATGTGCTTGCAGAAATCGTCGAACGAGAGTTTCTCGTGAATCTGCGCCGTGCCGTAGGCCTTGGTCTGGGTGATGTTCTCTTTCTTCGTGCCGGGCTTTGTGCCGATGATCATGATACTGTAGTTAATCATTTTCTTTTTGGTTTTAGGTTAAACATAATGTTTGAAGTTTGCAATCGTCGCACACGAAATTGGCCACTTTCAGGTGTGATTTTTGTTTTCTTCAGCGCAAAGGTACGGCGTTTCTTTGAGGTATAAAATCATCCGTTTTATACTTTCGGAGCGGATACGATTCCAAGCTCTGGGCAGGGGAATTTCTTTTACGCAGAGTTTTGCCTCGTGACAAAATGACAACTGTGACATGTCACGAAAAGAGAGGTGGCGTTTTCTCTATATATCAATAATTACATATATTATTAATATTAAAGTAATATATAGGCCTTCGCACATCTCTCAAATCACAATGTCATTTTTGTCATTTTTGTCATTTGTCACAAAGTTTTTCGTAACTCTCATGCAAAAATACTCCGAAGTTGCAAAAATTGCCCATTTCATCGGGATTTTTTGCCCTTCGCCATAATTGTTGAAGCACTGCCTTATTGGAAATTTAATGCAAATCCCGGGCATTTCCCTTTGGGTTTTGCCTGCTTTTTCGTACTTTTTTGACGTGCATCGAAGGCCTTCCGCTCGATAATGAAAAGAAAAAAACGGTTTTCGTTTGTGTTGTGCTCGCTTATTCGTACCTTTACACCGTCAGTCGAAAGAAGGAAGGACTGGCATTGCGCCGTGCTGGGTGCAGACATAAGCACTAACGGCTACGGCTTTGCTATGAGCTTCGCAAACTGTTTTGCCGGCAAGTATCTGTGCCACGAAGGTTGCGGTGAAACTATCGCCTGCACCAACGGTATCGGCCACAACGACTTTTGGCGTCGGGATATAGGATGTCTCGTCTGCTGTGAAGACATAACTGCCTATGGCTCCGCAGGTTAGGATAACGATTCGCAACTTCGGATAACACATCAATATCTGACGGCACTGCTCTTCCAAGCTGCCGTCAAAAAGTCCGAGAAGCTTTGACACGACAGCTATCTCTTCTTCGTTGAGCTTGAGCATCGTGGCGCAGCGGAGGCTTTCTTCGATGACCTCGAGGCTATAGAAATGCTGGCGAAGATTGATGTCGAATATGCGTTCTGTGTCTTCGTCCATCGCTGCAATGAAACGCATGATGGTATTGCGGCTAACCATAGAGCGCTGTGCCAACGACCCAAAGCATACAGCTTTTGTTCGGCCGGCAAGAACAGAGAGTTCGTCCGTCCAAGGAATGTTGTCCCAAGCCACATTCTCGCATATCTCGTAGGAAGGAATGCCATCTTCGGAAAGCGTAACTTGAACAGTACCAGTTGGTTGCTCTGTTCGAGCAATGTCGCATGGAAGCTTCACCTTATCAAAGACTTGCAAAATCTCGTCTCCAAGAGCATCGTTGCCCACTGCCGAAACAACTGCGCTCTTCCAACCGAACTGGCCGACATGAAAAGCGAAGTTGGCTGGTGCACCGCCCAACTTACGTCCATCCGGCAAGCAGTCCCATAAAGCCTCGCCTATGCCTACAATCGTATCTTTCATCACTTGCCTTCCTTCTTGCCAAAAACAGAGAAATGGACATAGCGCTTAGGATGTGCCTTGAGGTCGCTCACCAGACTGTCGGCGCTCTGTACCGTATGGTTCAAGTTGTCGTAAATCGACGGGTCGCTCATCAACTTGCCGAGCGTACCCTTGGGACTTTGCATCTGTTCCATCATATCGTGGACGCTGCTGATGGTCTGGTTGACATTCTCAAGCGTAGCCTGGAGGTCGAGCTGGTTCATCTTGTCGGTCAGTGTCGTGACATTCTCGCCAGCTTTGGTGAAGGTGCCCGTCATCTTCGGTATGTCGTTGCGAAGCAGGGTGTTGAGCTGCTCTGTGCTCTTGTTTAGGTTCTCCGTGATGAGTTCGGCGTTCTGTATGATGAGGGGAAGATTGGGGTTGGAAAGCAAGGTGTTGAGCGTTACGACAAGGGTATCGACCTTTGCCACAACCTCCTCCAGCTGCGGCACCATTCCCCCGACCTTTGCCATCAGGCCGCTAACATCACTTCCCTTGATGGTGTCGCCTGGATGATAGGCTTCGCGCAAGTTAGTGGCAAGCAGCATGTTGAGCGTACAGCCGCCAAGAACGGCTTCGTCAAGCTGAGCCGAACTGCCTTTCGGGATGCGGAGCCCCTTGTCAGTACTAATCTCCACAACAACCTCGCCGGGATGATTGTAGTCGTACTCTATGCCCGAAACGATGCCCACCTTATAGCCATCGGCATAGACCGCACTGCTCTTGGTCAGACCTTTAGTATTACTGAAAGAGATATAATACTTCTCGCTGGTACTAAACAGGTTAACGCCTTTCAGGAAGTTAATGCCAAGAAAAAGCGCAACGAGTGCAACGACGCCTGTTATACCTATCTTTACTTCTGTTCGCATAGCCTCTTTTATAGCCTCTCCATAAGGAAAGGACCTCCTTTTTATTACTTATATCCTTAATCTTCAAATCCTCCTCTCGTAAGACCCTCTCCCTACAGGAAGAGGTTTTTCGGGGAGGCATCATTTCTTATATGCCACGAATGCGTTGTAGATGCTCTTAGCCATAGCATTCACGCCCGCAGTGGATGTGAGATACGCCGCTTCGCTGGGGTTATTGATGTAGCCAAGCTCGATGAGGATGCTGGGCATACTTGTAGCCCTAAGCACAAGGAAACCAGCCTGATGCACGCCCTTGTCAACACGTTTCGCCGTGTTGCGGAACTGCTTCTGAACGAGACTGGCAAGCTTCACGCTGCTTTCCATGTTCTTGTCTTGCATAAGCTCGAAGATGATATAGCTCTCGCTCGAATTCGGGTCGAAGCCTTCATACTTCTGCTCATAGTTGTTCTCGAGCGTGATGACCGAGTTCTCTCGCTTTGCGACAGCAAGGTTGTCAGCAGCTCTGTGCATACCAAGTGTGTAGGTTTCAGTGCCTTGCGGACCAATCTTGCCTGCGGTGGCATTCGTGTGAATACTGATGAAAAGGTCGGCTTTTGCCTTATTGGCGATGTTGGCACGCTCGTTCAACTCAACGAAAACATCCGTCTTGCGCGTATAGACCACCTTAACATCCTTGCAATTCTGTTCAACAAGCTTTCCAAAGGCAAGAGCCACTGCCAGATTTATGTTCTTCTCCTTGGCCTTATTGCCCATTGCACCCGGGTCTTTACCGCCATGACCGGCATCGATGACAAGCGTGTATGGCAATGCACAAAGGCTGCATGCAAGAAGCAAGAAAGCGGCAATGTATCGTTTTATCATAGACTAAAAAACTCTATTCCGCGTGCAAAGGTACGAAAAAAAGTGAGAAATGTGAAATGAAAAAAGAAAAAATATATCATCGCGCCTGCTTTGCTAAGTGCCCGCAGGCAAAAGAACAACTCATTTCCTGTCTTTTCCATCTCAATACACAGTCTGCAAATGAAGAAACGCAGTCTGTAAATGAAGAAACGCAAGTTGCATACGTTGGTACGCAATCTGCGTCTCAAAAACTGAGCATGCCTTAAGGAAGAATTGGGCACGCTGAAAAGAAGAATTAGGCGTGTCTCATGGAAGAATTAGGCACACTGAAAGGAAGAACCGGGCACGCGGGAATAGAGAGGCATGCGTGCAGCATTGCATCACAGCTTCAGTCTCCATCGCGCTCCTGCCATTACCCATGTGCCGGGCTGGGGAACAGAGCCGAGGTCGTAGTAGCGATGGTTGGTGAGGTTCGTGGCCTGCACGTAAATCTGATAGCGAGGGGCGTCCCATTGGAGCTTTGCGTCGAGCATGGCGTATGGCTGATAGGGGACGAGTTCGCCGCCACTCAGATAACTGCCCACACGTTCTTGCCATCGGAAATCCCAACTCATCGAGAGACGGCTGACAATACGATGAGAGAGGTTCGCCACAACCTTGTGCCGCAAGTACTCCATCGCCACATTGCTCTTCACAACGCCCTCTGCATCGTGCTTGGCCTGATGAATGAAAGTGTAACCAGCCGAGAAAGAACGTACCCATGTGTCGTGACCGTAAAGTTCCGGGAAAGAGACTCTCCCCTGAGCCTGCACGCCTACATTGTCGAGGCCGAAGGAAGCGGTATGGAAGATGTCGTCGGGCGAATACATCACCCAGTCAATCATCTGTGTTCCATGGTGATAGAAGCCGCGAACCGATGTCTCTACCCCACTCCACTTGTGCTCTGTTCCGAGCGAAAAGGAGTGATTGTGCTCAGGCTTGAGGTCGCGATTCCCTTCGTGTGTTGGGCTCTTATAATATAGTTCTGTAAAGGTTGGCAGACGGAAGCCTTTGTTGTAGGAGAAGAGCAGTTTCCATTGCGACGAGGGGCGATAGGCGATGTCGATGCCCGGGTAGAAACGGAAACGATGGTCTATGCTCGATGTCATGCTTGCCATCAGGCCGGCGGAAATCGTCCAATGCTGCAGCAGGATGTTGTGCTCAAGGCAGAAGGATACGGTCGTGCGGTTGTCGCTACGCGTATAGACGCCCAATCCGTCTTTCTGCGGAATGTCTTTGCCGATATTCGAGCTGAGGATGTTATCGTGCCTCAAGAGTGCTGAAGCTGCCGTCTTGCCGAGTTTCCAATCCACATGGCCGCCAGCCTTAAGGCCATAGACGTCTGTCCGGTGGAAGTTCTCGCCAAAAGTCGTGCCGCGGACCAGCTCGAAGTTGTCCCAAGAACGGTGCCAGAAGACTTGCGGCGTGAAGTGGAACTTGCCTTTAGTCTCAGCGCTAATGCTTGTCATCAGCCGCTGGTTGCGCTCATATTGGTCGGGATAGTTAGCGCTGTAGAAAGTGTTTGCTCCGTAGTTCTTCTTCGAGAAGCCAAGCTGCCAGTCGAGCCGCAAAGCCTCGCTTTCGTAGTCGCCCTGATAATAGAGCTGTCCCTTCTGCCAAGAGCTGTTGAGTGTACCGCCGTCGCTCCTTCCGCCGCTGCCGCTTATACGGTTCGAGAACCTACCAGTCGAGAGAGAAATTCTTGCCTCGCCTTCCGCATTACCGAAGGAACCTCCTTTGCCAGCAAGCTCAACGCAAGATTCCCTGTCGTGCTTGGTGACAATATTGATGGCGCCGCCAAAACTCTGTCCGCCATAAACACGGCTTGCTGCGCCCTCGAGCACCTCGATGCGTTCGATGTCGCTGATGCTGACGGGAAAGTCAGCAGAAAGGTGTCCTGTTTGTGGATTGCCGATATCGATGCCGTTGAGCAGAAGAGTGACTTGGTCGAAGGTGCCGCCATCGATGCTGATGTCCGTCTGAATACCAAAGCCACCGCGTTGCCGGACATCCACGCCGGTGACTAGCTTCAAGAGGTCGTTGACGCTCTGCGCCGCCGCTTGTTCAATATCCTGCCGGCTGAGCACGCATACTATTCGCGCCGCCTGCAACTGGGTAAGGGGAGCCATCGAAGCGCTTACCGTAAGCTCGGACAACTCCTTACCCACCTCCGTCTCCTCTGAGGACAATGGAACAGAAATCTTTCCTCGAGAAGAGGGAGAAAGACTCGCCTGCGCCTTAGCCGCCACACTCAATGTGGAAACGCTGAGGACACCTATGCATATGACTTTATGCAGGCTGGCAAAGGCAGCATAACCCTTATGGGCAAACTGCCGCCATCTGATTATATGAGTGGCATTCCCGATTCCTTGCATTCCTTTCGCATACTTTCCGGCCAAATGCTGGCCTGTGTTTCACCAATATGAGCCTTGTGCAGGAGTATCATACATAGCCGGCTCTGACCGATTCCGCCACCAATTGTCAAAGGCAATGTGTCGCCCAACAAACGCTGGTGGAAGTAAAGCTCCTTTCGCTCTTCCTTGCCCTGCAAAGCAAGCTGGCGGAGCAGCGATTCCTTGTCCACACGAATGCCCATCGAACTCAGTTCAATGCTGCGATTGAGCGTCGGATACCAAACAAGCAAATCGCCATTGAGTCCCATAAAACCGCTCTCGTTGGGAGTGCTCCAGTCGTCGTAGTCAGGAGCACGGTTGTCGTGGACCTCACCATTGCTTAGCTTACCACCAATACCAATGATGAACACGGCGCCGTAAGTCTTGCTGATAAGGTCCTCGCGCTCTTTCGGGGTCTTGTCCGGATAGAGCTGCAGCAATTCCTCGCTATGAATGAAGTGAATGTCCTCAGGAAGGAAAGGCTTCAGCTGCGGATAGTTCTCGCACACATAGAACTCCGTGCGCAGAATGGCGCTGTATATCTTCGAGACAATGCGACGCAGATAGGCCTCATTGCGATTCTCGCGCAAAAGCACGCGCTCCCAGTCCCATTGATCGACATAGAGGCTGTGGATATTGTCCAACTCCTCGTCCGCACGAATGGCATTCATGTCGGTCACGATGCCGAAGCCGGGCTTGGTCTTGTACTCGGCGAGAGTAAGGCGTTTCCACTTTGCAAGAGAATGTACCACCTCAGCCGTAGCATCATTCATATCCTTGATGGGAAAGCTTACGGGCCGCTCCACGCCGTTGAGGTCATCGTTGATGCCCAATCCTCGTAGCACGAAGAGCGGAGCCGTGACGCGACTCAGACGCAGTTCCGTAGAAAGGCTTGCCAAGAAAAAATCTTTGATTTTCTTGATTGCTTGCTCCGTCTGGTTCAAACTTAACAGAGCAGTGTATCCTTCAGGCTTTAAGAGTTTGCTCATATCATTTCTTTCGATAATTCACGCAAAATTACATCTTTTATTTCATTCTGTCAAGAAAAACAGGTAAAAAAGTTACATATTACCACATCTTTGCCTGCAGAGCATATAAAATGCTATACAATGCAACGACATATTGAGTGTAATCAGGCATCTTCATCCTCTCATAAACAAAAAGGCAACCTTGCTTGGTTGCCTTCCTTGCGGAGAGACTGGGATTCGAACCCAGGGTACCCGTAAGAGTACGCCGCATTTCGAGTGCGGTCCATTCGACCACTCTGGCATCTCTCCTAATTCGGCTGCAAAGGTACAACTTTCCTGCGAACCTGCCAAATCTAGGCAAAGATTTTTATATTCTTCTTAGAAACTCTTTGGTTACGGCGAAGCTTTTGTCGGCCATCGTATCCCAGAAATTGAGGTATTGGTCGAAGTGGGCTTTTACGCCTGGGGTGTCGCTGATAATGCGGAAACTGAGGAAAGGTATTTGCCAAAGATGGCAGACCTGAGCGATGGATGCGCTCTCCATATCGACCGCCAAGCCTTGAGGATATTTCGCCTTGATGGCATCGAGTTCTTCACGACCGGTTATGAATTGGTCGCCCGTACAGATCAGGCCCGGAACGATGCGGACATCAGATTCAAGGCTTGTTGCAACAGTCACGAGGTTTTCATCTCCCTTGAAGAACTTGGGCAAGCCTTGCACTTGCCCCGGGTCGCAATCTTCGCCGCAATAAACATCGTGGTAGCAAACCTCTTTACCTATAACGACATCCATCACATCGAGCTTCGCATCAATGCCACCTGCAACTCCTGTCGAGATGATGCAGTCGGGACGAAACGTCATAATGAGGTTCGTGACGCCTGTCGCTGCATTCGTCTTACCGATACCGCATTGCAAGAGCACCACCCTACTCTCACCAACTTTGCCCGAAAGAAACTTCTGCGGACCGCTTTGTACGGTCTCTGCATCCTGCAGCAACGCTGCAACCTGGCGATATTCAACGCTCATCGCCGTCAGCACGCCTATTGTCTTTTGCATACCTATAAATGATGATTTTAGTGCAAAGGTACGAAAAAAAGTTCATAGTTCATAGTTCTTAGTTCATTGTTTTTTGTAACTTTGCAGCAACAAAGACAAAAAGAGATGAATATACTGCTTGAGATATGGACACTGTTATGTGAAATGTCGCCTTATTTGTTGCTTGGTTTTTTGCTTGCCGGATTGATGCATGAGTTCATTCCGGGTAAGGTCTATACAAAGTATCTGGGTGAAAACTCGCTGAAAAGCGTCGTGCTGGCAGCCCTCTTTGGCGTGCCATTGCCCCTTTGTTCCTGTGGCGTCATTCCGACAGCAATGGGTATTCGCAGAGAAGGAGCAAGCAAAGGTGCCACAATATCTTTCCTCATCGCCACGCCTCAAACAGGGGTGGACAGCATCATCGCCACCTACAGCCTGATGGGATTGTCATTTGCTATCATTCGCCCCATTGTGGCTTTGGTGACGGCTATCTTCGGAGGAGCGCTTTGCAATATGTTCGAGGCTCCCTCTAACTCCAGCCCCTCTCTAACTTCCCCAAAGGGGAGAACAAATTGTTCAACTTCCAATTGTCAATGTTCAATGTCCAACGGCTCATGGTCGATGAGATTCTTCCGTGCTCTCTCCTATGCTTTTGGCGAGATGATGGAGGACATCGGGAAGTGGCTGGCAATAGGCTTGATAGTGGCCGGCATTATTACCGCCGCCGTGCCCGATTCCTGGTTCACCATCTTCCAGGGGAACACACTCTACAGCATCCTCTTTGTGCTTGCTTTCAGCATTCCCATGTACCTCTGTGCCACAGGAAGCATCCCTATTGCGTTGGCATTGATGTTGAAAGGACTGACGCCAGGAGCAGCATTGGTGCTCTTAATGGCCGGACCTGCAAGCAACGCTGCAAGCATATTGGTTGTGAGCAAAGTGCTTGGCAAACGCCCGATGCTGATTTACCTTATTGCCATCATCACAGGAGCTGTGCTCTTTGGATTTGGCATCGACTACCTGTTGCCGAGAGAATGGTTTACGGCTCCAGTTGCCCAATACGAGGCCTGTCATGAAGAGGGTATTGGCCTCTTTTCCTACATCTGCACAGGACTTCTGCTTGTTCTTTTGCTGAGGGCTCTCTTCTTTGCTCATCATCATCACCATCATGAAGAGTTTCCAAAGGAGATGGAGGGAGCACACATTATTTATAATATAGAAGGGATGAACTGCAATCATTGTGCCGAGAATGTCAGGAAAGCCATTGCCGCAGTGGAGGGCGTGGAGCAAGTAGAAGTCTCCCTTCACGAAAAGACCGCCATCATCTTGGGTAAGCATCGGGAACAAGAAGTGCTTCAAGCTGTGGAAAGCATCGGATTCAAGGCCAGCAAGATACAAGAAGACTGAAGGAAACATGAAAGAGTCAACAAAGTCGAAACTGACAAAGTTCACACGTCTGTGGGCTGTGTCGATGGTGCTCAGCATCGCATTGTGCATCGTTGGAGTTTTTGCCTGCATCTACGAACACAGGACCCTGATGGGGGTTGCTGCAATAGGAACCTTCCTGATGTTCATAGTTATGTTTTGCCAGCTGCTTACTTCCATCATCATTCGCCGCTGGTGGAGTTTGGTTGGCGTCATCATCGGCTTAATCCTGTCGTCCATTGTCGTGATATGCTCCCTAGTGGTTCTTGCAGCGGGACAATATCGACCGCCCAAGAGAGAGGAACCGAACGACATTTCAGACATCATGCTAACCATCGCCAGTCAGGAAGACCCGGGAGAGCTGCTTGCCTCCATCAAGACATCATGGCAGCAATATACCCGAGGAGAAGCTTATTCTGGAGAGTTTAGTTTGCAGGACGACTATCTGATGTATGCAGATAGAGACGAAAATCAAGGACTCGTCTGGACAGACACCACAGAGTTTCGGAGTTGGGACTTTCAGGATGAACCCCTCGAGCTTGTGGCAATGGCGCATCGCGACTACCTCAACGGCGAGCTTGCAGGCGGGCAATACAGCGGCCTCACATTCTACATCTATGATGGCGACACCATAGAGTGGGTTTATACAGGGGACTACGGCATCGAACCTCCCGAGATTGACGGACTGATTGCGTACAGACTCTCGGACACGGACTCTGACATCACTCTGACCGCAAGCAACCCCGAAGAAGGCAGCCGCACGAATTCGTTCGTCTGGAACGGAAGCAGATTCGTCAAGTCCTCACAGCCCTGATTATTGTCTCTATAACGACAGATTCCGGCGTATCTCACGACACACCGAAACCGGCGGAATTCCTTTCTAATAACTATTAAATATACCTTTAAACTTATTGGCGTACGAACTTGTAGTTTGTTACGCCGCATTCCTGCATAATGCTTTTGATGCGGTCTATATGTTTCTGCGGAACGCCCTTGCAGACATTGATGCGTACGCTGTGGTCTTTGCGGATGGCCACTTCCTTCAGATGTACGCTTATGTCATCCACATCCCATTTCCAAGAACAGATTGTGTAGTTCTTCCAACTGTAGCCGTCGAAATTGCCACGCCTCTCCCAGATAGTTGTCTTAGAACCGCTGTCTTTCGGAGGGGTTCCTGTGAGCAGGATGGTCAGTTCGGGATTGATGTTGCCCTTCACATTAGCAGGAATCTGAACAGGTTTTGTGGTGATGTTGACCGTTAGTTTTCCTTCCTTGGATCGTGATTGTATCTCTATCTTCTTCAAAGCTGAGGCAGGCAGGTCGGGAAGATTGTGAACATCAAGTTCTTTTCCATCGAGCATGACTTTGTAGTACTTTGTATGGAAGGCCCACGGATAGCGGCAATCGGGATGTTCCTCGATATACGAACCTTCGTCTCTCACTACCCAAGTGCCCTTGAGCCAAAAGACTGCAATTGCAGGGCCATGCTTTTTGATAAAGTCTTTTGCGTCATCCTTGGGGATAAAGGCGTTCAGCATTCTATTCTTATAGAACCCATGTACTTCATCTGTTGCTACAAGGCCCATTCCAGGCACAGCCACCGTGACAGGCTTGTCTGCCTGAACTTGATCGATAACTTCTAATGCCGTCTCACTGCCGTTCTCCACTTCTTTGGAGGGTTCGAGGGAGGCTGTTGGCTTTGCCCAGACAACGAGGGCCAGTGTCATGAGTGCCGGCAGGATGAGAGCCTTGCTCATCAGCCAGCGATTGGAATTGTGTGTGTGCATCATCTTGATTCGCTTTTTGAGAGAATGGTGACTCAGATTGTTGCAGACCGTCTGCAGTCGGCTGCCCACAGCTTTCGTCACGAGTAATAGTTGATATGTCTTTGCATCGATGCCAAAGTTTAGTACTGCGTCGTCTGCCTCGTATTCGTGGATGGCTTTCAAGTCTCGCCCCAAGAGATAGACGAAGGGGTTGAACCATTGGAGAGCTTTCACAAGTTCTAAGAGAAGCAGGTCATAGGTATGTCCGAGACGGATATGAGCCTGTTCGTGTGCCAAGATGGGCTGGCGCAGGTGCTCATAGTCTGAAGCACTTATTATAATATAATGTAGGAAGCTGTAGGGAGCAAAATCACCTCCTTGAATGACAACCGTATTGCCCTTCTCGTCCTTCGTATGCACGCCGTCCCTTATCTCGTGGAAGAGACGGAAGAGCTGGAAGAAAAAGATGGAGATGGAGACTAACATACCGAGCAAATAAGCCAACATCACAACCTCATTCCATGTGAGGAGGCTTTCCTTTCCCTGTTCTGTCGGATTGACAATCTTATGTAGTTCCTCATGCTGAGATGTCTCATATTCATTCTCGAATTGTATATCGGGCTGAACATAAGTTTCCTGCAAGGGAGCTGCTTCATAGCTGAGAAACTCAGGCTTCTGTATGGTAATTTGAATGAAAGGCAACACCATCGACGCCACGAGCACGACAAGCAGAGCGATTCTGTTGAAGCGATGGAACGTCTCGCGACTCAGCAGCAAGGCAAAACTCCCGTAGAGGACAGCCAACAGCAAACAAGACTTTATAATATAGAGCATCATAACTATGAAGGTTTTGCTCGATGTTAGTTAACTATGAATTAAAGAAAGTATCTCTTGCAAGTCTTCATCTGTAAGATCTTCGTTCTGAATGAGGAAGGAGCAGAAACGTTTGGCCGATCCTCCGAAGAGTTTGTCCTTCGTGTCACCCACAACATGGGCGATGTATTTCTCACGCGATAGCATTGGCGAATAGTAAAAAGTACGGCCCGTCTCTTCCTTCTTCTTGTGTTCCACATAGCCCTTCGCTTCGAGAATTTTCAGGAAGGTCGCCACAGTTGTATAGGCAGGCTTAGGCTCGGGATAGCCTTCAACAATCTCGTTCACCGTGAGGGCATGCTGGGCATCCCAAAGGACATTCATCACATCCATTTCTGCTCGCGTAAGGAGCTTCATTGTCTTCTTCTCGTTCATAATATTTGCTTTATTCTGATGCAAAGGAACGGAGTTTATAGAACCTCAACAAGAGAAATATGAAAAAAGGCAGCCACAAGCGCTACCTTTTAACATATTTATTTAGTTCTGCCTCGTCGTTTATTAGTAGTTAACAAAGTCAGAGGTTCACTTCAACGCTTTCGAGCCAATGGATGCACTATACCAATAAGGTTCATGGATTCGGTTAATTCCGCCATCCGTAAAAATGAAAGAGAAACTTATGCCCCTTTATGTCAGTCGAAGAGACGCGCATCGTGGCTCATCAGACTTTTCATTTTGGGAAGGATGGGTTCGAAAGGCCCTTTGGAATGCCGACGGCGTTTAATCTCAGCCGTCAGCTGGTCTTCCACATCGTGGTCGATGAAGCGTTCCGCCGGTTTGCCGACACCTAAGTTCCGAGGCCATTGCTGTGCTTCCTTGATGAGACGGGAAGCCTTTTTGTAGTCCCCTGAATCGATAGCGGAGGCAGCGAGGTGGAGCTTGATGTCGCGGTACTTATCGTGGCTGCCGCGCATTCCCTCGAAAGGCAGTATAACGAGCGAAGAGAGCAGGACGTCGGCCTCTTCGTAGCGACCAGCAGCCACATAGGCATCTACCAGGGCATCGCCAATCTGCATGTTATTCGGACAGGTGGGACGAAAGGCCTGCAACATCCCGATGGCTTCTTCCGCCTTGCCGCTGCCAATGAGCGACATGGCCAGGATGCGGCGGTAGCGCCAAGCTTTCGGCTCAATCTCGATTGCCTTTCGTACATCGCTGGTCTCGCCTGAGAAGGCTTGATAGCGATATATATAATAAGGTGCATAGGAAGCATCGTCGGGGGCGACAAGTTTTCGTGCGGCATCACCGTCTCCAAGATAGTCTTTCAGCAATGCCAACAGGTATCGGCTCTGCCAATGTCCACCGTGAGCCAAAGCCCATTCGAGGGGTGCAGCAGATTCCGTTCGGAATGGAAACACGAAATCGAGCGTCTGCTGTTCGGCAGGCTCGATGGCATCTGTATCATCGCGCAGCCAAGCCATCCACAATGCGGTAAGGGCATTTTGTCGGGGCAGAGCCGCGAGGATGTCTGCGGCCTCTTGGTCCAAATGGATGCTATGGTAGAAGATGGCCAGCTCAAGATACTCTTCCCAAGGTATTTCCTCGCGGAAGGAGCGGGCAAAGTCCTCAGGCGAAAGAGAGCCCGCAAGCATCTTCTCTGCATCGGCAAAGTGGCTCAGAGGGTCGAGGGCAAGAATCTGTTCCATCCCCTCCCCCGTTTGCCGATAGAGAATCATCATAGCGGTGACGTTGTGTGCATTGGTTATAAGCGCCCTCCGTGCATATTCCTCAGCCAGCCTGCCATTGCCGAGGCGAGCGTGGAGACGCGCCAGTTCTGTATGGCAAGCCGTCCGGAGCGCACCATGGGAAATGGCAGCCACTTCAAAGCAGTCGAGGGCTTCCTCGTCCTTCCCAAGCGCTACAGAGGCGAGACCTGCCACATAGCCTGCTTCGGGATTGTATTGGTCGATGGTGAGCGCCTGACAGGCAAAGTCCCAAGCCTCTTCATAATGCATGCGGAGGAGCAGCAAATGCGCCTTCAAGGCCAAGGCATCCGCAAAGGCAGAATCTTGTTCCAAAGCTTTTTCAAGAGCCTGCCCAGCTTTGTCGTATCTGCGCAATCCCATATAGTCGCGTGCCATAAGCAGGTTTGCCGAAGCAGAGGAGTTGTTGAATTTGGGATTGCGATGAAGGGGGCGTTCGGAGATGTCCTTTTCTGCTCGCCAAAGCACTTTATCTTCCATCAGAATCTTACCAGGCACGCCTTCGATATCTATCTTGAGAGGTTGGGCAGGGCGCAGGTTGTGCTGGGAAACATAGAGCTTTGTCCCATTGGCGTCGAGAATCGTCAAGGTTCCGCTTGATGCCTGAAGCGGATAGATGCCTACATGTGCACCCTTCTCATCGTTCCGTACATCTGTCACTGCATCCAGCGTCACCTCGTCTGCCATACCAATACCACGATAGGGCAGCCAATATTCGGTCCATTCGTCGGTGCCGTAAGGAGCAAAGAGCGGCTGCCTGAACGACGATTCGAGAGAACTCTTTTCCATATTCTGGTTATAGAGCCGACCGCCTTGCATCTCTACATATTGCACGCCGCAATCAGAAAGCAAGTCAATCCAAATCCGCCCGTCATCATTTCGCGACCATGCGAAATACTTGCGACCGAGTTTCTCGTCGCGCATGGCATAGTGCAGCATTCCCCAGTCGCTCTTCTCGTAATATGCTCCGAAGAAAGGCTTGCGCGTACCAACAACATGATAGGAAATGCTGGACATGCCTTCCTGATTGGCATAACGAGAGATGTCGCGCCCTTGATTGTCCAAGGGATACGAAAGATAATCTCCATTATGACCGATGGCATGTGAACCGGGATAGACCAGAACCAAGTCATCTGCCGACGTCACTCCGGAATTTGTCCATGAATAATAGGGCTGGTAACAGCCGGTCAGGTTGTACCATGTGGATGTGGTACGCAGCCAAACAGCATCCTTTGGCAGGTTTATCTCCACACACCAACGGCTGTGGCTGGTCATCTCCAGGACGCCAATGTAGCAACTGACACTCCCGTCTGCCTTCTCTTCTGTTCTCCAATCCACGGGATGGGCACAAGAAGGAGCATGGCCGATGACACCATAATTGAATTCGATGCCGCCGCTCGTCCAAGGCCCTCGCATGGCAATGTCACGAAACTTCACGGCATTATTGTCGTAGAACATCTCCTTTCCTGCGGTTTTGTCGAACACCGACCACACTTTTCCGCCAATCTCTGGGAAGACTTTTACCTTGAGATAAGGATTCTCAAGCACCACCATCTTCCACGACTGTTGTGTCGGAGAAGTGGAGAACTCGTCGAAGTTGCAATAAGGATAGCAGTTGCGTTTCACCTGCGGGATGGGATTGGGGTCGCCGAAAGGATAGGTAGTCATCACGGTATCCTTCACAGTTATAGTCTGGGCGCCAACCGCCAAACAAACCATAACGAGGCTCGACAAGAGGAATCGTTTCTCCATATTCGTTTATCTGATAAAGTGCATGGGCTGCCATTCTTCCCGCTTTGGATAGTCGGGATTGCCGTCGGCATGTATCTTATTTAGCAACCAAGCCATGTTATTTGCCATTGTGCGCATGGTCTGCATGCCTTCCGTATCGAGAGCAGCCTGCCCTTCCTCACGCCCATAGACGATATTCCAGTATTGAGAGGTAACTACAGGCATGTTCATCATCTCAAAAGGCATGTTCATCGTTTGGAAAGCAGCCGTAGCTCCACCTCGACGGCATACGCAAACGGCAGCTGCGGGCTTGTTCACCACCTTGTCCCCTGCCGAAAAGAACATGCGTTGGACGAGCGACAGCACAGAGCCGTTGGGTTGACCGTAATAGACCGGCGAGCCCACAATCAGCGCATCCGCATCGTCCAGCTTTTCAGAGATGCGATTGCAGATATCGTCATCAAACACGCAACGCCCCAATTGCTTCGTCTTGCACTGTGCACAGGCGATGCAGCCTCGAACGGGCTTCACACCAATCTGCACAATCTCTGTCTCTATTCCTTGCTGCTCCAAGGTCTTTGCAGCCTCGCTCAATGCCAGGAATGTGTTGCCGTTCTTGCGTGGGCTACCGTTAATCAATAGTACCTTCATAATTCATTTATTTTAGTTTCTTATATAAACATAGATAGGATTCCCTAAATACAAGAGAGACCTTTCCGCTCGGTTTGGAAATGGTGAGGTGCTAATCATATAGCAGGTATTTTTGTCTCTTCTGTTTGAACGCCTCCACATCGTCCTTCCAACGGGCGCGTATTTCTGTTTCGCTGCATCCCTCTTCAATCATTTCACGAACATAGGTTTGCCCCAGCAGCTTATCGAAGAAAGAGGTGAAGAACCCATCTGCCTTGCCCTCTGCCTTTAGGCATCGATAGGCATCTATAACATATGCCAGGCTCATCTGAGCGTGCCATATCGTATCGTAGGGAATGGCGGAAAGGTCTCTGCCGTAACATTTCTCACCCATCAGCACAGGGCGCGTGGCTCCTGGCACACTCTGTGGAGTGAATGAATAGCTGTGGCACGCTTTCATCCCTGGATGGCCATATTGCTGAAAGGGCTTGTCTGTTCCTCTTCCCATACTGACCACAGTCCCCTCAAAGGGGCAGAGCGATGGATAGAGATAGACTGACTGCATGTTTGGCAGGTTGGGCGACGGGGCTACAGGCAAGGTATAGTGGGTCTGATGGGTATAGTTCAAGCATGGGATTACCGTCAGCCTACACTCATTGCCCTCGTTGAGCCACTTCTCACCAATTGCCATTTGCGCAAGTTCGCCAAGCGTCATGCCGTGCACCACAGGGATGGGCAGATATCCCACTCCACTGCGCAATGATGCCATATCGAGGATGGGGCCGTCCACATAGTGCCCATTTGGGTTCGGACGGTCCAATATGAAGACCTCTCTACCATATTTCGCACAGGCATCCATCAGGTGGCACATCGTCACATAATACGTATAATATCGCAAGCCCACATCTTGAATATCCACAAGCAGCACGTCGAACATCCCAATAGCTTCCTCTCCAAGATGCTTCTTGCGATTCTGTCCGTAGAGTGAAAGGATGGGAATGCCTGTCCGCTCGTCAACTTCGTCCGCCACTACGGCTCCCGCATCGGCCCTTCCCCTGAAGCCATGTTCCGGGGAGAAGACAGCTGTCATCCTTACCCCCTTTTCCACAAGCACATCCAAGACATGCCGATGTTCTGTCCCCACAAGCCCTGTTTGGTTGCTGAAGAGTGCCACACGCTTTCCCTTGAGGAGCGGCAGATAGAGCTCTGTCCGCTCATCTCCTGTCATCACGCGTTCAGTCTTTTCTCCCTCATTGTCTTGAAAGCTCTGCCAATCGCAGCCCCAATGGTAGCTATATGCTGGCAGAAGGACCAATAACAATGCTATTATTCTTGTCTTCATTAGTAACAATTCTATTACAGAAACTTCTGCAAAGTTACGAATAAGTAAAGACATAACAAAATAAACAGAGCTTTTTTCGCTTACTTATGCCGCATCTCAAAGACGTCAGCAGTGAGGATGGAAAACTTCACACGTCAACTTCGCAAAATTCACGCGTCAACTTTGCAAACTTCACACGTCAACTTTTGAAACTTAACGCGTCTATACAATCCATAAGGGACAGGCCTATTGTGCTAAGCACGGCGAAGCAGCCAGATTCCAAGCAGACAAACAGGGCCGCAAAGGGCATTGATAAGGAAGTAGTTGCTGAAACCAAGTTGCTCTACCAGCAGGCCGCTTATGGCCATCGGCAGAAGCAGGGCGGCCGAGACAAGCGGTATCTGAAGCATGTTGATGGTGTTGCGGTATCGTGCTCCCGAGATGGCACTAACGGGAAGACGGCAAATGCCAATGCCCAAGCCGAACAGAAGCTGGGCGGTCATCGTGCAGAGGCACAGTTCCCAAAGCGCCTGAGGCGGCCAGAAGGTCATACCTAAATAGACAAAAGGCGAGAGGACGATGCACAAAGCCATCGGCCAGAAGAGTCGCTCCAAAGAATAATGCTTGATGAGGCTCCGCCCCATAAAGATGCCGACGCTAAAGGCTATGACACCAACAGTTCCCTGAGCAAAGCCAATCTCCTGCATCGTGCATTGCAATCCTCCTTGCGCGTGCGATATATATAAATATAGTACGCGCGCGTGAAACATGAGGCCTTGCGGAAGAAGAAGCAGGAAGAGAATAAGCACGGGCTGCCACCATTTCTCTTGATGACGGATGCGGTCTATGATGCGAAGCTCCGCTTTTACCGATGCTCCCACACTATGCTTCGAACCACTATCGCCCACACGGGGACTTCTTAACCATATAAGATGATGGAAGAAGAATATCAGGAAGAGCCCTGCTGCCACATAACAGCCAACAGACCACGAGTAGCGAATCTGCCGGAAATAGACTTGCAGCGTTCCCACCAAGAAGATAAGCGCGCCATAGGTGAAGATGATAGCGACTTGCGAGAAAGCCAGCTTTGGAGTGGTAAGCAGTTTCTGGAAGACAGGGCGCAACATCCGTTCGTAGTACATTCGAGCCGAAAGTTCGTGCCAAGCGCAAAGCAGGCTGACTAACAACAGGGAAAAGAAGACGGCTGCCGAGCCTCTGTTGAAGGAGAAGGCCAGGAACATGAGACTAATGAAAAGCAAAGCCTCGATAAGATGCAGCATTTGCCTGAAGTGCCCCACTCTTCTTACCCATGAACGCATAAAGGATTTCAGCACCCAAGGCATGAAGAGCAAGGCCGAACAAAGTGTTGCCATAGCCGGTGACAAGCCCAATTGGAGAAGCATCAGCAAGGCAACATAGGTCACCATTGCCGCAGGAATCTCTTCCGCAGCAAAAAGAGTGAGGAACCAATAGCCTCCCCCTGCTCCTCCGAAGGAAGAGCCTCCCCCGTCCCCTCCAAAGGAGGGGGGGACGGCGGCGCCTTGCCTCCCTCTCTTTTGGAGAGGGCTGGGGAGAGGCTGTTTAGTAGCTTCTTGCGATGAGAACACGCGCTTTGCTTGGTTTGCCTGTTACCATATCCACACCTGGCGTCTGCTCGAAGCCGAAAGGTACGCAGCGAATGGTGGCCTGCGTCTCTTCCTTGATTCGAGCTTCCGTCTCGGCTGTGCCGTCCCAATGACAGAGGAAGAAACCGCCATCCTTGACGCGCTCCTTGAACTCCTCGTAGTTGTAGCATTCGTAGATATGGGCATCGCGGAAGGTCTTGGCCTTGGTGAAGATGTTCTTCTGGATATCGTCGAGGAGATGCTTGACGCTCTCGGCAATGCCTTCGAGAGGACGCGTTTCCTTCTCAAGAGTATCGCGGCGCATCACCTCTATTGTGCCGTTCTCCAAGTCTCTTGCTCCAAGCACGAGACGAACGGGGACACCTTTCAGTTCATAATCAGCAAACTTGAAGCCCGGGCGCTTGTTGTCGGCATTGTCGTACTTTACACTAATGCCCATCTTCTTCAACTCGTCGATGATAGGAGCGACGGCTGAATCCACGGCTGCCATCTGTTCGGGCTTGCCACCAATAGGAATGATGACCACCTGAATAGGAGCCAAAGCAGGAGGCAGCACGAGGCCGTTGTCGTCGGAATGTGTCATGATGAGAGCACCCATGAGACGTGTGCTGACGCCCCAAGAGGTTGCCCAAGCGTATTCGGGCTTGTTCTCTTTGTTGAGGAACTGCACCTCGAAAGCCTTACCGAAGTTCTGTCCGAGGAAATGGCTGGTGCCGCTCTGCAGAGCCTTGCCGTCCTGCATCATGGCCTCGATGGTGTAAGTGTCGAGAGCGCCTGCAAAACGCTCCGTCTCACTCTTGACGCCCTGAACAACAGGAACAGCCATGTACTCTTCTGCGAACTTTGCATAGACCTTGAGCATCTGCTGAGCACGTGCCTCAGCTTCTTCTCTTGTGGCATGAGCTGTGTGACCTTCCTGCCAAAGGAACTCGCTGGTGCGGAGGAAGAGGCGTGTGCGCATCTCCCATCTCATCACATTGCACCATTGGTTGACCAGCAGAGGCAGGTCGCGATAAGACTGAATCCAGTTCTTGAAGGTATTCCAAATGATAGTCTCTGAAGTTGGACGGATGATGAGTTCCTCTTCCAGCTTGGCTGCAGGGTCAACCACAACGCCATCATGCGTTTCGTTGGTCTTCAGGCGATAGTGCGTCACGACGGCGCACTCCTTTGCAAAACCTTCCACATGCTCTGCCTCTTTTGAGAGGAAACTCTTCGGAATGAGCAAAGGGAAATAAGCGTTCTGCACTCCCGTCTCCTTGAACATATCATCGAGCGTGCGTTGCATCTTTTCCCATATTGCATAACCATAAGGCTTGATAACCATGCAGCCGCGAACATCGCTCTGCTCTGCAAGGTCTGCCTTTACTACCAGTTCATTATACCACTTACTATAGTCCTCGCTTCGTTTTGTGAGGAAATCCAATTCTTTTGCCATTTGAGTTTATTTTATCTTATTTCAGCTGCAAAAGTACAAAAAATATATTAAATAAGAAAAAAACTCTCAACTCTAAACCCTCAACTCTAAACTTTTATATATCTTTGCATCTGAAAAAGGATAATAACAAACAGTATTAACTAACAAAACCAACTAAAATGAAAGCTAAAAAGATTATTTTGGGTGCTTTGGCAATGGCTTTGGTACTCTCAGGCTGTAACATGAACAATACAACAAAGGGCGGCCTTATCGGCGGTGCTGGTGGCGGTGCTCTTGGTGCAGGCCTCGGCGCAGCAATCGGCGCTCTGATTAACGGTTCCAGCGGAGCCAAGATGGGCGCAGCAATCGGTGCCGGCGTAGGTGCTGCTGGCGGTACCACAGCTGGTGTGCTCATCGGTCGCAAGATGGATAAGGCTAAGAAAGAAGCAGAAGCCATCGCTAATGCTCAGGTATCAGACGCTGTGGATGCTAACGGCTACCAGGCTGTGAAGGTTACCTTCGAGAGCGGCATCCTCTTCCAGAGCAGCAAGGCTGTTCTCAATACCGCTGCACAGAGCTCACTCACCGAATTTGCCACCAATGTCCTCGCTGCCAATCCTGACATGAACGTCGGCATCGTAGGTTACACAGACAACGACCCTTGGAAGGGCAAGACGGCTGAGCAGAGCGTAGCTGCCAACCAGAAATTGTCTGAACAGCGTGCTGAGGCTGTCAGCAGCTTCCTCCAGAAGCATGGTGCAGCCAAGAATCAGATTAAGGATGTCGTAGGCATGGGCGAAAGCAACCCCGTTGCCAGCAACAGCACAGCAGCAGGTAAGCAGCAGAACCGCCGTGTGGAGGTGTTCCTCTATGCTAGCCAAGACATGATCGACGCCGCTAAAGCAGGAACTCTGCAATAAGCCGATATTCCAGGGAACCCTAGGAATGCCTAGGAAAACCTAGGAAAACCTAGAAGCCCCTAGGAAAGCCTAGCTCATGAGAAAGCTCCAACTCTTATTGCGATGGATTGTGCTCTTCTTCTTTGGGAGCACAATCCTCGCTGTTTTAATCTATAAGTGGTGTCCCGTCTATGTGACGCCGCTTATGGTGATTCGTTGCGCCCAGCAAGTCCGTCACGGCGAGCAGATTCGCCTCAAGCATCATTGGGTGCCGCTCGACTCGATGAGCATCTACATGCCCGTCGCCGTGATGGCGAGCGAGGACCAGCGATTCCTCGACCACAACGGCTTCGACTTTGTGGAAATCAACAAGACACTCGAAGAGCGCCGCTCCGGCAAACGCTTCCGCGGAGGCAGCACCATCACTCAGCAAACCGCCAAGAATGTCTTCCTCTGGCCGAAAGCAAGCTGGTTGAGGAAAGGCCTTGAGGCTTATTTCACCGTTCTGATAGAGTTACTTTGGGGCAAGGAACGCATTATGGAGGTCTACCTTAACTCTATCGAAATGGGCGACGGCATATATGGGGCAGAAGCGGTTGCCCAGCAACATTTCGGCCGCAGAGCCATCACCCTGACTCGTCCCAACTGCGCCCTCATCGCTGCCACACTGCCCAACCCACTCAAGTTCAGCAGCAAGACCCCCTCCAACTATATGCTGAAGCGTCAGACGGCAATTATGACGCAAATGCGCCACATCGATGTCTTCCCTCGGGAAAAATGAATATCGAAGAAAACCTCATTTTTCCACTTCTGCAACCAGCTCTATTTTAACCGCTTAGGAAAGCCAAAAACGCCGCCTGCGGCGATGGCAAATTCCGCCTGCGGCGATGGGCATTTCCGCGTGCGGCGATTGCAATCCCCGCGTGCGGCGTTTTATATCCCCCTACAGGGGCATTCCCGATGTTCCTGCGGATTTCATTTTTGCCATAACAAAGAAGAGAATCGTTTCTTGCTCGCCATTTATAAAAATATTTTGTAAAAATTGCACTTTTTGCTATATAGACTTTGCATTTTGGAAAGTTTTTTATATCTTTGCAGCGCAAAAACTATATAAATACATTTATGTTCGAGTCTTTTTATAGAATGCATCAGTATCTGGTGGAGCGAACGCAAGCGCCCATCAGACGTGCCCTGATGGATGAAATTGACTGGCACAAGCGACTTATCGGCATTAAGGGTAGTCGCGGCGTGGGCAGGACGACTTTCCTGCTGCAGTATGCCAAGGAGAACTTCGGTCCGAGAGACCGCCGTTGCCTCTACATCAACATGAACAACTTCTATTTCCAGGGGAAAACGCTTTTCCAGTTTGCCCAGGAGTTCATGCAGGCAGGCGGACAGGTTCTGCTTATCGACCAGGTGTTCAAGTACCCCGACTGGAGTCACGACCTTCGCCTCATCTACGATCGCTGCCCTCGACTCAAAGTGGTCTTTGCTGGCTCGAGCGTGATGCGGCTCAAGGACGAGAATCCTGAGCTGAACGGCATCTGTGCAAGCTATAACCTACGCGGTTTCTCCTTCCGCGAGTACCTGAACCTCAGGGCTGGGACTAACTTCCGCCCCTACACGATTCGCGAGATTCAAAACCGCCACGAGCACATTGCCGAAGAGGTGCTGCCGCATGTCAATCCGCTCGACTACTTCAACGACTATCTCCATCACGGATACTACCCCTTCTTCCTCGAGAAGGCAAGCTTCATCGAGAACCTGCTGAAGGCTGTCAACATGATGATAGAGGTCGATATCCTGCTCATCAAGCAGATTGACCTGAAATATCTGAGCAAGATAAAGAAACTGCTCTATCTGCTTGCGACAGGCGACTACGGAGCTCCCAATGTAAGCCAGCTGGCTCAAGACCTGCAGACCAGCCGCGCAACGGTGGTGAACTACATCAAGTACCTGACAGACGCCCGTCTGCTCAATATGCTCTATCGGCCAGGCGAGGACTTCCCCAAGAAGCCGGCAAGCATCCTCCTGCACAACACGAACCTGATGTACGCCATGATGCCCGACTTCAACGACGAGCAGATGATTATGGAGACTTTCTTCCAGAACGCTCTATGGGGACGCCATCAAGTGCAGAAGGGCGACCGCAGCTGCACATTCATCGTTGACAAGAACATGAGGTTCCGCATCTGTCTGGAACAGCCGAAGCGCAAGAACACAGATGTGCTATATGCCCTCGCCGGCATCAAGGAAGGCCTCGAGCAGGAAATCCCCCTCTGGATGTACGGGTTCCTCTACTAATTTCATAAATCATAATACACAGAACAATAAATAAGGTAAAAGGTTTTAATCAATATAATTATGTCAAAGGAAAAGAAATTTATCACTTGTGATGGCAACGAGGCTGCGGCTCATGTGAGTTATATGTTCTCTGAGGTAGCTGCTATCTACCCCATCACCCCGTCTTCGCCTATGGCGGAGCATGTTGACGAGTGGGCCGCTCGCGGTCGTAAGAACCTGTGGGGACAGACCGTCAGTGTTCAGGAAATGCAATCTGAGGCAGGCGCTGCCGGAGCTGTTCACGGCTCTCTGCAGGCTGGTGCCCTCACGACAACATTTACGGCATCTCAGGGCTTGCTCCTGATGATTCCCAACATGTACAAGATTGCAGGCGAGCTGATTCCCTGCGTGTTCGATGTCTCTGCCCGCACACTCGCCAGCCACTCTCTCTGTATCTTCGGTGACCATCAGGACGTAATGGCATGCCGTCAGACCGGCTTCGCCATGCTCTGCGAAGGCTCAGTGCAGGAAGTGATGGACCTCACCGCTGTGGCTCACCTCGCTTCCCTCGAGACAATGGTTCCGTTCGTGAACTTCTTCGACGGCTTCCGCACCTCTCACGAATACCACAAGATTGAGCTCATGGACCAGGAGGACATCCGCCCCCTTGTCAAGGAAGAGTACATCAAGCGTTTCCGCGACCGCGCCATGAGCCCAGAGCGTCCCATCACACGCGGCACAGCAGAGAATCCCGAGACCTTCTTCACGCATCGCGAGGCTTGCAACCCATACTACGACAGCGTGCCCGAAGCTGTAGAGAAGTACTTGGGCGAGATCAGCAAGATAACCGGCCGCGAGTATCACCTCTTCTCATATTATGGAGCAAAGGATGCCGACCGCATGATTATCCTCATGGGCTCAGCAACCGATGCAGCCCGCGAAGCCATCGACTACCTGAACGCCAACGGACAGAAGGTCGGCATGATAAGCGTTCACCTCTATCGCCCGTTCTCTGTTAAGCATCTGCTTGCTTCAGTTCCAAAGACCGTGAAGCGCATCGCCGTGCTCGACCGCACGAAAGAACCCGGTGCAAATGGAGAGCCTCTGTATCTTGACGTCAAGGACGCTTTCTACGATGTCGAGGATCGTCCTCTCATCGTTGGCGGTCGCTATGGCCTCGGTTCTCACGACACCACTCCGGCACAGATTATCAGCGTCTTCAACAACCTCGCTATGCCCGAGCCCAAGAACCACTTCACAGTCGGCATCGTCGACGATGTGACCTTCACTTCTCTGCCTCCTGTCGAGGAGATTGCGCTGGGCGGTGCAGGCATGTTCCAGGCTAAGTTCTTCGGACTTGGTGCCGATGGCACCGTGGGTGCGAACAAGAACAGCGTAAAGATTATCGGCGACAACACCGACAAGTACTGTCAGGCATACTTCTCTTATGACTCGAAGAAGTCGGGCGGCTTTACCTGCTCACACCTCCGCTTCGGCGACACACCTATCCGTTCTACATATCTTGTGACGACGCCCAACTTCGTGGCTTGCCACGTGCAGGCTTACCTGCATATGTACGATGTGACGCGTGGTCTGCAGAAGAACGGCACCTTCCTCCTTAATACCATCTTCGAAGGCGAGGAGTTGGTGAAGTTCATGCCTAACAAGGTGAAGAAGTATTTCGCACAGAACAACATCACAGTCTATACCATCAATGCCACCAAGATTGCGCAGGAGATTGGTCTCGGCAACCGCACGAACACCATCTTGCAGAGTGCATTCTTCCGCATCACAGGCGTCATTCCTGTTGACCTCGCAGTCGAGCAGATGAAGAAGTTCATCGTGAAGTCTTACGGCTCGAAGGGCGAGGATGTGGTGAACAAGAACTATGCTGCCGTTGACCGCGGTGGCGAGTACAAGCAGTTCCCTGTCGATCCGGCATGGGCTAACCTGCTTGATGATGCAGAGAAGGCCGACGATGCTCCTGCTTTCGTAAAGGAAGTAGTGCGTCCTATCAATGCCCAGGCCGGCGACCTGCTGCCAGTCAGCACCTTCGCCAAGTTCGGCACAGCCGACGGCTCTTGGGAGGTTGGCACAGCTGCTTACGAGAAGCGTGGCGTAGAGGCTTTCGTTCCCGCTTGGAACAAAGAGAACTGTATCCAGTGCAACCAGTGTGCTTACATTTGTCCTCATGCAGCCATCCGTCCCTTCGTCCTTACCGACGACGAGCTTGCTAAGTTCGACGGCCTGGAGACTCTCGAGATGAAGGCACCTGCTGCCATGAAGGGCATGCACTTCGTGATAGAGCCTTCTGTGCTCGACTGTCTGGGATGCGGCAACTGTGCCGACATCTGTCCGGGCAATCCCAAGCTGGGCAAGGCACTCACGATGGTTCCGTTCAATCCCGACGCAGCCGACATGAAGAAGATGGCAGCCGATTGGGACAAGCTGGTGAAGGTTCCCAGCAAGCAAGAGCTTGTCGACATCAAGCAGAGCGTGAAGAACAGCCAGTTCGCTCAGCCTCTGTTCGAGTTCTCCGGAGCATGCTCTGGTTGTGGCGAGACACCTTATGTAAAGCTCATCTCTCAGCTCTTCGGCGACCGCCAGATGATAGCCAACGCAACCGGCTGCTCCAGCATCTACAGCGCTTCCATTCCTTCCACACCTTACACCAAGAACGAGAAGGGACAAGGCCCATGCTTCAACAACTCCCTGTTCGAGGACTTCTGCGAGTTCGGTCTCGGTATGCAGCTTGGTCACAAGAAGATGCGCGGCATTCTGCGCGAGAAGGCCGAGGAACTGGTCAAGACCACTGCTTTCGACTGGATGCGCGAGGCCACACAGAAATGGCTCGACACCTACGATGACTCTGCCGCTAACCGCAAGGCCACTGACGAATTTGTGGCAGCTCTCGAGAAAGCCATTCTGCCAATTGATGGAGCCATCGAGTTCTGGCAGAGTAAGGGCATTGAGCTTTATGGTGCTGAGGTGGCTGCCCAGAAGTTGCAGGAAGCCAAGGATGCCAAGGCTGCAGGCAGCCCTATCTGCCCGTGCCGCGGTTGCGCGCTGGAGAGCGAACTCCTTCAAGGCAAGGCTCATCTGGCCAAGCGCAGCCAGTGGATCATCGGTGGCGACGGTGCTTCCTACGACATCGGCTACGGCGGTCTCGACCATGTGATTGCCAGCGGCGAAGACGTGAACATCCTTGTGCTCGACACAGAGGTTTACTCCAACACAGGCGGTCAGGCTTCGAAGGCCACGCCTCTGGGAGCAATCGCCCAGTTCGCAGCTCAAGGCAAGCGCATCCGCAAGAAGGACCTCGGCATGATTGCCACCACCTATGGCTATGTCTATGTGGCTCAGATTGCAATGGGTGCCGACCACGCTCAGACGCTCAAGGCCATCCGCGAGGCAGAGGCTTGGCACGGACCAAGCATCATCATCGCCTACGCTCCCTGTATCAACCACGGCCTCAAGGCTAAGGGCGGTATGGGTAAGAGTCAGGCAGAGGAGAAGAAGGCTGTCGAGTGCGGCTACTGGCACCTGTGGCGCTTCAACCCCGCCCTCATCGAGGAAGGCAAGAACCCGTTCAGCCTCGACTCGAAGGAGCCGAACTGGGAGAACTTCCACGACTTCCTGATGGGCGAGGTACGCTACCTCAGCGTCAAGAAGGCTTATCCGGACGAGGCCGAAGAGCTCTTCGCAGAAGCACAGCGCATGGCCCAGCTCCGCTACAAGAGCTATGTACGCAAGACTCAAGAGGACTGGACGGAGTAAGACTCTCAACAGCATCTCATAAAACGAGGCAGGTTCCACCAACGGAGCCTGCCTTTTTAGTTTCCAAACGACACAGGGTATAACGGCAAACTACGCACGGGAAATATTACGGTTTTGCAAGTGCCTTATTTTCAGGCGTATGGAGCGAGGCAAAACGCCGCCTGCGGCGATGGCAATCCCCGGCTGCGGCGATGGCAATTTCCGCGTGCGGCGTTGGCAATCTCCGCAGGCGGCGTTTTTAGATACCCCATAGAGGGATTTTTGACACCTTAAAGAAGGTGGATTGACACCTGATAAAAGAGGCATTGAAACATAGTAAGAGGTGTATTGTTACCCCACCCCTCCCCCTCCCCTTAAAGGGGCGGTGAAACCTTGCGTATCATTACTCCCCGCCACCTTAGAAGGGCTGGAGAACCTTGCACATCATTACTCCCCTCCACCTTAGAAGGGCGGGGAAACCTTGCGCCGTATTACTCCCCTCCCATTCCTTGAAGGGGAGGGGTCTGGGGTGGGGTTCGAAATTTCTGCGCTCGGAAATGAAAAGAAAAACAAGCTTTTCTTTTGCATTTCACTCGCTTATTCGTACCTTGACTTTTTGTCGAGCTACTGACTCGCTCGGAAACGAAAAGAAAAACAAGCTTTTCTTTTGCATTTCACTCGCTTATTCGTACCTTTGCAGAGTCTAAACCATATCAAGATGCAAAAACCGAGATACGATATCCTGGACGGACTGCGAGGAGTGGCAGCCGTGATGGTGCTTCTGTACCATGTCTTCAACGACGCCAAGAGCTTCTATGTGTGGCCCGAAACCGTGTACGAGTTCTATCACAGCTTCCTCGGTGTGGACTTCTTCTTCATCCTGTCGGGATTCGTGATGGGCTATGCCTACGACAAGAGCTGGGACAAGATGTCACTCGGCGGCTTCATCAAGAAACGACTCATCCGCCTGCATCCTATGGTAGTGATGGGCGTTCTCGTTGGCCTGATAGCCTTCCTCATTCAGGGATGCACGAAATGGGACGGGACAGAGGTAACGACAGAAGCCGTGATGCTGGTCACGTTGCTTGGACTATTCATGCTGCCCTCGCCCACAAGTCTGGAGGTTCGCGGCAATACCGAAGCCTTCCCCCTGAACGGCCCCCATTGGTCGCTGTTCTTCGAATACATCGGCAGCCTGCTCTATGGTATGGTGCTTCATAAATTGCCCACTAAATGGCTTCGCGTTTGGGTGGCATGCGGCATTGTGTCGATTACTGCATACGCCCTGCTGCGTGAGGACGGCGGTGTTGCCTATGGATGGTCTTCCGAACCCATGAACTTCCTGGGAGGTGCCCTCCGTATGCTCTATGCCTATCCCATGGGCCTGCTGATGGCCCGCATGTTCCGCCAGCGCAATCCGAAGCCTGTGAAAGGCCATGTGTTCCTGCTCAGCAGCATCGCCCTGGTAGTGCTGCTGGGACTGCCTTCGCTGGGCGAAAAGGACATGAACACAATCTACCAGCTTGTCTGCCTCCTCTCGTTCTTCCCTGCCATTATCTGGTATGCAGCACGAGGCACCGTGTCTGGCTGGAGACAGAAAACCGTATCCTTCCTCGGACGCCTCTCTTATCCTCTCTATGCCATCCACTTCCCTTTCATCTATCTCTATATCACATGGGTAGGCAGAGACGGGCACCCATACGAGGGATACATGCATCCCTGGCTGATATCGCTCCTTGCCATCGTTGTCTCCATTGCCGCTGCCACATTGTGCATGTTGTTCTATGATGAACCGCTCCGCAAGTGGCTGAGTAGGAACAGAGGATAGGCCTTTTTTGACATTTGGTGCTTTTAAGCGACAATTCTGTGGCGTTTTGTTGGCTAAACGAAAGTTTTATGCTAACTTTGCGCGTCAAACAACAATCATACAATGAAACATCAACTTCGCAGCTCAATCTGCACAGAAGGTCGCCGCATGGCTGGAGCCCGCGCTCTGTGGGTAGCCAACGGCATGAAAAGGGAGCAGTTCGGCAAACCCATCATCGCAGTCGTCAACTCCTTCACACAGTTCGTCCCGGGTCATACGCACCTCCATGAAATAGGACAAATCGTAAAGCAAGAGATAGAGAAGCTCGGCTGCTATGCCGCAGAGTTCAACACCATCGCCATCGACGACGGCATTGCAATGGGGCACGACGGCATGCTCTACTCCCTACCCTCTCGCGACATCATTGCCGACTCGGTGGAGTATATGGTAAACGCACACAAGGCAGATGCCATGATTTGCATCTCCAATTGCGACAAGGTGACGCCTGGAATGCTGATGGCTGCAATGAGGCTCAACATCCCCGCTGTCTTTGTCAGCGGCGGTCCGATGGAATCTCACAAGCTCAACGGCGAGAATGCCGACCTCATCACAGCTATGGTGAAAGGAGGCGACCCGACCGTCAGCGACGAGGAACTGGCGAAAGTGGAGCAAATGGCTTGCCCTGGTTGCGGCGCTTGCTCCGGCATGTTCACAGCCAACTCGATGAACTCTCTGACAGAAGCCATCGGCCTCTCCTTGCCTGGCAACGGAAGCATCCTCGCCACGCACAAGAACCGCATACAGCTCTTCAAGGACGCAGCCAAGATTATCGTCAAGAACGCCCTCGCCTACTACGAGGACGGCGACGAGTCGGTTCTGCCTCGCAGCATCGCTATCCGTCAGGCTTTCCTCAATGCAATGACGCTCGATATCGCCATGGGAGCAAGCACCAACACCGTGCTCCATCTGCTTGCAGTTGCTCAGGAAGCGGAGGTCGATTTCAAGATGAAGGATATCGACGAGCTGAGTCGCAAGGTGCCGTTCCTCTGCAAGCTCTCTCCGAATTGGCAGAAGTACAGCATTCAAGAGGAGAACCGCGCTGGAGGCATTCTCGGCATACTTGGCGAACTGGCCAAAGGCAACCTGCTCGATCTCTCCTGCAAGCGCGTCAACGGAGCCACACTTGGCGAAGATATTGCTAAATACGACATTACTAGCCCTACTAGTGATTCTAGTTGTACTAGAATATATTATAGCGCACCTGGAGGCAAGTTCAGCAATGTGATGGGCTCGCAGGAAACATACTTCGATACCCTTGACACCGACCGCGAGAACGGTTGCATCCGCGACATCGAACATGCTTACATGAAGGATGGCGGAATGGCTGTCCTCTTCGGAAACATCGCTCAGGACGGCTGCGTAGTAAAGACAGCCGGCGTTGCTCCCGAGCTCTGGCACTTCGAAGGACCTGCAGTTGTATTCGACTCTCAGGAAGACGCTTGCGAAGGCATTCTTGGAGGCAAAGTAAAGAAGGGCGACTGCGTAGTCATCACTCACGAAGGCCCCAAGGGCGGACCAGGCATGCAGGAGATGCTCTACCCCACTTCTTACATCAAGTCGATGCACATGGGCAAGGAGTGCGCTCTCATCACTGACGGACGATTCTCCGGCGGCACAAGCGGCCTCTCCATCGGACACATCAGTCCTGAGGCAGCAAGCGGCGGCAACATCGGCAAGATTAAAGACGGCGACATCATCGTCATCGACATTCCCAGCCGCTCCATCAATGTGAAGCTCAGCGATGAAGAACTCGCTGCCCGTCCTCAGCAGCCACTGCGCAGGAATCGTCCCGTCAGCAAAGCACTGAGGGCATACGCGCAATCTGTCGCAAGCGCAGACAAAGGCGGCATCCGCATCGTGTAATTACTATTACAGCACAGTCCCCCTTTGCTTGTTGTAGAGGTATAAAAAGAGGAGCAGATTGGTTCTGCTCCTCTACTTTTTTGTATGAAATGGTTTTACTCAGACTTGAGAGCTTCGTCCATAACCCTCCAAAGATATTCAGCCATACCTTGGCGGTCAAAATCTTGACCTGGAGCTACCCATTCCTCTGTGCCAACATACACTTTGCAGTAGTAGCCCTTATCTATTTTCTGACCATTTACCACCTGGCCATCCATTTTGATGTACTCCTTCTGGAGCACATAAGAGGCACTTTTGTTTGTGGTGGGATCAGTCACAACAAGTTGTCCATTCTTCACTTCCCACTTGGCATAAAGGCCGCTATCCTTAATATGAGGGTCAGAGGGCTGGCCTGTAAAAGTCAACTGACCGCAATCGCCTTGACGGAAAATAAAGAAAGTGCCCGAATTATTGTCAGCATTGCTTTTCAGCAAGACCTTCCAGCCAAGAAGTTCGCTGCTCGATACGGAAAGCTTCTTGCCATACTCAACAGAATTGCCGTTCAGATCGAGAATCTTTGATTCCTCGCTGCAAGAGGTCAGTGTTGCTGTGGTGCCGCAAAGAAGGATGGCGGCAAGCATCCATAAAAGACATTTTTTCATAAATAAAACAATTTATATTATTTAGTATTTGTTCAAAAGAGTTGCAAAAGTATGAAAAATCGACAAAATAGAAGTCATCAGGAACAACTTTTTCTGCTTAAGCAAGTATTTTTGCATAAAAACACATAATGAATAAGTTTCATTTTTAGATAAATCCCGGCATTTGCCGAAGAAGTGCATGTGCTTGTTCGGGATGAAATATCCCCTTGCAGTCAATATTTTTCATTTATCATTTATCAATTATCAATTAAATTTCGTACCTTTGCAGCGCAATAAGGATAACAAGACAATAATGAACGAAAAGATATCTGGTGCAGAGGCTTTGATGCGAAGCCTCGAACATGAGGGTGTAGATGTGCTCTTCGGCTATCCAGGTGGTGCTATTATGCCCACCTATGATGCCCTTTACGATCACAAGAAAACCCTTCATCACATCCTTGTTCGTCACGAACAGGCTGCCGTTCATGCCGCTCAGGGCTATGCCCGCGTCAGTGGTAAGGTTGGCTGTGCTATTGTGACGAGTGGTCCGGGGGCGATGAACACGATTACTGGCGTTGCTGATGCCATGATCGACTCAACGCCGATGGTGGTCATCTGCGGTCAGGTGGGAGCTGCCATGCTCGGTACCGATGCTTTCCAAGAGGTCGATGTGGTGGGTGTTACACAGCCTATCACAAAGTGGAACTTCCAGATTCGTCGTGCCGAGGACATCCCTTGGGCAGTGGCTCGTGCTTTCTTCATTGCCAAGAGCGGAAGGCCTGGTCCAGTGGTGCTCGACTTTGCGAAGAATGCTCAGACTGCCATGATTGAGTATGCTCCGCAGAAGGTCGACTTCATCCGCAGCTACAACCCCAATCCTCAGCCAGAGGAAGGTGCTATCGAGAAAGCGGCTCAAATGATAAACGAGAGTGTGAAACCTTTCATGCTCGTGGGACAAGGCGTAGAATTAGCTCAAGCAAACAAGGAGCTGCTTGCCCTTTGCGAAAAGGCTCAGATCCCTTTCGGCTCAACCATTCTCGGCCTTTCTGCCGCTCCTTCCGACCATCCTCTGAATATGGGAATGCTTGGCATGCACGGCAATCTTGCTCCAAATGTGATGACGAATCAGTGCGACTTGCTCATCGCAGTTGGTATGCGCTTCGACGACCGCGTGACTGGTAACCTGAAGACTTATGCCAAGCAAGCAAAAATCATTCATTTCGAGATTGACCCATCGGAATTGGGCAAGAATGTGAAGCCCACAATTTCTGTCCTCGGCAATTGCAAGCAGACACTTCCTGCCGTAACAAAGCTTGTGGACAAGGCTACTCACAAAGCATGGATAGATGGATTCAAGCCATACGAAGAGAAGGAATACACGAAGGTTATCGACGCTGCATTGCATCCTACAGAAGGCCCGCTCCTGATGGGTGAAGTGGTTCGCAAGGTCAGCGAGGCAGCCAAGAACAAAGCCATCCTCGTGACTGATGTCGGACAGAACCAGATGATGGGCTGTCGCTACTTCAAGTTCACAGAGCCTCGCTCGGTAGTTACCAGCGGTGGCTGCGGCACTATGGGCTTCGGCATCCCTGCAGCTATGGGTGCTTGCTATGGCGCTCCCGACAGAACTGTTTGCATGTTCTGTGGCGACGGAGGCTTTCAGATGACGATTCAGGAACTGGGCACCATTATGGAGAACCAGATTCCCGTGAAGATGATTCTGCTGAACAACAACTTCCTCGGCAATGTGCGCCAGTGGCAGTACATGTTCTTCAACAAACGCTACTCCTTCACGCCCATGCTCAACCCCGACTATGAGAAGATAGCAGCAGGCTATAACATTCCTTGCAGAACTGTTATCGACCGCAAGGACCTGGACGCTGCTATCAAGGAGATGCTGAAGACGAAAGGTCCCTACCTCCTGCAATGTGCTGTGAAGGAGGAAGATAATGTGCTTCCGATGACACCTCCAGGAGCAAATGTGGACGAGATGATGTTATCAATTGATTGAGCATAGAGCATAGAACATTGAACATTATGAAAACAAACAAGAAAACAGGAAACGCAGAATGTGGCGATTGCAATACTTGCGGCAAATGTGACGAGTTGGAGCAGGCAAAGGAGATGCAGGGCTTCAACGAAGCTGTCTATGCTGCAGCGGCCATTGAGCGTGACAGCTTCGAGAAGAATCTGGCTCGTCAGCGCAGGGCTACTCTTGCTCAGGATGCACGAGAAGGCGGCCAGAAGGAGACCTTCAAGCGTAATGCAGTGGCACGACCTGCAATGCCTGCAAGAGAAGGTGCCTTGCTCAGTCACGATGGCCTGACACTCTACACACTCATTGTCTATTCCGAGAACTTCGCTGGTATCCTCAATCAGATAACTGCTGTCTTTACACGCAGACAGGTCAACATCGAGAGCCTTAATGTTTGTGCCTCTTCCACTCCTGGTGTGCATAAATACACCATTACCTGCTACTGCAAGCAGGAAATGGCAGAAATGCTGACCAAGCAAATCGAGAAGAAAGTTGATGTCCTGCAGGCCAACTGCTTCATCGACGACGAGATATTCATCCTCGAGACTTCTCTGCTGAAGCTCTCCACACCCATGGTCCTCGCCAATCAGGACATCTCATGCATTGTTCGTCGCTATGATGCTCGCATAGTCGAGGTGAATCCCACATACACCATCGTTGAGAACACAGGCATCACAAAAGATGTGATTGAGCTCTTCACCCAGCTCGATGCCCTGGGTTGCGTCCTGCAGTTTGTACGCACAGGCCGCATCGCTGTCACAAAGTCCTGCATCGAGAGGCTGGATGCATATATTGCAAAGAGAGAGGAAGAACACAATGGCAATTCATAGTGCATAGTGCGTAATTCATAGTTAATAATGCTTCGAGCTATGATATGACACATGAAATAAATACTATGGACTCATAACTATGGACTATGGACTATGAACTAATCGACTCCTACCCCTTCTTCGTCGAGCCTTTTCATGTTGACTTCACTGGCCGCATCTTCCTTGGTGTATTAGGCAATCACTTGCTCAATGCTGCCGGCAATCATTCACAGAAGCGTGGCTGGGGCATTGGTGCTTTGAACGAGACCAGACACACTTGGGTGCTCTCGCGACTCAGCATCGAGATGAGGGAAATGCCTCGGCAGTATGAGCATTGCGAAGTGAGGACATGGGTGGAGAGCGTGATGAAGTACTTCACCAATCGTAACTTCTCTATCCATAATGCTGATGGCAAGCCACTTGGCTATGCCAGAAGTGTGTGGGCTATGATAGACCTCGAGACACGCAAGCCTTGTGACCTGCTGACACTCTACGACGGAGACATCCTCAGGTATATTGTCCCGGAGCAAGAGAACGTCTGCCCCATCGAGGGGCACGGACGCTTCCGCTTTCGCGAGCCAAAGCTCCTGCGCACTATCGACACATATTACAGCGATGTTGACATCAATAGCCACATCAACAGCATCAAGTATATCGAGCACATCCTCGACCTCTTCCCCCGCCAGCGCTTCGAGCAAGGAGGCATCCGTCGCTTCGAGATAGCCTACAAGGCAGAGTCATATCTGGGCGACCGACTGAGCTTCTATGAGCAAGTCATCGACGAGAACGAGACAGACATCGAAGTCCGTAAAACAGATGGCACCGTCATCTGCCAGGCAAAGGTATGCTTTAACGGATAACAAAAGGTCTGTGGCACAATTATGTGTCTTCGATAACATTGCTATCTTCTGCCTTTTCGTGCCATGAGATTCTGCTAATGCCAAGATAAAAAGAAGCCGCTCCTTCCGTATAGGATAGAGCGGCTTTGCATATAGGATAGAGCAAGACTTATGCCTTACCATTCATTGTCCCAAATGCTTTGGTTTTCCTTGCCCAGTGCTCCCCCCCCCCTGGAGGCTGTGGGTCGTCGGTATAAACACCTTGATCTGTTTGAGAAACAGCCACTATTTGTTTTGGATGAAGAGGGACAATCTCTTCACGAGGGCCAACTCGCCTGTAGTGGACAGCGTGTAGAAGGCAATACCATGAATACCATTGGCGAGAATAAAGTTTGTGTTGGTACCCTCTGTGGGGCTGATGCTGGTCGTAGTTGTCACACCTTTCGGCAGATTGGAATAGAACATCGAGGTAGTTGTTTTGGGAACTTCATATTCGCCAGGAATGCCACGATGTAAAGTCCATCGCCTGAAGGCACTTCTGTTACACAAGTGAGCACAAGCGTTCCCGTTGCAGGATTGAATACGCTTGCAATATAAGCCGAGGAAAGTTTGATTGAAGATGCTGGTCACGCTATTGGGGATGGTGATGGAGGTCGGGCCACAAGGAGTAGTAAAAGATGTCTTTACATATCCTTGAATTTTGTGATTACAAGCGCAAAGTTTTGAAAAAGAATTGATACACAAAGAATGAATGACATGAAAAATCTATTATTCTATTGAGAGACCTTGTGATTTTGTGCGATAAAATCATAGAAAATCCTTTACAACAAGATGCAACAAAAAAGGGTATATTGGGTGACGGGGCGTAGGGCATCGGGCAACGCCACACGTGAAGTTAGGCAACATCACACGTGGAGTTTGCAATTACCTCATGTAAAGTAGACTAATGCCACACGAGGAAATTGGCGGAAATTCATGCTGGATTTAACAGTTGCTTGTGTTTGGCCGACACTTTCTTTGCTTTGTGGCTCAAAATATCCTTTTGTAACCAATTGAATGTCATAGGAAATTCGATTTAAGCGCATTTCTCGCGTTTAGGGTAGGAAAGTGCCACCGAGATGAAAATAATGCGCCAGAAAGAGTCGACTCATGAAAAATGTTTACAAAAGCCGAAGGCCGTGGTGAGGGTGACTACAATACTTAATTCTTCATTTTTAATTATTCATTTTTAATTTCCTTACCCCTCAACCCTGCCCCTTGCCTTTAGGGAATGAGAGAGGAGCCGAGGAAGCTCATGCAGCTAAACAAGAGTCCTCTCGTTCGGAAATGAAAACAAAAAACAAGCTTTTCTTTTGCATTTCTCTCGCTTATTCGGTCTCCGGCTGTGCCGCCTGAGTGAAAACGAAGAACTTTGACCTGCGGTCTTTGTTACTCTTGCTCGGAAATGAAAAGAAAAACAAGCTTTTCTTTTGCATTTCTCTCGCTTATTCGTAACTTTGCCATCTGAAAACACTTTGACAATACTTTTATGACAACAACCTTTCGAACTGGCGAAGATGGAGTTACTATCGTTTTTGAAGGTCGCTTGGATACGGCAACATCGGCTGAGACTAATGCAAAGATTGGTCGCGAACTGGACAATATAGGCTCCATTGATTCGCTGACTTGCGACGCAGCCCGCCTGGAGTACATTTCAAGCTCGGGATTGCGTATCCTGCTCTCACTGGCTAAACGATACAAGAAGTTCCGCGTGACAGGTGTGCAGCCACAAGTTTATGAGATTCTCGAAACGACTGGATTCACGAAGATCATGACAGTAGAACGTGCCATGCGAAGACTGAGTGTGGATGGATGCCGCCTCATAGGCATTGGCGGCGTGGGGAAAGTTTACAGGCTGGATGGCGACACCATCATAAAGGTCTTCAGAGAAGGTTCGACAATGGATGAGGTGCGCCGCGAAATAACCATGTCGAAGGAAGCTTTTGTGCTGGGAATGCCTACAGCCATCTCTTTCGATGTGGTCAAAGTGGCATCGTCATCAGAAGGCCAGGCCGAGTGCTATGGTCTCGTTTACGAACTCCTGAAAGCCAAGACACTAAGCACATACATAAAGCAGCATCCCGACAAACTCGATTCATGTGCGAAAATGTATGCAGACCTCATCATGCAACTTCATCAGATTGAGGTGCCAATCGGAGGCATCGTGCCGTCGGCATTAGAACACGAACGGCAGCAGATAGAGCATCTGAGTCGATATTTCCATGATAAGCAAATAGACATGATGCTGAGCATTATCAACAGCATTCCTGCTGGCAACAGACTGCTCCACCTCGACTTGCAGACAAAGAACACAATGATGCAGGATGGCGAAGCAATAGTCGATGGGCAAAGGGAAAGCCAACTGATGCTCATCGACATGGGCGAGGTGAGCTACGGACATCCTCTTCTCGACCTGGGGCACGCCTACTCTGCAATGGTAAGCCTTGTCGGCGATTACGAGAAGATAATAGAAATGCCGCGAGAGTTAGGACAGCGATTATGGAACAAAGCAATCGACTACTACTTTGAGGGATTGCCCGACAACATCATTTCCGAGCGAAAGAAACAGATAGAAGTTGTGTCGTGTGTCAGAAACTTCAGTTGGCTTTCCCTTTCCGACTCCTTTCCCGAATCGGTCATCCAGGAGTGCAAAATGCTCTTCGACGAACGCATAGCAAAGCGCTATGACTACATCATGGAGGTCTGCAAGACCTTTGAAAACTGGACACTCTAAAGCAACATGAACATCCTGAAGAAACTGTGGCCCAAGACACTTCGCTCCAAATCGAGTGTAGCCATCATCGTAACCGTAGCAGTATTGCTGGAGCTCATCTCCACCATACAATTCCTATATGCCCGCAAGGGAATCCGCGAAGAGGTGGAACACCGAGCCGAGACAGAGCTTCGAGTCAAGGAACTTGAGATTCAGAAGGTGATGGTGGCTGTTGAGACGGCTATCGGCAATACTGTTTGGGCAGCAGAACGCATGCTGGAAAGGCCCGACTCCCTCTATTCTGTCCTTCGCAGGATGGTGGAGCAAAACCCGACAATCGTTGGTGCAGGGCTGATGTTCAAGGCCGATTACTATCCTCAGGAAGGACATTGGTTCGAACCTTATGTGGCGCAGCGAGAAGACGGCTCAATAGATGAGGAACAAATAGGCAGCACATCCCACAATTATCTGGAATCGGAGTTCTACCTTAATGGTATCAGCGCAGGACAAGGTCGATGGAGCGAACCATATTATGACAATGCAGGAGCAAAGATGATGCTCTGCACCTACACCATTCCTGTTCACGACAAGAAAGGAGAAACCGTTGCCCTTCTGGGTGCCGATGTTTCCCTCGATTGGCTGACCAGTGTTATCAACGCCAACAGAATATATTCCACAAGTTATAATGTGGTCATCTCGCGAACAGGTCAAGTCTTGGTAGGTCCTGAAGAAAACCTTATATTGCGTCGCACAATTCAGGAAATCACAGCCACTTATTCCGACACCATGACACAGCACATCAACCGTCAGATGTTGAGTGGCCAAAGCGGACATAGCACCATTACAGGCATGAATGGCGAAAAGAAAATCGTCTTCTATGCCCCTATCGACGGCGAGACAGGCTGGTCGATGGCAGTTGTCTGCAATGATAAGGAAATCTATGCAAACCTGCGAAAGGTGATACTTTACCTTTCTTTGCTCATGCTCGCAGGTCTGGCACTGTTGGGCTACATCATCTATCGAACAGCCCGAAGCGACCGTTCATTGCAGAAAGCAAATGCAGAGAAAGAGCGGATAGGCAGCGAACTGCGCATTGCTCGAGAAATACAGGAAAGCATGCTGCCAAAGACCTTCCCGCCCTACCCTGACCACGAAGAGATAGACATCTTTGCCTCGCTTGTCCCAGCCAAAGAAGTTGGAGGCGACCTCTACGACTATCACATTCGCGACGAGAAACTCTTCTTCTGCATTGGCGACGTATCAGGAAAAGGAGTGCCTGCTTCCCTCGTGATGGCCGTTACACGAAGTCTTTTCCGCACAGTATCAGCTCGAGAGAACCTGCCTGAGAAAATCGTTGCAGCCATGAACGCATCGATGGCAGAGACAAACGACTCCGACATGTTCGTCACACTTTTTGTGGGTGCACTCGACCTGCAAACAGGACAACTCCACTACTGCAATGCTGGCCACGAAGAACCTCTGCTCATCGGCAAAGGTGTCGGATTGTTGCATGCCGACAACAACATACCTATAGGCCTGAAGTCGGAATGGAACTACCAAGGTCAGGAAACACTTATCAGCGGAGGCACAACCATCTTCCTATATACCGACGGTCTCATAGAAGCGGAGAACAACACGCACTCACAATACGGCAAGCAGCGCATGACTCAGACAGCACGGCAGATACTGAACGATTGCAACTCATGCACCCCCGAAACCATCATCGAACATCAAGCAGAAGCCCTGCAACAGTTTGTAGGAAATGCCCACCAGAGCGACGACCTCACAATGCTTGCCATTCGATTCAACAAGGCATAGCGCTCGGCATGGCGTAAGCCTGAACCAAAGGTCGACGGCCTAAGGGAAAGTCAAAAGCAGAAAAGGCCACAGGCGGGTTGCAGCCCCCGTAAAAGGTGTGGTAGAAGAAAAGGAAGGAGCCCACTTTTGTGTACGGAAATAAAAATAGACGATTTATTTTGTATTTCTCTCGCTTTTTTCGTACCTTTGCACCCGATTATAAGGATAACTCTTTTGAGGAAGTCAGAAAATCAGGAAATTAAGAATAAGATATTAAGATATTTAGAGAATAAGAATTTCAACATAAATCAATTACATTATGGCAAAAATGAATTTTGGCGGAGTCATCGAGGAAGTTATGACCCGCGAAGAGTTCCCTCTTGAAAAAGCACGTGAGATTCTGAAGGACGAGACGATTGCAGTCATCGGCTATGGTGTTCAAGGTCCAGGTCAGGCATGCAACCTGCGCGACAATGGCTTCAATGTCATCGTAGGTCAGCGTCAGGGCAAGACTTTCGAGAAAGCCATCGGCGACGGATGGGTTCCAGGTGAGACACTCTTCTCCATCGAAGAGGCAGCCGAGAAGGGCACCATCGTGATGTGTCTGCTTTCCGATGCAGCCGTCATGAGCGTATGGCCCACACTCCAGAAGTACCTCACTCCTGGCAAGGCACTCTATTTCTCTCATGGCTTTGCAATCACTTGGAGCGACCGCACAGGTTGCGTGCCCTCTAAGGACATCGATGTCATCATGGTGGCACCGAAAGGCAGCGGAACAAGCCTGCGCACCATGTTCCTCGAAGGACGCGGCCTGAACAGCTCCTATGCCGTTTATCAGGACGCCACAGGCAAGGCCCTCGAGCGCACACTGGCCCTCGGTATCGGTATAGGTTCTGGCTATCTCTTCGAGACCACCTTCCAGCGCGAAGCCACATCCGACCTCACTGGAGAGCGCGGCTCATTGATGGGAGCCATTCAGGGTTTGCTCCTGGCACAGTATGAAGTGCTGCGCGAGAATGGCCACACACCCTCCGAAGCCTTCAACGAGACAGTAGAGGAGCTCACGCAGAGCCTCATGCCACTCTTTGCACAGAAGGGCATGGACTGGATGTACGCCAACTGCTCAACCACAGCCCAGCGCGGAGCTCTCGACTGGTTCCCACGTTTCCACGATGCCATCAAGCCTGTTATGGAGCAGCTCTATGCAAGCGTGAAGTGCGGACATGAAGCACAGATTAGCATAGACTCCAACTCGAAGCCCGACTACCGTGTGGGTCTTGAGAAAGAACTGGCTGCCCTGCGCGACTCTGAGATGTGGCGCACTGCCGAGACTGTCCGCAAACTCCGCCCTGAGAACAACTGATTTTCCCCACACCCCAAAAGGGGCATAGAAAACGCCGCACAAGGAGATTTCCGTTTCCAAGTGCGGTGTTTGCTTTTTCCGCACGCGACATTGACCATTCCCGCACACGGCGTTTTTGTACTTGAGCATGCTGCCAAGGTAAAGCCCGTTCCGGACCAAGTAGTAGCGAGCAACAGCTCCAAGCCCTACGCTTCTGTTGCCATTCTAATGCAAACAGCCAAACACATAGTGTCCTGATGGCTATTTACTCGTGTGTCGTTGGCCGACGACATTTGAGGTCCTTATTCTCCCATTACCGCTTTGAAGTAGCCCACGCTCTCGGCGATGCCTATGAAGGGGTCGGTCATGTCCTTCTCGTATTCGAGGCTTACGGAGCCTCTGTAGCCAACCTTGCGGAGCATCCTGACGAACTTGGGGAAGTCGATGATGCCTCTGCCCAGCTCGATGGCACGGCCTTCTTTTGTGGGGGCCGTGACATCCTTCAGGTGTATGTCGAAGACACGCTTGGCATAGCGCTTCAGGTCGCGGATGGAGTCGGCGCCATAGCGGAGGTTGTGGCCGATGTCGAGGCACATCCCGATACGCGGGTCGCGGTCCTTGACATCCTCCCATATTGACGTGGCATCGGGATAGAGCGGCATGTCGGGGCCGTGCAGATGGATGGCATAGCGGATGCCAGTCTCCTTGACCTTTTGCTCCACACGGTCGAGCACATCCTTCTTCGGGGAGGTGTCACCCCATGTGCCTGGCACACCCACGATGAGGTCCACTCCCACTCTGCTGGCGTATGCGAAGGCCTTGTCCACGGCTGCCGCATCTTTCATGTATATGGGGCCTACGGCATAGCCAATCACACCAGCCGCTGCGAGCTTCTCCTTGAATGCCGATATCTTCTGGGCATCGGCATCGAGAGGCAGATGGAAATCCTTGATGCAGAGGTAGTGGACATCAATCCTCTTCATGAAGGCAAGCGTTGTGTCGAGGTCGAACTTCACGAAAGTGTAGCCTGCCATACCAAGATGGAAGGTGTCCGCCTCGGATGCTTTCGGCGATGGAGAGGCTTTGATTGTGGAGTTCCCGTTTTTTTCGGAAGGTCGGGCCAAAGCCTCGAAGGGCGCCACCAGCAGTGCGGCTCCTGCTATACTGCTGCGAAGGAATGTTCTGCGTTTCATCATGACAAAATATAATAATGTATGGTGTTTGATGCACAAAAATACAAAATATTTATGAATTATGGTTTGCGGATTGTGAATTATTTTGTAACTTTGCAAGCAAATGAACAAATAAATCGTCAAAATTGTAAATCATTCCGATGAACACTCATAAAACATACGTGGCATACGATGCAGCAGGTGTGCTCGACCACGAGAACAGCAACCTGAAGACTTTCCAGCAGCTGCATGCATGGCAACGGATGCATCCCGACCGCTTCCGTTTCCTCAACATCGACGAAATCTACTTCTCAAGCGAGCACGACGACCTTGTGGACAGCACGGTGAAGACGCGGCTGCTTGCCCTCATGGCTCAGGCCGACAATCTGCTCGTGCTCGTCTCGCCCATAACAAACGTGGAGAGCCCCATCCTGAACTGGCAGATAAGCAAGGCCGTCAACCGATACCACCTGCCCGTCGTCATAGCCTATGTGAACAAGCGGCAGCTCGATGACAACTCCGTGGAAGACAATTGGGCGAAGCTTCCCAACAAGATACGCAAGTACATCGGTCGCGACAGTGCCCGAATGTGCCACATCCCCCTCACACAGGACAAGCTGGAACGTGCCCTCGGAACCTTCTCCGTCGGCGCACAGACATACCCCTGGAACTCAACGACAATATTCTGAAGGATAGCCCCCCTCTAACTCCCCCAAAGGGGAGAAAAAGAAAATTTCAATATTCAATTTTCAATATTCAATTTTCAATGGTCAATATTCAATTTTCAATATTCAATTTTCAATGAGAGACACGGCACAGGCTCAGTACCCGAAAAAGACGATGCCCTCTGACTCCCCCAAAGCGGAGAACTATTAAATGGTAAATGGTAAATGTTTAAATGGTAAATGAGAGATGAACGGACAATACATCGAACGCATCGAGATAGATTCCCTTTGGAACGGGCACAAGCACATACGCTGGGATTTGCAGCCAGGCGTCAACATCCTTAGTGGCGTGAACGGTGTGGGCAAGAGCACGATTCTCAACCGCTGCATCAAACACCTGCTCGACATAGACAAAGATGCCCGCAAGAACGACGGCGTGCACCTCCAATTCTTCCCAAAAGAAGCAAAGTCTGTGGATTTCGAAGTCATTCGCAGCTTCGACCGCCCTGTGCTCTCCAGCGACGTGTTGAACAAATTCACAGAAAACCAGATGCAGACAGAACTGGACCTGCACATCTATCACCTCGGACGCAAATGGCTCGACTATCAGGTAAACCTCTCAAACCGCATGGTGGAACTCTTCGCAAGCAAAGACCCGAAGGCGGCGACAAAAGTGCAGGAACTGGCCAACGAGAAGACACACTTCCAGGATGTGGTGGACGAACTCTTCCGCGAAACAGGCAAGACCATCAAGCGAGACCAGAACGAACTCTACTTCGACAGCTACGGAGAATCCATCTCCGCCTACAAGCTTTCAAGCGGCGAAAAACAGATGCTCATCATTCTGCTCACCGTACTGGTGCAAAACAAGAAGCCCTTCGTCCTCTTCATGGACGAACCAGAAGTAAGCCTCCACGTCGAATGGCAGCAACGACTGCTCGAACTCCTGATGGACCTCAACCCCAATGTGCAGGTCATCCTCACCACACACAGCCCCGCTGTCATCATGAACGGCTGGAGCGACAGAGTGACCGACGTGGAAGACATCGAAGTGGAAAAATAAAAAGGTAAAAAGGTGAAAAAGTGAAAAGGTAAAAAAACTAAAAGGTGAAAAGGTAAAAAAGTAAAAAGGTAAAAAAACTTTCAGCTCTTAACTTTTTAATTTTTAAACTCTTAAACTTTTAAATTATTTATGGCAAAGCGCCTTCAGGAACATCTCAACTCCCAATATGTCGAGCTTGCATCAAAGCTTCGGCCAAAGAATGCCGCACGTAAGATAGTGGCGTATGTGGAGAGTTATGATGATGTGTTCTTCTGGCGCTCTGTTCTCGGAGACTTCGAGACCGACCACATCAAGTTCGAAGTGATGCTCCCTTCGCGACACACGCTCAGCAAAGGCAAGAAAGCCGCCTTGATGAACCGCCTCGGCCCTTCCCTCGGAGAATACATGATAGCATGCGTGGACGCCGATTACGACTATCTGATGCAAGGCGCCACACCCATCAGCCAGACACTCCTCTCCTCCCCCTTCATCCTGCACACCTACGCCTATGCCATCGAGAACTACCAATGCTATGCCCCAGCCTTGCATACCGCTTGCGTGATGAGCACACTCAACGACCGAACCATCCTCTCCCTCGAAGCATTCATGGAGGAGTACAGCAACATCATCTGGCCCCTTTTCGTATGGAGCATCTGGGCACACAAATACGGGCATGCAAGCAGCTACAGCATAACGAACTTTGCCCAGACCGTCACCTTCCATGACATCAATCCCTACAGTCCTGAGAAGGCTCTCGAACATCTGCGCGACAAAGTAAACAAGCAAGTAGCCTGGTTGCAACGAAGATATCCCAAGGCAAAGGACACCTACCTGAAGCTCAGAAAGAGCATGCAAGAAGAACTTGGCATTCGCCCTGCCGATACCTATTTATATATACAAGGCCATGCTTTGATGGAAGGCGTCGTGCTGCCCTTGCTCAATCCCATTTGCAACATCCTTCGCAGGGAAAGGGAAAAGGAAATAACGCAATTGGCCATGCACAGCTGCCAGAAACAGAACGAACTCTCAGGATATCGTCACAGCCAGTCGCCTATAGACCTTATGCTCAGAAAAGGTACCGACTTTAAGCAAAGCGCTCCATACCAACTTCTTATTGCCGATATAGAGCGCCTCATAGCCCGAATAAACAAACGCCTTACTGCTTGAGATACTGGTTGTAAAGCTCCTGCAGATAAGCAAACTTCTCGCCCTCCTTTTCCTCGAGATAGGTTCCGCCATAATAGAAACAGGCAAAACCTCCCGACACAATCCCCCAACGACAAGCCTCACGGAGGTCCAGAGTCAGTCCATAGTCCATAGTCCACAGTCCAGAGTCAGTCCGTTGTTTGTTGTCAAACATCTGCCTTGCCAGCGAGCCTATAACTCCGCCAGCAAAGTTATCACCACAACCTGTACTGTCGCCTTTTCTGCCTTGCTTCAGAGCTTCGCCTACTGCCTTGGAGACTGGCATCGTCTGCTCCTCTATCTTGCCGAAAAGAGGACTGTCCGCCCAAAGATGTATGTTCTGAGCGCCGTTGGTAACGATTACCGCCCCCGTTCCCTTCTCTCGGAAGAAAGCCATTGCCGATGGAATATCCTTGCATCCACTCAGTCGAAGGGCTTCCTCATGGTCCACAAGAAGCAGGTCGATGAAACGGTAGCTCTCGTCGCTCTCCCCCATTGGCCAGCGCTTTTCGGGATGCTCTTTCTCGTTAAGGAAGTCATAAACGGTGTTGACGACAGTTATTCTTCCTTTTGCTTTAGCCTTCTTGAGCATAGGAAGCAACCCTTGATGAATGCGAGGCACAAGAGCAGTAGAGCCGAAGACGCAGATATCACTGTCATAGAAACTCTCATCCACCTCATCGGGAAGGTAATTCCATGATGCTCCAATGGTGTTCACGAAAGTACGTTCGCCATGACCATTATCGTAATTCGGGTCAGAAAGGACACTTGTAGATGCCGTTTCGCTTCCCTTTTCCATGCGATAATGGCTGAGGTCGAGCCTCGTCTGACTCAGTTTCTCGAGCAATCCAACGCCAACATCGTCATCGCCTCTGCAGCCATAAAAGCATACTTCGCTCTCTTTGTAAGCCAGTTGCGAAGCATTGATGAGCGCCACAATGCAGGGACCTCCCACATTTTCCTTCTTAGGCTCTTGTCCTTTGGTTAGGCTGGGGAGTATTTCTTTCACGAACGATTGCCCCGAAAAGCGTTCCAGCTCTTCCTCGAAGGTCAGCTTCCCTGGCTCCAGACCTCCGTCACCAGGCTTCAGGCTCCAATACTTGCGAAACGTATCTGACTGGAAATCTATGTTATCATAAATGCGGTCGAGAAGGCAACAACCTACGCCACTGATTCGAACAGCCATAAGGAATTAAAAATTTAAAATGAAAAATTAAAAATTAACAATGAAGAATTATAAATGACTTTCAGGTCTCCATGAATGGCATCATCTGATTTTTCACTTCCCACATTTCGTTTTTCACTTAACCGAGGAACTTCCCATAGTCAGAGCAAAGCAGATGCAAGGGCTGCTCATCCTCTTCTATTTCGGGGAAGCGGCCAACAGGAGCATAGAAGCGATTGTCCGAGGTATCATCATTACACTGACTTACTTCGCCCACCATCACTTTGCCTTTCCCTGGCTCGCCATAGAAACGATGGTAGAGATACTGCTCCATGCATATGCTTTGACCTGGTTTGAGGATGACTTTTCCGCCTGGTTCCATCGTGTGCTCGATGCCGTCGATGCGATAATGGACAGGCGTATCGGCAAACTGCTCGTCCTTGTCGGCATTGTAGAGCTCAATCACAAGATTGCCGCCACCGCGATTGATAATGTCCTCCATCTTCGACCAATGGAAATGCATCGGCGTTTCCTGGTTCTCTTCCACTATCATAATCTTCTCTGCATAAGGCTTCTTGTCAACCCCATACTTGCCGTTTCTGATGGTAAAGAGAAAGAGGCCGCAAGTCTTGAAATCGCCTGAGCCAAAGTCTGTTATGTCCCATCCAAGCATACGTTCAATGATGTAATCCACCTTGTCTCGATTTGCTTTCCAGTCACTAACGCTCCATTCCGACCACTCTGGTAAAATGAACTGACGCGAAGCCAGAAACTCCTTGGCCTCACGAATGATTTGATTGATTTCGCTACGTTTCATGTTGTATAGTCTTAGATTCTGTTATTGCTTTCAAATAGTAAGATGTGTTCCTTGACGACCTCCTTCGATGCGTCTATCATCACCTGTTTGAGGGGCACATATTCCTCGTCGGGCTTTTGGGCGAGACGTTCGTTGATGCGCTTCATGATGCCTCGCTGGATGGCAGTCGCAACATTTATCTTGCAGATGCCATTATGGATGCAAGCCTTGAAGTCTTCTACGCTTGTCCCACTTCCGCCGTGAAGCACCAAAGGCAAACGGTTCGCCTCGTGTATCTCGATGAGTCGCTTGATGTTTAGCTGAGGTGTGTGGACATAATGCCCGTGCAGATTGCCGATAGCAACGGCAAGAGCGTCGATTCCCGTAGCACTCACGAAACGGACAGATTCCTCAACATCCGTGAAGACATCGGCAGTATCGACACCCGAATTGCCTACCTTTCCCAGTTCGGCTTCCACATCAACTCCTGCGGCTTTTGCAATTCGTGTCACTTCGCTCGTTACGGCTACATTCTCCTCGAAAGGCAGAGCGGCTCCGTCGAACATGACAGAAGTGAAGCCCAGTCGAATGGCTCGGACGCAAGTTTCAAGGCTTTGCCCGTGGTCCAAATGCACACAAACAGGCACAGACGACCTCTTCGCCGCCTCGAGATAAAGCGGAGCCATCAGTTCCATCGGCGCTTCAGGAAACTGAACCTCAGCGAGTTGCAGGATGATTGGGGAGCGCAACTCCTCCGCAGCCTCGAGCGCTCCCATCACATTCTCAAGGCTCAGGCTATTGAAAGCACCAACCGCATAATGCCGCTCGTTGGCATCTTTCAGTATTTCACTTAAGGTAACTAACATTTGATGGTTATTGGTTTTAGGTTATTGGTTATTAGTTTTCCGACCACAAATATAAGTTTTTTTACGAACATATTAAGCATGTTCATCTACTTTTTTTTGATAAGTCTCAAAACACCCCCAGTCAAGTTGCCAGACTTCACACGTGAATATTGCGAAGTTGACGTGTCTATTTTGCCAATTTGACACGTGGATTTTGACAACTAGACACGTCTAATTCACCAACCACACTGCAAGTGCCATCAACAGGCACTTTCGACAAATGCAAAAAGAGCTGCCCGAAACGGACAACTCTTCATGTTTAAATGATGTGGAGAATATCGGGCTCGAACCGATGACCTCTTGCATGCCATGCAAGCGCTCTAGCCAGCTGAGCTAATCCCCCGTTGTTTGGTAGAATGTTTAAAGTAGAGAGTTTAATGATGTTGCTGGCTCTCTTTTGCGGTGCAAAATTACTCACAATCTAACAATTCTGCAAATAAATGACGGCTTTTTTTGCATTGAAAGCTAAAAAAGCGTACTTTTGCGCACAGATATTATATATAGAAGACATGAAACGCTACATAATAAGCCTCTTTTTGCTGAGCCTGACCATGTGGATTATGGCTGTGCCCGCTCTACGAATACGCAGAAGCGTGACACTCGACGACGGGCGTACAGTTATGGTAACGGCATTTGGCGACGAGGATTTCGACTACTTGCTGACTGACGACGGCGAGGTGGTTTTGAACCAGGACAGCGTCTTCCACGCTACAGGCCTTAGCAGACAGGAGTTTTTCGCCACCATGCCGGAAGCCCCGTCATTGCCTCGATATGCAAGAAGGAAAGTGGGAAATGTGGCTACTGCCTTGGTGCAACCATGGGGCGTGAAGAAGATTCCCGTCATTCTGACAGCCTTCAAGGACAAGCCTTTCACTGTGGCCAATACGGACCAAAAGGTGAACGCATTCTACAACGACTTTTTCAACGGCACGAACATTTATACTGCGACCGGCACCTATGACGCTGAGACTAATTTAGGAAGTATCAGGCAGTACTTCTTAGACCAAAGTCTCGGACAATTTCAGCCGGAATTCTCTATCATCGGTCCTGTGGAACTCGACAGCGTTTACTCTTATTACGGAAAGCAACTCGGAAATACGAAGGACCTGAATTACAGCTCGTTCGTCCGCGAATCCTTCATTAAGGCTTTAGCTTTGGAAGACGACTGGATGCAGTTCGACAACAACAACGACGGGAAGGTTGATATGTGCGTCATTATTTACGCAGGACTTGGCCAGAACTACACCAATTCTTATGGCGACAAGAATACCATCTGGCCTCAGGAAATGCCAATGTCTTATACGATAAATGGCACGACGCTCATGGGATGTTCCTCAACTTGTGAGATGCGCCCGACAACTCATAACGGAAGCGTCATCACAGGATGGCAGGCAGACGGCATCGGGGTTACCGTTCACGAAATAAGTCACGCACTCGGTTTGCCCGACCTTTACGACAAGAACAATACGGAATTCGGCCTCGACTACTGGAGTGTAATGGACTATGGCATGTACACAAGGTCGTCGAAAGTTCCTGTCGGCTATACGGCATACGAACGTGAGTTTATGGGTTGGCAGCAGACAGAAACCATCAACGAACCCCGAACTCTGCGCCTTAAATGCTTTGACCTGGGCGGCAAAGGCTACAAGATTGTCAACGATGCCAATCCTGACGAGTACTACATCCTCGATAACCGCCAGGCAATGAGCTGGGATTGGGGGGTATGCAGCAATCGTGGTCACGGCATGCTTGTCTATCATGTCGATTACAAATCAAGTATTTGGACAAGCAACAATGTGAATACGCTTTGGAGTAATTATTCTGACCCCACAAAAAACCATACCCATCAATCGTTGACCATCATTCCTGCAAACGGAACGCTCGTCGGCTCCAATAATGCAAGGGACAGAAACCAATGGCAAACAAGCCTGCAGGGCAATCCCTATCCTGGCATCACGGAAAACCACGAGCTGACCGACGAGTCACATCCTGCCAGCATTGTCTATACGGGCGGATTCATGGGAAAGCCTCTTGTGGATATCGAGGAGACGGAAGACGGCACCATCACCCTCAAAGTGATGCCTCTTGGCACGCTCGACGCCCCGACCGGCTTATCCTTCGAAGACACGACGCCAAGCAGCACGACGGCTATTTGGGAACCTGTTGAGGAAGCAGAACTTTATAACCTCAGGCTTTACCGCGAAGGCGAACTGGTCTTCCAACAAGACAGCATTCCGACCAATTCCTTTAAGCTCAACGATTTGCAAGACGGCGCCGATTACATATACGCCGTTCAGGCAATAAGCAATTCCTATCGCAACAGCGAATGGCAGGAGAGCGGCAACTTCCGCGACGACCCTCTCGCAATCTCGGAAACAACAGAAAGCATGAAACGGGTTCGCATCAATGACATGAACGGCCGGTTCATCGGAGAATGCTATGCCGACGAACTCTATCGCTACTATCTCAAGCACGGCATCTACATCGTTCGTTATCAGAACGGAAAGACGAAAAAGATTATGAAATAATGCCGAGAGTTCTTCTTTCCTTTCTTTGTCTCCTATGTTCCCTGATGGCATTTGCCGTTCCTGCAAAGCGGGAGCGATGCACCCTTACGCTTTCAGATGGCTCTACCGTTGTGGCCACAGCAATGGGCGACGAGGTCATGCACTACTTTCTGACCGATGACGGACGTACCTTGCAATGCGACGACAAAGGCATCGCTCACTTCGTAGATGCCGAAGAGATGCAAGCCCGATGGAAAGCAAGAACACACAAACGGCAAGCCGCAAGGGTTAAACGAAACGCTTCGAACCGAAAGAAGGCAGGCTACATGACCGGCACGAAGCGAGGCCTCGTCATATTGGTGCAGTTCCCCGATGTCAAGTTTCATTTTTCAAGAAGCACCTTCGAACACCTTTTCAACGAAGAAGGTTATCTGGATGATATCAACAAAGGTTCCGTCCACGACTATTTCCTCGACCAAAGCTATGGGCAATTCGATTTCTCATTCGATATTGTAGGGCCCGTAACAATGAAGGATTCCCTTTATCATTATGGGAAAAACAACCATAACAACGACGACATTCATCCCGCCGTTATGGTTGCAGAAGTTGTGCAGATGATAGATAATGAGGTGGACTTCAGAGAGTACGATTGGAACGGAGATGGCGAGGTGGAGCAAATCTTCATCATCCATTCCGGCCACGACGAGGCGCAGAGCCGCGTTCGCAACGATATCTGGTCGCATGCCTGGACGCTCACCGAAGCTGTTGAAGAAGATGATGGCAACGGGCCTGTAGAGGTGGATGGCGTCATTATCGACAGCTATGCCACGAGCGCGGAGTTGAGAGGCAGAAGCGGTTATCTCCTTACTGGTATCGGTACGGCTTGCCACGAATTTTCCCACCAATTTGGGCTTCCCGACTTTTATGATACGGCAGGGAACAACTTTGGAATGAATTCATGGGACCTCATGGACTATGGAGAATACAATGGCGACGGCGGCACACCTGCTGCTTTTACCAGTTACGAGCGTATGTTTTGCGGATGGCTGCAACCTGCTGAACTCATCCAGCCGATGGCAATACGCAACATGCCTGCCCTCACATCCGAACCCGTTGCGTATATCTTGAGGAATAGCGGAAAAGAGGATGAATATTATCTCTTCGAGAACCGTCAGAAGGTTGGTTGGGACAAGTATCTTGGCGGTCATGGCTTGCTTGTCCTGCATGTCGATTACGACAGCCTGGCATGGGCGGACAATGCCGTCAATACCGTCCAATCGCATCAACGCATGACCATCATCCCTGCCGACAACATCCTTTATTCCGGAACATTGGCGGGCGATCCCTGGCCTGGCTCTTCCGACAAGACGGAGCTCTCGGATTCATCCGAACCGCCTGCTGCGCTCTTCAACAAGAATGCAAACGGCGAGAAGCTGATGAACCATTCTATAACAGATATCGTAGAATCGGACGACGGGCTGATAAGCTTTATCTTTGACGAAAAAGCGTTGAGGATTCCTTCCATCTTCCCGAAGAAAGACGAGGAATGCACCTACGACCTGCAGGGAAGGCGATGCCCCATGCCCAAAGACCGGAGCTCTTTGCCTCGAGGAATCTACATTCTGGACGGAAAAAAATTGATGATAAGATGAAAAAGCTACTTTTAATTCATTTGCTGGCATGCCTTTGCATCAACCTGTCGGCAGGCACGATGACGCGATACACCGGCAGCCGCATCTTTTGGGATTCGCGTTCGCCCGTCAATGTCTTTGAATCAGGGGGGTATGCACGAATGATAGAGCTTCAGGACGGTCGCCTTCTTGCCTGTTGCGAAAGCGGAGGCATAAAGGTCAGCTTCTCATCTGATAAAGGCAAGAGCTGGTCATCGCCTACCCTCATCGCTCCAAATTCAAACAACACGCCCAACTGCGTGCCCGACCTTATCCAGCTTGCCGACGGCACAATCATCGTTGGTTACAATCCACGACCATCTGCGCCCTATACAGAAGACCGGCGCTTTGGCATCCGGCTGCGTAGAAGCACCGACAACGGAAAATCATGGAGCCAGGAAATCTTCGTTTACGATGCCGATTATGTTTTCGAGAACGGCTGCTGGGAACCATCCTTCCTCGAATTGCCGAGCGGCGAGCTTCAACTTTATTTTGCCGACGAGAGCCCCTATACAACGAATGGCGACCAACAGATTTCGCTCTGCCGAAGTTTCGATGGTGGCTTGACCTGGACAGCGCCCCAGCGCATTTCCTATCGAAGCGGTTTTCGCGACGGGATGCCTGTTCCAGTTCTGCTCAGCGACAAGAGCGACATCGTGGTTGCCATCGAGGATAACGGATGGAGCAACGTTGGCGACTTCCTCCCGACAACGGTTCGTGCGCCACTCTCAAACAACTGGAGGAACAACTCATACGTCAGCGGCTCGAACTCGCGGCGCAACCGTAGCATCAACTACAATTACTGCCCCATGGCCAAAGGCGGAGCCCCTTACTTGCGCGTGCTGCCAAACGGCGAGACCATTCTCTCCCATCAATCCAGATATGGCGAAAGCGATAACATGAAGATGTATGTTTATGTCGGGAACAAAGAGGCCAAGGACTTCAAGGCCATGTCCAAACCCTTTTTGCAAGGCACATCGAAAGGATGTTGGTGGAACTCGCTTGCGGTTATCGACACTGGCATTGTGGTAGCAGTTGGCGGGCTCGACGGCAAAATAACAATGGTGAAAGGTTACCCGATGAAGGCATTCCAAGCCCCATTCGCTACGCCCCGAATCGACGGCGTTTACAGCAAGACGAACGACACTTGGTTCCATCCCTCTGCACACCAGGTGCCAATGGGGCAAGAGACGGGAACCTTCTCGTATGCGGACTTTGCATACGACCACAAATGCCTCTACATGACTTGCTTAGTCTTTCGTGCCAAAGCCCGCCTCGAAGAGCCCTTCCCCGATGGCATCAACTTCTATATCGAGAGCAAAGGCCAGAGCACCGACAATCTGCAACCCACTGCCTATCGGTTCAGCATCCTGCCAAACGGCACCTATTCCGTAGGGCAAGGTAACAAAACCAATTACGTTCCGGTCGAAGGCTTCCAGGCGCAAATTGTGGGCAAGACTGCCAGCACCACCTATCGCATAGAAGCAGCTATCCCCTGGACATCCATAGGCCTGATTGCAGCGCCCGTCGGGCAGGAAATAAGCGTCAACCTCGAGATACTGACCGGCGACGGCACCACACAACTCATCGAACGTATCCCCGATGCTTCACCCACAAAGCCTGGCACCTGGATGATGCTAAACCTCCTCGAACCCGACCCCACGGGAATAGGAGAAGCGAAACACGAAATATCAAAAGATAAAAACCAAGCCATTTATGACCTAAGCGGACGCCAGCGCACCTCTCGGAGAAACGGAATCTACATCCAAGGCGGAAAGAAATTTGTGGCAAGGTGACAAAAGAATACCCTGAAACTTTGGAAACGCGAATTATTGGCGTATAGCTCATTTTGCAGGGTGATTTTGAGTGGTAGGTAGTCAATAGCTCAAATTGCAGGGTGCATTTCTTCGCCAGATATTTGGTA
>JAEEGK010001197.1_pt1 | contig 65183 bp, 47 predicted proteins | sample 8958771 | NCBI WGS metagenome assembly JAEEGK01 (sample SAMN16246547, study PRJNA631951) | gut metagenome | biome: gut microbiome; feature: rumen; material: SC-attached | host: Bos | place: Iran: Karaj | collected 2018-10
CATCATCCTTAGCAGGGTCGGTGCCGTTGGTCTTCTCCCAACTGTCGGGCATACCATCGCCGTCGCTGTCGGCCGGCTTCTCGCCCTTGAACCAGTTCCATGAGGTGGGCACGCCGATGGGCAATTCGTTCTCATTGGTAATAAGGTTCCCTTTCCTGCCAAATGACAATACCTCGTCGATCATATAACAGTCTGCCAGGTCTCGGTAGGGCAGTGAGGCCCCCACATCGGGCAACAGTTCTTCTATCAGGTCCTTGGCTACCCATTTCTCCAGAATAGGGTATTCGTAGGGCGCAGCCTGCCGGTCTCCGCCACCGTCGCCTGTAAATGTTGAGGGGTTATAGATACCGTCGCGGTTGCTGTCCTGCAGGTTGTCATTACCGTAGAAGTGGAAATTGGCATTGCCGCCAGTCAGACAGTCACCACCCACGGCAGGCCCGTTGATAAAGAGGTTACTCTCGATGTTGGCATACGACTGCCCCTCCGAATCGCCGCCCATGTTATAGGCAGCGTTTTTCCAGTTATAGACGATATTGTTGGCATACTGGTTGATGCCCTTCACCTTGAAATTACGGGTGGAATTGTCCACCATCAGAATCCTGTAAAGCGTGATGTTCTCAGCCTGCATCAGTCCACCGGCGGAGTGCGTCATCAGTCCTTGCCCTACAATGCTGTTCTGAAGGGTGATGTTCTTGGGCGACGTGCCCTTGTTGTCCCAGTTGATGGAGAAGTTTTCGTCCTGTCCCCAAGCAAACGAGCAATGGTCGAAGATCATGTTCTGTCCATTGGCTACGCCCGCGCAGTCCTTGTCCTTCGTGCCGACAGCCCCCATGCGGAATCGCATATAGCGCACGATGATATTGTCGGCTCCGGAGAATGACACGCCGTCGCCATAGACAGTGATACCCTCACCAGGAGCCGTCTGTCCGGCTACGTAGAGGTTATTCTTGAATACGATGCGTGAGTTGATGCGTATCACGCCGCTCACGTCGAACACCACGATACGGTTGGACTGGCTCACCGCATCGCGCAATGAACCGCTGCCTGAGTCGTTCAGGTTGGTCACGTGATACACCGTTCCTTTGCGTCCGCCTTCAGCAAATCGTCCCCAGCCCTGAGCGTCCGGGAATGCCAACTGTTGGGCACAGATGCTGCCGCAGATAGCCAGCAGCATGGTTGTTATCTTTATTCTATAATTCATGGATTCTTTTTGTTATGCTTTCTTGTTTTTCGTTGCCCAGATGAAGTAGGCGATGAGCAGGATGTAGGCGATGAGCGAGCAGACCTCCGAGAGAGGATTGGCCAGCCACGACTCGTTGATGGGGTTGAAACCGCCGAAGCGGAGCAAGGCACTCACCACGCCCATCAGTGCGCCTCCGGCAATAAAGCCCGAAGCGATGAGCGTACCCTTCTCGCCACGACGTTCATTCACAGCCTTATCCTCGCTGCGTGTCGTTACAAACCAGTTGACAGCACCACCTACCAACAGCGGCACATTCAGCTCAAGGGGGATAAACATACCCAGGGCGAAAGCCAGTGCAGGAATCTTCATCCATGTAAGGATGATGGCCAGCAATGCGCCAATGCCATAGAGCAACCAAGGGGCGCCGGCACCGTTCATCATCGGTTCGATGACGGCTGCCATCGCGTTAGCCTGAGGTGCCACGAGGTGTCCCTCCTGATTCGGGTCGAAGCCATAAGTCTGGTTCAGCAGCATCATCACACCGCCCACGGTGGCAGCGCTTACCAATGTGCCCAGGAATTTCCACTGCTGCTGTTTCTTAGGCGTCGTGCCCAGCCAGTAGCCAATCTTCAGGTCGGTGATAAAGCAGCCCGCCATCGAGAGTGCCGTACATACCACGCCGCCCATGATCAATGCCGCCAGCATGCCATTGCTGCCGTTCAGTCCTACGGCAGCCATCACCACCGAGGCCAGGATCAGCGTCATCAGCGTCATACCGCTCACAGGGTTAGAGCCCACGATGGCAATGGCATTGGCCGCCACGGTGGTAAAGAGGAAGGCGATGACGGTCACCAGCAGGATGGCCACCAGCGCGAAGAGCAGGTTCTGCATCACACCCAGCCAGAAGAACACGAAGGTAACGAGCAGGGCCGTGATCGAGGCAATGGCGATGAAACGGAACGACAGGTCGCGCTGTGTGCGAAGCGTCTCGGCCTCCGTACTCTTATCGCCTTTCAGTTCCTTGGCAGCCAGCCCTACGGCATTCTTGATGATGCCCCACGACCGGATGATGCCGATGATGCCGGCCATCGCAATGCCTCCGATACCGATAGAGCGGGCGTAGGTCTTGAAGATGGCTTCGGGCGACATCTCACTTACGGCTGTCGTCACCTCGGCACCACCGATGCTCAGCACCTGGTCGCCGAAGATGAGTGCCATTCCCGGCACGATGAGCCACCACACGCAGAGCGAACCCAGTGTGATATAGAGGGCGTACTTCAGTCCGATGATATAGCCCAGTCCCAGCACGGCCGCACTGGTGTTGATCTTGAACACGAGCTTTGCCTTGTCGGCCAGCACCTCGCCCCAGCCGATCACACGACTGGTGAAGTTCTCGTTCCACCATCCGAAGGTGGCCACGATGAAGTCATAGAGACCGCCCACGATACCTGCCAGCAGCAACGGCTTGGCCTGGTCGCCGCCCTTGGCACCGCTCACCAGCACCTGTGTCGTCGCGGTAGCCTCGGGGAAGGGGTACTTGCCGTGCATCTCCGAGACAAAGTATTTGCGGAAGGGTATGAGGAACAGGATACCCAGGATACCGCCCAGCGCCGAGGCCATGAAGATCTTCAGGAAGTCGGCCTGCATGTCAGGGTACTTCGCCTGAAGGATGTAGATGGCGGGCAGCGTGAAGATGGCACCGGCCACCACGGCTCCCGAACAGGCACCGATCGACTGTATGATGACGTTCTCGCCCAGTGCCTTGCTGCGCTTGGCTGCTGTCGACACGCCTACGGCAATGATGGCTATGGGGATGGCTGCCTCGAACACCTGGCCCACCTTCAGTCCCAGATAGGCCGCTGCTGCCGAAAAGAGCATCGCCATGAGCACACCCCATGTTACCGACCATCCGTTCACTTCCGGGTACTGCTTCCCTGCCGACATCATCGGCTCGTAGCTTTCTCCCTCTTTCAGCTCCCTGAACGCATTCTCAGGCAGCCCCTGTAGCATTTCCTTTTCTTCCATATTCTCTTAGGTTTTTCATGCAAAAGTACGGTTTTTTTCTGAATCCTCCAAATTTTCTGCCAGAAAAGAGTGCACAGGTGACGAAAGTGACGGGTGACGTTGGTGACGCTGGTGACACGAATCCACAAACTTTTTCAAAGAAAAACGGGGTGTTTTTTTGTTTTTTAAGAAAAAACGCTTATCTTTGCAAAATCACGCGTGATTTATGATTGTTTATGAAGAAGATTAGTATTATATCCGTTTTTTTGGTTTGCATTTCGCTTTCGGCAAATGCACAGTTCTCAATGTTCGGAGGCGGGAACCGCGCCAATCAGGACAGCCTTCGTAAGATAGCGGCAGCCGACTATGCCGACATGCTGGCTAAAGTAGGAGTGGGCCAACCCCGTGAAGGTCGTCAGCCCAACAGCCAGGACGAAAGCAAACATCCCAACTATGATGAATTGACAGCCAATCCTTATCCGTTCTATCCTGATCCGCTGGTTACTGAGAACGGTAAGAAGGTCACCAGCGCCAAGATGTGGTATAAGGTGCGCCGTCCGGAGATCGTACGCCTGTTTGAGGATCATGTATATGGCCGTATTCCTGATAATGTACCCGGTGTAACGTGGGAAGTCACCAATGAGGAGAAGAGGGATTTTGCAGGAACGCCCGTAGTCATCCGTTATCTGAAAGGTGTGGTCGATAACGCTGGTTATCCATCCATCAAGGTTGAGATTCAGGCCAATGTGGTCTATCCAGAGGGCAAACAGCATCTGCCCGTCATCATAGAGTTCGGATTCGGTGGCGGTGATCCTCTCCGCACCTTTGGCGGAGGCGTGTCGTGGAAGCAGATGGTCATCGAACGCGGATGGGCTGCAGCTACCATCAATCCCTCGTCCATCCAGGCCGATTCTGGCTCAGGTCTGACCAACGGCATCATCGGACTCTGCAATAAAGGAGAGCACCGTCAGCCAACCGACTGGGGGTCGCTCCGTGCCTGGGGCTGGGGACTCTCACGCCTGATAGACTATCTGGAGACAGACAAGACCTTCGACGCTAAAAAATGCGCCATCGAGGGCGTCTCACGTTATGGCAAAGCCTCACTTGTGGCGATGGCATTTGATGAACGCGTCGCAGCAGGATTCATCGCCTCATCAGGCAAGGCTGGCGCAGCAGGATGGCGTCGTGACTGCGGTGAGAGCATCGGCAACATCGTCTCACATGAGGAATACCACTGGGTATGTGGCAACCTGATCAAATACGGAACTGATCCGATGACAGAAAACGACCTGCCTGTAGACCAACATGAGTTGATAGCCCTTTGCGCCCCACGCGCCTGCTTCATCTCCACTGGCAGTTGGAACGGCGACAAATGGCAGGATGTGGTGGGTTCGTTCATCTCTGCCTCGAAGGCATCGCCTGTCTATGAACTGTTGGGCTATAAAGGCGTAGGCACAGACCTCTTCCCTGGTATGGACAACGGTCTGATGGAGGGCCGCCTCACCTATCGTCAGCACCACGGAGGTCACGAAGCAGGCCCCAACTGGCCCTTCTTCCTCGACTTCTTTGAGCGTGAAGTGCTGAGGAAATGACACGTGAGTATTCAATAGGTTAGCATTTAGGTGAATAACAATAAACAATATCTTATGAGAAGAATAATCTCCATGATGGTATTGGCGCTGTTGGCCATCAGTGCAACGGCGCAGACGACTGACCGGCTGTCGGCCAGTTCGGTGCTGCATTACAGTTCGAGAGGCTTCGAGAGCGACAAGGATTTGATTGAGATCTTCCGCTATGAGGCCCAGTTGGAGGGCAAGCGATGGCATACGAATTATTATGACGACAAGGGGTATTACGGGGCAAAGACTGCAGAAGAAAAGGAAGCCTATATGGAGAAAGAGGCGGCGATGCTGGAGAAATATCCTGCGGATCACGAGAAGCTCGTCGTCATCCAAGTGCCCGCCGATCCTCCCTTCGCACTCACTTACGATGCTAAGGACACCTCGTTGGTGGTGCTGAAGAGCAACGAGGAAGAACTCGTCTGGGACAAGACCAAGATAAAAGTCGCGAAGATGAAGGTCGACGTGGCCTTGTATGACTCTATCCAGATGCTGCACATGCTGGCCAATTATACCGCTGTGCCTATGGATCAGCGCCCCTTCGATCGGCTGGTGCATTTTGTAAAGCCCAAAAAAGACCCTAATGCCTTGCATTCGGGTCTGTTTCCTAATGAGTTAGAATTCACATATCTCCATTTCGTATGGGGTGACCCCACAGGTGACAAATACGCCAAAACCCACAACTGCGAATCGGAGACGGCCAAGATACTGAAACGGACGTTCCTCCACATCTGCTGGGCAGTTTACAACAACAGACCCGATCTTCTTGAAACGCTCGAGGACACCATCCACCTGCTACAGATCCAATACCGCAGGCTTCTCCTGCCTGATGTGAATATCGATGGCATTTCTCTTGACAAGTCTCGTCGTCAATAATGGGCGGGCACAGGGGTCAATAGTGCCTGCGATAATAGCTTAAAAGGTATGATGATGAAAAAAAAATACCTTTTATTCGTTGCGATGTTGCTACCGATGGTGGCAAATGCCCACGACATTGAGGTCCAGAATGGTGACGGCGTTACTATTTATTACAATTTCATTAATGGTGGTACGGAGCTGGAGGTTTCACTGCGTGGTAATGAACTCTGGTCTTTTTCTGATGAATATACGGGCAGCGTGGTCATCCCCGAGGAAGTGACCTATATGGATAATACCTATAAGGTGACGAGTATTGGCTTTGGTGCTTTCTTTAAATGTGCAGGCCTTACCTCCATCGTCATCCCCCGCAGTGTGACGAAAATAGGCACTTACGCTTTCATGGACTGCACTGGCCTGCAGAAAGTGATTGTCCCTGACATTGCTGCATGGTGTAACATTATAATCCCTGCAATTGATGGCAATCCTCTGTATCTTGCCCATCATCTTTATAGCGATGAGAATACGGAGATTAAGGATCTGGTCATCCCCGATGGTGTGACGTCTGTTCACAGTTATGCTTTCTCGGGCTGCTCAGCTCTTACCTCCGTCACCATCCCCAGCAGCGTGGAGGGGATTAGCAGGGATGCGTTCCAGGACTGCACTGGCCTGCAGAAAGTGATTATCTCCGACATTGCTGCATGGTGTGGCGTTGTATTTGGAGGCGAGACATCCAATCCTTTGTTTTACGCCCATCACCTTTACAGCAATGAAAATACAGAGATTAAGGATCTGGTCATCCCCGATGGCGTGACAAGTATTGGCTATTATGCTTTCACGGGGTGCTCAGGTCTTACCTCCCTTACTATCCCCAATGGCATAACGGTAATTGGCAATTATGTTTTTGACGGTTGCTCTGGTCTTACCTCCCTCACCATACCCGACGGCGTGCTGGACCTTGGCAGTAGTACTTTCAGAGGTTGCAGCGGCCTTACCTCCCTCACCCTTGGCAACAGCGTGCAAGCCATTAGCAGTTGGGCTTTCGATGGATGCACCGGCTTGACCACCATCACCATTCCCGTCAACGTGACACGTATTGGCAATGATGCATTCGGTGGAGTGGATCTTACCATGGTTGTATCGCTGATAAGACATCCATTTACAGTTTATGGACCTTTCACACAAAATACATATAATAAAGCCAAGCTATATGTTCCAGAGGGCACTTACTCTGCATATAGGGCAATGCAAGGCTGGAGGGAATTTGTGCGTATTAGCGAAGATGATCCGTCAGCAGGAATCAGTGTCGTTGAGGACACACAAAACTATAATACCACTATTTACGACCTGAATGGCGTTCGCCAGCCCAAGCCCAAGAAAGGTATTAATATCGTAAACGGTAAGAAGTTAGCGATTAAGTGACACAGAACAGCAAACTAAAACAATTGAGTTTATAGCAGATTAAATATATGTTAGTATCAGAGATATCTTTATGGGGCACAGCCCTGGTAGCGTGTGTAGTGATTGTAGCATCGATAGCATTAGCCTTTCTCGACAATCAGATGCTGCGGCGAATGTTGGTAGTATTCGGAGCAACGGTGGTACAGATGGCCATCGTAGTTGCCGTTGTCTGGCTGGTCTATCAGACATATGCCTGGTGGTCCTATCTGCTCTGGTTCCTGCTGGTACTGGTTTTGTCAATCTGCTGGTGCCTGTATCCCCTGCAGGCGATATGGAAAAAGGTGCTGTGCCCCGTTAGTGTTGCGATGCTGGTGGGCTGCATTGTGGTGGGAGGCAGTACGATGCTTTGTCTGCCTCTGAGCGTCTTTCTGTCTGTGTACTCGGTGCTCATGGCCTGTATGACTGCTTCTATGATGCAGACCATGATGAGCTACCAGCGCAACCTGCAAAAACCGGAAGCTCTACGTGAGAGCATGTCGCATCAGGTAAGGAATCTGGCTCAGCCTCTGGTGATGGTTATCCCGATGCTCTATGCCGGTATGCTGCTGGGAGGCGTTCCAGCCCTTGAAGCTCTGCTCGTCACCTTGCTGCTGATAGCTGCCTCCTTCGTCGGCAATATATTATCGGGCGCGATAGCGCTGCAGATGCTTCGCTCCAAGAAGACGGAATGATGTGACACAAGGGGGTCAGACACAAGGGGGTCAGGATACTTTGTGACTGTCACAGATTATCTGACCCCTTTGTGAGCAAGAAGAAATTGGGAAACGGAAGTCAATCGGCTTCCGTTTTTGTATGGTTGGAGGTGCGCCGGCACGAAAAACAAAAATATATTTGGTTATTTGCTCACTAAATCGTATCTTTGCAGATTAAACGCCAAGGATCATCTGCCCATTATCCTCGTCGTTAACGCTATGAATGAGCATCTTACGCTACAACTTGCCGACCATTATAATTGAGCCTTTATAATACACAAAGAAGTAATTCTTGCCGAAAAAGTTTGGCGGTCTCAAATAATTTTTTTACCTTTGCAGCGTTCAACTTAATGTATAACTCTTAAACTTCACTATGTATGAGCACAAATGAGAAGAATTCAAAGAAAGGAGAAAACAAAATGAGTGGCCGCTACATCAACCCCTACACCGATTTCGGCTTCAAGTACCTCTTCGGTACGGAGCCCAACAAGGACATCACCCTCGAACTGGTGAATGCCCTGCTGCAGGGCAAGGAGGTCATCAAGTCGCTCACACTACTGCCTACGGAGCAGCTGGGTGACACTAAAGATGACCGCCGCTCCGTATTCGACATCTACTGCGAGAACGAGCAGGGCGACAAGATCATCATCGAGATGCAGAAGGCCGACCAGCAGTGGTTTAAAGACCGTTCGGTCTATTACTCGTCGTTTCCTATCCGTCAGCAGGGCGAGAGGGGTCAGTGGCGCTTCGGTTTGAAGGCCGTCTATACCATCGGCATCCTTGACTTCGTGTTCGACGAGGACAAGGATGACCAGGAATACTATCACCATGTCGTGAAGCTGATGGACGTGAATACAAAGGAGGTCTTCTACGATAAGTTAACCTACATCTACTTAGAGATGCCGAAGTTCCAGAAGACGGAAGAGGAACTGGAGACCATTGTCGACAAATGGCTCTATGCCCTGAAGAACCTGCCCCGGCTGCTGGAACGTCCAAAGGCTTTACAAGACCGTATCTTCAAGAAGTTTTTTGATGTGGCCGAAATTGCCAATCTCTCGAAGGAGGAATATGTTAAATACCTTGAGAGCGAGAAGGTGTACTACGATAACGACGGTGCCATCCGCACCGCTGAGGCAAAAGGCCGGGCTAAAGAACGGTTGGCCAATGCCAAAGCACTATTAGGTAATGGTGTACCGTTAGAACTGATTGTCAAGAGCCTTCAACTTACAGACGATGAGGCTGCCATACTTCGGTTATAGGACTTTGTTATTCATGTCGTTAGTCCAGGTGACGAAAATGAAACTACTCGGGCTACTTTGCAATCTATCTCATTGATAATCAGTTGAAATACGGTAGGTCGAGTGTTTGAAATGACACTACTTTGGCACTACTGTCGACCTACTCTGGAGCTGCTTTGGACTTACTGCGGAGTTTGAGGTAATAGCCTTCTGTACCGTTAGAGCTGCCTTTGGGCCATCTGAGGCTCTTTAGGATGGTGCTCAGGTTCTTCAGGGTGGGGATATCGCTGGGACGGAGGTGCTTCTCGAGTTCCTTCTGTACATCCTTCACCTGCCATAGGTTCTGGCGTTTGCGTTCTGAGGTGGGCACGAGAATCGTGGGCAGCAACTGCTCGATGGGCTGCACTTCCTGATAGTGCAGGTTGTGCTGCTGGATCTCACACTCGTCGTCGCTGGTAAACCAGTAGAGTGCATCCTTCCACCGCAATTCATAGATAGCCTGTGCGTACATCTGCTTATAGGGTATGCGTCCACCCATGTCCACCGCTTTCGTCACTTCCACGCAGAGGTAACGTCGTGAACCGTCGCCAGAGGGTAGAGGCGTTATGTCGTTGGTGGTGGCGATGAAGGAACAGAGTCGCGGGGTCATGGTGTACTGATCCGAACGCATCTTGCGCACCTGCACGTCCTTCTCCGTCAACAGGCGTTTGATCTTGGCCTGTTCGCGGTCTGTCTTGCTGTTGTATTCGTCGATGTTCACGAGCCACATGCGGCCCAGCACACGCTCCACCTGCTCGGCATTGTCGAGCTTGATGTCGTCCATGTAGTATTCGCGCATCGATGGCGGGAGGATGGCCTTGCAGAAACTCGACTTCTTATAGCCCTGTTCTCCGATGAGCATGGGCACCATCGAGTTGCCGTAGTCACGGTTCATGTTGAGCGCCTGCGCCACCATCGCCAGAAACCAGCGGTGGAAGAACTTGGGCCAGTGCTCGTAGGTCGTGGGCAGACGATGCGCAAATTCTTCGATGTAGTCTTTCTTGCGGTCCCAGTCTCCGCAGCCCTGCAGGAACTCGTGGATGGGGTTGTAGTCTTCGATATGTGCCGATTCGATGTAGGTGCGGATGTCGTTCATCCAGCTCTCACCGCCCTCCTTCATCTCCTCGACGACGATGCTCTTAAGCTGACGGTCTGTCAACGGTTCCCATGGCTTGAAGGCCAGGTCGTTACGACGGAACTCCGTGATCTGTTTCACCACGTTGAAACGCAACTGGTAGCGTCGCGACAGGAATTCCTCGATGCTCCGGATGATACGCTCCTTCTCGTTCATCTGCGACTGGGGCTTGCCCTTAAACGGCTTTTGATAGGCGGTACGGAACACCTTACGGATCACGTCGTCGCCCAACTGGCGGAAGCGGCTCTTCCACTGGGTACGCACCACGCAGCCCTCTTCCGACAGCTGGGCCTTGGCACAATAGTCAGCCAGGAGCGTCAGACAGTGCTGTATGCTTTCCGGATCCTCGTCGATGGCCTTCTGGACGCAGGTCTCATACTCCAGTTCGAGTCGCTCGCGCACGTTGTATTCCGGATACCACACCACCTGTCCGTCGTCTTCCACCTGGGTGCCCTCGTAGGCCTTCAGCGGGTCATTGTCCTTGTGGATAACGGGAAGTGCCTGGGCCTCAGGCTGATAGTACAGCTGTGGGTCGTAACTCATCCTGCAGCCTCTGGTCAAGGTCAGCTCTCTCACGAAGAAATCGCAGTTTGTCAGTGCCTGATAGATGCTGAAGGCACACTGCTCCGCATCCTTCATGAAGGCCAGATAGTCATCTGGAGTCTTCGCTTTGTGGTCGCAGCGCACGATGACCTTCAGCGTCACACCGCTCACACCGGCAAAGGCTAACATCGTATAAGGAATCTGGCTCACCAGTCGCTTCATGTCCATCACCTGACGATGGCCTTCAGGGCAGTAGATGTTGAGCAGCAGTAGTCCTGTCATCGTCCTGACGTCATCGAAGCCTCCGCGTCCGAAGGTGGCATCGAAGATGAGGTAGGGCAGGGCATCGGTTCCCGTCAGCAGATAACGGGGCATACCCTGTTCCATTGCCAGGCGCGAGGCCATGGCGTTGCGGGTTATCTTGTCGGCTGCGGGCTTGATACTTTCAGAGCGCATCCGTTCAATGATGGTTTCAAATTCTGTGGTGACAGGCGATAGTGGCTCACCCGCTCTGGTTCTGACTTTCGTTATCTTCATATCGTTGGTTATTTTAGTGCAAAGGTACTAAAAAATATCGGAAAATGCAAGCTTCTTGGCAAAAAGATGTGCCTTGTGACTTGTTCAGATAGGGTTTAATGGGGACAGACAAGGCACTAAGTGGGTTAAAGTGCCTGGATAAAAGGGATTTACCCCGTACCTATTAACCTTTCGGCTATGCTCGAAAGGTCTTACGACTATAGTCAAAAGGCTTTACGGCTACAGCCAAAATGGAGTCTGAAAATTTATCAGTAGTGTCAGAGTGGTGTCAAAGTAGCCCTATTTCCAACCTTCGGACTACCGTATTTCTCTTGATTATCAATGAGATGGATTGCAAAGTAGCCCGAGTAGCCCCATTTTCTAGATTTCCGTGTATATATATTCCTGGCCTCGCTTGCTTTTCAACAGGCGCGGGTTCTCGCCTTTGCACCATTCATCGAGTTGTTTGCGGGCGGAATAATAGGTGATGTTGGCGTAATACGAAAAACTGCGGGCTGTCACAAATCCGTGATACAACTCGAGATTCTTCTTCAACGCCTTGTTCAGATGGTCTTTGTCGGCCATCAGCTGTTGTACGTTAGGATTGTTGACACGTCGGAAGCCGTGGAGCCAGGAGAGTACTGACTTCTCGAACTCCTTCACCGACTTATACTCGATGCCCTCGAACTGCACATCGTAGTTCTTTACCTCGTCAGGATCGGTCAGTTCGCGCTTCAGGCCTATCTTCGGGGCGAAGGAGCCGATGAGTGTCTCTATCCGATAGCCCTTGGAAAGATAGTAGCCCGTGGCCTGGATAAAGGCCCGGAAAGCACGGGTCAGCTCCCCGGGCCTGAGGGCATAATGTTTAGCACAATGGTCGTCCAGATAGTCCATCGATATCTTCTGACTGCTTCGCGGACGAACATATAATATATTCCGTCCATTCCTCGCCTTCTTCGGTGAGGGATGAATCTCAAATGGCATTCCGTCAGTCTTGCGTGGCATGGTCTTCTTGTTTCTTTGTTCGTGGCAAAGGTACACAGAATTTGCGAGACAGCAAAACTTTTTATCTATTTCTTCACGATTTTCTTTACGACTCTTCCATTGTTGAGTTGGACTACTATGATGTATAGTCTTGTTTGTCACGCTTCCGCCCCGAAATCTGACCATCTTCGAGGCTTATCTTTTTACTACTGCGCGGATTTGGAATCCGAGAAAGCGCGGCGACAGGAACTCTCCAGAGGCTTCATAATTCTCTTTTAATGCCCTCTCCATATATTCCCTGTTTACTGCGCCTATGAGTGCATAACCCTTTGCTATCAATGGGTCTGTATACCAAGATCTTCTAATATATTCCACTGCGTAATAGTCCGGAAGTATTGGTGAATAGAGTGTCGAAGTCCAATATCCACCATCGTGGACTTCATAATGGCTCTCACTTCCATTCTCATAGTAATGGTCGTAGCCATCATTTTCATCTGTCCGGAAATATATCTTATGGCCGTTCGGCCCATGGATGACTATGCCTGCTACTTCGCCCGACTTAACCAGTTCTGCTGTGCAATTGTCTGCCAGCTCCTGCACCTGTGCCCTCGTCGGCATGCGCCAGGGGCTGCCCCAGTTCACACGGGCTGCATCATACCTGGTTCCGGAGATGTCCGGGCCGATATCCACGAACTCCTGCTTCTCCGGGATATAGAACTCATAGTTATAGTAGTCGCTGCTGCCGATTTCACTGGCCTTTGCATACCATTTTATGTTCGTCTTCTTGGTCTCTCCCCATTTATAGTAATCGCCCAGCTCTTCCGGGCTTTCTGCTCCGAGACTGCAGCAGGACCAGAGTGTGCCGCTTGGCAGACCGAGGTCGATAAGGTGGGGGTGCTTGTCATCAGGGCAGGAGCTCACCTTTTTGAGTATATATTCCACGGGGTATTCCTTCTCCTTGCCCTTCTGGATCTCCGACTCGCCTTCGAACTGGACGTAAGGATACAGTTTGACAGTCCGCTCGGGTTCATTATAGTAGTAAGCATAGCGGACGTCGGGGTATGTCTTGCCGCCGAGGTTGGCGCAGGATATTTTCTTGTGCTCGCCGTAGAAATCGTGGTAATAGTAGCCCCAGTCCTTGACATTCTTGGCATCTTCGGACAATTCGACAGTGGTGCAGGCATTGAATTTGTAGAAATAGTTTCGCCCGTCATACTCGTAACCCTTCTGTTTGGAGTAGTGCGAGCCCGTCTGCTCGAAGTTGACGATGCGCACGGGGAAGGGGTTCTTGTCGATGTGCATGGTGGGATAGGCCAACAGGTCGAAACCGAGGAAGTTTACTATGGGCGAGACCATGTAGTCGCCGTCGTCCTCGAGGCCGTCTACGCGCGTCTCCCAGTGCCGTTCTTTATCCTCATAGAGGAATGGGTCGTATTGTTTGCAGATTTCCTTGCCGTCCTCGTCGACTATCTGGAATCCTATCTTCTCTGGCAGCACGATATCGCCGCTGATGTTCATCGCTACGTTGGCCGAGGTGCGGGGAGAGTAGCACTGCGTAAACTCCACATTGTCGAACGTCGGCACCATTTCCTCCTTCAGCAGCGGCCAGGTGTTCTTCAGCGGCAGGTGATGGGTAAAGTTGAAGAGTGGGACATCGACGACGGCCAGCGTGTTGAGCACGATGCTGGTGGTGATGTTGCTAGCCTTCAGGGCCTCGTAGACCTTGTTCACCTTCTGTGCTTCGGCTACGTCCTTGTTGTAGAGCACGAAGTGGCTGTTCTGCTCAATTCCCAATTCCCCGCGCAAGCATATATGGTCGAGGTCAGTCACCAGGAAGGTGACGCCGAACTCCAGGAATCCTCCTATTCCTATCGTTCCGTCGATGCAGCCTTCCACCTCCGTGCTCGTCGATGTGATGCGGGCTTTGGCGTCGTCGACGACACCGCGCCTCAGGCTGGCATGGAAATTCTTCTCCGCCACGAAGTGCTGTCTGGAAATGGACTTCAGCGATGCCATCACTCCAATCTGGAAGTATATGCCGGGCTTCCAATAGAGATAGGCTCCGGGCGCGACGGGGGCGATGGGCAGACCCTCGGGCGGTGCAATGAAGTCGGGTTTGAACTCCAGACCGCCATAGATGCCGTAAGTCTCCGTCACGTCGAAGTCGCCCCTAAGGCCTATGTCGAGAGTGGTGTTCAGACCGTCTAAAATGCATGCGTATTTGATGGTCATCTTGGGCTTGACGTTCAGTTTCATCTCTGTGGTGCCCTTCAACGCCAGTTCGCCCTTTGGCGTGAGCTTCAGCGCAATGTCGTTCGTGAAATCCTGGTTCCACTCGGGCAGATTGAAGCTTTTCTCAAAGGGTTTGTTATCATCGCCACGCGTGCGGGCAGTGGTCGGATTCTCACTGCTGACATCGGTCTCTCCCACGTAATAGTATCGCTTGAAGATGTCTTTCAGGCTGACGGCCTCGCAGGTAATGGTCTTACCGGAAACCTCCTTAACCTTGCCCATGAAACCCCACGGCAGCCGGTCGTTCATCTCAGTGGTCACCAGCTTGTCGCCCTTCTTGGGTATGAGGTTCTTCGGGGTGTCGGCCGAAAGGTAGAGTGTCAGGCTGTCGCACCGCTCCACATAATCCATCAGTCCCTTCTCTAAGCGGGTGACGTCCGGCTGGTATTCCGTTTCGGGCGTCACGAAGCTGATAGAGTCGATATTGGCCAAGGGAATCTTGCAGATGCTGTCTTCCATGACTATCCACTGCATGACGGGCTCGTTCTGGGTCACACCGTTTTCATCCTCGAAACCGTAGTAGAACTCTGTTATCTCGCTACGGAGAAAAGCATGGATGTCACCGTCTTTCTGATAGACGTAGACAATGTCGCCAGTCTCTGGCTGCTGGGCAAAGCCCGTCACAGCCATCACTGATATTATTATAATAAGGTATAACTTCTTCATGGCCGTATGAATTTAAGGGTTCTGCCGTTGACGGTGACGAGATAGACTCCCTTTGGGAGCTGGGAGAGGGGGAGTACGGTATCGGCGCCGTCGGTGGTGAGGCTGATGGGCAGCCGCATACCGCTGGCGTTGTGGATGCTGATGCGGTCGGCAGAGGATATGCCGTAGAAGGTCACGCGGTCTTCGTCGACACGGTAGCGCGTCTCGCTCTTCACGGCACTGATGCCTGTGACAATGCCCTTGAAGGTGAATCGTACGACATCTGCCTTGTCGAACTCCTGGCGGGTGCCCTGCACGGTGATGACCATCTTCGTGTCGGTCATCTGGATGCGGGGCATGGTGTAGAGTTCAATCTCTGTGGGGTTGCCCTTGGCATGATGGAGCACCAGCGTGGGTGTCTGGGCCTTGGCAATGGCGGGTAGCATCAGTACCGCCATCAAAAGGAGGAGTAGTTTCTTGTTCATTATTTAGAATCTTATTGTTATTGTTTTTAATATCACTTGTAGAGATATTTCCTGCCGTTGCGGATGATGATGCCCTTCTGTGGTGTGGTGATGCGGCGGCCGCTCAGGTTGTAGGCAGGTGCTGATTCGTCGCCGTCGTTGTCGGCCAGTGTGCTGATGATGGGCGTGGGGTCGGAACCTCCATATACCTCCCAGGCACCGTTTATCCACTGGTAGGCCGTCCATCCCTTGGCGTTGGCAGCGGCCACTTGGGTTGTCGTGCAGACATTCTGCTCCAGATCTGGGTCGACGGCATCCAATACGGTGAAGAAGGCCTGCTCCTGGACGGGCATACTTTCGATGAACTTGTCCATCGCCTCGCCAGCGAGCTGGTTATTCGTAACGTAGAGATTCGTGATGGCACCGCTCTTGCAGAGCGTCAGTTCTGTGAGCAGGTTATTTTGGCATATGCATTCTACGAGTGCCTTGTTCTTCGACAGGTCGAGTTTCTTCAGCTGGTTCTTTTGGCATGCCAGGTTGGTCAGCTGTGTGCATGCGGTCACATCGAGCGCGGTGAGTTTGTTGGTATAGCACCACAACGTATCGAGTTTTGTGCAGTCCGACACATCCAGCGTCGTCAGCTGGTTTGCATTACATTCCAGGTCGGTCAGCTGCGAGCATTTTGATATGTCCAACGTTGTGAGTTGGTTTTCCCAACACCCAAGTCTTTTGAGTTTTGTGCAGCCCGACACATTTAGCGTGGTCAACAGGTTTGCATTACAATCCAGTTTAATCAGCTCTGTGCATTTCGTGGCGTCGAGTTCAGCCATCTTATTATGATGGCAATAGAGTATTATCAGTTTTGTGCATTTCGAGATGTCCAGCTCCGTAAGTTGGTTCCAGCCACATGAGAGGATGGTCAGTTGCGTACATTTTTTCACGTCGAGCTCTGTGAGCTGGTTGGTATAGCAATACAGCGAATCGAGTTTTGTGCATCCCGACACGTTCAGAGTCGTCAGCTGGTTATTGTCACAATCCAGGTAGGTCAGCGGCGTGCATTTCGAGACATCGAGTGCGGTGAGCTGGTTTTCCCAGCAATTGAAATGCTTCAGTTTCGTACATTTCGACATGTCGATGCTCGTCAGTTTGTTCTTGCTGATTGCGAGGTTGGTCAGCTGCGTGCAGTTCGTAACGTCGAGCTCAGTGAGCTGGTTAGTGTCGCACCACAACGTGTCGAGCTTTGTGCATCCCGACACATTCAGTGCCGTCAGCTGGTTTTTGTAACAATCCAGGTAGGTCAGTTCCGGGCATTTTGAGACATCGAGCGCCGAGAGCTGGTTTGTCCAGCATTTGATTACTTTCAGCTTCGTGCACTTTCCCAAGTCGACGGAACTTATCTGATTTTCTGGGAAGGATAGCGAGTCGAGTTCCGTGTTCTTTGTCACGTCAAGTGTTGTGAGTTGGTTAGTACTGCAGTAGAACCGTTTCATGACCGTTTGTTTTGTCACGTCTATGCTGGTCAGTTTGTTGTTATAGAGATTCAGTCGAATCAGCTTCGGATTGTTCCTGACATCTACAGCTGTCAATTGGTTGCTTGAGGCCTCAAGTTTAATTAGATCCGGACATTTCGATACATCGATCCTCGTTAGTTTATTGGTGTGGCAGGACAATGTCTGCAGCTTCGTGTTCTTGCTGAGGTCAAGCTCGGTCAGCTCATTTCTGTAACAAGCCAGGGTCAGCAGCTCTGTAAAGTACTCGATACCCTTCAGGTTGCTGATGTTCAAGTAAGGAATGCTGATTTCTGTCACCAGGCTGATCTCATCGTCGCTGAGCTGCCCGTCCTTGTCGAGGTCGAAGTTGGTCGACACGTAATTCCGGAACGCCTCGTCGGGGAAGTTCGTCTGGTTAATCCCTACGCTGGCCTGCGCGGTTGTCAGTGTGATGGCCAGCATTGCTAAAGTTAGTATTCTTTTTCTCATAAGCTGATGTATTTATATGGTTATTTTATATTTTTATTCATGTACATTGCCGGGTCGGTTTCTGCACTTCTTACACCTATACCGAATATGGATAGGTGTAAGAAGTGCAAGGATGATAAAAAGTCGATAAGACATCTATATACTGAAAGAGCCTCTATTTCTTCACAATCTTTCTTACGACTTTTCCATTGTTCATTTGGACTACAACGATGTATAGGCCTGCCGGTTGCGAGGTGAGGTCGATTGTAATTCGGTCGCTTACATTCGTTGCGTTGAATATACAGACACCTCCCACGTTCATGACAGAAACACTCTTTGCCTTCTGGCCATCGAGGTCAACGTTCACATTACTGCGGGTTACCAATGGATAGATGTTGACAGAGGAACTCAGGTCCTCAATGCTTGTATAGCCGTGGAGATGATAATTGAATATCGCGACATTGCTTTCGCCCATATCCTTTGCTGCTGCCATGGCCTTGATCATGGTAACGTTGTCGGTAATGGTGATCGGGCCGTTGTAGACCTGCCTCGAAGGTGTGTCGTCGCATGGGCAGCTGCCGTCCAGAGTGTAGTAGATCACTGCTCCCGGTGTTTCGCACGTCAGTGCAATCTGCTGTCCCTTGGTCACCTCAGAGCCACTTGCTATCGATGCCTTCGGTTCGGCCACAAGGTTCTTATTCGGGTCGAGCACTTCAACATAGGTCATCGCACTGGCGCTATATTCCTTGATGCTGAACAGGAGGGCCGTGGAGCCGGGAACGAGGCCACTGATCCTGACTTCTGCCTGTCCGTTCTTGTCCAAGACATATTCTTCTCTGTCTGTTGTCGCAATCATCGCCGTACCGGAAGTCACTTGCAGCGTCTTGCCGGCAGCTGCCTCAGCAGGTGTGGCCGTGACAATGACCGTCTGTTCCTTTCCATAGGTGATTCTTACGACGGAGTCAGCCTCGATCCCGCTGATCTCATGCTCGATGGTGAACTCTTGTGAGAAATCGTTTGCCATCATGACATCGGCATAGCTCTTCACCTTATGACTGACGGTGAACTGCACCTTTTCGCCAACAGGTATGTTCTCATCAGTTACGAATCTGGCTTTCGATGCATATTTGTTACCCTTCTGGTCTTTTTCCTCATTCAGTATGATCACCTTTCCACTCACTTTCTTTCCTCCGTGAGTCAGGAAGATATTGTCCGTGTTAAGGGTCGAGGGCTTCATATACTTGCTGAAGTCCACCTCTATGCCTGTGGGATAGCAATGCGTCATGGTCACCTCTGGCTGAGCGGTCTGGATCATGGCCTGATTGACGTCAAGCTGCGGGGGAGGAACGGGCAGCCACTCAGAGAATGCCGTCTGATAGCCGTCCTTCTCGTACTTCACCTGCCACATGCCTTTAGGAACATACCACTGATAGTGGCCGTCCTTGTCGGTGTAGAGCGGGTTCTGCTGGTCGTAGTTCTCTGCATCCCAAAGCACGGTTTCTTCGTGCTTGTCACCATAGACATCCTCCACTTCCTGTTTGTAGAAGAGTGTGGTCATCACGCCTTCAAGGCGGTTGGACGAAACGCCTTCGTAAACGTATCCCGATGGGTCGATCAGCACCTTGGCATCAGGAGTGCTTGACTTCAGTTTCTTCAACTTTTCTTTTTTCTTCTTGTCCTTATTACATTCGAGCAGCGACAGTTCAAGCTGGCAGGAATTGAGGTCGTATTCAAACTTCTTGTTCATGGCGGGGTTGATTACCAGTGCATTGAAGAGGGCGCAGAAGTCAAATATGGCCAGCACTGCCTTGGTGGCGGGTTCTGGCGACTCAAAAATTGGCAGTGCCCAAGCAGCGCTGATACACGCAGCAATGTCAACTGCTAACGTCCCTGAATGGTATATTCCAAAGACCCCCACCATATTTTTTACTCTAGCATCCAGTGCGGTGGCAGCGGCCTGGTCGTCTTCACACGGATTTGGTATTGATTGCCACAATTTCACCGCATCACTCATCTGGTTTAAGGCGTTGATTTCATCAGTGACCATGGCTAAGAGCGACATGCCACTCTTGAACAGCTTGCCGACCATCTTTCCCCAGAAAGGTGCCTTGTCAATAGTCTTAGTCACATTGCCTTTATTTGCGCCTTTGACGAATGCAGTTAATGGGCCAGTAATAAACTTATTGACAATCTCCAGCCCCTCTGCCTTTAAACTGAGCAGTGCCTTTTGGGGAAGGAACAGTAGCTGTCGCTGCCGATCCATCTTTTCTATCGCTGCCAATTCTGCCAGAGTAGCCCTGTTTATCTTTATCAAGGCCGCAGCCGTACTTGCCAAGGCACCGCACAACTTGTCGTATGCTTCGCTGAGGTTGTTGACTAACAACGAAACCGAGGTGTACCAGAAAATGGGGTCATCCGTCCCTCCTGCATCTCTCCTTAGGCTCTTCAACATTCTCAATTGCCGGGCTGATTCGGGTGTGAGTGTACTCAGGTCAACATGGATATACTGGTCATTGACAAAGTCGACGATGGCATACTCCTCTGCAGTACTCAGCAGGTAGACGTATGAGCTGTCGGTACACATAATCTTCTGATAGCCCTTCTCCAAGAGCGATGCCTCGGTCAGGCCGGTGCAATGACTGATGGTGAATACACCCGACGACTGGTCGTACAGACTATGCTCCATCAACTCCTTGTAATCGTTCAAGATGGTCTCGTACTCCTGCTTCCAGGCATCTCCCTCCAACAGGTCGCGCAGTTCATCATCTGTCATCTGAAGATCGTCGTAAACCGAGAAGTCCACGCCGAGACATTCCTCCAGACGCTTTTTCATGGCATCAAGCTCCTCTTGGGTGGCATCGTCGCGCTCCAACAGGGCCTTGTAGTCATTGTTGATGGCCATCACCTCTTCCATGCCCCGGCGCATCTCATCCTGGAATTCAGAGTATAAGGTAGCCAGTTGGTTCAGCATCTCGCGGTCGACGGCAATGGAACCCTCAGAGATAGTCTCGTCGAAATCCAGACAGACATTGACGGGCGGATCAACATTCGAGCTGACAGGTTGGAATGTGTGCGAAGCAACCCAGGTCTTAGTCGCAGGATCGAAGACCGGGTAAAGCGTCACGGTGTCGCCTCTCATGGTGATGGCACTGAGTACCATGTTGCGAACCCTGTCTTCATTTTCCGTATTCAGTTTCACCGAGAACGTGATATCCGGTTTGGGAAAGTAAATGATGTAAGAAGGATCTTTCGTACTCGGGCCGTTGAATCCGAAGACCACTTCAAAAGTCTTATCATATTCTGGGTTATAGTGCGACATTGTGACAGATTCTGCGACAACGCTATTTTGGTCATACTTGATTGTCTTGACATCCGAAGAGAACAAAGCACCCGATGGAGTCTCTACGACTGCCTGTACCTGATGTGATGACAGGTTCGCCGGATTGTCGAGTTGGCATCTCGCATTCCATCTCCCCTTGGCATTGGCTATGGTCTGGACGTTCAGGTCTCCATCCACATAGATTTTCACTTTTGCTGCAGCAGATGCCATGCCGTTGGCATAGAAAACGTCATCTACTATTGTCTGTGGAATGGAAAACGACATGTTTTCAGGGGTCTTTACCTGGAAGACAGCTGTGCCCGTAGGCTCAGTAATCGTCTTGCCGCCATAGCTGAACTGGGCATTTCCGCTGAGCTGGTATTTTCCGTCAGTGTTGGGAAGAATACAGAATTTAACCAGATCATAGGCATTGTTCAGGGGCACTGACAGCCTTCTTCCCTTATAGGTATAAGGTAAAGGTGAGGTACCCATGATGACGGAGTTTTCCACAAACTCACAGCCGTCGGGAATGTCGACAACGAGGGTAGGATTGGTCACGCCGTCGGCATACTGGCTGTTGAATTCTATCCTGGACCTGACTGTCACATAATTATCTATGGCAGCCGTGGCTTCATTTACTGCAAAATAGGTTGCATCCGTGTTCGTGTAACAGACATCACCAAACGAAGAAGTAGGAATCACCTCGTTTTCAACGGTCGTAATAGTACCGCTGACCACAGTCACGATGTTCTTCACATAGTCGGTGCCCTCCGTCAATCCCAGTTCACTGTATTGACTGAGATTCTGTATCTTGTTATACCGGTCATCCTCCTTCATGGAGATAAGTGTGTACTCTCCGTCAGGAAGCTCGCGGATGCTGAGCAGCGCTTCCTCATACGCCTTCATCTGGATGTATTGCTGCTTGCTGTCATACAGTATGCCAACGACCGAGGCATTCAGGGTGGAGGCAAACGAGGCATCGATGCCACCCAACTGCTTCAGCGGGAAGGTGATGTCCTGTTGACCGTCGCTGCCGACTGTCAGGTTGACGGTTACGGGCATGAATGCCTTGGTCTTGCTCTTGACGGTAATGGCCAGTTCATCGCCTTCTGCGACATCTTCGTAAACAAGAATCTGCGGGTAGCTGTTCATGAACTGTGTCACCTCTTTTTTCTTGGTCAGGTTATAGACCGTGAAGTCCATGTTGAACAGGTCGCTGGACAAGGGAATGGCATAGTTGACGGTGAGCGACGGGGCATCGGCAGGCTCCAACCTTATGATTTCTATTTGCTCGTTATTGGTAAAACCATCCTTATAAGTATTCTTTACGGCGTAGCCATTGGCGCCTACTGTGATGGTTGTCGGCACGTTGAAGACCGTTATGTCGTATTCTCCATATTGGTCAGTTGTCGCCTCCTTTATCGATGTGTATTTCCCGTTGATGGTTTGCAGCATTTTCACCTGGGCGTTCTGCAGACGGAATCCGTCAGTACTTATTACAAGTCCTTTGACATAGCAGGTTGCGAAGTTCTGCAATCTTTCATAAACGGTTTTTTCGGATCCTTTCACCGTATAATTCCTCACCTCTGGAATAACATATTGCCGTGCCAGTTCGTCTGACAGTTTGATGCTATATTTCAAAATGGTGCCTGGCAGTGCTCCGACAGGCTCTGCACCTTTGCAGATGAATTTGCCAGTGGCATCCATCCAGGTAATCTCAACATCAGAAGTCACGTCCTTGCCATCAGGTGTTTTCACGGTCAGTGTGATTTCCTGAGGCATTCTTACATCGGCAAAGGTAAGGGTCTTGTTTCCGTCTATGAAGATGTTGGATATCGAAGAGACCGACATCCCGCTTGGTGTTTTCAGACTGGCCGTGTAACGGGTGTTGGAAACCAGTGTACGGAACGTGTAGCCTTGACTGTCAGTGACAATATACTTCGACGTCTCGCCTGAAGTCGCATTGACGAGCTCTATCGACATGTTCTTATAGCGCCCGTCAGTATAGTCGGCCGGGAGCATGAGGGTCAGGTCGCCCACCTCGTCAGAGATGGTTTCTATCTTCAGGTCTTTCCACGCCTCTGCGGCCTTGTATAGTGCCAGCGATGCCTCCGGCACCCTCACTGTCAGTCTTGAAGTTACTCCTCCCGGGAAAGCATTGTATGAGAGTATCGGTGGGGTCGTGGCAAGAATCGTCAGCAGTTTCAAGTTTGAGCAACAGTCGAAAGCAGCCGAGGCAATGCTGTCAATACATGAAGGTAGGAGAATATGCTCTAATGTCAGTGCCTTGCTACCACTGGCAAATGCTTTAGTGGGAATTGCGTGGAATCCGTAAGCACGCGTCAGGTCAAAGGTCTTGGCGCTTGTGTTGTAGGCAACACTCAGGTCTTTCTCGCGCATGTCGCCTATCACGACAATACTGGTGAAACCACTATAGGGCATCACTAACGACAATCCACCTGGTTTGAAATCATTCAGCACCAGCGTTCCGCCTACAATCTGATTCGCCCCTGGGTTCCCTGGAGCCTCAAGACCTTCCCCAAAGTATGCTACAAGAGCTACATCGTAGGCAGGCATCAGATACTCATAATAGCCCTCGTATTGGATTCCGCCATCCCGTAGGGGCTCATAGGTGAATGGGACATCTTTTACAATGTCGTTCTCTTTCCACTCTTTTAACTTCCAGTATGGACTGGATGATTGTGCATATATATGTATGGTGTCACCTTCGGACATTTCATTTTCCATATTGAGACCCAGCACATATTTTCTGCCGTTCTTTATATGTCGCAGTTTCCCGACAGAACCCCAATCGTCATTGCCCGCGTTGCCATAGTGGTCGGCACTGGCAGTGAATTTATAAGTGGTTGGTTGTGGGGGATCTGGATTGTCAGGATTATCTGGATTATCCGGGTTATCAGGATTATCCGGGTTGTCAGAGCCGTTGCTGTAGACGGCGGTCAGCACCACGTCCTTGCCCGGCATGGTATATAGGGTATAGTTTTCGCCCCATATCGAGGTCTTTAATTCCAGTGGGACGGACTTACCGTTTTCTTTCCATCCTACCAACGCGAATCCTTCGAACTCAAACATAGGATATATCCTAAGCACGGCTCCTTCGGGAATATCCGCCTCGTTCTCACCGGCGAAATCTGTGTCTCCGTTGGGGTATTCTATCAGGATGCTGGCACCATAAAAATAATCCTTGAGTTCCTGTGGCTCCATATCTACTTTCAGATGATACGTCCCGCCAAAGATGGCAGTCGGCCAGCATATCATTGCTATCAGGTATAATAAGTATTGCTTCATAGTCGTAGTCATTTATTTATTAATAATCTTTTTACCATTGCGGATTACGATGCCTTTGTAGGCGGCACCGACCTTCTGGCCGTTCAGGTTATACACGGGCTGATCCTTCACACTTGGTGTCTCACCCGTCACCTGATGGACTCCGGTGGCTTGTCCCATCAATAGCGTGAACCGGTTGCTGATGGTGCCAGGCACAGCCGAGAAGGTATAGGTATCGTCGGCACAGAAACGCTGGTTGGTGCCTGTCTCATGGTCAACGAGTGTGACGGGCAGGTCTGATTCGGTCTGCATCCGCAGTGTGTATTCACCGGCCTCGGCTATTATCATGCCGATGCTGGCCATACCGTCACCCTCGGGTCTCTCATTGATGGCATAGGCAGTGCCGTCGGCTATGGAGTAGATCTGTTGCAGCTTATTTCCGGAATCGAAGAATTTTGCTGCGTCCCGGCTGATCTCATAGTTTGGCTTCGCATCTTCGTTGATCACGATGCGTGTGCGGTCAACGAAATCTGTCTGGCTGCTTTCAAGCAGGATGTTCAGTACCTTGCGGATCTCTGCAGTCCCGGCTCTGTTTAACGGTCTGGTATAGCTAATGCCTGAACTGGAATGTGAACGCCCTTCCAACGGGAATCCGAGGCTGTTCACTCCGTTCTCCACCTGAATGAAGAATGCCTGGAACGGATGAAGCACATAGTAATCGTCGAGAGACGACACCGTGTAATATGCCCCGTAGGTATGTACCGTAATTGGATTGGTGATTCCAAGTGCACGGAGATCATAGAAACAGGGATAGGGATTACCGATCAGGTTCCAGTTGCAATCCTGGGCGAATTCACTGGGATACTGATTGAGCGGAATGCTCACTTCCCTTGCCATGAAGATACCATTGTTACCGGATACTGATATTTCCGCAGTGAGGTTTTCGTTTGTAGCAAGGTCATCTGCCCCATTATATATAATGTAACCCTGATAGGCCTGGAGCGTTCCTCCTTTCACATCCACCCAGGTCTTGTTCATCCGATAGTTGGCTCTGGCGTCACCGTCGTATTTCCGGATAAAGGTGGGGCTTGTGCTGTTGAAGGCTATGTCGCTCACTTTCACGTCGAAAGGGAACATGACGAAATTCCATTTGGCTTTATCAAGTGTAACATCCAGTTTCACAGATGAGGCCGTCACCTTATCATTGCAGATCATCGTGCTATAGCCAAGCTTTGTGAAATCAATATACTGGGTATAGTTCCCGAACGACATGGGTTTATTCAGAGTCAGTCGTCCCGCTCCAGGGGAAAGCAGCAGTTGAAGGTCAGGAGTGGTGTCTGGGACTCTGGTGAAGGAGAAGTCCGAATGTATGAACACCGTCTTCGGTTCATAGTCAAAATACTCCATGGCTCCAAAATGAGAATAACCACCATTTTTATAGTTCCATCCATCCTTATTGTAATAATCGTCAAAAGCGATTGCCGGAACCCGTAGCGTACATTTGTCTCTGTCAGAGACTATGGCACCGCTATAACCCGAACTGCTTCTGGGAGCCTGCACGGCGTAAGAGGTGAGGATAAGACCGTTGCTGCCGTTGAAGGGCTCACGACCATAAGTGAGCAGTGTCGACGGCAGTGCAGCTTCCTTGAGCGGGCAGTCTTTAAAAGCATAGTCGCCGATGTTGGTCACTGTGTAGGACTTGCCCTCAAAGGTTACCGTTTCGGGAATAACCAGAGAGGTTAAGGTGGGTACACCGCCCGTGGCTGATACCGTCGTTGAACTGGTTATGACGTATGTCACACCATCAACACTGAAACTGGCTTGTGTCCCATTCTGGGCTTTGCCCGTGGCGGGCAATAGAAGCACCGCCATCAACAGAAAAAGTAATTTGTTCCTCATGTCTTTTAAGTTGTTAATCATTGATTTGCTGGTGTAAAATTACGAAAAATATCCGAAACAATCATATTTCTGGGGCAGAAATTGATGTAAATTTGATGAACTGGCCGAAAAAAATGATGAACTCATGGTGTTGGGAAAGAAATCCATCGCTTTTCTTGCAGGATCGGAAGATTTGCAGTAACTTTGCAGGGCTGATGAGAGTTTACAGTTTACAGATGATAACCATGTTATATAGAAAAACTTTACAGAGATTATCCATTTTTCAATATTCATTGGCGATAAGCGTGGCGCTGATGTTCTGTGTTTCGGCTCAGGGGCAGATGGAAAGCCGCCTGACCTATCGGCGATACACCACTCAGGACGGACTGCCACAGATGCAGACCGAGAAGATATGGCAGGATTCGCGTGGGTATATATATATAGGTACGCTGTCGGGCTTCGTACGTTTTGACGGCCGGGAATTCACTTCGTTTCTGAAAGGACGGCGATATAACATCGTGGGGTTCGTGGAAACAGGCGGCGAGGTAAGGGCTTTGGACTTCAGACGGCAGTGGGTTACCAGCTACGATGATGTGGAGATGAAGCCGATAGACCCCGAGTGGCGATGGTTGCTGAACAACTTCAACGGTGGGAGCCTGCCCGATGACTATGTGTTGCTGGAAGATGAACAGGAGCAGCAGCGACGGCTGTGTCGGGTGGCGCCGCAGGGATTTCTTCCTGTGGTGAAGGGCGCATTGCTCGACAGGATGACGCCTGACAGGAAGCTTTATCTGGACGTTGCGGATCTGTATGTGCCCACGGAGGATGGGTTATGGAGAATGGAAGATGGAAGAAGGAATGTGAGGCGCGCAGTGAAGATATCGGAGAAGGAGGATATCTATACGCTGTTGCGAACGGATAAGGAACTGCTGGCCTTTGCCAAGGACGGCATCTATTCCGTCGGCGACCATGGCCTGAGGCTGAAGACTGCTTTTGACTTCAAGGCTCCCGACTACGGGATCATAGTCAGGCTGGAGAATCCTGAAACCTTGATTCTGGCAGACTCGCATACACTCTATGAATACGACGGCGAACGGCTGAGGGAACTGGCCTCGGGCTTCAAACTCATCAAAGATGTGTTCATCGACAAGTGGGATCGTCTTTGGTTGGCAACTTACGAGGGTCTGTACTGTTTCTTTAACCGGGGATTCATCAACCATCGTCTGACTGACGGCGACGACATTGTGCGGGCCATCGGCGCAGATGGCGACGACCGATTGGTGATGGGCTCACTGAACGGCAAACTGCTCCTTCGGCCAGCTCAGGAACTGTGGGCGGGTGAGCAGCTAATTGAAGACAATCCCGACTATTACTATGCTCCAAGCGCCGTGACCATCGATGGTAAAGTTTATATGCCTGGCAAGGACGATGTGGCCTGCTACGACGGCACGCTCTGCTGGCTCCATCTGCCTCGCGACCGCTACCTGTTTACAGGACAGGCCGGCCATCGGTTGATTGCAGGTAGCAAGAAGTGCATCATCGCCTATGATCCCAAGTTGGGCGTGGTGGATACGCTCTCGACAGAAATCCCCCATCCGTGGTGCGCGGCAGAGGATGCTCAGGGCAGACTATGGGTCGGCTCTACTTTTGGACTCTTCGCCGATGGTCAGAAATATGATTACGATCAGAAACTTATCGTCACTACGATGGCGCGCGATATGCAGGGTAATATACTCTTTGCCTCAAAAGACTCGCTGTTTATGATCCGCGACGGGCTGGTGGCTCCTCTCACGATGCCGGAGTTGGCAGGCCATGAGGTAAGGTCGCTACGTGTCTCACCGAAAGGCTATCTGATAGTAGCAGTCATCGATGGATTGTTCGTGAGTCGCTTCAGCCAGGATGAGGACATCGCCGATACGCGCTTCTTCGACCACAACAATGGTTTCACAGCCTTGGAACCGATGATGGCGACGATGGCGGAAACCAGCGACGGTACCGTATGGTTGGCGGGAGTGGAAGAGATGACCTCCTTCCGTCCTGACAGACTGCTGGCTTATCAGCCTGAAGATACATATATTGCTCCGCCATTGCGCTGGTGGCAGCATTGGTGGGTAGCTCTCTTGGCTATAATGTTGTTGACGGTAATCGTCTGGGGCATGACAAGGTGGGTGGAGAAGCGTCGCAACCGCCGGAAGATGATCCGTCTGGAAGGAGAGAAGCAGGAGAAGGAGCGCCAGATCAATGCCATCCGGAAGAAAGCCATTGAGACTGCATCAGGCCAATTGGCGAAGGATATCGTCAAGATGACGGAGATTACAGGGGATACCCGCCTTACCATTCGCACCATCAATGGCATCATCATCACAAATGTCGCCGATATCGCCTATTTCAAAGCAGATGGTAACTATACCCAGATGGTAACGTTCCAAAGAACAGAAACCATACTGACAGGATTAGGAAAGTTGGAGAAGATGCTCGATTCTCAGGTCTTTGTCAGGGCTGACCGCAGTACACTGGTGAATATCCATAATATCAGCTATCTGGATGTTAAACAGCGCAGATGTGTTTTCAAGTCTGTAGACAATGTAGAGGTGGAGACGACCTTGTTGGCTCCTGCCTTCAAGCGTTTGGATTCATACCTTTAGGAAAACTTTTTATCTAAAAGTTTGGGCGGTTCGGAAAAACTTGTTACCTTTGCAACATGAAAACAATCGACTGGATATACATTCTTTTATTTGTGGCGGTGGTGATAGCCATCGTCCAGGCTGTGAGGCAGTGGCTGAAGCGTAAAAACGACTATGCCTTGATCAGTGAGCGGGTGCATGAACTGCAGACGGACCGTTATGCCTTTCTCATTGACAGGAAGTTCCGGGTGAAGGAGACCAATTTCTATGAGTTGAACGAGAATATCCAGGACGACCAGCCCTACGTGCTGGGCAATGTGCTCCACTGTCAGGACGGTTGCGACTCCGGCCTCTGTGGTACGGGCATCTCCTGCAAGACATGTCCCATACGCTTGGTCATCACCAACGCATTCAAGAGAAAACGCGGTTTCGAGCACGTGGAGGCCACCATGCATCTGTATGACGAGAACCACGAGGTGAAACAGGTGGACGTGAATGTCGACGGCGAACTGGTGCGTATCGGCAATGAGCCGCATCTGGTGGTGAAGGTGAAGAAGTTAAGAAGTGAATAGTGAAAAGTGAAAAGTGAATAGTTATGGTATATAATGAAATTGGAAAGACCGGCATGAAGGTGTCGAACCTGAGTTTCGGCGCTTCGTCGCTGGGTGGCGTGTTCCACAGCATCCGCGAGGAAGAGGGCATCAAGGCCGTCTATACGGCGGTGGAGAACGGTATGAACTTCATCGATGTGTCGCCCTATTACGGCCACTATAAGGCTGAGACCGTGCTGGGCAAGGCCCTGAAGGGCATCCCCCGCGACAAGTATTATCTCTCGACGAAGGTGGGACGCTATGGCCAGGATGGTGTGAACACGTGGGACTACTCCGCCAAGCGCGTCACCGACAGCGTGTATGAGAGCATGGAGCGCCTGAACATCGACTATATCGACCTGATCAACGTGCACGACATTGAGTTCCAGGGTGATCGCGAGGGTGGATTGCAGCTGATCGTAGACGAGACGCTGCCGGCTCTGGTAGAACTGAAGAAGAAAGGTGTGGTAGGGCATGTGGGTATCACCGATCTGCAGCCGGAGAACCTGAAGTGGGTGATCGAGCATGTGGAGGACGGTACCGTGGAGAGCATCCTCAACTTCTGCCACTACAGTCTGAACGATACATTGCTGGCCGACTATCTCGGTTTCTTCGAACAGCATGGCGTGGGTGTGATCAATGCCTCGCCGTTCTCGATGGGACTGCTGTCGAGCCGTGGCGCACCCATGTGGCATCCTGCCTCGAAGGACCTGCGCAATGCCTGTGCCAAGGCTGCGGCCTACTGTATGGAGGTGGGCTACCCGATAGAGAAGCTGGCCATACAGTTCTCTACCAGCATGAACCCGCGCATAGCCACGACGCTCTTCAGCAGCGCCAATCCGCTGAATGTGCTGAAGAATATCGAATATGTGAACGAACCGATGGATCTGGACCTTGTAGCGAAGGTGCAGGAGATCATCGGCGATCAGATGTTCGTACGTTGGAAGAACTCGTGATAATGCATAATTGATAATGCATAATATTATTGACGCACATAGCCATTTGTGGCTGAGACAGGATACGAGCTGGGACGGGAAACCCATCAGGTCGCTGAAGAACGGCCGTAGCATCTTCCTCGGTGAGGAGGTGCAGATGATGCCGCCCTTTATGATCGACAGCAAGAATTCGGCAGAAGTGTTCCTCTCGAACATGGACTACGCTCAGGTGGGGGCTGCCGTGGTGGTGCAGGAGTTTATCGACGGCCTGCAGAACGACTATCTCGAGCAGGTGCAGAAACAATATCCCGACCGTTTCCTCTGCTGTGGCATGCCTGACTACCGTCAGCCCGGCTTCTATGCCCAGGCTGAGGACCTGATCCTGCAGCGCGGTTTCAGAGGGATTGCCATCCCCGGCCATCGGTTGCTGGGCAAACCCCTGACTGATGACGGGATGATGCAGATGTTCCGTCTGATGGAGCAGAAGGATGTGGTGCTGAGCATCACCCTCGAAGACGGCGACCGTCAGGTCGGCGAGCTCAGTGAGGTGATCAGCGAGTGCCCCGGGCTCCGTATCGCCATCGGTCACATGGGCATGGCCAATCCGCCGCAGACACCCTGTTGGGAGAACCCCAGCTGGCGCCGGCAGATAGCGTTGGCACAGAACCCACAGGTAATGATTGAGATGGGAGGCATCACCTGGCTTTACAATTCGGAGTTCTATCCCTTCCCCTCGGCCGTCCGTGCCATACGTGAGGTGGGCGACATCGCGGGCTATGACAAACTGATGTGGGGCAGCGACTATCCCCGCACCATCACTGCCATCACCTATCGTATGTCGTACGACTTCATCCTCAAGTCGACGGAACTGTCCGACGCTGACAAGCACCTCATACTCGGTGAGAATGCGTGCCGTTTCTACGGCTTCACCGCACTCCCTGAGCTGCCCTATATCAAGAACATGTCAGAATAATAACATCTATACAAAACAAATCAAACAATGAAAACAAACTATCCTAAAATCGGTATCCGGCCTACGATCGACGGTCGTCAGGGCGGTATCCGCGAAGGCCTGGAAGAGAAGACGATGAATCTGGCCAAGGCTGTGAAGAAACTGATCGAGCAGAACCTGAAGAACGGTGACGGCTCGATGGTGGAGTGTGTCATTTCGGATACGACCATCGGCAGGGTGGGCGAGAGTGCCGCCTGTGCCGAGCAGTTCGAGCGCGAGGGTGTGGGATCGACCATCACCGTGACCTCGTGCTGGTGCTACGGTTCGGAAACGATGGATATGAACCCGTACTATCCCAAGGCCGTGTGGGGCTTTAACGGCACGGAGCGTCCGGGAGCCGTGTATCTGGCTGCCGTGCTCGCCGCCCATGCCCAGAAGGGTCTGCCTGCCTATGGCATCTACGGCCATGATGTGCAGGATCTGGACGACAACACTATCCCTGAGGATGTGGCCGAGAAGATACTGCGCTTTGCCCGTGCTGCCCAGGCTGTGGCCACGATGCGCGGTAAGAGCTATCTGAGTCTGGGCAATACCTGTATGGGTATTGCGGGCTCGATCGTGAATGCCGACTTCCTGCAGCAGTACCTCGGCATGCGTACTGAGTATGTATCGCTGGTAGAGATTCTCCGTCGTGTGGACTTCGGCATCTACGACAAAGAGGAATTTGCCAAGGCAATGCAGTGGGTAGAGACATACTGCAAGCCTCAGGAGGGCCATGATTATAACGAGGACCGCCCACTGTTCCCGGGTGTGCCCATGACCACCTTCAACGGTAAGGGCAAGGGCAAGAACCGTCAGGAGAAGGACGAGGACTGGGAGTTTACCGTGAAGACGATGATGATTATCCGCGACCTGATGCAGGGTTCAGACCGTCTGCTGGAGATGGGCTATAAGGAGGAGGCCATCGGTCATAACGCCATCGCAGCAGGTGTACAGGGACAGCGTCAGTGGACGGACTATAAGCCCAACTTCGACTTCCCTGAGTCGCTGATGTGTACCTCGTTCGACTGGAACGGTCCGCGTGAAGCCTATACACTGGCTACGGAGAACGACTTCCTGAATGGTATGTCGATGTTGTTCGGTCATCTGCTGACCAACCGCGGTGTAATGTTCTCGGATATCCGTACCTACTGGAGTCCGGAGGCTGTAGAGCGTGTGGCCGGCAAACGGCCTGAGGGGGCAGCTGCCGGTGGTTTCATCCATCTGATCAACAGTGGTGCTACGACCCTCGATGCGACCGGTGCCATGAGCGATGCTCAGGGTCAGCCCACCATCAAGCCCTTCTGGGAGATGAAGCAGGAAGATATGGAGGCCTGTCTGAAGGCTACGAGCTGGATGCCTGCCGACAGAGACTACTTCCGTGGTGGCGGCTATTCGAGTCACTTCCTGACAAAGGGTGGTATGCCGATGACGATGCTCAGACTGAACCTTGTGGCAGGACTCGGGCCTGTGCTGCAGCTGGCAGAGGGCTGGACGGTGGATCTGCCGGAGGATGTGAACGATATTCTTGACAAGCGTACCGATCCCACCTGGCCAACCACATGGTTTGCCCCGAGACTCGACCCCACGAAGGATGCCTTCAAGGATGTCTATTCAGTGATGAACAACTGGGGTGCCAACCACGGTGCCATCTGTTACGGACATGTGGGTGCCGACCTGATCACCCTCTGCGCCATGCTGCGCATCCCCGTCTGTATGCATAACATCGCCGATAAGGACATCTTCCGTCCATCCTGCTGGAACGCATTCGGAATGGACAAGGAAGGTGCGGACTATCGTGCCTGCCAGAATTTCGGACCAATCTATAAATAATGTATATGGAGCAGAAAAAGAAACTGATACCGAAGAAGTATCTTCTGACGTTTATTCTCGTCACCTCGCTATTTGCCCTCTGGGGGTTTGCCAATGATATCACCAACCCGATGGTGGCAGCCTTCCAGACAGTTATGGAATTGTCGGCTGCCAAAGCGTCGCTGATTCAGTTTGCCTTCTACGGCGGCTACGCCACGATGGCCATACCGGCGGCTTTGTTCATCAGGCGGTATTCCTATAAGAGCGGTATCCTGCTTGGTCTGGCACTCTATGCCATCGGCGCATTCCTCTTCATACCCGCTGCCAACTACCAGCAGTTCTCCTTTTTCTGCATCTCCCTGTATATCCTGACCTTCGGTCTGGCCTTCCTGGAGACAACGGCCAACCCGTTTATCCTCTCGTTGGGCGACAAAGAGACCTCTACCCGCAGACTGAACATGGCGCAGGCCTTCAACCCTGTGGGCTCGCTGAGTGGCATGGCCGTTGCCTCGTTCATCGTCTTGCCACAGTTGATTTCCGATAAGCGTGATGAGGCCGGACAGATAATCTTCCCCTTCCTGAGTGAGGCTGAGAAGGCCGACATCCGTCTGCATGACCTGGCCGTGATACGAGATCCCTATGTGGCTATCGGACTGGTGGTGCTTATCGTGCTGGCTGTGATTGCCTTCACCAAGATGCCGAAGACACAGAGTGAGGAAGAGAAAGCTGCGGGAAAGACCAACAGCGTGGGAACGACACTCAGTAATCTCTGGCACAACACCATCTACCGTGAGGGTGTGTTTGCCCAGATGTGCTATGTGGCTGCCCAGATCATGGTGTGGACCTTCATCATCCAGTATGCCGACCATTTGGGTATCAACAAGGCCAAGGCCCAGATGTTCAATATCTGCGCTATGTCGCTGAACCTGACAGGACGTTTTGTGGGAACGTATTGCATGAAGTGGGTGAATACCCGTAAACTGCTGACCGTATTCGGTATCTGTGCCAGTTTCTTCACGTTAGGTGCCATTTGTATCGAAGGTATGCTCGGCCTGTATTCGCTGGTGGCTATCAGTCTGTTTATGAGTATCATGTTCCCCAGCATCTATGGTATTGCCCTTGAGGATGTCGATGCGAAGGATACCCACCTCGGTGCAGCCTTCCTGGTGATGGCCATTGTGGGCGGAGCCCTGATGCCACCGCTGCAGGGACTGATCATCGACCAGCAGGTGATTTTGGGACATCCGGCTGTCAACGTGTCGTTCGTACTGCCGTTGATCTGTTTCCTGATCATCATCTGCTATGGTTATCGGTCATACAAGAAAGGCATAATTAATAATGCATAATGCATAATAAAAATATGAAAGCAATTCAGATTAGTGAGCCTTCGGTGATGAAGGTGATTGAGATGGCCGAGCCACAGATGGGCGACGGCGATGTGTTATTGAAGATGAGATATGTGGGTTTCTGCGGTAGCGACCTGAACACCTTCCGCGGTGGTAACCCGATGGTGAAGATGCCTGTGGTGCCCGGTCATGAGGTGGGTGCTGAGATCGTCAGCGTGGGCAAGAATGTGCCTGATATGCTGAAGCCGGGCATGGTGGTCACTGTGAATCCCTATACCAACTGCGGCAAGTGCGCTTCGTGCCGTAACGGTCGCGTGAATGCCTGTGAGCACAACGAGACCCTCGGTGTGCAGCGTTGGGGTGCCATGCGTGAACTGCTAGTGCTGCCTTGGGAGAAGGTGATTCCAGCAGGTGGGCTTGATCCCCGCACCTGTGCGCTGATAGAGCCGATGAGTGTGGGCTTTCATGCTGTGAACCGTGCCCAGGTGACGGATATTGATGTGGTGATGGTGATTGGCTGTGGTATGGTGGGCATGGGTGCTGTAGTGCGTGCTGCCCTGCGTGGTGCTACTGTCATCGCTGCTGATATCGATGACGAGAAACTGGCATTGGCCAAGGAAATGGGTGCTACCTATGTGGTGAATACCAAGACAGAGGATGCTCATGCCCGACTGCAGGAACTGACCGGCGGCTTCGGACCCGATGTGGTGATCGAGGCTGTGGGCAGTGTGCCAACCTATCAGATGGCCATCAATGAGGTGGCCTTTACCGGACGTGTGGTCTGCATCGGCTATGCGAAGAGTGAGGTATCGTTCCAGACGAAGTATTTCGTACAGAAGGAACTTGATATCCGTGGTTCGCGCAATGCCCAGCCATCAGACTTCCGGGCAGTGATTCACTATCTGCAGCGTGGTACCTGTCCTGTGGATCGTCTGATCAGTGGTGATGTGGCACCTGAGCAGGCCCTTGAGGCTATGCAGCAGTGGGCAGAGAATCCTGGAAAAGTGTTCAGAATTCTGGTACACTTTTAGTGAATAGTGAATAGTATTGAAGGATGAGACGAAGGGTAGCGTTTTGGCTTGGTCTGTTGATGGGTTGGTGCTCCGTGGGGGCTCAGGAGACCATCAATATAGCGGGTGACTGGGAATTGTCATTGGGTGATTCCCTGCATTACAACGACTATGTGATACTGCCTGGGTCGCTGCTGACCAACGGCAAGGGTGACCCCGTATCGGTGAAGACCCAGTGGACGGGCTCGCTCTACGACTCATCGTACTATTTCAATCCCTATATGGAGAAGTATCGGGTGGAGGGTAACGTGAAGTTCCCCTTCTTCCTGACACCCGAGACGCACTATGTGGGGTATGCCTGGTATAAGAAAAGCGTGTATGTACCCTCGTCGTGGAAGCGCAGAAGGGTGGTGCTCTTCTTGGAGCGTCCGCATATCGAGACCACGGTCTTCATAAACGGTGTGAAGGTGCTGCACCAGATGTCGCTCTCCACACCCCATGAGTGCGATGTCACCCGATGGCTGGTGCCTGGACAGCGCAACAACATTGCCATCTGTGTGTATAACGGGATCGAAAATGTGTGTGTGGGTCAGGACTCTCATTCTGTGACCGATCAGACGCAAGGTAACTGGAACGGCATTGCCGGCCGGATGGAACTGCGTAGCACGCCTAGCGACTTGTTTTTCAAGAAGGTCAGGCTGACACCCTATATTATGACCGGACAGGTGCGTGTAGATGTAGAACTTGACGGTTCTGACCTGTCTCGTCGTTTTTATGGATATAACCCGGATTATCCGCCCATACATATCGTAATCGTGTCTGACAACAAACCCGATTCGGTGGTGAGAGAGGTTGCTGTCGGTGTATATCAACCGAAATCTTCGTTTATGGTGTCATTGGGTGAGGAGGTGTCTATCTGGAATGAGTTCTTCCCGCAACTTTACCGTATTGGCATGAGTGTGGGCTATGATTACTATGAGACAACGTTTGGTATGCGTGGTATCGGTGTTGATGGGCGGCAGATCATGATCAATGGTCGTCCAGTCTGGATGCGCGGAACGGTAGAGAACTGCTGTTTCCCCGAGACAGGCTATCCCCCCATGGATGAGGAATCGTGGTTGAAGATATTCCGGAAGTGTCAGTCGTATGGTCTGAACCATATGCGTTTCCACAGCTATTGTCCCCCAGAGGCAGCCTTTGCCGCTGCCGACAAGGTAGGCTTCTATCTGCAGCCCGAGGGTCCGACGTGGCCCAATCATGGCGTGAAACTGCGTAAGGGACAGAAGATTGACGCGTATCTGTTGGAGGAGTCGAAACGTATTGTCGACACCTATGGCCATCACCCCTCGTTTGTGATGATGGCAGCAGGTAACGAGCCGGCAGGCGATTGGGTGAGTTACTGTAATGACTGGGTGAAGGAGATGAAAAAATACGACCCTGCACGGTTGTATTGTGGTGCTTCTGTCGGTGGTGGCTGGGCTTGGGATGATGGCTCGGAGTATCATGTGAAGGGCGGTGCCAGAGGACTCGATTGGGACCGGCATGCACCGCATTCGGATGATGACTATTATGACCAGATAGTCCGTCCTCGGAACTATAAGGATACGGCTGAAAACAACTCGCCCATCATTGCCCACGAACAGGGACAGTGGTGTGCTTTTCCCGATTTTAAGGAGATATCGCAGTATACAGGTGCCTATAAGGCCAGGAATTTTGAGATCTTCCGTGACCTGCTACGTGATAATGGGATGGAACAGCAGGCTGAGAAATTCCTGATGGCGAGTGGAAAATTGCAGACACTTTGTTATAAGTATGAAATTGAGCGCAACCTGCGTACGAAGGACTATGCAGGTTTCCAGTTGTTAGCTCTGAATGACTATAGCGGACAAGGTACGGCTCTGGAGGGCGTGTTGAATGTGCATTGGCAGGAGAAGGGCTATACCAACGAGAAGGAATGGCAGGAGTTCTGTAATCGGATTGTGCCTTTGGCGAAGTTCCCTAAGTTCGTCTATGCGGCTGGTGATACGCTGAAGGTGCCTGTTGAGGTGTATAACGCCTTTGTAATGGATGTCGACTCTGTACGCAGTTCCTATTATATTACGGATGAGCAGCAGCAGGTGGTGGGTGGTGGTGCCCTCACTGTCGGCAGGCTGCCGGTAGGTAAGAATCTGGAACTCGGAACGGTTGTTTTCCCGCTTGATAAGATAACCAAACCAACAAAGTTGACGCTGACGGTCAGTCTCAGCAACGTGTTTAAGAACCATTGGGATTTCTGGGTCTATCCGGGCATTCAGAATAATCCGAGTAATCAGGATAATTCGGTTTATATTGCGGATTCGTTGGATACGAAGGCAATGGACGTGCTGAAAAAGGGCGGTAAGGTGTTGTTGACAGCAGCTGGAAAGGTACGCTTTGGAAGAGATGTCGTGCAGCATTACCTGCCTGTATTCTGGAATACTTCGTGGTTTAAGATGCGTCCGCCACATACGACAGGTGCCTATATCGATAAGCAGCATCCGCTCTTCAAATATGATTTCCCCACTGATGACTGGAGCAACCTGAACTGGTGGGAGTTGCTGAATCGTGCGCAAGTGATGAACCTGTCGGAATTCCCCAAGGACTATCAACCGCCGATACAGCCCATCGATACCTGGCATGTCAGCCGGAAACTGGGTATGCTGGTGGAGGCTAAGGTGCTGAAAGGCAAGCTGTTGATGACCACGATGGATATCAACTCTGATTTAGAGCACCGTTTGGTGGCCCGTCAGATGCGGCAGACTATACTCGCCTATATGGAGAGCGATGATTTCCAACCCTTACTGACCCTCCAGCCTAAAGTGGTTAGTGACCTCTTTACAAAGGATGCACCCAAGGTAGACATGTTTACCAATGATTCGCCCGATGAACTGAAACCCAAGTTGAAATAGAAACACAGACAACATGAAACGATTTGCTTTTAAGATGTACCTCAAACCGGGATGCGAAAAAGAATACGAGAAGCGTCATGCTGCCATCTGGCCTGAACTCGTGAAAATGATCAAGGATGGTGGCGTGAGTAACTACAGCATCTTCTGGGACAAAGATACCAATATCCTTTTCGGCTATCAGGAGTGTGAGGGAGAAGGGAATTCCCAGGACACCGAAAATGTAGACCCCATCACCCAGAAATGGTGGGACATGATGGCCGATATTATGGAGGTCAATCCCGATAACTCACCGGTGACTGTATCCGTTCAGGAGGTGTTCCATCTTGACTGACGCTTGACCTATCTTAATTTAACAAGGATTAATCATTTTTTTCGTGAGAAAAATGAGGGATTAATCGGGGGATTTTGTAACTTTGCACCCTCATTGCATTATTTATAACGTTATAAAAGGAAATATGGCTGAAACAAAGAAGATTAAGACCGCCTTGGTGTCGGTATTCCACAAGGATGGACTGGACGAATTGCTCAAGAAACTGAATGAAGAGGGCGTGAAGTTCCTGTCGACGGGCGGTACGCAGAAATTTATTGAGTCACTCGGCTATGAGTGTCAGAAAGTAGAGGATGTAACCACTTATCCCTCTATCCTTGGCGGTCGTGTGAAGACTCTCCATCCGAAAGTGTTCGGAGGAATCCTCGGACGTCGCGACAACGAAGGAGATCAGGCTCAGATGAAGCAATATGAGATTCCTGAGATCGACCTGGTGATTGTTGACCTTTATCCTTTTGAGCAGACGGTGGCCAGTGGCGCTTCTGAGGAAGATATCATCGAGAAGATAGATATCGGCGGCATCTCACTGATCCGTGCCGGTGCCAAGAACTTCAACGATGTGGTTATCGTGCCGAGCAAGGCTGAGTACAGTGTATTGCTTGACATTCTGAACCAGCAGGGTGCAGAGACTACCAAGGCCCAGCGTCGTATGTTCGCTACTCGCGCTTTTGGTGTCAGCAGTCACTATGACACTGCCATCAATCAGTGGTTTGAGAAAAAGTAAAAACATTAAAAAGTTAAAAGGTAAAAAGTAAAATGGGATTTTTTAGTTTCGTTCAGGAAATTGCAATGGACCTGGGAACGGCCAATACCATCATTATCAGTGATGATAAGATTGTGGTAGACGAGCCTTCCGTCGTGGCACTCGACCGTCGTACAGACAAGATGATTGCCGTTGGTGCCAAGGCCAAGATGATGTATGAGAAGACACACGATAACATCCGTACCATCCGTCCGCTTCGCGATGGTGTGATTGCCGACTTCTCTGCCTGTGAGCAGATGATGCGCGGTCTGATAAAGATGGTACATACCAGTAGTCGTCTGTTCTCACCCTCCCTGCGTATGGTGATCGGTGTGCCTTCGGGCTCTACGGAAGTGGAGCTGCGTGCTGTCCGCGACTCTGCGGAGCATGCCGATGGTCGTGACGTCTATCTGATATTCGAGCCTATGGCTGCTGCCATCGGTATTGGTATCGATGTGGAGGCCCCGGAGGGTAATATGATTGTTGATATCGGTGGTGGTTCTACCGAGATTGCTGTGATTTCACTGGGTGGTATCGTCAGCAACAACTCCATCCGTACGGCCGGTGATGACTTAACTGCCGATATCCAGGAGTATATGAGCCGTCAGCATAACGTGAAGGTCAGTGAGCGTATGGCCGAGCGCATCAAGATTCATGTAGGTTCTGCCCTGACAGATCTGGGTGAGGATGCACCTGAGGATTTCGTGGTGCATGGTCCAAACCGTATCACCGCCCTGCCTATGGAAGTGCCTGTCTGCTATCAGGAGATTGCACACTGTCTTGACAAGACCGTATCCAAGATTGAGAATGCTGTGCTGTCAGCACTCGAGAATACACCGCCTGAGTTGTATGCCGATATCGTGAAGAACGGTATCTATCTCTCTGGAGGCGGTGCCCTGCTCAGAGGACTTGACCGTCGTCTGCAGGATAAGATCAATATTCCGTTCCACGTACCTGAGGATCCCCTCCATAGTGTGGCCAAGGGTGCTGGTATCGCACTGAAGAATATTGACCGGTTCAGCTTCCTGATGAGGTAGAGATTGTTGCCATGAGATGGCAGCATACAGAACGGGATGAGTAATCTGCTGGATTTCCTGAGGAAGTATCATCATTGGCTCCTTTTCGTCTTTCTGGAAGTGGTCAGTGCCGTATTGCTGTTTAAATACAACAGCTATCAAGGCAGTGTATGGCTTTCTTCTGCCAATGTGGCGGTAGGTAAGATGTATGAACTGGAGAGCGATGTTACTTCTTTTTTCAGCATGACGCGTGCCAATGAAGAACTCACCCTTCGTAACTTCTATCTGGAGAGACAGGTAGACCAGTTGCGCCGTCTCTATACCGAGGCCACACATGATACCACGGTGATAGAGCGTCAGGAACTGCAGTTCCTCAGCCAGTATAAGCTTATTCCGGCGAAGGTGGTGTCGAATACCATTCACAAGCCCGACAATCTGATGACGATTGACAAAGGTGCTGCTGATGGTGTAGAGGTGAACATGGGTGTGGCCAGTGGCAATGGTGTTGTTGGTGTGGTCTATCTCGTGTCCGAACATTACTCAGTGGTGATTCCTGCCTTGAATGCGACGATGTCGCGCATCAGTTGTTCTATCCGGAATAGTAATTATTTCGGTTATCTGCGATGGAGTGGGGGCAATCCTGCTATTGCCTACCTGGAGGATGTGCCTCGTCATGCCCGTTTCAAGAAAGGTGAGTGGGTTGTGACCAGTGGCTATTCTTCCATATTTCCCTCTGGTGTGCTGGTGGGACAGATTGAAAAGGTGTTTAATTCCGCCGATGGCTTGTCGTATAAGCTGCAGTTGCGTCTGAGTACCGACTTCAGTTGTCTGCGCGATGTCTGTGTCATCAGTGACAAACGCGTTGGTGAGCAGGTGAAATTGTTGGAAGCAGCGCGCGACTCAATGGCACTGACGAACAGATAAGAGGTGAGAGGTAAGAAGTAAGAGAATAGAGATGTCTGTAGAGTTTTTCAAACGACTGGGATGGTTCGTCGTCCTTTGCTTGGCTCAGGTATTGATTCTGAACCATATACATCTGTTTGATGTCGCTATCCCCTTGTTGTATGTCTATTTTACCATCACCTTCCAGCGTGCTACGCCCAGGTGGATGATCCTGCTATGGAGTTTTGCTCTGGGATTGGCGATAGACGTCTTCTCCAACACCCCTGGTCTGGCCTCAGGCTCCATGACACTGATTGCGGTCATTCAACCCTATCTGTTGGAATTGTTCGTTCCACGTGATTCCGCTGAGAATCTGGAGGTGTCGATTTCAACTTTGGGCATCGGTAAGTTCATTACCTTTAGTGTGATCCTGCTGGTGGTCTATTGCCTGGTATTCTTTGCCTTAGAGGCATTCAACTTCTATGATTGGCAGTATTGGCTGGTGTGTGCCGGTGCCAGCTCGCTTCTGACATTTGTTCTGATGATGGCAATCGAAAGTGTTCGTGCGAAGTGAAGGATAAGAACAAAAACGATCTTGCCGAGAGGAAGTATGTCATTGGTGCGGTGGCCGTCTTAATCGTGGCCGTCTATATCGCCCGTCTCTTTACACTCCAGATTACCAGTGACGACTACAAGAAGAGTGCCGATTCCAATGCCTTCTTGAAGAAAGTGGATTTCCCTTCGCGTGGTAATATCACCGACCGGAACGGCAAATTGCTGGTGTTTAACCAGCCTGCCTACGATATCATGGTGGTGATGAACGAGGCAAAGGACCATCTGGATACCCTGGATCTGTGTAATGCCCTTAATATCACTAGGGAGGAGTTTGACCGCAGGATGGCTACCATCAAGGACAAGTCGAAAAATCCGGGCTATTCCCCTTTTACACAGCAATTGTTCCTGCCGCAGTTGAGCGACAAGGACTTCAGCATTTTCCAGGAGAAGATGTTCCGTTTCCCCGGTTTCTATGTGCAACGTCGCAGTATCCGTCAGTATCAGTATAATCTGGCGGCACATATCTTGGGAGATGTGGCAGAGGTGTCGCCTGCCGATATCGAGGAAGACGACTATTACCAGCCCGGAGACTATATCGGAAAACTGGGCGTAGAGCGTTCCTACGAGAAACAGTTGCGTGGTGAGAAAGGTATTCAGATCTTGTTGCGTGATGCCCATGGACGAATTCAGGGCCGTTACCAGAATGGAGCCTTGGACCGTAAACCCGTACCTGGAAAGAACCTTACGCTGAGTATTGATTATGAATTGCAGGCTCTGGGTGAACGGTTGCTGGAGGGGAAGATCGGTAGTATCGTGGCTATAGAACCCTCTACGGGTGAGGTGTTATGCATGGTCTCTTCACCTTCTTACGATCCCCGGATGATGGTGGGCCGTGAGCGCAGTAAGAACCACCGCATCCTGAGTCAGGACCAGTGGAAACCCTTGTTGAACCGTAGTATCATGGGCCTCTATCCCCCTGGTTCCACCTTTAAGACATCACAGGGCCTCACCTTCCTTTCCGAGGGCATCATCACTCCCTCCACTCCCTTTCCTTGCGGACATGGCTTCAATTTCAAAGGATTGCATGTAGGCTGTCACGGCCACGCCTCCCCATTGGCCATCGTACCTGCACTCAGTACATCGTGCAACGGTTTCTTCTGTTGGGGACTTTACCACATGATCAATACCAATATCTCCAAATACGGTACGGTACAGAATGCGATGAACACCTGGCGCGACTATATGGTCAGCATGGGATTCGGCTATAAGTTGGGTATCGACCTTCCGGGAGAGAAGCGTGGCCTGATTCCTAATGCCCAATTCTACGATAAGGCATATAAAGGCTCTTGGAACGGTCTTACTGTCATCTCCATCTCTATAGGACAGGGTGAGGTATTGCTGACACCGCTTCAGATAGCCAATCTCGGTGCGACGATAGCCAACAGAGGTTACTATTATGTGCCTCATGTGGTAAGGAAGGTACAAGGAGAACCTCTCGACACAGCCTTCACCCGTCGTCATTTCACGAAGGCCAACCGTCAGTCCTACGACTATGTGGTGCAGGGCATGCGTTCTTCGGCCTTGGGTGGTACCTGTAAGGCTTTGGCCCGTTACGATTTTGTTCCCTGTGGCAAGACCGGTACGGCTCAGAACCGAGGTCACGACCACTCTGTGTTCATGGGGTTTGCCCCGATGGATAATCCCAAGATTGCCGTGGCGGTGTATGTGGAGAACGGTGGATGGGGTGCCACCTATGGTGTGCCTATCGGCGGCCTGATCATGGAGAAGTTTATCAACGGGAAACTCTCTGAAGCTTCGGAGAAGAAGGCGACGGAGTTCCAGAACAAACGAATTGCATATGGCTCAGCAGACAGATAAGCAACCTAGTGTGTTGCGTTCCATTGACTGGTGGACAATCCTTATTTATCTAGGATTGCTTACTTTTGGCTGGGTCAGCGTTTGTGGTGCCAGCTATACCTATGGCGAAACGGATATCTTCAGTCTTGACAGTCGTTCGGGTATGCAGATTGTCTGGATTGGTACTTCCATCGTATTGGGACTGGTTATCCTGTTGATGGATAACCGTGTCTATGACACCTTCGCCTATGTGATCTTTGCTGTATTGGTGCTGTTGCTGATAGCGACCATCTTCAATCCCCATACCATCAAAGGTTCGCGATCGTGGCTGGTGCTGGGACCTTTGCGTGTACAACCAGCGGAGTTCGCGAAGTTCGCTACGGCGTTGGCATTGGCGAAACTGATGAGTACCTATGGCTATGATATCCGACGGTGGAAAGACTTCGCTATTTCATTGGCTTTTATCTTCGTGCCGATGCTTTGTATTGTGCTTCAGCGTGAGACGGGTTCAGCATTGGTCTATCTGGCTTTCTTCCTGATGCTTTATCGGGAAGGCATGTCGGGCAGCCTGCTCTTTACGGGTGTGGCGATGGTCATCTATTTCGTGATTGGCATTCGCTTTGCCGATACCATGCTGCTGTATACGCCTACATCGGTGGGAAAGTTCGTGGTGTTACTGCTCATACAGTTGTTTTCAGGCATGATGGTCTATTTCTATTGTGGGAACAAACGCGATGGTGTGCGGGTCATCTTGGCATGTATCGGTATCACAATAGTGTTCCTGTTGTTTTCACTTTATGTCATTCCCTTCGATATTGTCTATGTGCAGTTAGTAACGACGGCACTGATGATAGGTTATCTGTTGTGGCAGGGCGTGGCATCCCGTGTCCGCAATTATTTGTGGGTAGCCCTTTTCGCAGTCGGTTCGGTTGTCTTCTTTAATGGTGCCGACTATGTGCTGAATAATCTGCTGGAGCGTCACCAACGGGTGCGTATCAATGTGTTGTTGGGTCTGGAAGAAGACTTGAAGGGTGCGGGCTATAACGTGCATCAGAGTCAGATTGCCATTGGCTCAGGCGGTATTGAGGGAAAAGGCTTCCTTCATGGTACGCAGACCAAGTTGAAGTATGTGCCCGAACAGGATACTGATTTTATCTTCTGTACGGTTGGTGAAGAGGAGGGCTTTGTGGGCTCTGCAAGTGTATTGATACTATTCCTGGCATTGATTTTACGTCTGATATACCTTTCAGAACGACAACCCTATCGTTTTGGAAGGGTGTATGGCTATTCTGTGCTGAGTATCTTCTTATTCCATGTGTTTATCAATGTAGGTATGGTGTTGGGACTGACCCCCGTGATCGGTATTCCCTTGCCGTTCTTCAGCTATGGTGGCTCTTCATTGTGGGGCTTTACCATCCTGCTGTTTATCTTCTTGCGCATTGATGCCAGTAGGCATCTCACGCGTAGCTGATTATCAGTTTTTGTCGATCCTGATGCCAATGTCTGTCACGCCAGGCATGATTTCCCGTTTCATGTTATGCTTGACGAGGATACGAAGGGAGTCGCCTTCAGCCAGACGGATGGTATTGACGTGGAAAGTATACTGGTAGTGGTTGATGCCCGTGCCTCTGATGCTTCCTTTCTTGTCTATCAGCTTACAGTTCAGGGTGTCGTAATGGCAATAGCCTGAAGGCAGGACGGTCTGCTGGATAATCAGACACAGACCCAGGAATGGATAGTCTTCATTGATTCGCAGGCCAAGTTCTTCTTTGTAATAGCCGGCCTCTTTGACGGGTGGGATGCCGAAACAGACAGTGTCATTCTTCTCCCATCCCGTTGTTGGCGTAGGTTCGTAATGACTATAGACAGGCAGATGGTCGCATGAGGTGATTCCACATGCAACCGTAAGCGTTAGTCCGATGATGGCCTGTCTGCAATTCCTAAACATTACCTTTCTTGTTATCTGCTTTTGGAGAGGAATTGCCACCCGATTTCTTCTTTTTCTTCTTTTTCTTGGCTTTGTCGAAGCGGCTGATATCGCCTCCAGCCAGGTCAACGTGTTGCTTGGCAGGTTTAGCGTGCCCGTCTTCTTGCAAGGAGGCAGGTTTTTCTCCCTTTCTGTTCATCTCGATAATCTCTTTGGCGCGTGCGGCAGAGATGGTCTCGAGGTTGGCTGCGATATTCTTGTCCGTCGAGTAAGTGACAATCTCTGCGAGGATATCGCTCTTGAAGAGATAGTAATCAGCGTCCATGGTCTGCAAAACGACATCTTTGCCAGGCAGTTTGCGACTGGCTTCCATATAGTCATCCACCTCGTAGTTCAGACAACATTTCAGTTTGGCACACATACCTGCGAGTTTCTGCGGATTTAGCGAGATGTCCTGGAAACGGGCAGCATTGGTTGAGACAGAAACAAAGTTCTTCATCCAGGTGGCACAGCAGAGTTCGCGACCACAAGGACCTGTGCCACCGATGCGTCCGGCTTCCTGACGGGCACCAATCTGTTTCATCTCAATGCGTACATGGAAGGCGGCAGCCAGATCCTTGATGAGCTGACGGAAGTCCACACGCTCATCGGCAATATAGTAGAAGATAGCCTTGTTTCCATCGCCCTGATACTCCACATCACCGATTTTCATGTCGAGTCCCAATCCCTTGGCGATGACGCGACTCTCAATCATAGTAGAATGTTCACGGGCTTTGGCTTCACGGAACTTCTGCATGTCTATCTCACGGGCAATGCGGTAGACGCGCTTGATGTCATCAGCGGATTTCAGGTTGGCCTTCTTGATCTGGAGTTTCACCAGACGGCCTGTCAGGGTTACCACACCGATGTCATGGCCGGGACTGGCCTCTACTGCCACAATATCGCCTTTCTTCAAGGGGAGATTGTTAACGTTGTGATAGTAGCCTTTGCGGGTATGCTTGAACTGTACCTCCACGAGGTCGGTATCCTCTGCATTGCCGGGAACATCAGCCAACCAGTCGTAGGTGTTCAGTTGTCGGTCCTGACGACCAACAGCCTGATGGCAGAGTCCTCTGTCACATCCCACGCGGATTGGTAATTCTTTTGTCTTTTCTTCCATATATTTTTTATTCTAGTATTTCTAGTATCTCTAGTATCTCTAGGATTTCTGCAAAAGCAGCACGATCATCTGCAGGGCCAGATCGAAGAATACAATCTTGGCATTGGCGTTCTGTCCGATGTCGCGGATATCACGATTGGCCAGTTCTGATATGGCCAGGATATTGTTCTCGTTGATGAAGCGGGCGAAGTTCTTGGCGAAAGCCTCTTCCTTCTGTGTCATATAGGTGAGTTCTTCCTGATGGAAATTGTACATGAAGTTCTCACGGCTCATCTTCAGGAAATAGGTCAGCCACCGCTTTTGCTTCTCACGTCCATAGCCAGCCATCGTCTCACTCCATTTGCGTAAGTCCTTGATCTTCCGCTGATAGGCTAATCGCATCAGCGAGATGTACATGTCCAGGAATAGTTCGTTCTCGGAACCTACCTGCAACTCTTCGAGTGCACTTATCCAGTTCCCGTTAGCTAGACGACTGATGCGGTGTGCATCCTCTTCGTTAATCCCCCGTCTCTCGACAAGAGCCAGAGTGATACTCTCATTGTCGATCTTCTTGATGTCGATGCGCTGTACACGGCTGCGGATGGTCTCCAACAGTTTGTCGGGTTCTTCGCAGACCATGATAAATACTGTTTGCTGTGGAGGCTCCTCGATGAGCTTCAGCAGTTTATTGGCACATTCGATATTCATGCGTTCGGGTAGCCAGATGATGCAGACTTTATAGCCTCCCTGACTGGATTTCAGCGACAGCTTGCGCACCAGATCGTCGCTTTCACCTGCGGTGATGATGGCTTGCTGGTTTTCACCTCCCATTGCCTGCATCCACTGGTCCATTGTGAAATAAGGACCATCCATGATGAGTTCATGCCATTCTTTGGCAAAGTCATCGCTCACGGGCTTGTGATCCGTACTCATCGAGGGCAGTTTGATGGTGGGATAGGTGAAGTGGAGGTCGGGGTGCTCCATTTTATCAAGCATTGCCTTCGACGAGGCTCTGCCATCATCCAATAGCGAACAGCCGAAGGCCATTGCCAGGGCCATCTTCCCTGCTCCCATAGGACCGCAGAGCATCAGGGCATGTGGCAGACGATCCTCTCTGACCATCTGCATCAAGCGCTCCTGCGCCTCTTTCTGTCCTATCACCTCATTCCAATGCATGATTTATAATGCATAATTCATAATAGTCGCTTTGCCACTTCCGCCACGCTATCCACTGCCGATACAGTGTAGAAATGAATATTGTCGACGCCATGTGCATAGAGGTCACGGCATTGTTCCGTCGTCCATTCTATGCCCAACTGTCTGGCATCGTCGTCGGTCTTGCACTTCACGATCTCCTTGGCCAGAGGCTCAGGGATGTCACAGTGGAAAGTCTTGGGAACGACAGTCAGCTGCGACAGCTTGGCCAGCGGCTTGATGCCAGGGATGATGGGAATGGTAATGCCCATAGCCCGCGCCTTCTCCACAAAGTCGTAATATCTCGCGTTGTCAAAGAACAATTGTGTTACCGCGTACTGCGCTCCGAGATCCTGCTTCTGCTTCAGATATTCCATGTCGCGTTCCAAGTTCGGAGATTCTTCATGCTTCTCCGGATAGCATGCCACACCATAATCGAAAGGCTTGCCGGGGTTCTTGATAGGGGTGCCATCGGCAAAGAATCCCTCGTTGAAACGCTTCACTTGTTGAATCAGTTCGGTGGTATGGGCATGACCTCCGGGTGTAGGTACAAACCGACTGTCCTCCTTGGCCTTGTCGCCACGGAGCAGGAGCAGGTCGCTGATACCCAGGAACTGCAGGTCGAGCAGTTCGTATTCGATGTCCTCGATAGTGGCACCACTGCAGATCACGTGTGGCTGTACGGGGATGTGGTAACGTTGTTGGATGGCAGCGGCGATGGCTATCGTACCAGGACGACGACGAATCCTCTGCCGTTCAAACTGACCATTCTCCAGCTCCTTGTACACAAACTCTGAGTGGTGGGTTGTAATGTTGATATAGGCAGGATCAAACTCTTTCAACTTGTCGATGTCGGCAAATAGTTTACCGGTGCCCGTCCCTTTTAGTGGGGGCAGCACCTCAAAGGAAAATCGTCTGCGGTCTTTATCTAAGTTCAGTATACTCATATTTCGGTGCAAAATTAAGCAAAAATCCCCGAACTGCCAAGCAATTCGGGGATTTATTCGCAATACGATACTATTTGTGACCGTTATTTCGTGACTTTATAGATCCTGAATGTCAAAGCGGGAACATCATCGAGCAACAGCGATGCCTTCTTGCCGGCATCGAGTTTCAGCGTGCCGTTCTTCGGTGTGATCTTCTCGGGATTGTCGAGCGTGTTTTCGTCGTCCATGCCGTTGTGCGAGAGGGTAATGGTCTGTGCTGTGCGCTCGCCCTTCATGCCGTTCAGCTGGATGCTGATGGGCTGCGGTGTCTTTGAGGTATTCACCACTTTGATGATCACCTCACCTGTCTGCTGGTCGAAAACAGAGGATGCGAAAAGTCCGTCCTGCCCTTCCTGACCAGCCACGGGTTTCTTGTCCATCGTCAGCGACAGCACATTAGTTCCCTTATTCATGGCATACATCTGCTGAACATAGTAGCTCACCGACTTGAACATGCGGAGATTGTCGAACCAGATGGCATCCGGACGCCATTGCCATCCCTCGACGTGGGCGAAGAGTGGGGCATAGGTTGCCATGTGGACGATGTCGGCATTGCGCTCGATACCTGTCATGTGGGCAGCCTCTAATAAAGAGGTATAGTAGTGATTCCACTTATGCTTGTTGCTGCCGTGACAGGCATACTCGCCTGCAAACACCTTCGGACCCTTACGGTCGTAGCTGTCGTAACGCAGTCCATGCGAGAGGAACCACTGTTCGTTGCGGTAGTAATGCTCATCGTAAAGGTCTACCTTCAGCTCCTTCATACGGGGCTGCAGCAGGTCAAAGTCCCAGCCCTCAGAGTTAGGACCTGTGGTGCCGATGAGCTTCAGTTCGGGATATTTTGCGCGGAGAGCGGCGTTGAACTTCTTCAGACGTTCCGTGAAGACAGGACCATAGCCACCGTGCTGCTCATCATAGTCCCACTGCTCATTACCCACAGCGAGGAACTTCAGGTTGAAGGGCTCAGGATGCCCCATGTCGGCACGTACCTTACCCCATTTCGAATCCACAGGACCATTGGCAAACTCCACCAGGTCGAGGGCATCCTGAATATAGCTGTCGAGATCGTCGACTGCCACATGTACACCGGGTTTCGTGGGATCGGGGTTCTGGAACTGACAGCTCAGTCCACAGCTGATCACGGGCAGTGCCTCACAGCCGAAATCCTCACACAGTTGGAAGAACTCGAAGAAACCGAGTCCGTAGCTCTGATAGTAGTCGGGGAAGAAACGGTGTCCGAAGGTATAGTGCCAGCGGTTCTCGTTCAGCGGACGGTTCTCCACGGGTCCCACGCTGTTCTTCCACTGATAGCGGGTATCCAGATCTGTTCCCTCTACGATACAGCCGCCGGGGAAGCGGAACACACCGGGGTGCATATCAAACAATGCCTGTGCCAGATCCTTGCGCATACCGTTCTCGCGACCTTTCCACGTGTCGGTGGGGAACAATGAGATATGCTCCACATCTGTCGTCGCCTTATCGCCTGCCAGGAAGATGCGCAGTGCACCTTTCGCCTCTGTACGCGGGGCTTTCAGTTCAGCGGTGTATTTCTTCCAGTCCTTACCGCTGATGTTCACTTTTGCTGTCGCAAAGCGCTGGTCTTCATCCATCGTGTCATTGTCTGTAAGACTCACCTCGAGGGTACTTTTGCCTCCCTCTGGACAACGGGCCCAGACAGAGAAACGATAGGTGGCGTCTTTTTTCACGGCGATGCCGAAGAAACCTTCATTCTCCAACCCCGTGAACTTATCGTTATGACCGGAGTAGGCGAGGCGTACATAGTGGGGATTGCGCTCAAAGGGACCGTCGTTGCGTACCTCAAACTTGCCGTAGGCGCGCCAACCCATCAGACTCTGTGGGAATTCAAACGAACGGTTCTTTACCATCTCTGCATACAGACCGCCGTCGGCAGCGTAGTTGATGTCTTCAAAGAAGATGCCATACATGGTCGGCTGTACAGGGGCGCCCACCTTCTTTGTGTTCACTTCCATCACATGGGTCTGAGCCGACAAAGTGAGGGCAAAAACGAAAGCCATAAAACTGGCTGAAAATCTTGATTTCATTGCTTTTTTTGTATTATAAGTGATTAGTTTTTACTTTTCTGATGCAAAATTAGTTAAAAAAATGATGAAATACTTGCATTTTCAAATTAAAGTTGTAATTTTGTGAATTATTAAGATAAAAATGAATCAAAAAACTGTCCATAAGTAAAAAAGAGAGTGATATGAAGAAGATTTTAGTAGCTGAAGACAATGACAGCAACTTTATCCTGATGACGTACATCTTGAAAAAGTACTATGCGTTTGATCGTGCCAAGAATGGCAAGGAGGCTGTCGACATGGTGGATAGTGGTATCTATGATATGGTGCTGATGGATATCAAGATGCCTATCATGGATGGTTTGGAAGCGACGAAGGCTATTAAGGAGAAACTCCCTGATCTTCCTATTGTGGCCCTGACGGCTAATGCATTCGATAGCGACCGCCAGTTGGCTATAGAGGCAGGATGCAGCGATTTCCTGTCAAAGCCTGTCAGCAGTGACTTGTGTATCAGGACCATCCGTAAGTACATTGGGGAATAGACCTCATTGCTGAACACAAAAAAGGACACCGACGGTGTCCTTTTTTGTTGTGAAGGAGTGATCCGTTTGGGGCTCGAACCCAAGACCCCAACATTAAAAGTGTTGTGCTCTACCGACTGAGCTAACGGATCTACCTTAGGTGCAATCTTTCGAAAGCGGGTGCAAAGGTACAACTTTTCAGTGAAACAGCCAAATTTATTCGGATGTTTTTTACTTTTTTACCCTTTTATCCTTTTACTTTCTCCTCTTGGAGCGCTTTTTGGTAGCACTCGCGGCATAAAGGCTCGTATTCCTGCGTTTCTCCGAGCAGTACGCGCTTGTCATTCTGCACGGTACGATGGCTGACGTAAGCCAGGTTTCCGCACTTCACACAGATGGCGTGTACCTTCGTTACATCGTCGGCAATGGCGCAGAGGGCCGGCATCGGACCGAAGGGAATGCCCTTGAAATCCATGTCGAGCCCCGCAATGATGACACGCACCCCACGATAAGCCAGCTCGTTGCATACCTCTACCAGTCCGTCGTCGAAGAACTGAGCCTCGTCGATGCCTACCACATCGATGTTCGACGTCAGTAGCAGGATACTCGCCGACGACTCGATAGGCGTGGATTGGATATGTTTCTGGTCATGACTGACGACATCCTCTTCAGAGTATCTGACATCGATGGCGGGTTTGAAGATTTCCACCCGCTGTTTGGCGAACTGTGCACGTCTTAGTCTCCGGATCAGCTCTTCCGTCTTTCCCGAGAACATTGATCCGCATACCACTTCTATTCTTCCAGGGCGATGAGACTCGCCAGAGATAATTTCTGCCATTTTCTTCTTAATTTTGATGCAAAAGTACAAATACGTTTTAAAAATTGCAAAGATTTTAGCGTTTTTTTTGTGTGTTATGATAATTTGGACTAAATTTGCCACCGATTATGGGCATATTGTATATTGTTCCCACGCCTGTTGGGAATATGGAAGATATGACTTTCCGTGCCGTCCGTATCTTGAAAGAGGTGGATTTGGTGTTGGCAGAAGATACTCGTACGTCGGGTATCTTATTGAAGCATTATGAAATCAAGAATGCCCTGATGTCCCATCATAAGTTCAATGAGCATGGCACTAGCGCCGGTATTGTCAACCGTCTGCTGGCGGGAGAGAACGTGGCACTCATCAGCGATGCGGGCACTCCCGGTATCAGCGATCCCGGCTTCTTCCTCGTCCGCGAGGCTGTCAGGGCTGGCGTCGAGGTGCAGTGCCTGCCAGGCGCTACGGCCTTCGTGCCTGCCTTGGTATCAAGTGGCTTGCCTTGCGACCGCTTTGCCTTCGAGGGGTTCCTGCCTCAGAAGAAAGGTCGTCAGACCAGACTCCTGTCATTAAAAGACGAGGAGCGCACGATGATCTTCTACGAATCACCCTTCCGTTTGGTGAAGACCCTGCAGCAGTTTGCCGAGGTCTATGGCGGCGACCGTCAGGTGAGTGTCTGTCGCGAGATATCGAAGATACATGAGGAAAGCGTGCGTGGCTCGCTCGACGAGGTGATTGCCCATTTCAAGGAGAAAGAGCCGAAGGGGGAGATTGTCATCGTCCTGGCAGGACGAAAAAGTGAATAGTGTAATCGCGTAAGCGCTTTTACAAAGCGAAGCGACTAAAAGAATAGTGAAAAGTGAATAGTAAAACGAAATATTGTCTAATTAAATAAAAGCATTATGAAGAAATTATCAATTCTGGCCGTATGTGCACTGGCCATCATTAGTTGTAAGAACGATGCTCCGAAGCAGGATCTTATGATGACTCAATTACGTGATTCACTGAACACCATCATTGCCCAGAAGGACACTGAGATCAATGACATGATCGCTACCTTCGGTGACATTGAGGAAGGTTTCCGCGAGATTACCGAGGCTCAGAGCCGTGTCACACTCGCCCAGCAGGGTGAGGGCACCAATTCTGCCAAGCGTATCAAGGAGAACATGCAGTTCATCCAGCAGACCATGCGTCAGAACAAGGAACTCATCAACAAACTGAAGCAGCAGTTGCGCGACAGTTCCTTCAAGAGCGAGGAACTCAAGAAGCTTATCGACAACATGCAGCAGCAGCTCGAGCAGAAAGAGGCCCAGCTGCAGGCACTGCGCGAGGAACTTGACAAGAAGGATATCCACATCGCCGAGCTCGACGAGACAGTGGCTAACCTGAATTCCGATGTGAACCAGCTCACCGAGGAGTCCACACAGAAGTCGCAGACCATCAGCCAGCAGGACAAGGAGTTGCATACAGCCTGGTTCGTCTTCGGCACGAAGGATGAGCTCAAAAAGCAGAACATCCTGACCAAGGACGGTGTGTTCAGCAAGACCAGGATCCTGGAGAAGGACTTCAACAAGGACTACTTCACGAAGATCGACATCCGCATCGACAAGGAGATCAAGCTCTACAGCAAGGATGCCAAGATGCTCACCTCTCATCCGTCCAGCTCTTATACCCTGGCTCCCGATGCTAACAAGCAGTATGTGCTCCGCATCACCGACCCGAACCTCTTCTGGTCAACCAGCAAGTATCTCGTCATTCAGGTGAAGTAATCACCCGCTTATAGAATACCTGATATCATTTGCCTACACTGTCGGAGCAGTGTAGGCAAATTGATTTATATCAAGACTTTTGCCCAAAAAGGTTAAAATCGTGCATAGAAGTGTGATTTTTTTATAATTTTATTCGTCGTTTAACAATTTTATCATTACTTTTGCCAACTAGTATATGCAGAATTGGCCTGAAAGACCAGACTAGCGCGTACATTATTATATATAATATAAGTTTAATATTAACTAAAAGAGAGAGAATTTATGGAAAAAAGGCTAACTATGTTTTTTGTCAGTCTCTTCCTCTGTGTAGGAAGCGTACTGGCTCAGACAAAGGTTACTGGTACTGTGTATTCTCAGGAAGACGGCCAGCCGATCATCGGCGCCGCTGTCAAAGTGGATGGAACCAGTACTGGTATGTTGACTGATGTAAACGGTAAGTTTACGCTGACATTGCCCGATGGTAAGACGACCCTGACGATCTCTTATCTGGGTTATGAGGCCCAGACAGTGACCGCCAAGAACGGTATGCGCGTGTTCCTGAAGGCCGATGCAGCTACCCTCGACGAGGTGGTTGTAACAGCTATGGGTATCAAGCGTTCTGCAAAGGCTCTGGGTTATTCTGCTACCTCACTCGAAGGTGAGGATATTGCAGGGCTTCGTACGAACGATGTGATGTCTGGTCTGGCAGGTAAGGTTGCCGGTGTGCAGATTTCTACCACATCAAGTGACCCGGGTGCTTCTAACTCGGTTATCATCCGTGGTGTCAGCTCACTGAATGGTAGCAACCAGCCGTTGTATGTCATCGACGGTGTTCCCATGACCAACTCGGCAGTCTATACAGGTGATGGCCTGAACAATGGTTATGACTTCGGTAACGGTGCCAACGCCATCAACCCCGACGACGTTGAGAACATGACCATTCTGAAGGGTGCTGCTGCTACGGCCCTCTATGGTAGCCGTGCTGCTAACGGTGTCATCCTGATCACTACCAAGACTGGTAAGAAGAATCAGGGTATCGGTGTTGAGTACAACGGTGGTCTGCAGTGGGAGAGCGTGCTTCGCTTGCCACAGTTCCAGAACGACTTCGGTATGGGTTGGTATGGTGACAAGACTTACGACGAGAACGGTTCTTGGGGTCCGAAGTTCGACGGATCTATGCTCCGTTACGGTGCCGTCTACGACCACTCTCAGAAGATGAAGTCGTATGTCGCTATGAAGGACAACATGAAGGACTACTTCGATACCGGTTTCCGCTACAACAACAGCGTATCGTTCAGCAATGCTACAGACCTGACTACCTTCTATGTCAGCCTGTCGCAGATTCACGATGACGGTATCATTCCTTCCAATGCTGACAGCTATACAAAGTACACCTTCTCTGCCAATGCCAGCCAGAAGGTAAAGGCTGTGACCATCAGCGCCAACATGAACTACGCCTATCAGAAGAACAGCTTCGTGACCACAGGTCAGGGCGGTAGCTCTATGTACAACGCTATCATGCAGACCCCGCGCGATATCAGTATCGCAGAGTTGCAGGATCTGAACGACCCGTTCAATACTCCGGGTTACTACTATACGCCTTACGGCATCACCAACCCCTATTGGGTAGTTGAGAACTTCGAGCACAAGCAGGAGAGTGAGCGCTTCTATGGTAAGCTGCAGCTCGACTACGATTTCCTGAACTACTTCAAGGCCACCTATCGTTTCGGTCTTGACACACAGACGCGTCATCGTAATCAGGGTGAGCCCAACTTGGAGAGCCTCTTCAAGGATACCTATAACGCCGATGCCTCTACGATTGCAGGTGCTACAGGTAGTGTGACTCAGCAGACCACTCGTCAGCGTGAGATCAACCAGGACTTCTTCGTAACCTTCGATATGCCTGTCAACGACTTCAATATCAATGCTATTGCTGGTTTCAATGGCAACGAGCGTCGTAGCAGCTATCTCTATGGACACGTGGAGAACCTGACTATCCCGACCTTCTTCGACCTGAGCAACTCATCTGAGCGTCCTACTGTTGAGCAGTATTCTCAGAAGCGCCGTCTCTACGGTATCTACGGTCAGGCTGAACTGGCATGGAAGAACATGGCTTACCTGACATTGACTGCCCGTAACGACTGGTCGTCTACACTGCCCAAGGAGAACCGCTCGTTCTTCTATCCTGGTGTCACCGCCAGCTTCCTGTTCTCTGAGCTGTTCCCCGAGGACCTGAAGAAGACCATCAACTTTGGTAAGATCCGTGCTGCCTGGGGTAAGACCGGTAACGATGCCAATGTCTACATGACCCAGTCTATCTATGCACAGGCTGCTTCAAATTCCGGTGGTTGGGCAAGCAGTGCTTTCCCGTTTGCAAAGACCGGCACCAACGCCTACACAGCTGGTAACACCCTTGGTTCACTTGATCTGAGCCCTGAGATGACCACTGAGTTCGAGATCGGTCTGAACATGGCCTTCTTCCAGAGCCGCGTTTCATTCGATGTTTCTTACTACGATCGTAAGTCTGACAAGCAGATCTTCTCACTGGCTATGGATCCCGCTTCTGGTTATACTGCCATGAACACCAACCTTGGTAAGGTGGGTAACAAGGGTATCGAGGCTTTGGTAACTGTTGTTCCCGTTCGCACGAAGGACTTCGAGTGGTCATTGACCTGGAACTTCACCAAGAACAAGAACAAGGTGATTTCACTGCCTGAGGAACTCGGTGGTGAGGTGAACATCTACGGCTTCAGCGGTGGTACTGGTCTCTACGCCATCGAGGGCGAGGAGATGGGTATCTTCAAGGCTTATAAGACAAAGACCGACGATCAGGGTCATATCGTAGTCAACAGCAAGGGTATTCCTCTTCAGACCGATGACCTTGAGAAGGTTGGTTCAATGAACTACAAGTATCAGATGGGTCTTGGCACCCAGCTCAAGTACAAAGGCGTGAGCCTGGGTGTCGACTTCGATATCCGCAAGGGCGGTCTGCTCTTCTCACGTACAGCTGATATCTCTTACTTCACTGGTAACGCCATCCAGACGGCTTATAACGATCGTAACCCGTTCATCATCCCCAACTCAGTTATGTCTGACGGCGAGGGTGGTTATGTCGAGAACACCATTGCCATGGATGCTACTCAGATCTACAACTTCTGGAACAATGGTGGCTTCCTGAGCGATGAGGCCTTCCTCGTTGACAAGAGCTATGTGAAGTTGCGTTCAGTGGTCCTCTCTTGGGAGCTTCCTAAGAAGTGGCTGGCTAAGACCCCGTTGCAGGGCGTACGTCTGTCGTTCGTGGGTAACAACCTGTTCCTCTGGACACCGTCAAGCAATACGTTCATCGATCCTGAGCTGACCTCATTCGGTAACGACCTTGAGGGTAACTTTGGTGAGTACTCTGCTAACCCCAGCTGCCGCAAGCTTGGTTTCAATGTCAATGTTAAATTCTAAAAGAAAGGAAATTACAGTATGAAAAAGATATATTTATTAGCTGCTGCGGGACTGATGATGCTTTCCAGCTGTGATCTGGACATCAACGAGAACCCGAACTACCCGTCAAATACTGACGTGTCGGCTGATCTGGTGTTTCCTGCCATCGAAAACTCTATCGCCACTGCTGTAGGCGACCAGATGTTCAACTATGCAGGCTTCTTTGTACAGTACTGGGATCAGATGCCTACTGCCAACCAGTATAACGATCTGGCTGAGCTTCACCTCGATGAGGGTAGCGACCTGTTCAACCGTTGCTATTCTAACCTCTATGCCCAGGCTCTGCAGGATGTAGAGGATGTGCTCTCTAAGACTCAGAACACTTCTGACATCTTTGCTGCCAAGGTGCTCCGTGCACAGGCTTTCCAGTATCTGGTTGACAACCTCGACCAGTGTCCTTACACTGAGGCTCTTCAGGCCAGCGCCAACGCTATGCCTGCTTGGGACGAGGGTAAGACCGTTTATGAGGGCGTTCTCGCCGAGATCGACGAGGCTGAGGCCAACATGACCGGTGAGGCTATGACCGTTACCGATCCCCTGCTCAACAAGAGTATCAGTCAGTGGAAGGGCTATGCCAATGCACTCCGTCTGCGTATGTACATGCGTCTGATCGACGGTGGCTTCTCTGAGTATCAGAGCAAGGCTCAGGCTTTGGTTAATGCCAACAACTTCTTTACAGGCGATGTGGCTTGGGACGTTTATTCTGATGCACAGGGCCAGCGTAATCCCTGGGGTGCCATCTTCTATGAGGGAACCCTCGCAGGTACGAAGAACCTTTGCGCTGCCTATCCGCTCGTAAGCTATATGCAGGCTACTACAGACCCCCGTATCGAGTATGCTCTGGAACCCAGTTCTAAGTATAATGACTATGTAGGTCAGGTTCCTGGTTGTAAGACCCTTACCGGTGGTTGGCTTGGTATTGGCTCTAACTATAACGACACTTACGTGAGCAACATCAACCGTGTTCCCGCCAAGGCCATGCCTATCTATCTGTTCACACAGAGTGAACTGCAGTTCCTCATTGCCGAGGTGCAGGCTCGTTTCGGCAACAACGATGCTGCTGCTAAGGCTGCTTACGAGGCAGCTGTGAAGGCTGACTTTGCTTCTCGTGGCATCGCAGGTGCTGACGACTTCCTCGCTGCTCCGAAGTCAAGCTGGAGCGCTCAGGCCAGTCAGGCTGACAAGCTGAAGCTTCTCTATATGCAGAAGTGGGTGGCTTTCTTCTATCGCAACCACATGGAGGCTTGGTCTGAGGCCCGTCGTACCGATGTGCCCGCTCTCTCATCAGTTTCTGCTAAGACTGTGTTTGAAGGCTCTACTGACTACAAAGCCGGTGACTTCATCAATCCTGGCATCAACTTCATCGAGGGTGAAGGTCTGGCCAAGCGTGTGCCTTATCCTGGCAATGCCCGTCAGTATAACAGAAACACACCTGCTGTGAAGTATCTGAACGACCGCGTGTTCTGGGATAAGAAATAAGTGAGAAGAAGTTATTAATCATCAAAAAGACAATAGTATATGAAAAAGATATTTTTCTATGGTCTGATGCTTGGAATGTCTGTTCTTGGCCTGACATCGTGCAGTGATGACTACGAGAAGACAGACTCCCGCCTGACCTATTATGTGAATCTGGAATTGCAAGGCGACGCGATGATGCTCGTGCCTATCGGAACCAGCTTCACTGATCCTGGTGTGAAGGCCACTCTGGCAGGTGCAGACTGCCAAAATAGAGTGCTAACATTAGGAGCTGATGAAGTTGATGTGAACACTGTGGGTTTCTATGATATCGAATACTCTGCTGTTAATGACGATGGCTTCTCTGCCAGCGTCAGCCGTACGGTGGTGGTTTACGATCCCTCTGTGACCGCTTCTATTGCAGGTACCTATTCAACGGATATGGCAGCTAGTCTCTATAGTAAGAATAAGCTGACATTCGCTGATCGTGCTGCTAATTATGGTAATACCAGTGCTTGTGTGGGTATTAAATTCACCGAGTATGTACCTGGCATCTTCTATTGTAACGACCTTCTGGGTGGATGGTATGAGCAGATTCGCGGTTATGGCGGCAATTACGCTATGACTGGTTATGTAAGTCTGAATCCCGACAATACCATCTCACTTCTTTCAAGCTATATTAAGGGTTGGGGCGATGGTTTGGACTTCATCAAGGATGGTGTCTATGATCCCGAAACTGGTAAAATCAGCTACAGCCTTTCTTATGCAGGGTCTGTTGTAATGGATATCGTATTGAACAAAGATTAACAGTAAGACGATTATGAAGAAATATATTTCAATGATGGCAATGGCCCTGATGCTCTGTATGAGCTTTACGGCCTGCGATGTGGAGACCGACGAAAAGCCGGGTGGAACCAACATTCAGGATATGTGTGGTAACTGGGATGTTACGTGGTATGTTGTATGGCCTAATGGAGAAGAGGAAGAGTGGACCGATGGTACCATCTTTACCTACAACAAGGCTGATAATGGCACCACACAGATGTGGATGTCTGATCAGGATTCATACCTGGGTTTGCAGTTCCTTGCAAACATCGACTACGCTGCCAAGACCTTTACCGCTGCTGAGAGCGAAAATGTTGAAGGCGGGGGTAAGGTTACTGTAACCAACGGTAAGATCCTTCCGGGCGCTGGCAGGAACCTCCACGGTGTAGCCTGCGATAGCATCTCATTTGAGATTACATTCAGCGATGACCCGTATCCTGCAAGATACGGTTATACAGACTTCTCTCACTATCGTGTAGAAGGAAAGAAGTACTCTGGCTTTACAGAGTAATCCCTGAGGATTCTATAAAAATCAATGGCGGTGTTTTTCAACATCGCCATTGTTTTTTTGGGGAGAATTGATCCTAGAAAGGACCGTAGCCCATGCAGCTCGTGGTGGTGATGGCCGTCAGGAAGGCCGTGAGCGCGGCTACTACTACCTTCACCGCAATCTCAATGATCCGCTTCTTCATAGGCCTTAGTCATTAGTGAGTCCGTCGCCGCCATCGCCGCCATCGCCGCCCTGGTTGTCGTTGCCGCCCTGATTGTCATTGCTGCCGCCCTGGTTCTCGTTGCCACCGCTCTGGCTGCCGCCGTTGCCGCTCTGCGAAGAACCGCCGCCCTGACCGTTCTGGGCCTTCCACTCTGCCACGGCGGTGGCGATGGGCTTCAGGGTGGTCACCGTCTTCTGCTTGCCGTTGACCGTCACCTTCTGGGTGTCGACGATGTTACGCAACTCCAGGGTGCAGGCGTCCTTGAAGGCCGGACCGCAGAGGTTGTCGAGCTTGGTGGCGTCGGGCAGGAAACGGATGTGGATCGCCTTCACGATGTCGTTCGGGTTCAGACCGTCCATCTGAGGGATGTCGAGCACGGCGCCGTCCTTGGCCACCTCGGCTGTTGGGTAGAAGGTACCCAGGTTGCCCAGCTGGACGGGAATGCCCTGTGCCACGAGTTCGGGCAGACATTCGGTGATCTGCATCAGCACACCCTCCACGATGGCACGTCCGTAGAGCGAGCCGTGATCGGTCATGTGCTTGGCGAAACCACGAAGGCTCAGGGTCTTCTGAGTGTCCACCTCGGGATAATACTTACCATAGGCCGAAGAGCCGATGATCTTGTTCTGTCGGAGATTAATCCCCATTGCAATCTTTTGTGATGCCATAATAGAAAATTGATTAGAATGGTTTTGAAATCAATCCTCTTCCTTCAAGCGTTTTCCTTAGTCCTTTTAAGCTGCTCCACGATGCGAAATTCGCGACTTTCGAAGTGGTTTTGCCGCTCGGCTTTTAGCCGCTTGCATTAAGCAAGAACTTTGTTGCAAAGGTACGAAAAATATTCGATATATCCAAATTTTTGAGCAACTTTTTCGAATTATTTTCATTTTCTTTTTCCGCCCCGCTGCCGGCTCCATTCACCTCTTAGCCAACCCAACCGCCCGCCTAAGCCAACTAAACATGCCATCGTAGCCGCCTCGGCTGGGGTAAGTTATTCAAGTTATAACTTATTCACTTTGGACATCTGTATTTTCAGAAACTGGCATTAAGATATTATATATTATTATATATATTATAATATATATAATAATATATAATATTAAACTAACCTGTTGTACCTATACCCTTATTATCTAAAAACCTAAATGTCCAAAGTGAATAAGTGAATAAGTGGAATAAGTTGGTATAAGACTTTATAGACATATTTGAAGCGAATTTTTAAAGAAAAAAGGAAAAAGGCATTTGTTTTCGGATTCTTTTTCGTATATTTGCGGCGTGTTACGAAAGTGATACGAGACAAAATGACAAAAACATGGAACGAACTCAAGTGATAGACAACATCCGGCAGGTGGCCGCTCGGGTCCTCCCCAAGGGCTCGATGCTCTACCTCTATGGCTCACGCGCCCGCGGCGATGCCCATGAGGACTCAGACTGGGACCTACTGTTGCTACTAAACAACGAAGGCGACAGCGACGAGAACTTCCGCCGCTACGCCTATCCCATCATTGTGCGCGGCTACGATCTCTGGCAGTCGTTCAGTGTACACACCTACTCGAAGGACGAATGGTACAACGGCCCGCACAGCATGTTCTTTTACAACGTTGAACAAGACAAACAACTGATTTATGAGTCTTAAAGAAGAAGATCGCCGAATATTAGTCGCATTAGAGCTGGAGCGTGCAGAAAAGACACTCCGTGAGATGGAGGTTCAGTTTCAGAACGAGCTGTGGGCAATGGTAGCCAATCGCCTTTACTATGCCCTGTTCCACGCTGTCAGTGCTTTGCTCATTAGCGAGCAGCATGAGGTTGGAACACATCGCGGCGCAGTCAACCGATTCCACATGTTCTATGTTAAGGAGGGCATCTTCACCGATGATGAAGGGCAATTATACTCAAGGTTACAGACCCTCCGCGAGAATGGTGAGTATAACTGTACTATTGAAATCAGCAAGAAGGAAGCCGTTGAGAAAATCGAGCCGACTCGCACCCTCATCGAGAAAATCAAAAAGCATATCAGCGACAAGCAAGAAGCAAAATAACGAACAGAAAGATAGCGGTAGCCTGTCACACTGGGGGCAGATAATCTCACGAAGTATCCTGACCCCGATGTGACATTGACTCTTTTGGATGATAGTCAAATGTCAATGCAATGACTATGCATTCTATTAAATAATGTGTAATTTCTGAGATAATTAGCCGTTATCTCCCAAATTTTCGTTATCTTTGCAGACTGAAATGATTGCTTGAACAGAGTAATGGCAGATGTGAAGATAAAAATAGGATAAAGTTATGGCAGACGATACAAGGGAGATATTCATAAACCCGTACACCGACTTCGGCTTCAAGAAGTTGTTTGGAACGGAGATGAACAAGGACTTGCTCATCAGTTTTCTCAATGCCCTTTTCAATAATAGCGAGAGGGAGATTGAGGATGTTCAGTATCTGAACGGTGAGAATCTGGGCGATGGCTATGGCGACCGCCGTTCTGTGTTCGACGTCTATTGTATGACCAAGGATGGAAGCCGTTTCATTGTTGAGATGCAGAAGGCAGAGCAGACTTATTTCAAAGATCGTAGCGTATATTATGCCACTACACCTATTCGCCAGCAGGCTCCCAAGGGCAAATGGGACTATCATCTGGAGGATGTCTATACCGTCGGCATATTGAATTTCGAGTTCCCCAACGATGAATATCCTGCTGACAGCTATCGTCATGAGGTAAAGCTGAAGGACGTCGAGGACAACCACGTTTTTTATAATAAGCTCACGTTCGTGTACCTGGAAATGCCTAAGTTCAACAAGTCTGAGGACGAACTGGTAACGATGTTCGATAAGTGGATGTTTGTTTTACGTAACCTCTCTCGTTTGTTGGAACGCCCCAAAGCCCTGCAAGACCGTATATTTCAAAGATTATTTGATCAGGCAGAAATTGCAAAGTACTCTGATGCAGAACGCAGATTATACGAGGCAAGTCAAAAGGAATACTGGGATTATACCAGTACTCTGGAAACGGCAGAGCGCAAAGGGATACAGTTAGGTATGTTCCATGAAAAAATAGACACCATTCATCGTTTGCAGTCTATGGGCTTGTCTCTTGAGCAGATTGCCCAGGGTGCTGATATGAAAGTTGATGAGGTTAGGAAACTATTACAATAGTCTTTTATGGCACAGGGACTTTATGTTAACTGCGTCCATATTGGCAATCTCTATGATGACATCAATTATGAAGTGGAGGTGGAGTGTTGCGGCGAAACGAAGACTATGTTTATAGACGAGAACGACGCAATGCCATCGGATTTTTAGCCAACCGATAGTCATTGCTAATTATTCATAATTTCCCGATAGTTTACGCAACTATTGGGATTTTTTTTGTATCTTTGCGGTCTTTTCGCGTTATTACGAACTAAGGTAAAAGATTGTATGATGATAGAAGAAGCAATTATAAAACCCATAGAGGACTATATGGCGGGCAATGGTGAATTGCACCGTTTCCCCATCGTGCAGAGTGCAAGAGACTGCTGCCGGACAGGGCTCCAGACGGAACTTCACAACCTCATGGAGCCATATTATAATATGTATATCGATGATTCTGCTCGGCTGGACTGGACTACAAGGGGAATCATTGCCGAGATAGCGCATATTGACACACACTTCGGCAGTTGGGCATCCGGTCAGGACTTGATGAAGATGGCCCATGCCTGGGCTGTCAGGGGAAGTGGTGAAGAATTGCTGACGTTGATGGACTGCATGATACAAGCTGAGTATGAGCCTTGGGGCAGTGTCGACTGCTATGACGAGGTGACAGAAGAACTGCGCTATCAACGGGTGAATGGTAATAGTGGCAGTGGTGAGATCTATGCACTATTGCATGCTTTCATGTCGATTGTTCTTTCTTCGCATCGCTACGACAGGCACAAATACATGTTTCAGCTATTGCGGAGTCACTGGGATTTTCTGCGCCATGTTTATAGCGTGATGACAGGCAGCATCATCGGGCTGGGGTTCCCGAACTTCGTCGGGCTGGCCAACAACTTGAAGAATACCAAGTATCAGCCCTATCTGCATCTGGTTTATTGGTTCCTGGCCGACAGAGCCGATGAATTGTGTACCAAGAAACAACAGAAGGGTATGGTGAAGGCATTGGCTTCGCTACAGGACATTATGGACAGAACTGAGCCGAACCCGGAACTCGACGAACTATGTCAGCTGCTTTTCCCCAAGGAGGTGAAGGAGATGCTGATTAATCATCCCAAGACGCCTTATCGCCAGTTGGAGAGTGAAAACAAGGTGCTGGAAAACGAGAACAAGGTGCTGAAAGTGGAAAACAACGAGTTGAAAGCGGAGAAGAAGGCTCTTAACGAGAAGCTAAATGCGCTGGCCCGACAGCAGGAGGAAATTACCCTCCAAATGGCCAGTGAGCTGAAAAAAGCCTTTGTCGAGGATTCCATTCCTTATGCAGAAATAGAGGAAGAGTTGCTGGAACTGCCACCAAAGACTGTTGGCAGTGTATTCACCATCCTGAACGACATGCTTGGCGGCAACGAAGTATGGCAAAGGCATTTCAAGGAACTGCGTAAGAAGGTACGTAAGCGTGAAAAGG
>JAEEGK010001199.1_pt1 | contig 65170 bp, 36 predicted proteins | sample 8958771 | NCBI WGS metagenome assembly JAEEGK01 (sample SAMN16246547, study PRJNA631951) | gut metagenome | biome: gut microbiome; feature: rumen; material: SC-attached | host: Bos | place: Iran: Karaj | collected 2018-10
TATATTATTAAATTAGCTTGTAATCATTTGATATAATTTTTTTAAATAAGATTGTAAACATTTTTATATTTATAAAAAGTCGGTAAAGTTATAAATAATTTTTTTAGTCTGTCTTTTTTAAATTTAAACAATTTAGGATGTATTATTTTAATTGAAATATTTTAGATAGTTATTATATATTCTAATATTTAGCTCATTGTATTTAATTATTTTTTAATATATAAATAAGAGGAGGAGAGTAATTAATTTAATAAATAAAGTGAGTATTTAAATCATTTTATTTTAAAGAGAGTAAATAGATTATTCTAAAAAAAGAAAGTAATAAATTTTTAAAAAATTTAAATTAGATATAAGTAAATTTTTTTAGATAATTTTTAATAGTTAGTATTATTAAAATTATTATTATTAGTGTTCCGTATTATAATTTATTTAAATGTTTAGATTAAAGTATTTTCTTAAAATAATTTTAGTGAGTAAATAATTTATTTAAATTTAAGTAAGTAAATAAGAAAATAAAAAATAAAAAGAATGTATATATTTTTTTAAAACTCAAAAAGAGAGTATTTAATTTTAAATAAAAATTTATACCGTAAATATATTAAATTTAATTTAAAGAAATGAATCATTTATAAAAGAACATATGATTACACCAAGAGGGAAAGGAATAAAAATTATAAATTATGAAAAGAAAATGATTCATTTTATAATATTAGGAAATGAAAATATTTCACCTGATTCTATTTTTAAATTAAAATTATATGATTATCTTGGTCCAGAAAAATTAATATTTGAAAAAAATGATTTATTAGAAAAATATACAAATAAAATAAAAAAAAGATTTCAAGATACTTATTATGTATTGTTAGAAGATTTTTTTAATGATTTAAATAAATTTTTAATTAATTAATAATATTATTTACAAAAAATAATTTAAATCAATTATTTTTCCACATATTTTTATTTTAAAATAATGGCAAAAGCATTAATTAATATATATCTTGTTTGTTATAATACCTTTATGTTTATTGGTTGGTTTTATTTATTTATTTTATCTTATTCAACATATTTTAAAACTCATAAAATAAAAACATCATATTCAAAATCAATTTTTTATTTAGAAGTATTACAATACGGAGCATCATTAGAAATATTTCATTCAATATTAAAATTAGTAAGAGCTCCTTTATTTACAACAATGGTTCAAGTAATAAGTAGAATTATTATTGTAATTTTATTACAAAATTATCCTAAATATGTTTCTATTAATTATTTACTTTTATGTTTTGCTTGGCCAATTTCAGAAATTGTAAGATATCCTTTTTATATTTTAAATTCACTTGGTAGAATTATTAATAATGATAATTTAATTCCTTATTTTTTATTATGGGCAAGATATTCATTTTTTATTGTTTTATATCCTATTGGAGTTTCAGGGGAAATTTTAACTATTTTATTTTCGAAACAAGAATTAGTAAAGTATAATACAAAATATATTAATATTAATTATATTATTTATGCTATAATAGCATTATATATACCAGGATTATTTATTTTATATAGTCATTTACTTAAACAAAGAAAAAAATCTTTATATGGAATTAAAAAAGAGAAAAAAACACAATAATTATCATTTATAAAAATAATTTACTTATATTATTTTTATTTAATTTGAAAATATTTATTTAAAAGTAATTAATCAATTTGAATTAATTAAGTTTAATAAAATAATATTTTTTTTTAACTTTAAAAAATTAAATTATATGTTTATATAATATTTTGTATTTGTAAGCATTGAGTTAAATATTCTTCATCTTTTTGAGTAATTACCCCATTATGACCACAATAAATTCTATGAACTCTACCAAAATAATTAAATATACTCTCTTTTATTTTTGGTATAACTGAAAATTGATTATTTTCATTAAATTCAAATGAATAAATATTATCATCTGAAATATCTGTATTTAAATTTAATTTTATAAAACAAAATAATATTTGAGTAAAAAAAAATTTAATTTTACTGGAAATTATATAATTATTTAATTCCTTAAAATATAAAGGAATTTTTTCATATAATGAAAAAATATTATTTTCATTCTCATAATTAATTTCTCTATTATCATTTAATGGGTATCCTAATATTAAAACATCTAGAATAAAATCATCTATATTAATATAGTTATCTTTAATTTCTTCAAAAAAAGTATAATTAAAAAGTTGATTTCTATTAATTAAATTATTTGGAGAAAAATTGAGTAATTCATTTATAATATTATTTAAAGTTTCTTCTGATTTAATTAAAATTTTTGAAATATTAAAACAATTTTTTACTGGATTAATAGGAGGAAAAATTTTAATTATTTTTTCATATAAAATATCTTTATAATATTGATTTTTTACTCCCATAAATAAACTTGCATTATAATTAATAATATTATCTAATCTATCATAAAATATGATTTTAGTATTTCCTTTAATAGAAATATAATCTTGAACATTTGATGAATGAAAAATAAATTTAGGAAAAAGAAAATTATATAAATATTTTAAATAATAATTAATCCCAAATTTAACAATCAAATCAATATCAGAAAAAGTTCTATCTGCAATTAAAACACAATTATCATCATTTAATTCTTTTTTTAATTTAACTGAAGAAAAACCTCCAATACTAATTCCATGAATAATATATTTATAATTTGGATAATTTGATTTAATAAAATTTGCTAATTTAATAACATCTTTATGTATATTTTTAAAAGTTGGAAAACCTTTTCTTTTCCCAAATCCTTTATAATCCCATAAAAGTATTGTTGTATTTGGATTTTTAATATAATAAATAATATTATCTTGATATAATGCATAAAGTTCTTTACAAAGAGCATTTTGTCCACAAAATATTAATAATTGATTTTCTTTTTCATTTGATTGTTCTTCATTGGATTTTATTATAAAAATTTCAAAATCCTTTTCAATTGTTTTAAATATTAATTTTCTTGAATAAAATAAATCCATAAGTTCTAAACTTAAAAAAGTTAAAAATGGTTCATATTTAAATGAAAAAAATATTTGACAATTATTTAATGTTTTATATTTTTTGAATATTTCTATTAATTGGTTTATATTATTTAGAATTGTTTTTAAAGAATTATTATATTCATCAGAATTTATATTATTTGTTTGCATTTTATTATATAATTCAATTGTTAATTCTAATAAATCTCCAAATTTTATTTTATCAAATTCAAAAGATATTCCTTTAGATTTTAAATTTTTATATATATTATTAAATTGTCTTAAATATTGAATATTTGAATGATTATAAAAATTGTTTTTTTCACATCTTATTTTAATTTGTTTTAACCTATTAATTAATCTATTTATCCATACTATAAAATTATCATAACAAAAAAATTTTTTATTTAAACCTCCAATTAAAAATATAAGTGATAAACTAAAAACTTGTAATATAAAAACATGTAATTCAAATAATAATAGAATTGATATACTTCTTAAGAGAAAGATTGAATGATAATTTAATATCTTAAAAAATAAAAAATAAGTCAAATAATAAAATATAGAATATAAGATATATTCAATAATAAATAATAAAAGGATTGATAATATTACAATTCCAAATATGATTAATACTTGTTTTTTATCCATTTAAATTAAAATTTAAAATTAAATAATTATCTATTATTCAATTGTTTTATTTTTTATAATTTTATTTAATATTTCTAATATACTTTTAAAAATCTTATTCATATTATTAATTATTATAGTTGATTTTTTAAATAATATATTTTTAATATTCTCATCTAAATTTATTTCATTTAAAATTGCATTTAATTTATCAGGATGCCACCTAAAAATAACTTGTTTATATGCCATTTTCCAGTTTTTAATTTCCTTTTTAGGATTAGCAATATTATCATCAATGTAAAAAGAAATAAAATCAGTTTCTTTATTTGTTGCATTTAATTTATTATTAATTGAACAAAAATTAAGAACTTTTGGAAATAATTTTAAATAAGAACTTATTATGACATCATTATCATTTGGAGGTAATAAATATTTATGTAATTCTTTTGATATTTTTGATAATTGTAATATATTTGACCAAATTTCTTCATGTTTTTTCCATTTAAATGGAGATAATATAATTATTTTTAAACTATTTAAAGTTTTTTTTTCTTTTTTATTATTATCTTTAAAATAATCTTTTGAATTTTCATTTTTATTAACATAAAAATTTTTTCTTGTCTTTAAATGATTAGCGAAAGTTTTACCAATATTATCAAAATAGTTTAAACTACGAAAAATATTTGCTTTTTTATTCTCATCTATTACTTTATTTATAATTTTATTTATATTTATATTTGGTTTTGAACTATAAAAATATGATGAATATTTATCACTACTATTTTGATTTTGATTATTATCATTTTGAATTTGATTTTTTGTTGTATCCATAATGTTTGAAATAATTTTATGATTTTTTTTACTTGTGATTTCAATTTTTTCACCATTTTCTTTAGGTTTTGAGAATATTTGATTATATGATTCACAATGATTTAAAGGTATATTACATTTTTTAATTTGTAAATTATTTAAAGTTGAAAATGATTTTTTAAATTCTTTATTAGTTATATTATTATCATTAACATTTTTATTATCATTATCATTTATTTTTTTATTGTCTTTGACTTCTTCTTTAAATTGATTTATTTTTTTTGAATTTTCTTTTATCTTATCTTGAATTGAATTCTTATTTTTTTTTATATCATCTATTTTTTGAAATAATTCTTTTAAAAAATTATTATCATTATTATTATTAAAAAATATATTAAAATTAGATTTAGAATTATATACATATTTCCCATTTTCCTTATTTTGAGATAGATTTACACAATCTCCAAAATCAATTTTTTCATTAAATTTTTTTTTGAAATATTTCATTTTTTTATTTTTAAATAAATGTTTTTCAATACTTCCTTTTTCAGAAAGTGATTTTGATTTATTTATAATTGATCTAGTATCCAAACTATTTGAATTAATTTTAGGAAAATAAAATTCATTAATTTTTTGAAAAATCAAAATTTTATTTAAATGAAATGATTTCTAAAAAAATTATAAATGATATATATAAAAATATACTTTATTACAATAAAAACTGATTTTTCTTTTATCATTTTTAATTTTATTAATATCATCATTCACACCATTATATTCAAGTTTCTTTTTACATAAAATAGAAGTATAATCACTTGAATTATGTCTTTTTAAATTATTTTTAAAAAACAATTCTTTTTTAAAAGTTAAATACCCAATATTATCAATATTCATTTATTAATCAATTAAATAATAAATTAAAAAAAAATATTTTATTGTACAACACCACCAGAAGTGAAAAAAGCAGATTGATAAGGTCCTGCAAAAATTTTAACAACATTCCTTATTTTCAACTCAGAAATTTCAGTAGGAATAAAACTATCAATTCTATTTTCTTTATAACCACATTTTCCATAAGAAGAATCACCCCAAACATAAATTTTACCAGTATTACTTTTAGCAATAGAATGATTAAAACCACATTGTATATCAATAATTTTACAATCATCACCAAATTCAATTTTAATTGGTTCATTTACATAATTTGAAAAACCAAAACATTGTTTATCACTATTATCACCAAAACAATAAACTTCACCATTATCAAATAAAATTAATGTATGTCTTGCACCTGATGTTATTTTAATTGCTTTTAAACCTTTTTTATAAAAATAATCATTTACTAAATATTTACCCTTTACCATTAAATTTTCTTTATTTTCTGATAAACCAAATTCATTATATTCATTATGACCAAAACATAAAATATGATGTGTATCTGTTAATAATAAACATGAATTTATTCCTAATGATATTTCTTTTATTTTTTCTTTTAGAGAGTATATTATTTTGTAATCTTTATAATATTCCATATCAAAATTTATACCTTTTAATAATAAAAAATTAAATGATGTTAATATTATTATTTTATCATTAAATGATTTTATTTTTATTATTTTTCCTAATGAAGATGTATTATATTTTTCTTTATTTATTGTATTTTTTTTTTCATTTTCTTTTGAATATTTATCATTTTTTGAAACTTCAAATCTATATAAAGTAGAATTATCTGAATTTGGATATTTAATTAAAACTAATGAATAATCATTTCCAACACAAATTGTATCAATTATAAATTTTATTTTATTCCAAAATAATAATCCTTCATTTATATAATCAGATAAATTTATTTCTTCAAAATTTTCATATTCATTTTGTTTACCTGATATATATTTTAAACCTAATTGACCATTTGAATTACTTCCACAACCAAAAAGAAAAGTTTCTTTTATTATATCATCTTCTAAACTTTCAATTAACATTAAAGTATGATTTTCACCAAAACATATTTGTTTAACGTTTAATGTAATTTTTGATTCATTTATTAATTTATTTAAATCAATAACATTTCCATATGTATTATAACCATATGTAAATAATAAATTATTTTCTGGATATAATTCAATTGAATCATTAATAGAATGTTTTTTAGGAAGAATTTGAGTTGATTCATCTAAATCATCTAAACTATAATTAATATTGCTTGAACAACATGAAAAATAAGACATTTATATTTTTAATATTAATAAAATTGTAAAATGGGTTGTATACAATGTGAAAATTCTAAAAATATAAAAGAAGAAAATAATATTGTAAAAGAGTCTTTTATTGATTTTCCTCTTACTACTCCATTAAGTGAAATAGAACCAACAATTGAATCAAAATATTTATTTGAAGAAAGTATGAATGGAGGAAAATATGGAAAATCAATGAAAATTAGAGATAAAATTACTAAAAATATTTATAGAATTAAAATTTTACATAAAACAAGTTTATTGAAATTTAAAAGAATTTCTAATGTTATTAATTATTATAAAGATATGATGATAATTGATAATAAATATGTAAATAAAATTATTGGAGTTTATCAAAATTGTGATAATATTCTTCCAGTTTGTGATTATTCACATAAGGAAAATTTAAATTATTATTTATATACTAAAAAAAAAATTTCTTTTGAAGAATTTAAATTTATAATTAATTGTATATTAAATGGATTAAAATATTTGGATGATAAAGGATATATTCATGGACATTTAATATTACAAAATATTATTTTATTTGATGATAATAATATATATGGTTATATTCCTAAAATAACAGATTATTCACATTATATTAATTTTTATGATAATTATGATAATGAATTAAAAAATGTAAAAAATAATATAAATCAATTTTTTCATTTATTTGAAAATCATTTTTTTAAATATCTTGAAAATGATAATTTAAGAAAAAAAATATATGAATTTCTAAATAATAAAAATAATCAATCATTTGATTCCTTAATTACTTTTTTCAATTCATTAAAAGAAGACTAAAAATCAAAAAAAAAAAACTATAAAAAATTTATAAAAATTATAATATAAATCACCTTAATTAATTAAAAAATAAAAAAATAAAAAAAAAATAATAATAAAATAAAAAATGCAACAACCAGTGACAGAACCAAACATGCAATTAGACAATAACCAAGAACAAATCCAAGAAGAACCAATTGAAGAATCCAAACCAAAAAAAACATATTTCCAAACACATAAAGAATTAGGAGATCCATTTTTTAAAAACTCTCGTATAACATCATGTAGTCATGTCTTAGTAAAAAATGGTAGATGTTTAGCAATACCATTTGGTATAAAAAATAGAAGAGGAAGAGGATTAAATCATTTTAAAACAGTACCAGAAAAATTATCATCAAATAAATCAATTTATATGTCTGATTATATTCAAGTTAATAATTTACATTGTGGAATGGGAAAGAAACCTTTAGTTCCTTATACTCCTGATAGTGCTAGAAATTTATTACCTCTTAATGGTATTGTAAGTGGAGCTGCTGCAAATAGATCTTATTTAGATCTTGGAAATGGAAATATTATTAATAGGAAACAATGGAATACTACTTATAGAGATTCTTATTTGTATCCTAGAATTGTTCCTATTTCTAATAGTGGTATTTGTGCTGATATGGCTATTGCTTCTCATCAAAGATTGAATTCGTAAAAAAAAATATTTGGTTTTTTTATTTATTTTTATGAAATTTTTTTGATTTTTTTTAATTTTTGTTTTTATTTATGAAAAAATTTTTTTTTTTTAATTTTTAGAATAAAAATATATGATTATTATAATTTCGTTAAAATTAATATCTTTTGTTATTTACTATTTTTTATTTATATATTTTAATATTTATATTAATTTGTTTATTTTTATGAAATGTGAAAGTTATAATATTCTATACTTGTTATTAATGAGGAAATGATTATTAGATTCTTATAATTTAAGATATGAATACGGTTTAAAAAGTTTAGTCAGAATAAATCAGAAAAATCAATTTATTTTTAAAAACTATAAATATTATTATAATTTATCTAAAATTTTTTACTTTTTTTGAAATGTGTATTAAATAACTTTTTGTTGTTATTTTTTTATATGTTTTTATTTTTTTAATATTGTTTAAATATTTAATTTTTGTTAATGAATTATGCTACTACTAATTATACTACTGAAGAATGTGAAAGTATGCAATTGATAAAGAATCAAACTGATAAAATTAATGAGTTATTTTTAATCATTAAAGATAGAGAAGATGAGATTAATGCTTTAAAGAAGGAAATTTATATTTATAATGGTATTCAAAATGATTTGAATATTTCTCAGAAAAATTATTTTAATTTAAAAAATAAAGTTGATATTTATCAAAAATGTTTAAGGGAAAGTGAAAATAATTATAATAGAATATTAAAAAAATGTAATAGTTTAAGTTGTAGCTTAAATAATCTTTCAAATCAATGTGTAAGTATTACTGAATATAATAATTTAAAAAATGAATTAAATCAAAAAAATAATAGAATTGATATTTTAATTGGAAAAGATAAAACTAATACAGAAAAAATTAATGATTTAACAAATAAGGATAATAAAAATAGAGAACAGATAAAAGAATTAACATCAAAATTAAATGAATTAACTATATCAAATAAAAATTTATTGAATCAAAAAAATAAATTAGAAAATGATAATATGATTAATCTTAATAAATTAAATGAATTACAGAATTCAATTATTGATAAAGAACTCCAGAAAAATAATTTAAAACAAGAGCATAAAAATTTAATAAATAAATATGAAGAAATGGAAAATAATATTAAAAAAAATAATTCTGAATATAATAGTTTCAAAAATAAAATATTAGAATTAAAAGAAATAATTAATCAAAAAGAAAAAATAATAGAACAATTAAAAAAAGAAAACGAAATTATTCCAATTAATTTAAATAATATAATTCAAAATTACATACAAGAAATTTCTTCTTTATTAAACATATTAAAAAATAATTTTGAAATAATAAAAAAAGGAAATATGGATAATATAATTGATGTATCACCATCAAATAAATTTAATGAAGAAATTTCATCAAATAATAATTTATCATTTTCATATTTAAAAGATTTATATTTTGAATTATTAAACTTAAATTCAAGTTTAAAAAATATTATGTCAACTTATTCTAGAAATGCAATTAAGAATTTAAAAGAAACATATGATAAAAATAAAAGATATGAAAATGATATATATAATTTAAAAAATGAATTAGATAGTTTAAATAATAAAATAAAACAATATGAATCAAATGAAAATAAAAATGATTTAAATAATAAAATTAAAATTAATGAATTAAGTCAAGAAAAAGAAAAATTACAATTTCAAATAAAATCTATTTATTCATTATTTAATGATTCATATGATAAAATAACAAAACAATATAATATAATATCAGATACTGATAATTTTCCAGAGAATTTAAAAGTTAAAAAATTTCATAAAAAAAGTAATAATGTAAAAGAAATGATTTTAGATTATGAAAAAATAGTTTATAATTTTTCACAATATGTTCAAATTTTAATAAATGAAAAAAAAAGATTAGATAATTTAGGAAAAAAAAGTGAAGAATTTGAAAATGATATAACTTTATTAAGGAATGAATTAGATAATATGAAAAAAAACCCAAGAAATTATAATTCAAATAATAATTTATCAAATATGAATATAAACTCAAGTATTGGAATTTGTAATTTAGTAGAACAATTAAATAAAAAAAATGAAGAAAATGAAAAATTATGTTCAAATTACAATTTATTATATTCACAATATCATTTATTATTAAATAAAAAAAAAGAAAATTATAATCCTTATGATCCATGTTCAAATATAACATCATATCAAAACACATGTTAACAATAAAATATATATAAATTATAATAAATATATTTTTTTTATTTAAAGTATATTAAAAATAAAATTTATTATAATAAAAAAAGTTACATTTCTCATCATAAAAATTAAGAATAAAAACAAAAAATAATTAAAACAATAAAAAAATGGAACAAATAAAAGAAGGAATATCAGATATAGATAACAAATTAGGAAATGTTTCTGATGAAAAATTCTTATTTTTATTCTCTCCAGAAATCTCAGAAGAATGTATATGTGGATGTTCACAAAAAATAGGAGTTCAAATAATATCATTTTTACTTCTTTTAGGTTCAATTGGAAGATTCTTAGAATCATTATCAAAAAATGGATTATTTGATATGATAATTGATATTTGCATTTCAGTATTTTTTCTCCTTGTTGCTTTCTTTATGTTTTATTCTACAATTAGTTTAAAATATGAACATGCTTATATTGGTTATATTGTTTATTCTATTATTTGGATTTTAAATTGTTTAGTTTATTGTTGTAATTCTATTATGATTTTATTTTATTGTTTAATTAATTTAAACACTGAAAATCTTGGTTATATTTTAGGTGAAGGAATTAATCTTGCTATTAGTTTATATTTTATTTGGATTATTTATTGCTTTACTATGAATTTAAAAAAAGGAAAAAGTAGTTAAAAAAAAATAGGTTTTATTTTTTATTTTTAATTTAAGATTTATCTTTATTTTTTGAAAAAATTTTATGAAATGGATAAAACTTTTTTCAATAATAAAATTTTTTTTAAATTTAATTTAAATATATATAAAATATGTCTATAATAAAGTTTTTAAATAATTAAAGTTATATTTATCCTAAATATGACTTTATAATATGAAGTTTTAAATAAAATATATTAAAATCTAATTACAGAGTTTTTATATATATATAACCGACTATTAAAATTTACCCTAATAAATTTAAAATTCTTACATATTTACTATAGTCTTTATTATTATTTATGATTTGATTTTTAATTATAGATTTATATTCCTTTGGAATTAATTTTATTAAATTAGCAATAACAAATTGCCCAAATTTATTTCTATTTACGGAATTAAAATTTTTTTCTGTAAATAAAAACATCATTATTTTAAAAAATTCTAAAGGATCATTTTCTCTGATAATAATAATAATTTTATCTATAACATTAGATGCATATTTTTCAACAGAGAAAATTAATATATTATTTAAAATTAAATTTACAATATTTTTACAAGAAAAATAACCGAAAGTTTCTATCACATACTGAATTACATAATTTGAATATTGATCTTCACACATTTTAAAATAATTTTTTTCTATTAATAAAATTAAATATTTTTTAATTTTTTCATCTTTAATTTCGGAAATAAATTTTTTAGCCACTGCAGCACCATTTAAATTTAAAGTTAATATGAAAAAATTTTTCAATATAAAATTAATTAAATATTCTCTTTGATACATTTTTTCAATTAATTTTTGTATAACATGATTAGAATTATTACCTAAAGATAATTCCATTAAATGATTAATAATATAATTTTCTATTATTTTTTCTTCTTCTTCTGAATTTATATTATCAATTAAACTTTGAATACAATGATTTCCAGAATTATCTTTACATATTTCATTAAAAGATAATTTAATATAATTTAATATTTTTATTCTTTGTACTTTATTACATTTGGATATTATTTTCTGAAGTAAATAATTTCCATATGAATTACACATTATATTTTCAATATTTGAATTTATTAAATTAATGAATAAATCAATTTCTTCTGAATTTATATTATGACTTAATTTTTGTAAATAATGACTTCCTGTATAACTCATAATTAAAGATAATAATTTATTTCGATTAGATAATATAAAATTTTTAAATTGATTTTCTTTAATTTTACCATTATTATAAAATGAATTATTATTTGAGTAATTAAAAGATGAATTCATAAAATTTTGATTTATTAAAAAATTTTTTTGAATATCATCCATTGATTTAACATAAGGAATTATATTACTATTATTTAATTGAAAATTTTGATTATAAGAATTAAATGGTATTAAATTTTGAAAAGATTGACAATGAAAAAAATTTTGTTCAGGAGTGTGAAAAGAAAAATCATCTTGTTCATTTATTGTATTTATTGAGATTTCGTCTCTTATTTCAAAAGAATCATTTTCTATATCAGTCAGTAAATCTTGTGGAAGATATGATGTATATTCTTCTTTTATTGATTCCATTATGTTAATATGTAATTTAGATATTAAATCTTTTTATTTTGAAATAATTATTTTTTTTTTATTTATTTGATATTACAATGTTGCTTACTAATTATTTTATAAATAATAAATATAGGTAGAATAAAAATAAAATAATTGATTAAATATTTGGAATTAAATAAATCAAAAATTAATTATAAAATGTTAAATATATAAGTATGTAACATAAGTTTTTTAAATTAAATTTTTCGAAAAATAATAAAATATATTCAAAATTAAATAATCAAATAAATAGACTTATTTGAAAAAAATAAAAATAATAAAATAAACCTGAATCAAAAAAATAAATAAATATTAAAAATAATTAAAATAAAACAATCATAAAAATAAAAATGAGTAAACAAATAACTTTATCAAAAAACGAGGAACTAATTTTAAAAATGGCAATAGATGAATATAAAGATCTCTTTTCAAAAATAATTCAAATTCCTCAAAAAGAATTTATGACAATGTTAGAAAAGTATCTAGAAATAACTTTAACACCAAAAAATATTATTTTACCAAGTGCTAATTTAAAAAAAATTTTAAATATAATCCAATTTCAATATTATCAAAAAGAATATGATAAAATAAATCAATTAATTCATTCAATTAATTCAATATCATCATTTGATAAATTTAATGGTCCAAATTATTTTCCTCATTGTAATAATAATAAAGAACCAATTCATTCATGTGGAAGAAAATTATTTATATTAAATAATTTTGAATATTTACTTTGTTTAAATTGTAAAAAAATTTATCATCCACATTTAATTTTATTGTATTGTAAACATTGTTCATGTAATTTTTATACTGGAATTGATAATTCAACAAGTGAAGAAGATAAAAAATATAAAGTTGCAACTTGGGTAAAATATCATTGTAATGGTTTAATAAATGATATAATGAGATGTCCAACTTGTAAAAATGTAATTTATTTAAATGTTGAAAATAAAAAATTAAAATGTAAAAAATGTAATTTTGAAGTTGAACAAAATGAAATAAAATGGAATTGTGCAGTTTGTAAACATGATTTTTTCAGTGATGCTAAAATTTATAATCCTTTTGAATATAAAATATTAAAAATTGCTCTTAAAGAAACAATTTATAAAGGAATTGAAGCAAAACCTGATTTTGTTCCTTGTTGTAATTTATCAAAAGAACAAATTCAAAATTATAAATTTTATCATAAAATTGAATGTAATGGTTTAATTTTAAGAGGTGAATTAGATAATAAAAAAATAGTTGTTTGTGTAAAATGTCATATGTTAAATTATTATCATTTACATAATTGGTTATGTCCAGTTTGTAAAAAAAGATTTAGATTAAAAGATTATTTTAATAAAGGAAAAAGAAATAAAAGCGAAGTTAGAAATTTAAATATGAATAGTAAAACTGTTGATAATGAAAATGTTATGAATGTTAGAAATAATAATTATACTAGTACTAGTATTGGAAGAAAAAATAATAATCTTCAAAAGAAAAGTGCTAATTTTTTAGGTGCCCATCAAGTTTCTTTAACTGAAGTTAAAAAAGATATAAATAGTAATTATCCAAAAAGAGTTTCTTCTTATAATATTTATGAGCAAAATTCTAATAATAAATCTGAATCTGGAATTAGTGATTTTAAAGAAGAAAATAAAGAAAGTGAAAATAAAGAAGAAATAAATGATAAAAATGAAGAAAATGAAGATGATAAAAATATAAATGAAGAAAATGATGAAAAAGATAATAAAGATAATGATTATAGTATGAATGATACTAATACTAGTATTTCTTTAATGCTTAATTCAAATATATTAAATCAAAGTCATTCATTAATAAGAAATCATAATATTAACAAAGATTCAAGTCCAAGAGAGCAAAGTAAAGGAGCTTCAAATATAAGTATAATAAATTTAAACTATAATTTAAGTGCAGATGTCATGTCACCAACAAATCATTTAAATTTACCAAATTTAAATTCGACTAGTAATTCAAATCAAAATTTATTAAATATTTCAAATAATATAAACTTTTCTAATGTAAGTATGTTAAATAAAAGTAATTCAATATCAAATAAATCAAATAATAGTATATCAAATAAAACAAATAATACAAATAATAGTAACACTACAACAAATAATTCAAATACAACAACAAATAATAGTAATAATGTAATAAATAATACAATCTCAAATCAAACAAATAATAGTACAAATACAAATAATAGTTCAAATCAAAATGTAATAGAAAATAAACAAAGTGAAAATAAAATAATAGAAAAGAAAATAATACAAAATAAATTTAATAGTGATGATTATAATATAATAACTCAAATTGGTGAAGGAACATTTGGTAAAATTTACAAAGTGGAAGGTAAAAATAAAATAAAATATGCAATGAAAAAAATATTAGCAAATTCATTAACAGAAATAAATGCATTACAAAATGAATATGAAATGTTATTATCACTTACACCATATAATTTAAATTTAGTGAATATTCATGGAATAGAAACAAAAAAATTAGATAAAACTACTTTTGTAATGTATGTTTTAATGGATATTGCAATAAGAGATTGGGAAAAAGAAATTTTATTACGTGGTACAAAAAAAAAATTTTATACTGAAAAAGAATTAATTACAATATTAAAAGAATTAATTCATACTTTTGCAGAATTACAAAGACATAAAATTTCACATAGAGATATTAAACCACAAAATATTTTATTATTTCCTGATAATAAATTTAAAATTTCTGATTTTGGTGAAGCAAAAGAATTAATGACTAATAATAGAGCAACAATAAAACAAACAATAAGAGGAACTGAATTATATATGAGTCCAATTTTATTTAGAGCTTTACAAAAAAAGACTTATAATAAATATACTGAACATAATACTTTTAAAAGTGATGTTTTTTCACTTGGTTTATGTATTTTATTTGCTGCTACTTTAACTTTTAATTCTCTTTGTGAAATTAGAGAAATTAATGATAGTAAGTTTATTAAACTTATTTTGAAGAAGTATTTAGAAAAAAAATATACTAATAAATTTAATGAATTTTTATTTTCTATGCTTGAAGTTGATGAAAAAAATAGAGATGATTTTATTGAATTGGAAAAAAAAATCCAATCTCTTTAATATTTATAATTTTTATTTAGGCTTTTAAATTAATATTTATATAAATTTTATTTTTATTTTTCGTATTTTATATATTGTGTATTAACATATATCAATAATGTATTAAATTGAATTGATCATCATATTTGGAAATATTTATAATGATGAAATTTAAAAATATTGTGAATTAGTTTAATTCAATATTTGATTAAATATTATTTATTCTTTATGGGATTTAATTTTTTAATAAAACTTTAAACATTATGTAAAATAATAATCAAATAAAATATATAAAAAAACTTTTTAAAAAACAAAAAAAAATATTTTAAAAATTAAAAACAAAAATTATTTTATCAAAAAATTCAAATTTTCAAAACATCAAAATTAAGAAAAAATATAAATTAAAACCTTAATTATTAATAATCATATTTCCACCACTTGCCAATCGATTATTATTCAAATTATAATTTCCTCCATAATCACTATAATTATTACTATAACTAAAACTTCTATTTAATTTCATATCTCTATATCTTTTTTCTTCAGTATAATCATAAACTTTTTTCAAACCATCAATAACATATTTATTATATTCTAAATCATCAATAGGACAAGTAATAGGATTATGTTTTAAAGTAGAATCACCTAAATAATCAATTCTTCTTTGAGTATTAAAATAATTAGCATAATTATTATTCTTTCCAATATAAGATGAACTTAAACTATTACTTAATACATATTGTTCTAAAGGTTTTGGTAAATTTGGGTGTTTATATCCAGGCATCATTAATTGTTCTTTTCCTATACTATAATAATCACTTCTTATTCTTTTTAATTCATTTCTTCTTTCTTCACTTTGTCTATCTAATATATTTCTATAATTTTTTTGATCATTTAATCTTTGTTCTTTCATTAATCTATCTATTTCTTTTTGTTTTTCATTATCTTCTTCATATTTTCTTAAAATTTGTTGATTACTATTTATTAGATTTAATCTTTTTTCTCTATCTTTTAATTCTGCTATTCTTTTATTATATTCTAAATCATTATTTACTTTAAATAATTCATCATTTTTTCCTCCATTCATATAATCATTATATCTTAATGCATTTTCATAAATGTTATTATTTAATTTGTATATTTTATCTTTATATTGATTATATGAATCAAATAATTTATTTTCTCTTTCTTTCATTGTTTTTAAATTATTTTCTAATTCTTTATCTCTTAATGATCTCTCTTCATCTTTTCTTCTATAAAAATTAAGTAAATCTTCTTGTTGAAGTTGACGTAAATTTTCTTTTTTTTCTTTTTCTATCTTTTTCTCATTTAAAATTTCTTGTTGATAATTATTCATTCCATTTAAATATTCTTCATAAGATTGTTTTCTCTAAAAAATAAGTTAAAAATTTTTTTTACTTCATCATTTTTTTGTTGTTTTCTTAAATAAGCTTCTCTTTCATTCCAAGCATTAAATTCTCTTATAACAGCTTGTTGAGTTAATTTTTCATAATTATATCTCTAAAAAATAAAAAAAAATAAATTTTTTTATATTAAAACTTACATCATTCATTTGTTGAATTTTATGATATTCTCTTTTTAATTCATTTTCATTATTTACTGGAACTTTACTTTGATTACGTAAATTTACTAAATAATCTAAATCTTCTTTATATTTTAATTTTTGTAATTTTCTAAGTCTACTTTCATCATCAAAACCAATTCCATTTGGTGATTGAATTCTTTGAATAAAATTAACATCTTCTTCTGTTTGATTTGGAATATTAGGAGTTGGGTTCATATTATTTTGAGAAGGCTGTTGCATTTTTTATTAATTATTTTATTATTTATTTTACGTTTTATTTTATAATTTTTAATTTATTTTTTTATTTAGTAATATTATTTAATATTATTGTAATAAATCTTTTTTATAAAAATAAAATATCTTTTTTATAAAACTTTTAATTTGTATCATATTCAATTAATTTTGAACCGTCTTTAAATTTTGTATTTTTTGTAAGAACATTAATATATGTTCCATCAATATCTGGAATTATACTTGTTGTATAAGTCACATTTGGTACTTCTTCTCTTTTAAATAAACTTTTCATTGATGATTGAGATTTTAAATTATCTTTATTAATTGGAATATTTATATTATAATTATTATTTAGATTATTAATATTATGATTAATATTATAATTATTGTTATTATTAATATTATTATTTGAATTATTTTTAATAATATTAATACAATTATTTTTTTCACAATTTGGATTAGGAAGTTTAATATTTGTATAACTAAAATTTCTCTTATGTGAAGCTAATGATTTATTTGAATATGGAATTCCAATTTTATTAATATGACTTTTAAATTGACTAATTGGTATTTTTGGCCTTGTATAATTACTATTATAATTTTTTGAATAATCATTATTAATATTATATTCTGATTTTTCTGTATTATTAGTTTGTGAAGAAACTGTTATAATTGGTTTTTCTTCTTGATTAAGTTCTTGATTATTTAAATAAATTTTATATTTATTATTATTATTATTATTTTGATAATTTTTTTCTGATGAATTATAATTATTAATATTATTATGATAATTGTTTTCTGATGAATTATAATTGTTAATATTATTATGATAATTCTTTTCATTACTATAATTATTTTTATAATTAATATTAATTCTTTGAATTGTTCCATTTATATTATTATTTGAAGGAATTTTTTTCCCTGTTGAAAAACTCATATTCTTATTTTTTCTATTATAAATATTATTATTAGGATTATAATTATTATTATAAGTTTTATAATTTGTATAATAATTATTATTATTATTCATATTTAGATTTGGAATATTTTCAAAATTATAATTATTATATTTTTTCAAAGAGTCAAATAATTTTTCTTCTTCAACAATATCAATTATTGTACATAATCTATCAGAAGGAAGAATTCCACAAGAAATACCAATTAAAGTATATTTAAATTGAAATAATTTAATCATATTTGGTTCATTTAATAATATATTATTTATAATATTTTTTGGATTATTTATTCCATAAATTATAAATTCTTCATTTTCAACTTGTTTTTTTCCAATTCTTTCTAATCTTCTATTTAAAGAAAATTTTTCTTTATTATTTGGTCCAAAATTTATTTCATTTTTACCTTCATCATATAATATAATATAACTTAAAATATCTTCTGTACATTTACATATATCATTATCTAATTTAAATGGAGGTATTTTTTGATTATTTAATGAATATAAATAATTAATTAATTCTAATAATTCTTTTGAAGGATTTGGATTTTCTCTTTTTATAATTTCAAGAAAATTATTTGGTTGTGCCCTTAAATTATTTATATATTTTAAAATATCTTTTTGCAATTGACCAACATTTAAATGTAATAATTTTTTTTTTGAATCTATTTTATTTTTTAATTCCATATTTAAATATTTAAATAAATTTAAATTTTTCATATTTATTTAGAAAAATTATATAAAATTGAAATAATAATAATAATATTTTCATTTAATAAATAAAAATATATATAAAATTTTATAGAAGAAGTTAAAAATCAAAAATATATATATAAAAATGAAAAAATTCTTTATTAACTGTGATTTCATTGGACCAAAACCAATTTTATATTATAATGGAAAAAAAAGATATAGAACAAAAATAGGAGCATTACTTTCAATTATATCTTTATTATTAATAATATCTTTAGATATATCTTTATTTTATTTTTATATAAATAATAAAACAAAAATAATATATGAAACTTATGAAAATAAAGGAAATTTTTCTCTTCAACTTAATAATAATTCAATTAGATTTAAAGTAGTTGATAGCAATTATGAAAAAATTCAAAATAAATTTATCCAAATTATTCCTTTTTATTCGATTAAAAATACAGAAAATGAAGAAATGTATGAATTAAATACAACTTCATGTGATGTAAATGATATTAATTTATATAAGAATTTAAACTCAGAAAATTTTATTTGTTTATCAAATAAAAATAATATTAAATATACATTTATAAATAATTTTAAGCATGATAATTATTCATTATTAAAATTTTTTATTTCAAAGTGTACTAATGATACAGAAAATAATTATTGTTCAACTTATGATGAAATACAAGCTTTTTTACTTAAAAATGATTTAAAAGTTTTATTTTTTATTGATGATTATCAAATAACAAATAATAAAAAAAATTATATTTTACAAACATATTATACTGAAATGAATATTGTACAAGATTTATATTATGAATATAATTTAAATTTTGACAAAATTATATATAAATTAGATGAGGGGATATTTTTTCCAAATATAAAAAAAAAGTATTTTCATTCTGTAAATAAAAATCAAAATAATTTTAAAATAAATCCATTTAATTATCAAAGTTATTATCCAAATAGTTTAATGGAAATTAATATTCAATTAAATGGAGATTTTATTAAAACTATTCATCAAGAATATATAAAATTTCCTGAATTTTTATCACAAATAGTTTGTAATACTTATATTATTTATAAAATATTTTATATAGTTTGTCATCTTTTATATAAAGGAAAAATGTTTACTGAAATGATGAATGTAGATGAAATATTAAATACTCAACTTTCAATAAATAAAAAATTAAATTATCAAAATAATTCTTCTCATATTATGCAAAAATTGCCATCAAATAATAGAGGATATTCTAATACAAATCATCATTTAATTAATACAAGTTCTATATTAAATTTATCTTCAAATATTTCAGGTAATAATAATATTTTTAATAATCTTAATAATAATTATAATATAAATCAAAATGAAATTCAAAATAATCAAAGTAAACATTATAATAATATAAATTTTGATAATAGTATTAATAATGATAATAGTATTCATAATGATTATAGTATTCATAGTATGCATAATATTAGAAATATTAATAGCATTCAAAATGAAATCATTATTAATAATAATAATATTCAAGGTAAACATAATTCAAATCAATCAATTATTAAAATTATGAATCCAAAAATTCAATCTAATGCATTTGGAATAACTAATTTTAAAAAAATAAGAAAAATAGATTATTGTTCAAGTTTCCTTTATAATATTAATTGTATTAATCAAACATTAAATAAAAAAATAGATTATATTTTATTATGTGAATTAATCGTTAAACAAATTATCAGTTCTGATGAAATAGTAAGAAAATTTATTCAATTAGAACTAATTTTATTAGAGAAAATTAATGAAGAAAAAATAAAAAATATAAAAGTAAAGGAAACAATTGATTATATTCAATATTCAAAAACTGATAAACCAAATAGAAAAGTTGAAGATTCACTTTTTAAAAGTTCTCATAATTCAAATAAAGATATTGTAATTATTAAAGAAGAAGATGAAAATAATTAAATTCAATTATCGAAATTAAATAACAAAAGATATATAAAATTATATGATTAAAAATAAAATCATTTGATTAATTGTTTATATTTAATTAAATTTGTTAGATACAAATTAATTCAATATAAATAATTTAAAAAGAATATATATCTTTTTTATAATAGTATATATAATATTATTTAAGATAAATAATAATAAATTTAAATGAAAACCAATGATATTTTTATAAAATTAAAAGAAATAACAAGACATAAATAAAAATATATAATTAAAAATAACAAAAATCTAAAACAAAATTTGTGAAAAAAAACAAAATTTATTGATTTATTCTATTATTCTCAGTTTGAACAGAAAGTAAGTCATTTAAAATAACTGTTTCCATATAATTATTAAATCTATTCATATAATTAATAGGAGGTATACAACTCATTTTTTCAGAACAATATCTTATCATTTTAAAAAAATGTTCAACACTTTTTTTACAATTATATTCAGTTAAAATATCAATAATTCCCATAAAATAAATTTCATTTTTATCAATTGAATAAATTCCTCCATCGTCAAAATCAAAAGAAATTGATTTTTCTTTTTCTATTTTAACTGAATTTTCATTATTAATAATATTACTTTTGTTTTCAATTAAATTAAAACATTCACTTTCTTCATTAAAAAATTTATAATCTTCACTATTTAAATTATTATTAGTTAAATTATTAATCTCAGAATTTGAAATCATTATATTATTTTTATTTTCATCTATTATTTTATTTGTTTCTTTTCTTTTTAAATTTAGAAAATTTTGATTTATTTTCGTTTTTGATTCTCTATTTTTATCATGAATACCAATTAAAAGTGAATAATCAATTGCATTATTTTCACTTAAAAATTTAGTATCTTTCTTTAATTGTTCAATTAAAGAATCTCTTTTTTCACCTAACAAAATTTTTTTATTTTTACTTTCTAAATCCAAATCTTTTAAAGCAATATCTCCTTTATTATCATCTATTCCTTTTAAAACTCTTCTTCCAATTTTACTTCCTTTTAAATCAAATCTTAAATGAATTTGTCTACTTGTATTAAATACATTTTTCATTACTATAAAATTAAATTTTTTTTTTTGTTTTCTTTCTTTTCTTATTAATTGATAACATCCTAAATATTTTGGTAAAAGTGAATTTGGATTTTTTTTTAAATGAATATAATAATTAGGTAATATTTTTTTAAGGAATTTATATTCATTTTTTCCTATTGTTTTAACTATAAATTTACCATCTCTTGTATAATATAATAAAGAACCACTTTTTCCAGTTGAAATTAATTCTTCAAAAATAGTTTGAGAACTTATCATTAATTCAGTAATAAAATCCTGAGGTGAAATTGAAGAAATAAAAGAGTCTTTGTCAATACATAAATTATTTCTTAGATTATTAAATATAATTCCTGCATATTCTTTTAAAAAAAAAGTTTCTTGTTTTTTAATATTAAAATTAATAGTTTGAACAGAATAAATCATACTTTTTAAATAATTTGTTAAATCTTCTTTTTTTTCATTTATCTTATAATTTGGAATTGATTGAACTGCAATTTGAATTCCCATAATCATATTTAATAATATTTTAAAACTTTGATCTGGTGCTTTTATTATTTTTTTTTTTATTTTATTTTTCATTCTTGCATTTATATTTTGAGTATCAAATTTATCTATTTTATTTTTAATTTGTCTTTTTAATTTTTGTTTTATATGAGAATTTAAATAACATTCACTTATCCAATTATAACATACTTGAATATTTGTTATAGTATCTTTCGCAGTTTCAACAAATATTTTTAATGATTTTAAAAACATTTGTAAATCTGTAGATGGTTTTTTATAATATTCAATTTTTGAATTTGATTTTTTTTCATCATCTTCAGATATTGTTTTATTATTTCTATTTAAATAATTTTTAGGACTCATGTTTATTTTTGTAAAATTTGTAAAGCTATTATGACGAGAATATATTTTTTCTGGTCCAAAATTTATTTTTGGAATTATTTTTGATGATTTATTTTTTACTCTGATTTTTATGATTTTATTGTTTTTCATATTTATATTATCTTTTAAACTATAATCAAATTCTGAATTACTATTTAATATTGTAATATCATCAGGATTTTTATAAGTATCATTATTTTCATCTTCATCATATCTATTATTAGTATCAATTAAGTTATTAAATTCAATTTTAATACTTTTTGAAAGATTAATAATATTACTTGCATTTTTAAAGGATTCATTGTCATCTACTTCTTCATAAATATTATGATTATTTTGAGAAGTCTTTAACAATTTTTTAAATTGTTTAAAAAAATCATCAATTTCTGTATTAATTTCAACACTATTATAACTTTTTTTTTCATTAAAAATATGAATCGATTTTATTAAATCTTTTTTTTTCTTATCTTCATCATTTTTCAATAATTCATCAAAAACATTTCTAATACTAAAACTAGAAATTTTCTTAGAAAAATTTTTTTTAAAATTATTAAACTCTTTATAATAATCATAAATGTTTTCTATTAATAGTTCAAAATTATAATTTTTTTCATTATTTAAAATATTATTCAAATTTAATAAAAAAGAATCAAAAAACTTATTAATTCCTTTTAATAATTTACTAATATTTTCATATATAATAATTAGATCATCATCATTATTATTTTTAAAATAATCAATCCAAGAAATTAATTCTGGTTTTTCTTCATAAATTTCTTGAAAATCTTTAAAAGTAAAATAATCTTTATTTTTTGCAATATTTAAAAAAAAAGTTTTAATCTCATTATCAGTTAAAATTTTATTAGAAAAACCAGGATTGACTTTTTTAACAGCATTTAATATTAAATCAATATAATTTTTAAAATCATCATATTCAATTTTATCATTTCCATTTTTATCAATTAATTTAAAAGTAACTTTACATCTTTCATTATCATCACCATGATGATAAATATCAATATAAGTTAAATATTCAATTAAACTTATTTGTTTTTTATCTGAAGAAAAGGCAAAAAAAATTTTATTTGCAAATTCTTTTTCAATTTCTGTTCCTAACATTCCTAATAAAGGAGGAAAATTTTTTAATGTTATTTTTCCATTTTCAGCTTTATTATAAAATAAATTTGTATAATATTTTCTTTCTTCTAAACTTAAACGAAATTGAACTAATTGAGGATTTTGAATTAAATTTGAAATACATGAATTTTTTGATGAACATGTAAATGAATAACATTTTGACATTTTTTTCTTTTTTTTTTTTTGATGATTTATTTTTTTATTTTTTGTCCTTTGTTTGATAAATTAATAATAAATGGAAATAATAAAACAAATAATTAAAAAATTTTAAATGGATGAGAAAAATGATTATGAAAAATTATATTGTTTTTTCCCAAATATAATATTAAAAACAATATTAAATTTAAAAGAAAATAATAATACAATTTTTTCAGAAACTGAATCAAGTAATAATAGACTAAATATAAATATTTTTCCATATAAAAAAATATATAAAAATACAATAATTTTAAAAATAAAAATACATGGTATAATTTCACTATCTTCATTATTAGAAACTACAGATACAAAAAGACAAAAAGAAAAAATTCAAAGTGAATTTTTATCAAATATAATTTCAAAATTATTAAATCAAATATCTAAAATAATAAATAAAAAAGGAGGTGAAATAATAAATTTTTCTGATAATATAATAACAATAATTTATGATATTTCAGAAGCAAATGAAAAAATAGAAAAATATATTTATTTTTATTCACAATTAGTAATATGTTCAATATATGAAATATATCACAAAGTCAATTTAGAAATTTTAAATGGAATAAAATTAGATTTATCATTTGGAATTTCAATTGGTGAATTTAATGTAATTATTTTTGATGGAAATATTAAAAATAGTAATTTTTTATTCTATGGAGATGTTATTGATAATGTTAATGAATGCATTAATTTTTCAAATGAAAATGAAATTATAGTTTCTAAAAGTTTTAATGATATTTTAAGTAAATTAAATCTTACTCATTCCTATTCATTATATTCTAAAGGAAATAAAAACTTATTTCAAATTGATGAATTTGAAGAAGAAGAAGAATTAAATAATTTTTCTAATTTTCAAAATTTAAAAAAATTTTCAATTAATATTAACTTTGATAATGAAATTCTAGATAAATTATCTTTAAAAATTCAATTTATTCAATCATTAATTCCAAAAAAAATTATAGATTATAATAAAATAAATTATGATAACTTTATATCAGAAATTTATCAAATCACAATAATGACTTTAACATTAATAATTGAAAAAGAAATAATAAATAGTGAAATAAAATTACAATCATTAATAATAATAATTCAAAAAAGTATTTATTTATTATCAGGAACAATATTTTCAATAAATAAAATAAAAGGAGGTTTACAAATAAAAATTATTTTTGGTTTAGAAAAAGCTACTTTAAATGATACTTCAAATTCAATTTCAAGTTCATTTATTATAATTAATTCAATTAAAAGTTATTTTGAAAATAAAATAAAAATAGGAATTGGAATTTCAACTGGAAATTGTTATATTGGTTTATTAAATAAAAAAGATTTTAATATAATAGGAAGTAAAGTTTATTTAAGTAAACAATTAAGTGAAGAAGCAATTGAAAATTTAAATGAAAATAAATTAGAATATTTAATTTATATTGATAAAAAAACAATGAAATTTTCACAAAAATTTTATAGATGTATTTTTATAGGAGAATTAATAATAAAAGAAAATATAACAAAAAATGAAGAAACTGAAGATGTATCTTTATTAGAAAAAATATATTTTCCAATTGAAAATGAAGAAATTTTTATTCCTTCTTCTCAAGATCCTTTTCCTTTTATTAGAACACATAAAAAAAATTCTTTTTATAATAAAAATAAAGAACTTTTAAAAACTGAATATAAAAATTCGAAAAGTAATAATTTGTCAACTAGTCAAATTTCTGAAATTGAAAATGATGAGGAATATTATATGAATTTAAAAATAAAAAAAAGTCTAATTTTTTTTGGAAATTCTAATGAATTACAAAGAATAAATAATGTTTTAAATGATGTTTATAGAAAAAAAGATAAACAATTTATTTTAATTAAAGGATGTTTTGGGGTTGGAAAAAGTCTTTTTTTACGAAAGAGTTTAAATAATTTTATAGGATTAAATAACGATTTAGGTCAAATTTATTTTTTAAATCATCCTTTTTTATTTTGTTCAATTTTAAATCCTATTAATAATTTGATTCCTTTTAATGGATTAAATTTAATATTTAGACAAATATTTTTATATATAGTAAAAAATGGGAAAATAAAAAAAATAGAAGAAATGTGTTATAAAAGTGGAATTAAAGGTGATGATATTAAAGAAATAAATTATATTTTATCATTAGGAAAAAATGATATTAATTTGAATTCATATTTTAAAAAAAAAACAGGAAAAATCGATAACAATATTATAATTGATTTCTATAAAGATAAAAAAAAATTACAAAATTTTAATTCAATCAATGTCTTTTTTTTTAATATGATAATTATATATAGAAAAATCCTAAATAAAAAAATAAATGAAATAAATCAAAATTTAATACCACCATTAATTTTTATTATAGAAGATTTACAAGATCTAGATGAATATTCAATTAAATTTTTAAATAATTTATATAAAAAAGATTTAAAAATACTTTTACCTTTAATTGTAATAATAACAAATCAAATTCCTTTATATAATATAAATTCAAATAATAATATTTTAAATTTAAAATGTGATTTTTTTAAAGACTTAAATTATTCTACAAATGAATCAATAGCTAAAAGCTTAATATGCTTTCATATTAAATCAATTACTGACAAAAAGGAATTAGAAAAATTATTAATATTCTCATCAAGAGATTTAATATTAAGAAAATTTAAAACTAATTTAGAAAGAATTGATGAAAAAATTTTAGAATTTATTTTACAAAAATCTTTTAATGGAATTCCTTTATTTTGCATTTATCTAATTAATCATTTATTAAATAATAATAAATTTATCCAAATTTTAGCAGGAGAATTTATAATTACAAATGAATTATTAGACAATAATGAAATTTTTGATTGGACTGATTTAAAAATTCCTTTTATTTATGAAAAATTATGTAATGAAGTACTTGATAATTGTTCAATTGAAAGTTATATTTTATTTAAATTTTCAAGTTTAATTGGAAATTTTTTTAATATTAAGTTATTAAATTGTATTATTCCATTTAAAGACATTTTTTCTAAAGATTATATATATGAGCAAATTAAATTTTTTCAAAATTGTAATATTTTAGAAATTTATAATGATAATAATAATCAAATTGAAAATATTATCTGTCAATTTAATTTCCCTTTTTTAAGAGAATGTTTATTTCAAAGAATTCCACTTCAAATAAGAGCTTATTTTAATATAATTATTATAAAATTTTTCCCATATAGAGTCAAATTTTTTTCTGATGAAATAGATAGAAAATTATATGTGAAATATTTAAATAGAAGTGATTTAAATATTTATAATGAAATAGAATTGAATGAGAATAAATTAAATGATGAAATAATGAATCCTAAAGATATATTAAATATTATTATGATGAAGATTCAAATTATAAAACATATTTTCCAAAATATTATTACTGATGAAAAAAAAAATTTATTTTTTGAAACTAGAATAGATATTAAAGAATATGATAAATGGAATGAGGTAAATATTAAAATTTATAAAGAATATTTAGAAATAAGTGAATTAAATTATAAAAAGAAATATAATTTAAAAATATTGTTTCAAAATATTATGTTATGTAAAATAATAAATAATTATGAAAAATATAAAAGACATAATATTTTAAGAATTAAATATCTTGAAGAATATAATGAAGAAGAAAATATAAAAATAGAGTCTTTTAGTTCAGAAGAAGAAAATGAAACAATAAAATTATTAATATATGTGAATTATTTTAGAGTGATAAATAATTTTGAAAATTTAATAACAGAAAAAACTAAATTTATAAACTCAAAATATGAATCAATTGATAATACAAATCAAAAAGAAAAAGATAAAAGTAAAATAATAGAATCAAAAAATAAAATATCAGAAATATCAAATGAAGAAAGCAGTGAAATTAATGAAATAAATAATTCTTTTTCATCTTTAAAAATAATATTTAATACTTCATTTCCAATTTTTTTAGGAACAACAATAAACAAAATATCCAAAATACAAAATGATTCAATATCAATGTTAACAAATGATGAAAATAGTGAAATAATAAATGATGAAAGTGATAATAAATCATATTTTCTCCAATTAAATATTCCTAAATTTTTAGAAACATCAATAACAAACTATATGAATAAAAATAATTTAACAAAAAATAATTCAAATTCAGAAGAAATTAATTTATCAATTGAAAATATTACAGAAGAAATTATCCCACAAGAAAATAAACTTGATGTAAATGTATTATCTTTCATTGGAATTGAACCAATTACAAAATATAATGATTTCACAGTTTCTGATAATATAAATGAATTTTTAACAAAAACAAATAGTAAAAGTTATATTTCAAGTAAAAAAAAGAAAAAAAGATTTTTTTCTTCTGAAAAAATTCCTAATAATATTAATTTACCTAATTCTTTTATTTCTAAAATAAATACTAAAAGAAGTCCATCTACAATTCAAGTTAATGAATATTCTATTACTGATAGAGATTTAACTACTTTAAAAAATTTTGTTAAACAAAATAAAGAATATAATGAAATATTTAAATATTCAGAAAAAAATAAATTTGATGATTATTATTATATTAATGAAGATAATATTGAAACTAATGTAAAAATACATAAAAGTAATATATTCAAGAAATTAAAAAAATAAATTTTGTATATAATTCTGTATTTAATATATTTTTAAATATAAAAATATAATTGATTTTTAATTTATTTATTCAATTTAAATCAAAAAGGATTTAATTATTATAATAAAAATAAAGTAAAAAAATTTTAAATAAATGAATAATAAAATGAAAATGTATCAAATTACAAAAACATTTTATCCAAAAACAATAACAACATCATTAACAAAATCAAATACATATTTAAATAAACCAGGATTTCATTTACCATATAAATATAATAATCCAACACATAGTCAAAAATATAAAGGTCATTTTTTAAAAAAAGATATTTATATTCAAAATTTAATTAATAATCATTATGTAACAAATAAAAAATTAATTAAAAATAAAACTTATGTTTTAAAAAAGAACAGTTCTTCAATTCCAAAAGAAATAATTTTAAACGCTAATTTTCCTTTAAAAGAAACTAAAAATTTATTTCAAATTTATTTAACTAGAAAAGATAGGCAAATTTTTGATGACAATCCTTTTATTACTAAATATGGTTCATTTAATTTTGGTATGAAAAATAACAATAACCATCACAAAAAAATTGAAATTAAATTAAATAAACCAAAAAAAAATATATTTATTAATTTTTCAAATGATACTATTTTAAATTTAAACACAATTAATAATGAAAGACCAAAAAATAAACAAGTTGAAACTATTGAAGTTGGTATTAATACATTACCTATTGAAACTAATCGTTCTCGAAGAATAAATTTAAGTGAAAATTTTAGAAATAAAAAGCTACCTTTTATAAAAGAAATTCATAATATAAAAAATCTTAAATTTTTAAATTATGATGATTAATAAGTTATAATATTCTTTTCATGGAAAATTGAATGTTTTAATATTATTTATTTTATAAATAAATATTTTATTGTTTTCTTAAATAAAAAGCTTATTTATAGATGTTTATTTAAATGTAAATGATTTTATAATATAATAAAAGTGAATAATATAATTTATTAAAAACATTTATTTTAAAAATTACAATTATATAATATTTTAAATTAAATTATATTTAAAAAGAAATAATTTACCAATAAATAATTTTAAATATATAAATATATTGTATTTATGTTCAATCAATTTAATGATTGAAAAAAATTGAAAAAAATACATTTTATTTAGAAAAATATTAAAAATGATAGAAAAAGAATAATAAATAAATTTTAACTATTCTTTAATTATTAGAAATAAAATAATAAAATTATGATTAAAAATTCAATTTTCTTTTTTAATTTTGAAAATACAAATTTAAAAATTTAAAAGCTTTTAATTATCTAAAATAATAATAATTTTATTTTAGAAATAAATGCTTATTTTTTTATTTAAAATCATTAAAAATATCAAAAAACAAAATAATGAAAAATCATGATAATAAATTATATATCTATCCTAAAATATTTCCTTCATTAACTCCTGAAGAGTCAATAAAATTTAAAAATATTTTTAATAATGAAATATTAAATTTAATACCATCAAAAAATAAATTTAGAAATAAAATTAAAATAAATGATAATAAATCACTTAATAATTCAAGTCAATATATAAATATAAAATCAAATTTAATAAATGAATTATTAGAAATACAAAAATTCAAAAACAAAAAAAAAATATAAAATTGTTAATTCTTAATTTTTTTTACAAAACAGATTTATTTAAAAAAATAAAAGAAAAAGAAACAAAAGCATATCAAAATTTATTAGAAATTTATGACAATTATCCAAATAAAAATAAATTAGATAAAGATGATATAATAATAACAAAAATTAATGAAAAATTAAATAAATTAATTGATCATATAATTTTAGAAAAAAGAGAAAAAGGAGATTTTTTAATAAAATTAAATAATAAAATAAATTATGTTTTCTTTCTTGTTGTTGGAAGATTATCTTTAATGAAACCTTTAGAAATAAAAAATTATAAAATGACATATGATGATTATATAAAATATTTATTAGAATTAAACTTTAAAAAAGAATTTTCTTTATTTGAAGAAGTTTTAAAATTAAATTCTTCTATTTTATATTTTCAATCAAAAAAGCATTTTCAAAAATTTATTAAATTATATTTTTTAAATAAAATCCAAAATGAATTAAAAGATAAATTAACTTTTCCTAATATTGAAGATTATTTAATTAAATATTATTTAAACTTTGAAGATATAGAGTTTGATAAAGAAAAATTGAAAGAAACATATATTAATTCATTTAAATCTTCAAATAATGAATGGGAAATTTATTTAAAAATAATATTTCAAATCAATAATGAAGATTCAATTTTTTTTTCTTCATATTCTTTTATTTTAGATAATAAAGACATTGAAATTGATTTTACTATTATTAAATATGATATTTTTTCATATTTAAATCCTGGAAATTATTTTGGTGATGAAGAAAAAGAAAATTTAAATAAAATTTGTGTAAGAGTAGAAGAAGAATCAATTGTTGCTTTTATTTTAAAGGAAAAATTTAATGAAATTATTTATGGAAATTCTTTAAAGAAAGAAAGATTACAAAAACTACTATTTCTATGGGAAAATTTTATATTTAAAAATATATCTCCAATTAATTTTGAAAATAAATATATTTCTTATTTTAATCAATGTGAATTTAATAGAAATGAATATATATTTAAACAAGATAGTGAAATTATAAATTTATATTTAATAAAAGAAGGTCAAGTTACAATTTATTTTTATGGAAACTTAATTGATATTGCAAATAAAATAAAATATTTTATTGATTTAATAATTGAAAAAAATCCAATTAATTTATCAAATAATCAAATAAATGAATTAAAATATTTATATTTATATGATCCAGAAATTAAAAAAATAAAACATAAAGACTTAAAATTCAAACAAGAAATAAATAAAAAAAAGATTTTTGACATTTATATTATGAATAGCCTAGAATTTTTCCCTTTAGACAATTATATTCTTTCAAAATATTATTTTACTTCTTGTAAAGTAACTACAGAAAAAGCCATATTTTATCAAATTAATATTAATAATTTTGAAAATATTATTAATAATGATTTAAATACTAAAAAAGATTATATAAATTTAGTTTATTCCCAAATAATTTCTTTAATTAAAAGATTTGATAATTTAAAAAAAAGTATTTTATCTTTATCTTCATATAAAAGTAAATATGAAAATCATGAAATGAGAATGTATTTAAATAATATTAGTAATGAAAAAAAATGTTTAAGTCCAACTAGCTTTATTTATCAAAATAGAGATATGATAAAAAAATTAAACAAATTTAATTTACCAAAAGAAAAAAAAAATATTAAATTAACAAAACATATAAGAAAAAATTTAAGCCAACAAAATATTTTAAATAATTCAATTAGAAATCAACAAATATCTTTACTTGATAATACATGTTTTAGTAAAAATAGTATTTATAATAATAGTTTAAATGAAAATAGTAAACATATAAAAAGTTTTTCAAATACAAAATTGAATGTTATTAAAAAAACTGATTCCTTTAAAGAAGGTGTAAAAACTTTTATAAAAATAAAAAATAATTATATTAATATTAATTCAATTCAAAATAAATTTTCAAAACAAAAAAAATTTATTTTTCAAAATGAAGGAAATAAAGAAGTTATCGGAGTAAATTTATTTAATTTAAATCAAGAAAATATGACTCCTAAAAATTTAAATAATAATGGTTTTATTGGATATAAATCTCCTAAATTAAAAATAAAATTTAATTTTTCTAAAAATATGAATAATAATAATATTATTAAAAATATTTATGAAACTTTTAATGAAAATTTAGAAAAAAATTCCCCTAATCGAATTTTAGCTAATTCTATTAGAGAATATTATAAAAATTTTAATAATTACTCTAATATTATAAATAGGGAAAATAATAAATTCATGAAAAGTAATTCTTTGAAAAAAATGAAATCTAATTATTTTTTATTAAAAATGAATAATTAAATAAATTTTTTTTCATTAAATAATTTACATATAAAATAAAAATATAAATTATTATAAATATTTAATCATAAACATAATTTTTATTTGAATTTTAATTTTTTTTTTCAATTTATAAAAATCATAAAAAATACTTAAAATCAATATATATAAAACATTCAAAAATAATATAAAAACAAATAGAAAAAATCTATTAAAAAAGTCAATCATTTATAAATATTTTTATTTGGATTTTATTTTTAATTATGTTTTTTTAATTTATTTTATTAATTTTATTTAGAGTAGAAAATATAAGTGATGAGACTCATTTACATAATCTATTCAAAAGCTGTTTATTTATTTTTTTTTTTTTTAATATTTATATTTATTATTGATAGTTAATTTTGACTTTGAAGTTTATTTTTCAAAAATGTTAGTTTTATTTTTGATAATTAGTTTGAAAAAAATATTTAAAAGAAAATTTATCTGAATATTAAATATTATATTTTTATTTTTCTATTTTTTTTAATTACAAAATTATTATTTTTTAGTAGTTAATTGAAAAAATTATAATTAATATTATTCATTTATTTGCCAAAATTAATATATTAAATCTTTAAGTAAAAAAATAATAAATAATACTTATTAAAAAACCTTAACAATAATTTTCATTAATGGGTGCAACTAATATTCAATCTCATTTAAAATTAATAAAAGATGAAAAATTAACAATAAATGACTTTAAAATAATATCTGTAATAGGATTAGGTGGATTTTCAATTGTATATAAAGCTAAATTTAAAAAAACAGGAAGATTGTTTGCAATAAAACAAATTTCTAAAAATAAAATATCAAAAAAAAAAATTATAAATTATGTCTTATCAGAAAAAAATATTTTATCAGAATTATTTAATCCATTTATAATAAATTTATATTGTACTTTTCAAGATGAAAATAATTTATATTTTGTAATGGATTATTTAGGAGGAGGAGAATTAAGATATTATATAATAAAAAGGAAAAAGTTTAAAGAAAATCAAATTAAATTCATTTTAGGTTGCATTATAATAGGCTTAGAGTATATTCATTCAAACAAAATAATTCATAGAGATTTAAAACCAGAAAATTTAATATTTGATGATAAAGGTTATTTACATATTTGTGATTTTGGTATTTCAATAAAAGAAAATGAAAAAATAGAAAATATTAAAAAAATAGGAACTAAAGAATATGTTGCCCCAGAAGGTAATTTTTCTTATTTAAGTGATTTTTATTCTATTGGTATAATTTTATATGAAATTATTTTTTTTGAATTTTATGATAAAAATATTGATATTATAGAAATTAATAATCAATTAATTAATAAAAATTTTTCTAAGAATTTAATAGATTTTATTGATAATTTACTTGAAAAAGATGTTAATAAAAGATTAGGGTGTAAAAATGGAATTTATGATTTAATTAATCATCCTTTTTTTAAAGATTTCAATTTTAAGAAATTAAAAAATGAAACTATGTTATCTCCAATTTTTCCTAAATTTGATCAAAATAATTATATTAAAACACAAGAAAAAAATATTGAAATGTGTAAAAATGAAGAAATTAATAATGATGATTTTAGGAATTTTGACTATATTTGTTATAATAAAGCAGATGAAAAAGTAAATCAAAAAAATATAAGTAAAAATATTAAATATAAACTTATAAAACCAAAAAGAAGTTCTTCTTGTATTAATATTTTTCAAACTCCTACTAAAAAAAATTCAAATAATAATTCTTTGTTTTTAAATTATAATTATCCAAATCATAATGAAACAATTTATCAATCAATTTACTTTAATTATACAAATAATCTTTTTAAAACTAATAAAAAAAGTAATAGTAAAAAAAACATCTTTTATTCTAATAAAAGTTCTAAATATTATAAAAATAATTTATTCAGAAATTCTAATATAGATTTTAATAATAAATTAAATATTAAACTACCTAAAATAGTAAATAATAAAGAAAAAAGTTTAAATAATAAAAAATTATTAATAGTATCAAAATTAAATCCATTTGATAAAAATATATAAAAATTAAAATTTGATTTTTAATTTTTATTGTGTTTATTAGGAATAGTTTCAAAAATTTTAAAAATTATTTATATAAAAAAATAATTTTAAAATTTAATCATTTTAATTATTAAATATTAAATTTATTTTGTTTGAATAATAAGATAATAATTATAAATAAATATCATAAATCACACAATAAATAACAACAATATATTTATTTTAAGTGAATTTATTTATCCTATTTTACATTTATTATTCAATAATATTGATACATATTTTTTATTTATTTTCGAGAATATTAATATTTTTTTTTATCAGAAGAATAACTCATCATAATATCAAAAGGTATATATTCATTATAATATGAGTAAAAATAAGAAAACATTTATTATCATCTACTGTAATTAAAATAATTAAAATTTTTTGTCTTGGTAAATTAATGTTGATTGTTCTAATTCATATATTAGTTCTTTTTTTTTTGAAAATTTTCTTATTTTTCAATAAATTTAAAAGGATAAACAAGCATATTATTATTTTCAATGACTTTAAAATTTTCATTATCAACAATATTTATTTAACAAAATCATTAGGATAAAAATAAATTTGATTATTAAAACCTGAAATAAATTTCCAAACATCATTAATTGTTTTATAAATAGTAATTGATTCATTTTCTTCTTAATTTATAATATTTTGAATTAAATAATTTTCAGTACAAGAACAAAAATAATCTTTATTATCAATAATATATCTTCTACAATGAAATTATCATGATTTAAATCTTGTTGTCTTCCAATAAATTTAAATATTGTAACTATATCTGAGCTATTCCAAAAGAAATTAAAAGTATTTTTGAAATCAGAAAATAAATAGGATTATTTATACTTTTATGAATAAATGATTTAAATAAAGGAAGATTTATTACATTTTCAACTTTGAAAGTATAATTTAAATTTTTATCATATCTTATTGATATTGTATTATTTAATTCATTAAAAGTCGATTTTGGTTTTATTAAAGTATTTTTACTTTTTGAAAAAAAGATTTTAATACCTTTTTTGGGGTTCGAAATAATTTATTAAATTTCTTTTAAAGGAAAATGAAAAATATAATAAAATGATTTGATTAATGGAGATTTTTTTTATTTTCTATAAATTTTTATTATTTTATAAAAAAAATTAAAATTAAAATAATTGAAAAATAAAAAAAATTTCATCTAAAAAAAAATTATTATATTTCCATTTATTAATTTGAACTACTTCCTTTATCATTTTTATCAATGAATTTTTCATATTTTTCCAAATCTTCAAAATCAATTTTATTATTTTTTAATCTTAAAATTTCTAAAATTCTTTCAAAAATTCTAATATATCTGAGGTCTTTTTTAATAAATATACTTTCTAATATATTAGTGAAAAGAGAAAATAAAACTAAAACCATTAATCCAGAAAAAATAAATCTCCAAAAAAGATTTCCTCCTTGATAATTAATAAACGAATTGTATGAAGTTGAGATTCTATCATAAACTATATAGCTACATAAAATTATAAAAATAAACAATCTAATTGAAAATCCCATATATAAAATAAATTAATTTATTAATTTAAAGCAATTGTTTTATTATATTTATACTTTAATAAAATAAATGTAATTATTTTAACAATAGATAAAGTGAAAAAAAATGAAAATCAAAACCTTCAAAAAAAAATTATCAATAAAAGACATTCGTTTAAAATCATATAAAATAATGAAAAAATTAAATACAATCGAAGATGAAGAACCAATAAATATAGAAAATATAGATGAAATGAACTCAAAATCATTATTAATAAAATTATTAAAATCAATAAAACTTTCAGGAAATGATTTCATAGAAAAAGATGAAGATTTATTAAAAGCAGCAAATTTATTATTTAAAATACCATCATTACAAAAATTTTATAAAGAATATTCAATTAATGTAAAATCATTAAAAGAAATGTTAAGTTTTATAGAAATTAAATATTTATATAAAGGAAATAGTTTATTTAATCAATATGAAATTCCAAATGAAATGTTTATACTTTTAGATGGACAATTAAGTTTAAAATATAATAAAAATATTAAACAAGAATCAACATTAGAACCTTATGTTATTAATGAATTTAATTTAGATTATTTTCATTATAAAAATTTTAATAATATATGTGAGAATATGGATAAAACAATTCATAGGAAAAATTTTAGAAAACCAATATCAAAAAATATTAATTTTAATATTGAAAATGATAATTTTTCTAATGATTCAAACCTTCAAAATGAAGAAATTGAATATCTTATAATAAATGATGAAAGATTCATTTCTCAAAATAATTTATTAACATTAACTCCTCATAGTATAAATTGTTATGTTTCAAGTAATGAATGTCTTGTTTTAGTTTTAGATAAAAAATCGTTTAATGTTTCTATACAAAAAAATTTTATGAGATATGATCTTGAATATAAAAAATTTATTTGTAGTAGAATGAATGTTTTTGAAAAATTTCATAATGAAACTTTAAATATTTATTTTTATTCTTGGATTAAAATTTATCCAAAAACACATGAAGAAATTTTTTCTATTAATGATGAAGCAAAATATTTTTATTTATTATATAATGGAGAATGTATTAATATAATTTCAAAAAGAAATATTAATATTTTTTCTAAAGGAAGTTTTATTGGTCTTGATTGTTTATTTAATCCAAATAAGAAATATACAAGTACTGTTATTTGTAAAGATGATAATACAATTTTATTTAAATTTAATCCTTTAAGTTTTAATGAAAAAATATTAAATGAACTAAAAACAGAGTTAAATCAATTTTATGAAATTAAACAACAAACTTCAAATGATTTTATTTTAAAAAAAGAAAATATGGAAAATAAATTTAAACATAATTATTTCCATTTAACTAAAGATTATATTCAAGATAAATTAAAACAAAATGAGGATAGATTAGATTTATTAGAAAGAAATCCTTTCAATATGAATATTTTAATTGAAGAAAAAGAAAGAGATAAAGAAAAAATAAGTGTGAATAATAAAAAGCACAATAAAGTATTCATTTCATTAAATAAAATAAAAAATTCTATTTTAATAAAAAAAAATAAAACACAAACAAATACCGAAGTAAATTTAATAAAATATACAAATTCAATAAATAAAAATATTCCAAAAATATCATTAAAAAAGAGAGATGTTTTAAATTTAGAATCTTTAAATTCATCATCATCATTAATTAAAAATAGAACATTTAGTAAAAGAAAATATAACAAAAAGAAAATAATAAAAAAATTTCCTAAAACAAATTATTCAAGATTATTTTTAGGAAAACAATTAATTTCAAGTAGAAATATAAATAGGAAAAGTTCTCCTTTATCAATATTAAAATTAAGTGAAGATTTAGAATTAACTTTATATTCATCATATGCAGATCCAATAAATAAAAAAAGTAGTTTTTTTGAAAATCAAAGTATATGTAATGATGTTGATTTATTAACTTTATCTGATAAAAGATATCATCCAAATTTTTTTTCAAATAATAATAATAATAGAAATAAAAAAACTTTAATTCAAAAAGTTGAATTATCTTGTGATAAATGGAAAAAAACTTTAAATGATTCTAAAAAAGTTTTTACTACTAAACATTATAAATTACCCTTAATTTCTTCTATAAATGAATGAATGAATTTTTATTTATTTTAAATCTTATTTAATTTAATATAAAAATATATATTATTTATTTTTAATTTAATTTTCTTTTTTTATTATATATTAAAAATATAATGATTAAATATGATAATTCACAAGATGATTTTTTATTAATTTCATTAAGAAAAAAAAATGAATTATATCATAGAAAATATGTAAATAAAATATTATATTATAATAATATAAATTCACAAATTGATGATACTCAAAGAAAAAATAATATATTTTTTTTTACTGGAGGATGCGATTCTATAATTAAATTATGGGAAAATAATCATTCTAATAAATTAAGACTTTTAAATAATTTAGAACATCATACTAATTGTATTACTGATTTAGAAATATCAAAAAATAATAATATTTTATTTTCATCATCATCTGATTCATTAATTTGTATTTGGGATTTAAATAAGATAATAGATATTCAAAACACAAATGAAGAAGATAATTCAATAGAAAATACAATTTATTCTGATTTTAATATGATTAATTTTGATAACTATATTTTATGTTTAAAATATAATGAATTAAATAATATTTTATATTTTTCTGATAATCAAGGAAATATATTTTCATTTGATATAAATAAAGAAAATATAATAAATAAAGAGTATAATAAAATAAAAAAAAATGAATTTTTAATGGAAAATAATTATTTACTTAATTCAATTGATATTTCTATAAAAGGAGATATTTTAATTGCATCTTCAAATAAAGATATAATAATAATAGATACAACAACTCAAAAAATAATATCAACTTTAAAAGGTCATAATGATGAAGTAATAAAAGTTAAACTAAGTTTAGATGGAAAAAAAATAATATCACAAAGTTTAGACAATACAATTAAAATATGGGATATAGGAGAAGAAAAAATGACAGATAATTTAAATTTTATAAATAAAATAGCAAATTTTTATTCTTTTAAAAATTTTAATGATATGATAATAGGATTTTCAAATGGTGATTTATATTTAAATGATATAAAAAATAAGAAATCAAATTTAATTGAAAAAAGTGAAGAAGATATAAAAGAAATTATACTAAATGATGAAGAAAATCAAATTATAATAAGTCATGAAAATGGAAATGTAAATATTTATGATTTTGAACTTAAAAATAAAAATATTTATATAAATAAAACAAAATGCATTGGTGAAATTGATTTAAAAACTGATAAACTTATTGTAATTATAGATAATAATGAAAAACATTTATATAAATCTACTTGTGAAATAGTTAAACATGAAATTATTGATTATTCAATAATGAATAATCAAATTTATGCTATTTTAAAATATAAAGAAGAAAATAGAAGTGATATTGTTAATTTATTAGCTTTAAATTTTGTTGAAAATAATAATTATAATTTTGAATATTTAAAGAATATTTTAGAAGAAGTAGATGAATTTGAATTAGAAAAATGGAATGATTCTAATATTAATACAGGAATTTTAAATATTATTTTTAATGAATTTAATGGTTTTAAAAATAATGTTACAAATTTAAATTTAAAGTTCATTGAAAATATTATTAAAAATGAATTTTATGTAAATTCTTCTTCTGGACTTTATAATGAATATGATGAAAATAATAAAAAAGACAAGTTAAAGAAAAATACTTTTGCAAGTTTAGTTTTAAAAAATTTATTAATTTATTTTTTAAGTAAGAATAAAATATTTGAAAATTTAAAAAATGATTTAATAAGAATTTATAAATATCATTTTATAGAATCAGACAATTTTTTTATTAATACAAATGTCAAAAAAAAAAATTATAGTTTCTATTTAAAAGATAATAATAATCCAAATATGAAATTCCCATATTTTTGTTTTGAATTATTTAATGAATTTAATATATATATAGGTAATGATATTGTTGAGAATAATAATCAAAGAATAATTGTAAAATTATTTTTTTTTAAAATGGAAGAATATTTAACAAAAGAATATAAAGATAAAGGCCATATTAGTTTAGAATTAAATCCATATCATACATTTGTTCAATTATTAAAGAAGGTTTTTTCATATGTGATAAATGTTGAAAAAATTAAACAAAATATTGATTCATATTTTCAATTTACTAATTATACTAATGAACAAAAAAAATTTATTTCAAGTGATGAAAATTTATATAATTTTTTTTATTTTGGAGTTGTTATGGATGATAAAAGAGATAGTGATAATATTATTTATTTAAATAAAAAAAACATTTATTATGAGAATGTATCACATGTAATTAAAATACTAAATAATAAATCAACATTTCAAATTTATATGCATAATCATTATGAAGAAGCAGTATCAAAAATGGATAAATGAGACAATTATATGAAATATTTGAATAATGGAAAAACTCAAATTTTAATTTAATCTAAGGAGAATAATAATAATTATAAATTAAAAAATAAAAAAATGATTAAAAAATTCTTAAAATTTATATATATAAAAATATATAAATAAATTATTAAAATAGATTATACATAATTAAGTAATCGCCTATATTATTTTATTTATAAATATTTAAAAAGATTTAAAAAATTAATTTCTTTCATTTCATCATGTTTGTTCTCTTAATCCAAAATTCATTGTATGCATCCTAGAAAAAGTACTTTTTCTTTCTAAATTTTTCATTAATTCTTCTTCTTCTTTTTTTAAAGGATTTTCACCTTGTTTTTCTTTTTTTTTATCTAAAATACTATGAAAATATTCAGAATAAAACAAATCAGGATTATTTAAATTAATTTGATTTCTTTCAATATTTTTATTTAAAGCTTGTAATAAAGTTTTTTTTGCTTTTAATATTCCATTTTTTTTATTTTTATTATTACTATCTTTTTTTGGTAAAAGATTATCTTTTAATTTATTAGAATAAGGAGAATAATTTTTAATATTAAGTGTTGGTACTTTATTCAAATTAGGACTTTGACTTCTTTTTTCATATTTCATAGAAGAAATAGTTTTTTGTCTTTTTTTGTGATTATGTATAAAATTTAAACTATCCTCTTTACTAAGAGTTCTATTTCCATCATATTTATTTAATGATTCTTTTTTAATTTTGAAATTTTCTTTTTTTTCAATATCACTATTAAATAAAGAAGAACTTGATGGAAAATCAAAATTAGAATCAAATATTGATTCTTTATCATCCCTAAGAAAATTTCTTATTTTTTGTCTTAATTTTAAATCTTTTGAATATTTATAATCACTTAATTCATTTAAATTTTCATATTCACTATATAAAGTAAATGATATTTCAGTTGAACAAATTGAAATATTATTTAATTCTTTTTTATCATAATTATTATTAATATTCATATCAGAATTATTAAATTTGAAATTTGTTTGTGATTCAAAATCATTTTTTAGTTTTTTAATTAAATCTTTTGTTTCTTTTTTCATAGTTTTATTTTTCATAAATTTATTTTTTACATTTTTTCCATTAAAAAAAATTTCATTTGGATAAATTTCATCATTTATTTCACTTTCTTCATAAGGTGTCATTTTATTAGTATTATTATATGACAAAGTATTAGAATTACTAGAATTTATATCAACATCAAAATCATTTTTATTATCAATAATTTTTTTATCTTCATTACTACTATTTTCATTATTTTTAATTGTATCATCATTTGATTCTTCAGAAATTCTATCATTAATACTTTTTAAAATATCATTATTTTGTTTTTTTTTATTTTCACTTGAAGTAGAATAATAAGAATATTCATCATTTAAATTTGTTTCTTGAATTGTATTTAAAGTTTTCCCTGTTTTTAAAATTGAATTTTCATCAATTAATTCATCATTTTCTTCTTGATTTAAAGAATCAAACATAGATTCATTATCATTAAATTCTGATAATGAAGGAATAGATTGTAATTCACTTTCATTTAAATCTAAATAATCTGATAAATCAGATTTTGATGTTTTTGATATTTTATGATTTAATTTAATCATTTTATTTGGTCTTTTTGTACCATAAAATATTTTTTTAACTTTATTAATTAATCTTTTTATTTGTTCATAATTAAAAAGTGATCTTTTACTTATTTGTTTCCAAATAATAGGAAAATTAGTAGAAATATCAAGGGCATTGTTTTTATTTAAAAAAAATAATTCTGCTTTTCTACTTTTAACTCTTAAATTTAAAGGACTTCTTTGATTTAAAAACATTAAAATATCACCAAAATGTTCATTTTTCCTAATTTCTAATATTTTATAATTTTGAATTAATTCATTTGTATCAGTAATTAATTGTAATTTCTTTTTTTTTCTTCTTAAAATTTTTGCTAAAAATCTTCTGAATCTTTTTCTTTTTATTTTTGTACTTTTTCTCGAAAGTTGTTTTTGTAATAAAAAAGTTGGATTAGTCAAAGTTCTTCCTTCTATATTTTGTGCAATAGTCAAATCAATTGGAAGTTCTAAAGATAATCTTCCTTTTTTAACAAATATTATTTCTTCTACTAAATCACCTTCTTTAATTAATATATCATTTTTTAATGATAATATTGGTTTAAAGTTTAATACTACTTTTACTATAAATTCTATATTATCATAATTTTTGAAAAATACAAAATTGTTTATAATAGGTTTATACATTTCATAAACTAATAAATTACTTAATCCAACTGGTAAATTTTCAAATATTATTTTTTTATCTAATTTTTCTAAATCTTGTTTGTATTTTAAATATCTTAATATTCTTTCATATAAATCTTCACTTAATTTAGGATAAGACATTTTAATATCTTCTAATACTTTACATTTATTTTCATATTCTTCTGTTTTTTCATTTAATACTTTTACATAATTACTCATTGAAGTAACAATCCAAGAATAAGCAAAAATACCAAAACATTCCATAAATAAACCAAATATTTTTTCATTTTTAGTTACACAAACTATATCACCATAACCAACTGTTGTTAAGGTTTCAATTGAATAATAAACTGATATTAAATATAATTTTAAATATGATTCATTTTCAAATCCATAATAAATTATCCAATTTGGATAATCGTTTTTTCCTATAAAAATAAATATGTTTGAAACTATATGAAGACATATTAAAAATATTATTAATTGAGAATATATTTTTATATAATCATTTAAATGTCCTATTTCATTAAAGAAATTTGATGCCATTTCTAAAAATTGATTTTTACAAAATACTTTATATGATTTAATCATTCTAAAAGATATTAATAAATAATAAAAATTCTTATGATATAAAGGAGATATTAAAAAAACTTCATTTTTACATTTATTATCAATAAAAGTTAAAATAGTTTTTATTGGTAAAACTGCAATTAAATCATAAATAAACCATTCTTCTAAATATTTTCTTGATATACTATTTATACTTGTTGTTAAAACTTCATCAAAATTATAAAATGCAACAAAAAAAGGTAAAATAATATCACAAACATAAATAATATTAATAAAATATTCAAATAAATTATCCCAACTAAAAATAGAATGACTACAATAAATATTATTTGAGCCTAAAAAATAAGGAATATAAATTAAATTAAAAAAAGAACAAATACAAACTAAAAAATCTAATAAAATAACATAAAAAGATTCTGGACTAATATAAAAATTATTTATTTCTTCCATTATTTCTTCATCGTCCTCTAAAGAATCATAAACATTACCTTTTTTTTGTAAGTTTCTATCTCTTATTTCTATAAATACTTTATCATCTTGTTTTTCTTCTTCATTATTTAAATCATTTAATGAATCTTCTGATTCTATTTCTTCATTTTTATTTTCATTAAATTTCATCATATTATCTCCTATAAAAGTACTTTTTAATTCTTTTTTTAAATCATTTAATTTTATTATATTTGTATTTGTTATTTTTGTTTGTTTTAATAATAGTTGATTACCTTCATCATTAACAAAATTATTATTTTCTATATTTGTTAAATTTTTTTTTTGAATATTTGTTGGGTTTAAGACTTTTTCTTTTAATCTATTTTTAATCATATATATAAAATTTTGACCACCATTTTTGTTATTATCATTTTCATTTTTTTCACTTTCTATATTACTTTTTTTAAATGAATATTTTTTATTTTTTGGTTTTTTATCCAAAATAAAATCATTATCTGATATATAACTTTTTATCTTTCCATAATTATCTAAATTATAACTTTTTATTTTTCCATAATTATCTAAATTAAAACTTTTCATTCTTCCATAATGATTTAAATTATAACTTTTTATCTTTCCATAATTATCTAAATTATAATTCTTAGTTTTCATTTTATTATTATTATTATCTAAATTATAACTTTCCATTTTTCCAAAATTATCTAAATTATAACTTTCCATTTTTCCAAAATTATCTAAATTATAACTTTCCATTTTTCCAAAATTAGTTAAATTAAAATTTCCTTTTGGTTCATATTTATCTGATATATAACTTTTTTTTATTCCATTATTTCCATAATTATCTAAATTATAACTTTTAATCTTCCCATAATTATTCATATTATAACTTTTCATCCTTATATAATTATTTAAATTATAATTCTTTCTTTTCATATCATGAAAATTATGTTCTACATTATAACTTTCTTTTTTTCCAAAATTATCTAAATTATAACTTCTTAATTTCCCATAATTCCTTAAATTTAAACTTCTTTTCTTTTCAATAAAATTATCATCATCATTTTTAAAATTATGATTAAAAATTTTACCATGTGATACTTTAATAGAATTTCTTTTCTCAATAAAATCTTTAAATTCATCAGGTTGGAAACTGAATCTATATGCTCTTTTATTATTAATTACACTAATTCTTTTATTTTTTTTTTTACTATCATCACTTGATATATTATCATATCTTTTTGAATTTTTAGAATTTTTTGAATTTTTTGATCTTTTTGAATGAAGATTTTCATATAGGAAATTATTATTATTTTCTAAAAAATTTTTATTGTATGATTTATTTTTAACAAATTGTTTATATAATTTTTCATTAAAAGCATTAGTTCTTTGTTTTGGATTTACCATATGAGTATTTAATTTATCAAAATTATCTTCTGTATAATTATCTTTCATTCCTTCTTTTAATTCATTTACAAAAACTTTGACTAAATTTGCTGCTTCTGATAATTCCTTTTTTTCATTATGTTTTTGTTTAATTAATTCCAAATCATCCTTATCTAATTCATCTGCTAATATTTTTATATTTTCTATATTATCATTTTCTATTTTTAACCAATTATTTATTTTTTCTTTTTGAATTGCATTTGTAGATTTTCTCTTCATCTTGAATATTTTAAGCAATTTAATAATCAGTAAATAGAATTATTTTAAATAAATTAACATTCATTTATTTTAAAAAAAAATATTTTTCTTTATAATTTTAATAGTTATTTTAAGGTATGTATAATTAAAGTTAAATAAATATAAAAAATTGTTTTAAAATATTCTTTGTTGAATAAAATTTTTTATTTTGATATAAAAATTATAAATAACTTATTTTGTATATAAAATTTAGTTTTAAAAAAAATAATAATACATAATTATTATAAATGAAATTTTTTTTATTTTTAGTAGTACCTTAAAGATAATTTCTTTAATATTATTAATAATGTAAAGACTTTGTAAATTTATTTATTTTAAATAAAAAATAAATTAAAATTGTTTTTATTATAAATTTCTTTTAAAATATAATAAAACATATATATATATATATCTTCAAATTTTCATTTTTTATAGAAATCATTTTTATTATAAATACTATTTATTCTATTGCTTCTATTTATTTTATTATTCCAAGTTTCACTTATTATTATTCTTTCACTATTGTTTCTCGAATTTATATTTGTATTATGAAAAATTTCTTTAAATCTTTTTATTTTTATTCCATTGATATTTTTTTGATTTGATTGTTTTTTCATTTTATTATTACGACTATTATTTCTTTTCATTTCAAAATTATTAGAATTAAAATGACCAAAAGTTTTAATAATTTTATTATAATCTTTATTTGGACTTATAGAAAAGCATTGAGAATTATCACTTTTTTTATTTAATTGAATTCTTTTATTTTGAGACAAATTATTATAATTTGAAGAAATACTAATTTCTATATTATTTTTAGTTAAATTACTTTTATTTTTTTTAATTTCCCTTATTTCTTTTGTATTAATAATTCCTGGATTTAATGAATTATAAATTTTATTATTTAAAGGAATTGAAATTTTTTTATTTGAATAAAAATTATTGAATTTTGATGTTATAATTTGAGTTATTTCTTTATTAAATTTTTTTTTTGAATTTGAATTTCTTTCTGTTAAAGAAATTGAATCATCTTTTATTTTGTTATTTTTTAAAAAACTATCTAATTTATTTTTATTTGAAAAATTATAAGATAAAACTCTTTTATGTTTTGATTTTAAATCTTTATTTTTTTTTTTTAAATTATTTTTTTTATTAAATGAGTTTATTCTACCATTATTAGGAGATGAAGAAGAATATGACAATTGTCTTTTTTGTTTTATTGAATCTGAAATTCTTCTTTTAGAATTTGATTTTTCACTTGATGAAAAATTTTTATTCATATTTCTTTTCAAACTCATTTTTAAATTTAAAGAATTATTTCTAATTTTCCCTGATTTTTTAATTTCATTAAAAACTTGAATAATAAAATTTTTATTATAATATTTGTTAAAATGATTTGCAGTCAATTTTTTTATTTTAATAGAGTTATTTAAAATAATAGTATTATTATGATTATATTTATTATTATTATAATTTTTACTATTATTTCTTGTATTAGAATAAATATAAATTGTATTATTACTATTATTGATATTATTATTATTAGTATTAAATTTAGAATCCATTTCCATTGTTGTAGAAGAAACTTTTGTATTTTTCATTCCATTTGATGTTGTACTGTTTATATTTAATCCTGTATTATTATATATTCTTTTGGATTTATTATTTGAATTTGAAACATTAAATCCATTATCTAAATATCTTTTATAATTCCTTCCTTTATTTTTGTAATTATTATCATTTATATTAATATTAACTGTTAATTTTGTTTTTTTCAAAATTTTGTTTTTTTTTAATGAATAATTTATTTTTTTTTCTTTATTTTTTTTAATATTATTTTCAGCATTTGAAATTTTATTAATTAAATTTTCTAAACTTATATTTTTATTTGAATCTTGTTTTTTTAACCCAAAAAAAAATTTAATCCCACTAGTATCAGTTTGATTCAAAATAGAATTTAATTCAATTGTATTAAAAACTACATTATCATTATTATATATTTTAATTAAACCATTTTTTATTTTTTCTTTTTCTTCTTCAATTTCTTGTAATTTATTAATAACTTTTTGTTTTTTTTGAATTCTTTTAAAAATATATTTTGATTCAGGTAAAATAAAATAATTAGGAAAAATAACAGAATAATTTTCATAATATTCAAAAATTTTGGGTAACCATTCTCTTGATTCAGAAAGAGAATAATATTTTTGTAAAAATTCAGAATAATCACTTTTTATTAAATAATCTTTGAATTCTGCAACAATATGTGAATTTTCACTACAAATTATTTGATTCATTACTTTTATATTATAAAAATTTTCATTATGAGAATATAATTGTTTAAATTTTTTATTTATCTTTATTTTCAAAGTTTTAATTGAAGGAATTTTATTATTTTGATGATTAGATAAAATTTTTATAAGAATTTTATCTTTTTGATTAATAAGATTTTTATAATTTTCTAAATTTAATTTAATAGTAAATAAATTGTTTTTTTCTATATTTGATTTTCGCCTTTTTTGTGTTAAAATTAAGTTTTTTTTATTTGAAGATAAAACAGGTGATTTATTTTTTTGATTCATTATGTAATTTTTTTAATTATTTAATTTTTGAATATATTCAAAATAAAAAATAAATTGAAAAATTTAAATTAATTTAAATGCGCGGTGATTTAATTTCAGATAATTTAACAATAGAAAATTCAGAAATTAATAAAGATTATAAATCACTTTTAAAGGAATTAAATAAAAAAATAGAAAAAATTTATAGAGATTTTCAAATTCCATATTCAAAAAAAGATTTATTATATTTAAATATGAATAATTTAGAAATTGAAGATAAAATAAATCAAATAAAAAATTTTTTAAATAATTTTTTAAGAAAAAATAAATTACAAAACAAATCTAAGGATAAAATATTAGGAGAATTTTTTTCTGATTTTGAAGAAAATTCAAATAAATTATTACAAAAATATATTTCAAATAAAAGAGACAAAGAAATTAATTCTTTAAAAAAAAATAATAAAGAACAAGAATGTTTAATTAAAGAATATGACAGTAAAATAAAAAATAAAATACAAGAAATTCAAAATTATAATAATAAAATAAAAAACATAAATAAAATTAATATTATATTAGGAATAATTCTATTAATTTTAATAATTTTTTATCCTAAAATAAAAGAATTTTACTATTAATTAATTTAAAAATTGAAAAAAAGAATTAACAAAAAAAAAACAAAAATTTATTTACTAATAATTTATACAAAAAATCACTTTATCAAAATATAATAAATAAAAAAAACTAAAATACACGAAAAAAAAATAAAAAAAAACTAAAAAAAGAAAATAAAAAGAAAATAAAAAAAAATCATATAAAATAACTAAGCAATCTCATTAACACATTCCCAAGGAATTAATCCTTTAAGATTAGTTATATCTTCCCTAGCTCCATTTTTTTTAAGAACATCAGCTATATCAAAATATTTAAAACTAATTGCATAATGCATTGCAGTATATCCAAAATTATTAGTCAAATTAGGATCAGCGCCTTTTTCTAAAAAATATTTAACTAAATTAATTAAATTTTCCTTTGTTGCAATAATTAATAAAGAATCTCCATTATTATCATTATCAGTAATATTTATATCAAATAAATTATGATATCTATAATGATATGTTAATACTAAATTTACTGATTGATTTCTTATTAAATAATCAAATAATCTATAACATAAAATTCCTATTCTAGAATCATTTTTATTTTTATTTTTTATTTTTTCTATATTTTCTACTAAAACTGATATTATTTCATCTCCATTTTTTAAATATTTATTAAATATTGATGACATTTCTTTTCTTTTTATTCCTTTCATTTGAAAAAAAAATTTTTTTCTTAATATGTTTAAATGGATTTTTCTTTTCTTTTTTTTCTTTTTATTTAAATTATTTTGTTCTTCATCTGAATATTTTTCATTATCTGAACTATCTAAATTATTAAATTCTTCATTTGATAAATGATTAATAAATCCTCCATAATCTAAGTAAATAAAATTTTGATAAAATAATATATTTTGTTTATTTTGTGCCATTTCTTCATATAATTTTATTTCTTTCATATTATAACTACTTTTTTTTTTTATTGTTTGAATTAAAAAACTTAAATCTTTATTTTTATCTTCATCAATTTTATAATTTGTTTTTGATGAAATAAATTTTTCAATTATTTGAGGTGACATTGAAAGATATTTATTCATTAAATGAAATGCAGTTGAATAATTTAATCCTGCATTTTTATATTCATTTATATTACTATTTTCTGCTAAATTTAAACCCATTTCAACAAAATCAATTGATTCATTTGTATATTCTTCTATATTTTTTGTTATAAACATTTCTGTTGTATATGAAAATTTTTTTATATAATCTTTTTCTTTTATTTTTATTTTTTCATTAATGTAATTTTTTGTTTTTAATAATATTTGATTATAATTTGATGTCATTAATTTTTTAATACATAAATTATCTGGATGTAAACTTGCAATAAATTTTTTATCATGTGGTGAAATATTAATAAATTCATATGATTTAATTATTTGTTTTGAAAAAATTAAAGTACTTGAACTTATTCTACTTCTAAATTTTTTTCTTTCTTTTTGAATTCTTTTTTTTTTTTCTTCTTCTGAATCTGTATTACTCATTTCATATTCATGTGAATTTTCTTCTTCTAAATAATTTTTATCTTCTTTTATATTTTCTTTTATTAATCTTTCTGTTTTTCTTCTTAATTCTTTTCTCAAATTGTCTTTTAAAAACTCTGTTAATGTTTTATTTGTTTGAATTAATGGTTTTATTATTTTTTTTTCAATTAATTGAAAACATACTGTTTTATTATTTGTGAAATTTGATGATTTATTATCTATATTATTTTTTAATATTGAATGATTTAACAAAGCTTTTCTGTCTATTTTTAATTTTTTTTTATGTTCCTTTTTGTCTAATTGTTTTAAATCTACAAATTTTGTTATGTTTATTGTTTTAAATATTCTATCATTATTATCAATTTTATTTCTTGTTTTATTAAAAATATCTCTTTCTGAAAATACTTTATCAAAATTTGATAAATTATTTTTACTTGATGATTTATTGAATTTTAAAGGTTGTAATTTTAATTTTTTCCTAGTTATTAAATTTGCTATTTTATTTTCAATATTATTTTTAAATCTTTTTGCTAATAATTTATCAATATCAAATTTAATTTTCTTTTTTTTAAAATCTGAAATAGGCTTTATTTTCATTCTTGGAACTGAATAAGATGTTTTCATAATTAACTTTTTATTAGAATTATTTTTTTCAAAATTAAATTTATTGCTATCATTTTTTACTTTGAGTTTAAGATTACTTTTATTATAATTTTCAATGGTAGTTTTAATATTTTGATTATTATTATTTTCAATATTCATAAAGCCAAAATAATATCTTTTTCTTGTTATATCAGTATTTTTAATTAATAAATTTGTATTAAGCTTATTATTATTCTTTATTGATTTTAATTTATGCCTTTTTAATATTTTCTGTATTTGATCTTTTAAATTATCAATTTTATTTTCTTTACCTCTATTAATATTATCTTTGCTTTTTAGATAAGTAAGATTTTTAAAATTACTTATTGATAAATTTTCATTTCTATTTTTTTTAAAATCACTATTAACTTTCATATTTTCAATACTTTCAATAACAGAAATATCGGGTAAGAAATTTCTACTTTTATTATTTTTTTTATTTTTAAAAAAAGAATCTTTTGTGTTAATATTATTATCATTTTTGAATAATACTTTTATTGATGAAGAAGTTTTTAATAATGGAATTGATTTATTTGGTTTTAAAATTTTTTTTTTATTTATTACTGAATGATCACTTGTTGCTGAAGTTTGATCATCTGGAATTACTTTTCTATTATAATTATAAATATTATAAATTGGAGATGAGAGAAGTTTTTCATTTTTTAAACTATTCCTTTCAGTAAAATTCATTTCTATTTTTATCAAATAAAATATTATTTTTTTAAAAATGGAAAAATTACAGATTATCATTGAGAATCAGTCTAAAAAAAATATAAATAAAATTCCAAAACCAAAAAATAAAAATAATCATAAATTAAAAGATGTTAAAATTTTAATGACTCAATTAAAAGAAAGAAAATTTAGTGAAAAAAATATTTTTTCAAAAAATAAATTAACTGAGCAAAATAATATTTCTACTTCTACCCAAACAAATGAATTACCAATGAAAGGAATTTTAGGAAATCCTAATTTAAAATTTAGACCTTTAAGTAATAAATTAATTAGTAGAAATATTTATAAAACATATAAATCAATAAATAATAGATTTATTCCAAGAATTACTTTATTTAAACAAAATTTAAAAGAAAAAAAATTAAATTTAAATGATGAAGAAACTTCATTTGATAAAGAAAGAAATTTAAATGATAAAAAATATTTAGCTAATTATTTTTCAAAATATAAACAAGGAGTTTCTTTATATAGTGTATTAGAAAAAAAGAAAAATGAATTTTTTGATAATATAAAAGAGAAAAAATATTATTATTCAGCTGATAAAAATAAAAAAACAAATAGAAAAATTGTATTAGGATTAAGTCAAGTTCCAAATATATCAAAAAAAGCTAAAGAATTAAAAATCCCTTTTATTAATAAATATTTAGTTACAATTCATAATAAAAATTTTTTTAATTATTCTTCTGGTGAAAGATATGCAAAACATATGAATGGATTAAATAAAATAAAACAAATGTTAAGTAGTTTTAGAAATAGTAATAATAATATTAAAAGTAATAGAAATTATTCTCAAAAAGTAATATCAAGTTATTTAATGGAAAATGGAATTTATGAAAAAAAATATTATAATGAAAAATATATTAACAATTTTGTTGATTTTCTTAATTTAGATTATGATATTTCACCTGATTTTATTTTTAAAAATTGTCTTTATGATATATTAAATGGGAATTATAATAATTATTTAAAAGGTAATGTAACTAATAAAAGTTCAAATAGAATTCATTTAAAGAAAATTAAAATTAGTAAATCAAGTAATAGTATCATTGAAAATAATTTATTTTTTCAAAAATATTTTTTAACATCTCCTACATTAAATGATATTAAAGAAAAAAATTTTGATGAATATATGAATATAATTAAAAAGTCTACTAATATTAATTTAAATAATGAGGATAATTATGAGGAAGCAAAAAAAAGAGGAAAATTATGTGAATTTATTGTTTTTAATAGATTAAACAAATTTATTCAATTAAAACAATACCTTAATACTTCTTCCTCATAATGTTATTAACATAATATAATAATAATAATAATAATAATAAATAAATATTTTTTTTATTATAAAATAATAAATTAAAAAATTATTTTTTATTCAAAAGGATTAATCAAACTTGAATTAAATTCTGAAAAACTTTTCATTGATAATTTTTTTTTTTCTTCTATCGATTTAAGATAATCAATTAAATTTTTATAATTATCATCATTAAATTTATCAAAATCAATAACAACACAATCTTGTATTTTATCATTCATATGACTTAATGCATTACAAGAATAAGTTAAATATGTTAAAAGATTAGTTATTTCTTCATCATTTAATTTATTTATCATTTTACTAATTATTAATTTATCTTTTTCATGTAATATATTGTTTTCTAAAAATTGATTTTCTGTAATTATAATTGTATTTGTTCCTTTATTTTCTGTTTTAATTACATTTTTATTATTTATCATTTCATTTAAGTGTTCTTTTCTTTTTTGTAATTCTTTTCTTCTTTTTTCTTTTCTTAATTCATTTTTTTTTTTTTTATTTAAATCTTTTTTTATTTCTTCATTAAATTTATTATTTTCTTTTTCATTATAATTTTTTTTAATTTCATATTCTAAATTTTTTTCATTATAAAAACCAGTATTTGAAACACTTTTTGACCTTTTTATATTTTTTTCATCAAAATTATAATTATTTCTATTTGTTTTTTTCTTATTTAAATAAATGTCATTTTCAGAACTTTCTTTTTTACTTTTTTTTCTAGTTATATTTAGATTTCTAATTATTCCACTTTCAGGTAAAAATTTCATTTCTTCAAATTTCAATTGTGCTTTAATTTTTAAACTTTTAGCAAATTCATATATTTTAGAACCGTTTCTATTAAATAACATAGCATTATTAAATATTAAAAAAATATCATCAATAAACTCTTTAATATTATAATATTCATTATTTTTTAATTTATTTGAAACTAAATCAAGATACATTGGTTTTTTAATTACTTCATTATATTGACTTTTTAAATTTTTATCATTTAATGTTGCAATTGGTGGTTTTTTAAATGGTTTTGAAAAACTACTTTTTTTAATTTCTGAAATTAATTTTTGAAATTTTAATATATATTCATTTGTCATTTTTGTTTTAGAAGGTGATTTTATTTGATGATTTTTTAATTTATTTGAATTAAAACTTTTTTCTGTTTCTGTATCTATATCTCCTTCTTTCTTTTTTTCTGATTTTGATTTTTTTTTTATTTCTATTTTTATTTTTATTTTATTGTCATTTTGAATCCTATTTATTTCTTCTTTTTTATTTTCAATTTTTTTTTTGTTTTCATTGTGTATTTCTTTTCCTATTTCTTTTCCTATTTCTTTTTTATTATCTTTTATATCTTCTTTAACTTTTTCTTTTTCATTTTTTTTTTCTTTTAAATGCTTTTTTTTAATTTCATTTTCTTTGTTCTCTTTATTTTCATTTATTTTTTTAATTTCAATTTCCATCTTCTTTTCTTTTTTTTCTTCATGTATATTCTTCTCTTTTTCAATTTTTTCTTTTTTACCTTCATTATTTTTTTCTTTTTCTTTTTCAATTTCCATTTTATTTTCTTTTTCTTTTTTATCTTCAGCATTTTCTTCTTTCTCAATTACCATTTCATTTTCTTTTTTTTCTTCAATAGTTTTTTCTTTTTTATCTTCATCATTTTTTTCTTTCTCAATTTCCATTTCATTTTCTTTTTTTTCTTCAATATTTTTTTCTTTCTTTTCTATATTATTTTTTTCTTTCTCAATTTCCATTTCATTTTCTTTTTTATTTATATTTTCTAAATTATTATCATTCTGAATATTATCCTTAATTAACCCTTTTTGATTTATTATATTTATATTTGTGTTTTCTTTTTTTTCTTCATTTTGCTTTATTTTTTTATTTTCATTTTCATTTTTATTATTTTGATTTTCAACATCAATATTAGAAAATATTGGTAATGAAATTATATTATTTCCTTTAATTTGATTATCCTTTTTTTCATCTCTTATTTCTGAATTTTCATTTTTATTGATTTTTTCAATTTGAATATTTGTTTCTAAATCATTTATTTTGTTTTCATTTTGATTTTCATTTTGATTCGCATTTAGTTTGGTCTCTTCTATATTATTTTGGATCTTTAAATTATTATCATTTATCTTATTCTCTAGCATTTTATTTAATTTTTTCTTTTACCAATTTTTTAAATATATTATTAATATATTTTAAATGAATTATAAAGATAATATAAATTTTATAAAAAATGTCAAATCCAGATGAAGAATTTGAATTTATTAATACTTCAATTATTAAAAAATATAATGAAGATATTTTTACAATTGATAGAGCAACAATGTTAAATGGAAAGGATATAATTTACAAATTAATAAATGATAATCAAAATTCAATGGAAAAAATATATAATTTCATTATAGAATGTTTAAATAATTTCTTATATGAAATTGAAAATAAATTTAATTCATCAAATGAAGAAGATGTAATAAAAAATCTTTTAGATGAAACAAATAGATATAAAAAATATGTTTTTTATTTAAATAAACTTTTTGAATATCTTGTAAGAATATATTTAATTCCATATAATAAAAAAACAATTTTTGAATTATCAAATGAATATTATTTTAAAATAGTATTTTATTCTCATAAAGATAAAATTTTTTCATGTCTAAATTCAAAAATATTTTATGATAAAATGAATAGAATTTGTCAACCAGAAACTGGTATATTATTACATTCAATATATAAAATTTTAGAAAATTTTAAGTTAAATTATCCTAAAATAACAAAAATAAATGATAATCAATTTGAATGGGAAGAAAATAATTCAAAAAATAAGTATAGAAATGAAAATAATTATAAAATTTATGTAAAAGAATGGTATGAAAAATATTATAAGGAAAATCATAAAAAATGTATTTCAGAAAAAATAAAAAAATATTTTAATAATGAAATAAACCAATTTTCCAATATATTTTTTGAAATTATAAAAGAAGAAGAAACAATTACTAAATTATATATTCCTTCATATTATATTAAACAAGAAGATAAATTGATAAAAGATTCATATGGTAAAATACCAATAAATTTAGATCATAATATAGAAAAAGAATATATATTACTTTTAAATGAAATAAATATAGATAAAATTAGAATAATAAATCAAATTTTTTGTCCTAATAATGAAGAACTAAAAGAAAAAATATCTAAAATAATTGAACATCAAATAACTGCATCAATTAAAGATATAGAAAACAATAAGTTAATTTCTAAAGATCCTTTAAAACTTATTCCGGCTTTGTTTAAAATATTAGAAAACTGGGATAAAATTATAATAGAATCAAAATTTGAAGAAAAATTTATTCAATTAAAACAAAATACTTTAGCTAAATGTTTATCTAGCCATTTTTATGCAAAACAATTATCAAATTATATTGATTATTTAATGAGAAATCATGATAAAAATATTTTTGCAAATAATGAAGAAATAGAAAAAACATATAATAATATAAAAAATCTTCATATTTATATTTCAAGTAAATATATTTTTGAAATTGAATTAATAAAAAAATTAACAAATAGATTAATATATAATAAATCAATATCTTTTGATAAAGAAAGAAAAATTTTATTTAAAATAAAAGATAATTGTGATAAAATGAGTTTTGGAAAAATGAAAACAATGATTGATGATATAGAAAAATATACTCCAGATTTAATATTAGAATATAAAAATAGTGAATTTTTTTATACTCCAATGTTTCAAACTAATTATAAAGTAATTTCTCAAAATTGTTTTTATATTCCAAATAATATAATTTTTAATTTAGAAATTCCTTATTTTTTAAAAGCACCAATTGATTCATTCACAGATTTTTATAATGAAAAAAATAAAACAAGAAAATTAAATTGGTGTTATGGTTATTGTACTTTAAATATTCAATTTTTATATCTTTCAAGGGAATTTATTTCAACATCAAGTATTACTCAATTTTGTATTCTTTTAATTTTAGAAAAATATAATAAATTAACAATATCTAAAATATCAGAATTATTAGGTTTAAATTCTTTAATAATAATAAATGAAATATATGGTTTAGTTTTTAATAGAAATTTTAATAAAAATAAAGAACCAAATAAAGGAGTTTTAATTGGTAATTTTAAAGATAATATTGAAGAAAATAATGAAGTTGAATTAAATTATAATTTTACACATAATTCTTTAAGTTTTAATACAATATTTAAAAGTACAATTGATAAAAAACAAGAAGTCATTGACGAACAATTTAGATTAAAATATGAATCTAATATAATTAAAAGTACTATCACTAGAATTATGAAAAGTCAAGCTGAAAAAAGTGTAAATCATCATTGGTTAGTAAATAAAACTCAAAAAGAAATTACTCAATTTTTAGCACAACCTCCTCAAATTAGAAGTGAAATTGAAAAATTAATTGAATTACAGGTGATTAGAAGAGAAGAAAATAATTTTAATAATTATTTTTACATTGCATAATATTTATAATTAATTTTTAATAATAAATATATTTAATATATAATGATGTTTTATTATTATTTATTAAATAAAATATTATCTTATTAAAAAATTTCTTACCTCTTAATTATATATTTAATTAAATTAATTTAATTGTTTATTCTCTTTTTCTAATTTAATTTTTTTTATTTCCTAATTCTTTATTTCTTTTTTAATATTTTAACATTGTTTTTTAATTCTTTATTTGCTTTTTATGTTTTTTTATTTACATTTTCTTACGTTATTATTTTGAGTTATTATTTTTTTTTGAACACTATTAATGTTTCTTTTCAAATCTGTAATATGGGTTTACAAAATTTTTATTCATTTCTTCTATTATTTTTGTCGTCCTTTCATTTAATTCTTCATTGTTTCCTATTTATCCTTTATTTAGTTCTTTTTTTTTATATCCTCAATTTTTTATTCTTTTATATCATCTTCATCTTCTTTGATATATCTTTTTAATTACATTTAATAAAAATATATGATTAATTATTAAAAACATTATTTTTAAATTTAAAACTTCATATATTTATGATAATAAAATTTTTTTATTTAATAATTTTTATTTCAAAATGATAAATCAAAATAAATTAAGTCATTCAACTGATTTTCAAGAAACAAATAAATTATATAATGATGCAATTGATTTAAAATCTTCAATAAGAATAAATTGGGATTCGTTTTCTAAATTTTTAATGAAAAAGTCAAAAAAAAATTACACAGAAGAACAAAATGAAAAAATAAATGAATATTTAAAAGATTGTAAAAACTTAATTGGTGAACATATAAAAATAATAAAAGAAATATCAAAATTAAAAGAAGATAATGATATTAAAAGTGAAGGATTATCTTCATTTAATGAAAAAATATCAGAACAATATAAAAAAGAAACCAAAATTTATACTGATTTACAAAAGGAATTATCAGATAAGAAAACAATATTAAATAATTTAGAAAAAAAATTAGTTAAAGTAAGAGCAAAAGCTCTTTTTAAAGATTCTAAAAATGAAATTTTTATAATTGAACCTACTAAAGAAAATTTAGAAATGAATGAAGAAATAATTAAATTAAAAGAAAGTATTGAAGAACTTGAAAAAAAAGATAAAATAAATTCAAAAAAACTTATAGATTTAAGAAATGAATTAAAAATTACTCAAAAAGTTTTATCTGTTAAACAATATAATTATTATAACAATATAAATAAATAAAAAATAAAAATATTATAAATTATTATTAATTTAAAATAATTCATATGTCTAAACTTTATATTTAATTTAAAAAAAATTTTTTTCAAAAATAAAAAATTTCAAAATGTCAAAATGTAATTCAAATTTTGATTGTAGTTATTTTAATTTCTGTAATGAAAAAAAAATTTGTGAACATGAATCAATTAATTTATTTAAAACAAAAAGTAATTTTATAGGATATTTATTAATAATAATAATAACTGGAATTTGTTCAATATCATCAATAAGTGGAGGTTCATTAAGTATTGCAAATTTAAGATTTGTATTAAATTTTTATTATAATGAAGCAAAACCAATTTGTATTTTATCTTATTTTATTAATTATTTAATTAACTTTTTTTTTACTTCAAAAAAACAAAATCCTTATAAAAATGAAATTAAAGCAATAGATTATAATTTAACAATAATTGGAATTCCTTCTTTTACTTTTGGTTTTATATTTGGTGATATTTTTTCATCTTATGACTTTGATAATTATAGAAATAGAACAATTTGTGTATTTACTTGTATTATAATACTAATTTATTCTTTAACTAGACTTTCATATTCAATTTATTATTCTCAATTTAATATGGATTATGGAAATTTAGTTTTTAATATTGAAACAAATTCTGAAAATTCTATTGAAAGAGATAAAAGAGTTTTAACTGATTCTGAATATATAAAAAATGAAATTATAAAAGATAATGAAATAATACAAAATGAAAAAATACAATATATTTTTATTCCTTTATGTTTAATGATGCTTTTTTCAGTTCTTGTTAATTCAAAAAAAATTTTAAAATATTCAAAAAGTTATTTTATTATTACAGGTATTTATTTAATAATACAATTAATTTATAATTTCCTTGTTTCAAAATTAATTTTGATTAAATATCAAAAAAAATTAATTAATGGATATCCTTTTATAATAAAAGATATTCAATATTCAAAAATTTTTATTTACAAATTTCAATTTATTAATTTATTAAGTGGATTAATTACTGGAATTGCTTCTATTGATCCTGGAATGATGATAATATCATTTTTAATAAGACAAAATATTAATCTTTTAATTATTTCTTCTTCTGTTTCTTTATATGGATTAACTACTTCTTTTTTTGCTTTTTTTTATACATTTTTTAGTAAAGAATGTAATTTTAATTATATGGTAATTATATTTATTTGTTCTATTATTGGTGCTTTAATTGGAAATAAAATATCTAATTTTATTCTTAAATCTAATCCAACTTGGATTTATATTATTGTTTTAATGATTTCACTTTCTTCTTTAATTGTTTTCTCACTTTGTAATATAATATTACTATTTAAATAGAGAATAATTAAATTATATTAAAAGTAAAATTTAAAAATGAGTTCTTTTGTGGTTGAAGTTGTTTTGGGTGATACTAAAGTATTTTAAATATTTTTAATAATATATTAGAGCGAAGAAATTAAAAAATATACAATTGATGAAAAAGTAATTGATAGTGGTAATAAAATTGATTTTCTTTTGAAAAATGGAGATGAAAGACAAAAACTTTATATAATAAATAATTTTTATAAAATATTTAATAATTATAATAATCAAAAACATTTAGAATTAATATCACAATGTATTAAAATGGGAATTGATTATTGTAAAAAATTAAGAAATGATGAAACATATAAAACTTTTTTTAAAAGCATAATTGAATTTACAAAAATATTAATTAATGAAAAAATAAATATAAATGATAAAATAAATTCAATATATGAAAATATAATTATTCATATTTTTAGAACAATTCCAGAAGTTGATGATAAAAATGCATTAATTTTAACAGAGTCATTAAATGATATTTTAAATTTAAAAATTCAATTAAAACCATTTTCAAATGAATTTATTGATTTTACAACTGGATTAGGAAAATTTGGTCAACATGCAATAAACAGAAAATATTGTATTTATTTATCAATTTGTATTTTAAGATTAAATAATATTTATAATGAAGATATTTATAAAAGAATAATTTTACTTACTGAAGATTGTGAAAGAATGGTAAAATATGAATGTGCTTTTCAATTAAGATATCTTTATGAATCAATTAAAAAAAATATTTTTGATGAAAATCAAAAATATCTTAAATTAAAAACTATAAATGATATTTATAAAAATTATTTAGATGATATTGAAATTTCTCTTAGATCAATTGTTATTGAAAGTATTTTATATTCAATTGGTGAAGATAATATTAAAAATGGAGAATTAATTGAAGAAATGAATAAACATATTAAAAATATTTTTAATCAAGATGATACTTATTTACTTGATGAAGATTTTCAATGCATAATTTATATCTTTTCATCTTTAACAAATTATTTGATTAATATTGAAATTTTAGATAAAAACTTATTTGATAGTTTTAATTTTTTTATTAATAATTTTATTATTTTGAAAAGGAAAAAAGCTTTTGATTATTCTTTTCTTTTTGAATTATTTGATAAAGTTGCTATTGTTATAAAGAAATATAAAGAAAATGGTTTATTAATTCAATTATTTAATCATATTTATACTCAAAGTTTATTTCCTCCTGAAATGGATGATACTTTAACAATTACAACTAATTCTTTTTATAATACTCAAAGTGATTTTGGTGATAATAATAAATTTAGAAATACTTTTATTAATTTAAAAAATTCTTATAAAAAATTATTTTATCAACATTTATGTATTATTATTAGAGAATTAAATAATGAGATTTTAACTAAAGATATTTTAGAAAATATTTTTCCTTTTATTTCAAAGCCTGAAGATAATTTAAATAATAAAAAAATTAATAATAAAAAAAAATTTAATGAAAAAACTTTTATCAAAGAATATAGTATTAGAAATGAAATGAAAGAAGTTATTTATAAATTAGATGAAATTTTTATTGTTTTTATCAAAATTAAAAACGTAAATTTTTTTTACAATTTTTTTCTTAATTTTGAATGCTTTACTAAAGTATTAAAGAATTTTATTAATGATGATAAAACAAATAAATATTATGTTTTAATTATTAAAATAATAAAAGCATTTGAAAATTGTATTGAATTTCTTTTTAAAAATTATTATGATACAAAATATGAACAATATGAAAATTTCATAAATCAAATTTATAATTTTGGAATTCAATATTTATCTCCTGAAATATCATCATATGAAATTAATTGTGAAATTATTAAATTATTTGTAATTATAATTAAATTTTGGATTAAAAGAGATGATATAATTAATTTATTCTATAAAGATTATTTCCAAAATAATTCTTTTTTTTATAGAAGATTTTATGTAATTTTTGCTCAAAATTGTTATGAATATCTTTCATTTAATTTAATAAAAAAATATAAAATATATGAAAATTTATTAGATTTAAAAGATTTAGATTCTGTAGATATTATAAGAAATCAAGTAGATATTTTATTAAAAAAACCATTTAATGAAAATATTGATTCAGAAAAAAAAATAATTGAAAATAAAATTTCTGAAAAAGAAAATAAAATTTTAGAAGAAAGAAAAAAAGATGAAAATATATTAAAATCAATTGGAAGAAATAAAAAATATAAAGGAAAATATTCAAATAATTCTTTATTAACAGTTCCTAATTCTGAAAAAAGAAAAAAAAATTATATTGATAAAAAAGGTTCAATGAAAGGATTAAAAAGAAGAGAAAGTGCTAATTCCACTCCTTTTGAAATTATGACTACTTTAACTTTTTCTCCTAAAAATATTCAAAGACAAAATAGTTTAGGTAATAAATAATAATTTTTAATATTAAATGTAATAATAATATTGATAATTAATATAGTTTTATTAATATTTAATTGAATGGTTTTGAATTTATTATTTTAATAATTATTAATTAATATTTATGGGTAAATATTATAATATTTTAAATAAAGGAATATTTGATTAAAAAATAATATTAACTATTAAAGTAATATAATTATTCGTTTAATTATTCATTTTCTATAATAATAAAAAATAAAATATTTATTAAATTATAATTTATTGAATATATTAAGAATTATCAATAACATTTATTTCTTTTTAATTATCTATTTTTTTATAGAACTTTTTATTAAAATTCAATTTTTTTCCCTTTAATTTAACTAAAATAAGAATTAATTAAATTAAAAATTGGTAATAAAAAATCTACATATAATTATTGTGATTCAAATATAATAAATTAATGAATTAATTATATTATAAATTTTTAGAGAATCTAATTTGATAAAATAAAGATAAATATTTTCGATACAATTTCAAATATATGATAAAGTTTTTCATTAAAGAAAAATAATAAAAAAATGAAATATATTTTTAATGGAACTACCTTATTCGCCGTAATATAGGGTTCTCTTAAAATACCAATATCTAATATTTAAATTGTTTTACTATTTGGTATTGGCTATAGTTATTTAATACTTTTACAAAAAATAAATTTATCATCAGTATAAGACTTTCTATTCAGAGCTTCATATCTATTATTATTTATGGAATAATTCTCTTCTTTATTATTTTCATTTGAAAAATCTAATTCCTCTGATAATTCTCCATTATCATTAAAGTTATCTAATTCCATATTAATATTAATATTTGATTTCATTTAAATCTTTAATTATTAAAAATAGATAAATTTAATTTTTTTTAATAATATATCTTAGTTTAATAAATATAATTAGGTAATTATTTTAATGAATAAATTATAATTATTCTTTTATTAATATATACTACCATTTTGCCCTTTTAATCCAGATGTTAAAATTTTCCTTAATAGTTTATATTTTATTATTATAATTTATAATTTTAATATCAAATTTTTATATCTTCAAAATTTAGGCCCTTCCTTTTTTAAAAAAATTTTATTCTTATTTGGGGGTTACATTCTGGTGAATAGGGTAATAAATTTATTATAATATTAATTCTATTTCCATTATTAAAATTATAAATATGTTTAAATGCAAAAAAAATAATAATATATAAAAACTTAACTATTAATAAAAAAATAGTTTTTACAAAATAAATAAAAAGATTCTTTTTAGATTGAAATTATTTTATTTATATATTAACTTATCACATTCAATTAATTTTTAATAATTTTAAATAAATGTAATTACATTAAAATTAAAATACTTCATTAAATCTAATAAATATATTTATAAAAGGATAATAAAAAATTTTTGAATTTAATTTTAAGATTTTTAATTCAAAAAATTAAAAAATTAAAATTACAAAATATTATATAATTAAATAAAATTAAATTATTATATTTTTTTTTTATTTTATAAATATATAATCTTTTATATTTATGTAATTATAAATTTTATATATATTATAAATATAATTTTTTTTACATTTTTTCATTAAAAAGATAACTGTTTTTGACACAATTATTAATTAAATTTAATAAATCAATATATTAATTAATAAATTTAAAATGGAGCAAATAAGTATAAAAAAGTTACTTGCTCAAAATTATAATCAAATTAAAATATTAATCAAAGATGAAAATAAAGAAGTATCTCTTTTTGAAAATAAAGATAATAAAGAAAGAGTTATTATTAAGGAAATTAATTTATCAAATTTAAATGAAAAAGAAAAAGAAATGTCATTACAAGAAGGAATGATATTATCAAAATTAAAACATCCTAATATAATAGAATGTTATGGATTTTATTATGAAAAAGATAAAATAATTATTTCAATTGAATATGCAGAAGGAGGAGATTTATTTCAAAAAATAGAAAATCAAAATAATAAATATTTTAGAGAAGA
>JAEEGK010001201.1_pt1 | contig 65085 bp, 34 predicted proteins | sample 8958771 | NCBI WGS metagenome assembly JAEEGK01 (sample SAMN16246547, study PRJNA631951) | gut metagenome | biome: gut microbiome; feature: rumen; material: SC-attached | host: Bos | place: Iran: Karaj | collected 2018-10
ATCGGTTTGCCAGGAAAAAGGACGTTTTCTTCGCCGTGCTTGTGGCGTTCAACAAAGGGGCGCAGATCTTCATAATCCTGTGGCGGAACATTTTTCTGCCACAATTCATATAATTCTTTATCAGTTCCGGCTTTTAAAATCTGAGAAAAGTTGTGGGCCTTACCCCACTCGCTGTCTTTTGCAAATTCAAGAATACCGCGCAGAGTGTTTTCTGCAGCGAGCGCACAATTTCTGGAAGCCTTTTTTAATTCTTTAAAGTTTTTGCGGCCAACCCATGCCACGGCAAAGTTGATGAGCCATGCACCCTTTCCTTTTTTCATAGTATAAATTTTATTATGTTTAAAGTTTATAAGCAAGCAAGACTTTCTAAGTTCAATAAAACTTACAGGTTATATATGATTTTTTATATTTTAGCGCCGTTCTCTTTTTACATTGAATAAATCGCCCCAAGTTTTTATAATGGTTTTATAAATTTCATTTTATCGAGGAAATTATGGTAATTTTAACTTTGAACTGCGGTTCTTCTTCCGCAAAATATCAGGTTTATGACTGGGACAACAAAGACGTTCTGGCGACAGGTGTTGTAGAACGCGTTACCCAGGACGGTTCTGTAATTACACACAAGCCAAAGGGAAAGGACAAGTTTGTTTTGGAAAGCCCTTGTCCAACACACAAAGAAGCCATCGAATTGATTTTGAACGCTATCACAGACAAAGATCACGGCGTTATTTCTGACATGAGCGTTATCGGCGCTGTTGGTCACCGCGTACTCCATGGTGGAGACAAGTTCACCAAGTCTGTAAAAGTTACTCCGGAAGTTCTCGACACATTCCGCTCAGTACAGGACCTCGGACCACTCCACAACCCTGCAAACATCATGGGTATCGAAGCTGCTCAGAAAGTTCTCCCGAACGTTCCGCACGTTGCAGTTTTGGATACAGCATGGCACCAGACAATGGATCCTGCACAGTTCCGCTATGCAATTCCAAAAGAATGGTACGAAAAATTCGCAGCACGCCGCTACGGTTTCCACGGAACATCTTTCCTTTATACAGCAAAACGTGCAGCAGTATTGCTCGGAAAAGATCCTAAAGATACAAACCTCATCATCTGCCACATTGGTAACGGCTCAAGCATGTGTGCTGTAAAGAACGGTGTTTGCTACGATACAACAATGGGTATTACACCACTTGAAGGTCTTGTAATGGGAACACGCTCCGGTGACCTTGACCCGGCTCTTCCTTTTTACATCATGAGAAAAACAGGTATGAGCGCCGACGAAATGGACACAGCATTGAACAAGAAGTGTGGATGTCTTGGAATTACAGGTAAGTATTCAGACCGCCGCGATATTGAAATTGATGCTGCAAAGGGTGACAAGCTCTGTCAGCTTTCTATTGATATGGAAGCCCTCCGCATTAAAAAATACATTGGTGCCTTTATGGCAGAACTTGGTCATGTAGATGCAATTGTATGGACAGCAGGGGTAGGCGAACGCGGACCAATCACTCGTGGCAAGGCCTGCTCAGGACTCGAAAAATACGGCATTAAAATTGACGAACAGAAAAACGAATGGTCATTCACCGGCAACGCAGAAACCTGTATCTCTGCCGACGACTCAGAAACAAAGATTTTCGTAATTCCTACAGATGAAGAGCTTGTAATGACAGAAGATGCTTACGCTCTTATGAAGGGAACTTACGATGTTCACACAAACTTTAAGTATTCTTTCCAGGACCCTAACTATGTAAACAAGGCCCGCGAAGAAGGCTTAAAAGGCGACCTGGTAAAACGCCCTAACATTGCTAAGGTAATTGCCCGTCCGCCAAAAAACTAAAAACTGAATGAAAAAAACTTTTCTATGTTTACTTTTACTGTTTTCGCTTTTTGTACCTCTTGGAGCTCAAGAAACCGAGGTCAACGAACAGTACGAATTTTTTTCGTGGGAACCTGTAGCAAAGGCAAAACAGTATGGAGTGACAATAGAAAAGTTTGATAACGCTCAGGACATCTGGACCGATTACAAAGAAATCAAAACAAAAGAAACAGAAATTGAAGTTCTTTTTACTCCAGGTGTCTACAGAGTTTCAATTTCTTCATATAACCTGATCGGACGAAAAAGCAAGGGTTCCGATTGGGTTCAATTTATGATTCTTGAAGAAAACATTCCATATCTTAACGAAAAAGCATTTGCAAAAAGCACCGTATGGAAAGTTCCTGTTTTATTCTTAAGCAAAACAGAAGTAGATGAATCGGTTAAAGCAAGTAATCCCGATTTTCAAAATTACATAAAGCCGGCAGAAAACTATGGATCAAATTCAATCCTTGTAAAAGGCCGTAACATTTTTTCACCAAAAACAGAATTCTATCTTATTCCAAAAGACGAAGGAGAAGGGGAAGCCTTTGTTAATTTAGACGACGAACGCAAGGAACAAAAACTAAAGATTCTTTACAGAAACTCAAAGGAATATTCAGTAGTTGTTTCTTATGATGAATCAAAACTTGCCCCGGGATACTATTCCCTCGAAGTAAGAAATCCCGGAAACAACAGCGATTCTTTAGATATTCTTGTTCTTGAAAATAGTTTAGTACAGATTACTCCAGACAAAGGCTTTGAAATTGACGAACACTACAGCGTAAACTGCATTAATGTTCTAAATAATGCAACCTATCAGTGTTCAGTTCTTGCAAGCGGAGTAAACTCTTCAACAGAAATTTATCTTGAACCTGCAAAAGGTGTTTATGCTTATCCGTTTGAAGCAAACCTTGACCGTGCCCGCGTTTATGCACAGATTGTAGGTTCAGAAAAGAAAGAAGATTCAAAGTCGCTTGTAACTTTTGAATTTTCTACAGAAGCACTCAGAACAGGTTATTATAATATTGTAGCAAAAAACTGGGACGGCTCTTCTTCAAAATTCCTTTGTCTTGTAAAGCGTCCTTTTAATAATGATTACACAAAACAAGTAAAAACACTCAAAACTAAATATAACAAACGAACTGAATATGTTGATGTAACTTTGCAGGATGAAGTTTTTTCAAGCAATAAAAAATACACACTTGTTTCTGAATATGATGAATCAATAGATTCAAACAAGAAGGTTGAGCTTACACTAGATTCAAACGGCAAAAAACTTACAGGTAAACTTTCTCCTGATCAGCTTACAATTGCAAAATACGCACTTTTAATTGAAGATTATCTTGGTACCGATGTAATTTACTGCGAAATAGATAATAGCCTCAGACTTTCTATGACCAAAATGAGTCAGAGTACAGTTGAACAGGTTTTCTTCCGCCCGGTAAATACAGATACCCAGATAACAATGGATTCTTCCGAAGTTGGTACAATTGAATTTTTTGATAATAAAGTAAAACTTACAAAACGTCTGCCAAGTTTCTTTAACAATATGCGTCTGGATCTTTCAATGCCAAAAGACGCTAATATAGTTTTTGATCTTGAGTTTGACATATTCAATAATGGATACTTTGGTTTTACGACTGGTACAGAGTACAGAATGACAAATGAAGGTCATGATGATGTTCTTGCCGTTTACGGTCTTGCAAAATTCTCAATTCCAAACAATTATTTTGCCCCATATCTTGGAATAGGAATTGGACAGACCGGTGAATCTAATAAAGAAAAAGTAAACAATTTCTTTGAGCTTTATAAGGCTTTCTCTTCCAAAGATACCGTCTACGGAATAGCCCAACTTGGTGTAAGCCTGTTTGTTGTTCTTGATGTAAAATACAATCTTTTCCTGAATGATATGTTCAGCGAAACTCCATACTTTACAGATTCTGTTTCTGTAGGTTTCTCATTCCCGCTCAGGTCATTCAAGTTCAAACGTAAAGTCCTTACCCGCCAGGCAAAAATTTCAAAAGAAGGCGCTGTAGATATCAAGACTTATATAAGTCCAGATTCTAATGTAGATTTTGTAACTGTTGTAGATAGCGAATCGGTAACAGGCCTTGAAAACTATAAAAAAGTAGAAATTATAGAAATTGGTCAGTCTGTACAAATTATAGAAGAAAACGCCTTCAGGAATTGTGAAAACCTTAAGCGTGTTGGTTTTGACAGAGGCTTTGACCAGATAAGCGATCCTCCTCTTACAATAAAGAACGGTGCATTTGCAGAAGATACTCAAGTTGGTGAATTGTATCTTCCATATAGAACTTCTGTAGTTCAGACAGGTGCTTTTGCCGGCTGGACAAACGGTCAGAATATTATTCTTTGCTGGAATGAAGATGACACAACAGAACGTGACCTTTCCGGCCTTCTTAATTGTGCTGCAACAATACACTATAGAGATGGTTCTTTGTTCAAGGGCGCTTATGAAACTTCTCTTGATGATGAAGAAAACTGGGTTCCTTTGAATAATCTTGATATTGAAAATGTTTCTGTATATCACGACGACCGATATGATCTTGGAATAAGAATCACAGGTTTTGCATACAGATGGTTCAAGAGCGAGCTTGATACCTGGATTAATCAGGAAACTCCGGACGAAGCACTTGCTTATTTAAAGAGCGGAAACAAGCTTACATTTAAAGTAAACGGCGACGGCAGAAAGTATACACTTGTACTTACTACCCAAGGCGGCGGATATTTCTATTACACATTCAAGACTCAGAAGAATAAGGTTACAAAAATAGAAATTCCGTATAAGAAAATGAAAAAATACAGTTATTCAAGTCTGAAAAAACTTGATATAGATAATCTGAAAATGTTCTGCATCATGCCGGAATGCGATGGTGCATGGAACGATGTAACGTTCTTTGATTTTGAGGTTGTACAATGAAAAAAAATCGGAAAATGAAAAAAAGCTTTAAGGTAAAGCATCCTATTGGGGTTAAGCTTGGTGCAATTTTTGCGAGCCTTGTAATTTTTGTACTTGGAACTACAGTTGCACTTGTATATGTCCTGTTTGCAAAAGATCAGGGTGTAAGCGCCAAGTCAAATACAAATTCTATAAACGAAACAACAGCAAATGCAGTACAGCTTCAGCTTCAGAATATTCAGGGAGACGCAAATAATTATCTTAATGTACTTTATGTAATCAAAGACGATAACCACTACGAAGAAGAAGCAGAATACTTTTTTAATGAGCTTTGTCAGTCAAACAGCGACATTCTTTTTGTATATTCGCAGAGCAATGGCTACAAAGCTTCTCCTGCTTTTTCTGAATTAGTAACAGGCGGTCAGAAAAAAATTGAGACATGGATTGCTTATAACCAGCCGGTTTCAGACAAAGTCAACGCAGGCACAGTTGTTATAAAAGATTTGTCTAATTCGTTTGGAGTGCCTTACACTTTGGCAACCTTCTTTAAAAATAATAATGAACTTGTATGTGTAGCATATAATGCCGAAAGCCTTAAAGAAACATGCTTTAAAAACTCAAACTCAACTTATATAATAAATGCATTTGGCGAACCTCTTATATATGAAGATAATCAGGAATTTTTAGACGCAGGACTTGTTCCTTCTTTTGAAACAGTTCAGGAAATTCTTGATTACAGCGGAACAGAATATATTTATAAAGATTCTCAGAATAACCGCTGGATTTATATCCGCAAAAATATTCTTGATAATACCTGTTCGGTAATCACTCTTACTTCGGAGTCATCAATTCTTAAGGCAATCAATCTTACAGCCCTTAGAATTATTGCAGTTTCGTTTGCAGTATTCTTCCTTGCAATTTTGATTATCCGTTTCTTCAGCCGTTCTCTTACAAATCCAATAGAAGACCTGGTAGATGCAACTAACAGAATTGACCGCGGAGACTATGACATTCATCTTCGTCCTAGAACAAAAGATGAAATTGGTTATCTTTCTGACCGATTCACAAACATGGCAGGCGGTCTTGCAGAACGAAACCGACTCATGTCTACCTTCACAAAATTCGTAAACAAGGATATTGCAGAAAAGGCAGCAAGTGGACAGCTTAGTCTTGGTGGAGAAGATAAAAATGCAACAGTATTCTTCAGCGATATAAGGTCATTTACAGCAATGAGCGAAAAAATGACAGCGCCTGAAGTTGTAGAATTTTTGAATGATTATTTTACACGCATGGTAGATTGTGTAAACAGAACAAACGGAATTGTAGATAAATTTATTGGTGATGCTGTAATGGCAGTGTGGGGGGCAGCTACAACAAACGGCTCTCCGGAAGAAGATGCCTGGGCTGCAGTAAAAGCTGCTCTTATGATGCGTATTGCTCTTTATCACTTTAATGAAAATCAGATTAAGAACGGACGAAACCCAATTAAGATTGGTTGTGGTATAAACAGTGGTCCTATTGTTGCCGGTCAGATTGGTTCCGAAGATCACATGAACTACACAGTAATCGGCGACACTGTAAACCTTGCAAGCCGTACAGAAGCTTTGAACAAACCATTTGCCACAGATATTTTGATTACAGAAAATACATATCTTTTAGTAAAAGATAAAATCATAGCAGAAGAAATGCCTGGCGTTCATGTAAAGGGAAAGACAGACCCAATTAAAATGTACGCCGTTGTAAATGCAAAAGGAATAAAAGGACCAAAGGATATTCATAAATTGCGTGAATTCCTTGGCTGGGATGAGCCTGAACTCGATAAGGTAAATACTGATGAAGAAGAAAAGAAGTACAAGATCGGAAAATAGAAACGCCAGCCGCAGAAAGCGACATTTCTTTACCGACCTTCTTATAATTTTAATTTGTCTCGCAGGAATTGCCGCTTCGCTCTATTGCTTTAAAAATCTTATTTATGCGTCACTGGCAAACGACACAGACACACCTGTTGGAACAATTACCTTTAAGAAAAAGTCTCCACGCCGCCGACTCCAGCACGAAAATGTTTGGGAATACTTAAAGCTTCAAAGTATAATTTATAAGGGCGACTATATCCTTACCGAAGATTTATCAGAAGCTCAGCTGATTTTTAAAGATTCAAATTACAGCGTAAACGACGCCGAAGGAAATATTTCGCGTGTAGTATATGACGACCAGGAGCTTGAACAGATTAAAACCGGAATGGCTGAAATTTATGCAAACTCAATGATGAAGGTTGGTGACGATAAGCTTCTTCATTTTATAAGCGGTTCAGTTTCTCTTAGTTCCGGTTCCCGCACAGAAGATTTAAGAATCCGTGTTGGCGACAATATTTATACTCTTGAAAAAAATACAACTGCTTTGTTCAGCATGGCAAGTCAGAAAAGTGATGACGGAAAACAGACTGCTACAATTTATGTTTCTTCGGGAAAGGTTCACGGCGAAGAAGCTTTGGAATCAGCTGCCAAGGGTGCCGCTCCGGCAAAAGTTGAAATTGGTGCCGGTGAAGTTAAGTCTATTCAGGTTGTAGCCGAATCAGGTGAACTTAAAGCCAATGATTCTTTTGTACCTGATTTGGTTAAGACTGCAGTAAAGAAAACAGTTACAGCAACAACGAATACAGCAAATACTGTTTCGGAAAAAGTTATTGGAAAACCTATAGTTACCGCAGAACCAGAAGCAGAAAAGAAACCTGCACAAACATCAACACAAAAGGCTGCAGGATTTACAGTTCTTGTTCCTTCTGCATCTTATTCAATTGCTCAGAACAAACAGACAAAAGAAGCAATTCCATTCTATTGGACAAACATAAACAGCATAAAGATTGAATTCTCTTACAATTCCAATTTCTATCCTGTCGTAGATACAGAATATTTATCTGGTACAGACAGGAAGGGTTCTGTTCTTCTTGGTTTTGCAATGCCTGATGAAGTTCTTTACTGGCGTGCACTTCCTTCAGATCAGAATTTCTCTGCTACTGTTAATTATCCTCAGGGAATGATTCTTGTTCATAATCCAGAAGAAAAGAGTCTTAAGAATGCACTTACAGCAGCTTATGGAAAAGAACGCGCTGACGAAATTGAAGAAGCTGTTCAGGAAACTCAGGCAGAACAGACAAAACAGCAGGAAGAAACTGTTGCAGAATTAAAGCCGGCTCGTCAGGAACTTTCACAGGAATTTGAACAGGAACAACTTGAGCAGGAGCAGCTGGAACAACAGAAAGAGGAAGAAGCTCAGGAAAAGATTGATGAAATAAGAAATTTGCGTTCCGGTAAGACAGATGAAGAAGCTCGTATAGCAGAAGAAAAACGTCTTGAAGAAGAACGCAAGGCAGAAGAGGCTCGTATAGCAGAAGAAAAGCGTAAAGCAGAAGAAGCCCGTATAGCCGAAGAAAAGCGTAAGGCGGAAGAAGCAAGAAAGGCAGAAGAAAGACGAAAAGCAGAAGAAGCACGAAAGGCTGAAGAAAAACGCAAGGCCGAGGAAGCCAGAAAAGCGGAAGAGGCTCGTAAAGCAGAAGAAGCCCGCAAGAAGGTAGAAGAGGCAAGAAAAGCAGAGGAAGCACGTAAGGCGGAAGAAGCAAGAAAAGCCGAAGAAGCCAGAAAGGCAGAAGAAGCACGCAAAGCAGAAGAGGAACGCAAACAGGCAGAAGAAAAGCGTAAGGCCGATGAAGCCGCTGCCCGTGCTGCAGAAGAAGAAGCAAGAGCCTTTGAACAGATTAAGAATCAATTCACACAGTCAAAACCGGTTCTTAATTCCCCGGCCAGTGGTAAAGTTTATACAGAAGACGACTTTGATGCCCTCATTCCAAAAATTGACTTTAACTGGCAGAAGATTGATGGTGCCAAAAGCTATGAGTTTGTAATTAAAGATTCATCGGGAAAGACCCTTGTTTCAAAGACAGTAAATACAAATAAGTTTACTTTATCTTCAAATGATCTTAGTCTTGTTTCCGAAAACGGTGAATATACCTGGTCTGTAAAGGCAGTTCAGACAATAGATAAGCAGCAGTATGCAACACAAGTTGCAGAAAGCACCTTCAAAGTGCTCATGGAAGATGCCGAAACAGCAACGCTTAAAACAGATAATTTAGTTACCTTCTAACGCTGCTGGGCCCCGGCATGAATTTTGTCATGCACAGCCTGTCCTGCCAGAATGCGTACAAGTTCCATTGCAAACTGCTCACTGGCACCCGGCCCTCGTGAAGTTACAAGATTTCCGTCTGTAACAAATACCTGGTTTGAATACCCCCCAAGGTATTCAGCTTTTGCATTATCCTGCATTTCCGGGTAGCAGGTCCATTTTTTGTTTTTAAGAATATCAGTTTTTCCAAGCACAACAGCAGGGGAGGCGCAAATTGCACTTACAAGCTTTCCTGCAGCATTACATTTTTCAAGGTAAGCAAGAAGCGCTTCATTTTTAGAAAGATTCTGCGCTCCAAGTCCACCACCAGGGCAGCAGACACAGTCAGGCAGGTTTTCGCCATATTCAGCAAGAAAAGCATCAAGCGACATATCCATAATCATAGGAACCTTGTGCGAACTTGTAACAATCATGGTGTCATTAAAAGGAGTTCCTTTTACACCAACTGTAATAACATTAATTTCTGCCCGCCTCATATAATCAACCGGACTCAAGGCCTCAATATCTTCAAATCCATCTGCAAAAAAAACTGCTGCTGTTTTCATTTTATTCTCCTGTTTCTTTTACTATAATTCAGAAAAGCCCAGATTTCAATATTTTTTTTCTATTATAGGGACAATGCAAAAGAAATTTATTGCAAATTTCCAAATCTGTGGTATCATTTATGTTGTAGTATTGTATAAAATGCCATAATTGTAGTTAAAAAAAAGGTGGATTATGAAAAAAGAAAAGATCTTTAATGTAGTTTTATCATTTCTCTTTGTATTTTCATTAGTATTTACTTCTTGTGAAGTCGGTATGGGAAAGGCTGTTGACCTTGATGCTCCGTATTTGACTATTACTTCCCCAGAAAAATTTTCTTATCAGCCACTAGTCTTTTCATTAAAAGGAAAATGTACAGATAATGTTAGGGTAAAAGAAGTTCGTATTACAAACAAAGAATCGGGAAAACTTTACGGTTATGCCTCAATAACAGATGATGAATGGCAGTTTGATCTGACTCTTGCAAAAGAAGAAGAAGGTGAAATTACCTTCCTTTGTTCAGCCTATGATGATTTTGGAAACTGTTCAACTAAATCTTCCAGAAATATTACCCTGCTTGTTGATGAACATGCTCCAGAAGGTTCCGGCTGGTATGTTGAACGCGGAAACCATAAGCCAACAAACTTAAAAGACAAAGATTATCTTGAAAATCTTGATTATACACTTTCTGTAAACAAGGATGTACCTCAGAACGAAGTTGTTTATCTTCATGCAAGTTTCTATGATGCAATGAATATAGACTACATTACTATTAACCTTTATGAAGACGAAAGTCAGACTCCTGTTCTTTCAAAAACTGTTAAGTCAAACCCTTCAGAGATGAATTATATTGGTGATGGTAAATCAATGTATTCTCCTGTGTTTGAATTTACACATGCAGAATTTGCTGCTAAAGGTCTTGGTTCCGGAAAGCACTACATGCGTGTAAAATATGAATCAAGAGATAATGATGACCCTGTAAACTATAATGAAAGTGCAGGCGATACCGAAGCATATTTCCTCTGGTGGCCTGAAAGTGATAAACCTAATTTCCAGGTTAATAATGTAGAAAACGGTGAGCTTACAGTAAGCGTTGGAAGTTCTATTCCTCTTGATATTTTTGATGATGACGGACTTTCTGAATACTACGCAGCTCTTACAGAAACCTCTGTTAATTATACAGAAGCCCAGATTATTTCAAATGCAAGTACTAGAAATACTGTTTTTGGCGGAACTTCTACAGAGGCTAATCCTATCATTAAAAGAACTTCTTTCAGTAACAATGTAACTCAGCAGGACAGTCCTAGCATTACAGCTCCGGGTACTCCGACTCAGATGTATCTTTATATTGCTGCAAAAGATGCAAAAGAAAATGGAGGAACGCAAAAATGGAACTGTCGCAAGGTTTCTGTAAAGGTAACCGATACAAGTAAACCTTTATTGTTTATTGAGTCTCCACAGCAAAATACAGTTCCAGAGATTGCTAGCGGTGGAACCGGAACAAGTTTTAAAATTACAGGATACAGTCTTGATACAAAGGGTTCATCTTTTGTAAAGATTATTTATATTCCGGATGATCCTTCAAATGCTGCAAATAATACTTCGGATAAAAAGGCAGCAAGAGCCAAAGTTTTGTTTGATCAGAACATATCAGATACTACTACAAAAAAAGTTATATCAGGTACAAATGAAGTAATATGGTACACAACGCTTGGTGAAAAAGAAAACGCAGCTGGAGGCTGGAAAAAGCAGTTGTTTGAAGTTTCAATGGAACTTCTGTCAGATTTTAAAAACAAGAATGGAACATCAACTGCAAACGAAACGAAGTATTTTGAAATATTCCTGCTAGATGAAGACGGTAATGATGTAAATAAATCATTCATAATTTTGGGTGACAACCTTGCTCCAGCCATAACTATCACTAAGCCTGCTACAGAGCTTGCTGTTCATAACTATGATAAAAAAAATCTTGAAATAGAGTTCGAGGCTTCTAAAGAGTCTGGTCTTGAAATTGATACAAGTACTTATAAGGTAACAACAAAAATAGGTACTGAGACTATTGAATGGACTCCTACTGGTACTAATAAAATCACAGTTAATTCTACAACTAATGTTGGAACCATAACAATTTCTAAAGCTACCTTAAAAAGCTGGATATCAAAAGAATCTCAGCCAACCTTTACCTTCTATGCTAAAGATAAACTTGGAAATGGTGGTAACGGAGAAGCCCAGCGTACTGTTATTTTGAGCACAAATCCAACTCCTGTTTCTATTACAGTAGATAAAGGTGAAGGAACTTACATAGCAGGTGAAAAATTAAAATTCAAAGTTACATTTACAAAACAAGTAAAAGTTACTGGTATTCCAAAACTTAGATTAAAATATAGCGATTCTGATACTACTTATAAATATGCAACTTATAAAAGTGGTTCAGGTTCAAATTCGCTGGAATTTGAATTTACAGTTCCAGAAGGTGCTGACTCACAAAAGCTTTTATGTACAGGCTTTGATGTTACAGCTGGCGATGAAAATGTTCTTACTGGTAATGCAACAATTAAGGCAACCGAACTTGGTGAAAATGATATCTATACTTCTATGAGCGGAGTTTCAATCTTCAGTGATACAAAAACAATCAAGCTCGATGGTGTTAATCCAAAAATTGATAATATTACGGTTGCTGCTGCAGATGGAAATAATTACTGTACAAAAGATAAAGTTATTCGTGCTACAGTTAAATTTTCTGAAGCTGTACGAATTGAAGGTTCTCCAACCCTTATATTAAAGGCAAATAATACAAATATAAGCTTTGCTTTTGAAAACTGGAATGAAGATGAAATTGTGTTCAAGCATGTCGTAACAACTTATGATCCTCAGAATACAATTGAGTGGGCTGCTTCGTATGCTTTTAGTTCTGCAAATACATTAAAAATAAAGGATACTCCTGGTAATACACTTGTTCTTACTGGTGGTAAGTCTGGAACTTCAACGGTTGTAATTGATTATACAGCTCCTACTAGTGCACCGACAATTACACCAGCCGCAGGAACTTATAATGAGGCCAAAACAATTGCTCTTTCTGATTTCGAAACAGGTGCTACTACATATTTTTCAACAAACGGCGGCATTTCTTGGAACAATTATTCAGCGATTGTTCCAGAGGGAGAACCTGATCCAAAGGATTTAGGTAACGGTTCTTACGAATTGATGAGCTACCAGGAAGACAGGGCAGGAAATAAATCTGCTAATTCTTCAAAGCAGGCTGTTACTATTAATAATCTTTTCCCTGAAGTAGCTAACTTTGGTATTGATTTACCGGATGGATATTATAAGGCCGGAACAACAATAAAATTTACAGTTGACTTTAATGCTCAGATAAATGTTAGTAATGCGACTGATTTAGTTTTGACTTTTGCTTCTAATGCAAATTCTTCTATAACTAAAACAGTAAATGTTACGGTTCCTTCGGGCAATAAGGCTTCACAGTTGAACTTCAACTATACCGTAGGCGCTTCAGATTTCTTTAATGGTGTTGTAGTAAAGGAAATTGCCTTTGCAAGCACTGTTACAGATCTTTATGGAAACAAACCGGCATTTGCGACTACACCTTCAAAACTTACTCCGACAAACTGTGATATTTTGAATTCTACAGCCGGTGGTAAACGAACTGGTGTTGTTCTTGATAGTGTTGCTCCGACTGTTTCTACTTATTCTCCGGCAAATAATGGAATAAGTACTATAACAAATAATGCTAACTTTAAGGTAACATTAACTTTCAGCGAAAACGTATTTAAGGAAACAGGTTATATTATTCTTCAGCGCAAGGGCGACTGGGCAATTCCTGCCGTAATGACAAACGATGAATTCTTAAAGTACTACAATAAGATGAGCGATGCTAATAAGGCGATTGTAAGAAGAATGGGAAGCGACGGAGATGACTTAAAGCACGGACGTACAGGTATTGAAGTTGGTCCGTACCGAAGAATTACCCACGGTCTTAAGGTTTCTGGTTCAAATTATGTTCCAGATACAGATACAAAGTTTGTACTTGCTTACGAGCTTGGTCTTTACGACGGTTCTGCAGCCTTAAACAATGGAACAGAAACAGGAACATTTACCGTAACAGTAGCACAGATACGTGCAGCTCTTGAAAGTGTTGGTTACCACCAGCATAAGGTAGATGTTGCATCTGAATATGTAAAAGTTACAGATAACGTAGTAGAAATTTCTTTCTCTGAACCAATAGAAGACGGACGTGAATGGGAGCTTATAATTCCTGCAACTGCCTTCCGTGACAATGCAGAAAACTTCTATGGCGGAATAACAGCAGGAACATATTCTTTCTGGAGTAATAATGTAGCACAACCTGTTGTTCGTGTAGACCGCTACACACATGGATGGGGTGCACGTGAACCAGATTCAAGTGGAAGTCTTACAACAATTACTGTAAATAACGGAAAGTTTAATACAGCTATTGCAGCTAATTCTTCTGCAGCAGTTGCTCCTACAGGTTATGTTCGTGCAAGAATTGACTGTGAAACACCGGGTGCTACATTAAATTATTCTTTGAAAAGTTATAGTGTAGCATATAATGCTACAGGTGGAACTGCTGAAACTTCTGATTATCATACAAGTTCAAGACATACAATTGCAGATATTACGAAGGCAGAACTTGAAGTGCGTGGTACGACAAATTATACTCAGGGCAATGACATAATTATTGGTGATGGTACATATACTACAGCCAGAAAAGATTATATTACAACTTATGCGACAAAGAGCGGATATACAGATTCGCAGAATGGTTTTGAAGGTGTATTTAAAACTATTGTATATGTAAAATCTAATCAAACGGTAGCGGCTTTGAATGTTGAAGGAGGTACTTCTCCTGGAGGTCAGCCAAATGTATTTGGTTTCCCTCTTCGTGATGCAACGGATGATGATGAACCTGAAACTGCCGGAAGATATTCAAAGAATATGTACGCAATAGATGGAAATACAAGAAAAAGCTTTGTATTTGTTTCTTATGAAATTATTTCGGAAGACTGGGCAATTCTTCTTTGTGGTACAAACCATGCACGAAGCTATCCGTTAAACAGTTATGGTGGTTCTGCCTATATTACTAAGCAGAATTTCTGGTCTGGAACAAATGTAAACTAAAAGGGGAGGTAAAAAAGTATGAAAAGAATTATGAAAAAAATAATAACACTTTTGAATATATTAGCAATCGGTTTCTTGTTTATTTTTGCTTCCTGCGAAGTAGGACTTGGCGAAGCTGTAGATATGATGGCTCCTGTATTAAATGTAAAATCACCGGATAATACAGGCTATATTTTAAGAACCTTTGAAATAACAGGATCTGCCGAAGATAATATTGAAATAGACAGAATGGAAGTTCTTGTTGAACCTCTTGATGACCCTAACGATACTAATTCCTATAAATTCAGGGTATCTGGCAACAGATGGCAGCAATATGATTATTCTTCACAGCTTTGGAATGATTATAATAATCAGTATTCAGAAGTTAGTGGCTCTAAACGAAGCATTAACTGGAAGCTTTGTTATACTTTCTCTGATTCAGTAACAACAGGAACAGAATTCAGTATTACTACACAGGTTTATGACCTTTTTGGTAACGACAGTCCAAAATCAAAAGATGAACGCTCTGTAACAGTAGATATGAATTCTCCAACTGTTTCTATTGTACAGCCTTCTTTAAGAGCGTATGCAGCTGAAAATTCTGCTACCTATGGTCTTAAAGATAACAGCGTAATAGAAAACTTAATGAACGGTACATTTACTGTAAAGGGTTCCCAGAAAGAAGATGGTCGTTTGAGTCATCTTTTAGTTTATCTTGATGAAAAAACTTCTCCTGTTATTACAGATGCCGAAAAAGAACCGAATGCATTAAAGAATGCTTCTATAGCCTGGAAAGAAGTAACCGGTGATAATATCCGTAACTGGAGTGCCGATTTTAATCTTTCAACTATAAGTGGTTATGAAAATAACAGAAAGACAGTCCGCCTTGTAACCGAAAGCCATGATCAGGCAGGAAATATTGAATATGTTGTTCAAGGCTGGTTTACTTACTGGAACGACGCAGATATTCCTTGGATAAATGCAACCTTTGGTGGTGACGATAATGCTCACAGAATTTCTGTTTATCCTAGCAGTGCTTTGCAGGGACAGTGTTATGATGATGATGGTTTAAAATCAATTACAGTAAAGGTTTATCAGGGAACAAGTACAACTCCTGTTAAAACAGATACATATGATGCAAGCAATGAACTTAATGATAAACCTAAGTATTTTGCCTGGTCTGTAAATGCCCTTGGTGGTGTATGCGATTTTAACGTAGAAGTTGAATGTGAAGACATAAACGGGAAAAAAGCTGCAAAAGTTACACGATATCTTCATGTAAAAGATACAAACCCTCCTTCTATTAAAATTACAACAGATACAACTGTGCCTATGCTTGGAAATGCTTCTGGTAAGGTAACCCTAAGCGGCTATGTTGAAGATGATGCCGGAGTTGCTGCCTTAAAGATTGTGCGAATAAGTGAAAAGACTTCTGCTGCAGACTTAATAAAATATTACGACAAAACTTATACAGAATGGAATAAAGTTTCTGCAAGTACAAAAAAGGCAAATTCAAATGATAATACAATGTTCTGGGTAGAATTAGGTAGCGAATCTGGAGCAAACCATAGAAGGACCTTTAATAAAGAATTTAATATTTTCACAGATTTTGGAATTAATGGAAGTACAGAAAAACTCATTACCCAGCAGTTTGTAATAATGGCTGTAGATACAGGTAATGAATCTAAAATTGACTCCTTCTCCTGGTCAGGTGATTCGGATGCTCCTACTTTAACAATAGATAAGCTTGAAGTTTATGCAAATGGCGCAAGTACTCCAAAAGAAACCCTTAATTTTGCAACTGCTACAACAAAAAAACTTAAGCCTTATACAAGAAGTACTCCAGGGGATATTACCAGTTCTATAACCGATAAAATTCAGATAAGTGGAACCTGGAGTGATAATTCTACAGATATCTGGACAGATAAATCTAGAAAAGGAGACCTTACTCTCAATATAGACGGAATCGGTGATGTTTCTGTAACAGTGAATAATAACGGAACATGGACAACAGGTAAAATTACTCCTGCAGATTCAACTACAGCTGTTATTTATGCTGAATTTGCAGATTATGCCGGAAACGTTAAAAAAGTTAATGACAACTTTTTTGTAAGCAGTAACCTTCCTGAACTTTTAAGAATTTCTACAGCTTTAAGTGATGACCCTGATGTTAAATCCGGAGACGGCTCTTACAAAGCTGGTGAAGAAATAACTATTACCCTTGAGTTTAACAAGGCAGTTAAGTATACAGGTGGAACTCCATCTATAACTTTGAATGTTCCTGCTTCTGCTGCTCCTGAAGATAAGAAAAAAATCAGTTGTACAAGTCCTGCAAACACAGCGACAAGTACTTATGAATTCAAATATACAGTTGCTGATGGTGAAGATATTGATAAACTTGATGTAACCGCAATTAATACAACAGGCATTACCTGGAAAGATTCCGATGGTAATAATGCAAGCCTTGCTGTCCCAACTGCTCCTGCAAATAAATTGAGTGGAACTCGTTCTATAAAAATTGATACAGTTTCGCCAAAGATTAAGACAATTTCTGCAATTACTTCAAAAGGCTCTTATAAAGCCGGTGATTCAATTTTTATGACAATAGAATTTGATGAAGATGTTGAGATTCCGGAAGCAAATCTTTCAAATTTAAAATTGGGATTAAATGCAGCTACTAGCCCAACCTTATCTGCTAAAGTTACCGGTCCAAAAACAGTTTTAATGACTTATTCAGTTAAGAGCGGTAATACTGCAAATCCTTTAGGTGTATCAAGTGTAACTTATACAGGAACTGGAATTACAGATATTGCAGGAAACCCTCTTGTTGCCGGTGTTTCAACTGCAACTCTTACCGGAATAATTATTGATACCGGAGTTCCGGGTCAGCCGGTAATTTCCGGTTTTGATAATAATGCCTGTGTTTATGATGCAAATGGTATTACCTTTACGGTTACAAACATTGCTTCAGATGCAACTGTGAAACAGTACTCTATAGACGGCGGAGCTTCATGGTCAAATTATACCGGTTCGGTAAATCTGAAAAATAATGGTACATATACTGTAACAGCAAGACAAAGCGATGCTGCAGGAAATGAAAGTTCTCTTGCAGTTGCAAAAACAGTTACAATAGATGCCGGTAACCTTTTGACCTCTGTTTCTGCAGAGCTTCCTACAGGTACATATACAACAGGTAATACAATTCCAATCGTATTGAACTTCAGAAGAAACGTAAAAGTTGCTTCAGGCTCTACTTTAACTTTGAATAATTCAAAGACTGCAACAATCAGATCTGCAAATGTAAATACTGCGGCAACAAAATTAATTTATGATTATGTTGTAGCAGAAGGTGATGACATCAATGCGCTTAATGTAAACGCAATAGCAGGAAGCTTTACAGATGCGGCAGGACACAATGTAAATGATTACATTATAGGAAAGATTCCGAGCGGAAAAAATCTTAGTGACGGAAGAACTCTTAAAATCATTACAGGAAAACCTGTAGTACAAAGTGCTGCTTTGTCAAAAAGCAATGGTAATGATGTTTTAACTATAACTTTCTCTAGAAATATTAAAAAAGGTGCCGGAAATATTACTCTTGAACATGGTACAGGCTATAAAGCACCAAGTGTAATTTCAGAGGCTGATTTTATCAACTATAAGGCTAAAGCATCTTCTCTTGCAAATTATTATACACTTGGAACTAATGGTTCAGATGTAAACGGAAAATCTGACCTTACAGAAAAATACATTCTTAACTATGATATCGACACTAATAATACTAATGTAATTGCAGCCCTTAAAACAGCAGATGCAGATAAGGTTATTATTCCTGTAAATAGTAGTTATGTTACTGTAAACGGTTCAAAACTTGTTATTACTTTATCTGACTCATATGCGGTTCCTGTTAAGGGAGCAGATTATTCAATTTCGATAGATGCCGGAGTAGCAAAAGACAGTCAAAACCACTCTAATGAGCTTTCTAATACTTTTAGTGTAACTCATTCAGGTCTTGAAGCTCCTGTTGTTCGTGTAAATAAAAAACGAGAAACATTAGGTGCAAATGTAACACAACCTACTACAACAGGTGTAAAAGCAGACTGTCAGACACCGGGTTCTACTGTAACTTGTGTTGTTTATAGACAACAGACCGATCAGTTTTCTGTAACAAGTAAGACATCTACTCCAACAAAGGTAACATTAAATCTTACTCAGAATTCTACACAATCAAGTTATCCTTTTGATATAGGGGTTGCCAACGATACAACACATGGTTTTATATACCGAATTAATGCAACGGCAAAAAAGACAGGTCAAACAGATGTTACAGCATATGAATTTGCATACAGAAGTGTTTATGCCATGACTAATGTTGGCGGTGGTGAAGTAGGTACAACTGGATCTTATGCTCAGGTTTGGGTACGCGGTTCAGATTTGCCTACAGGTGGTATAAGTATTTCTTCATATCCTGTTTCATGGAACTCAGAACAGTTTGATAAGGTTCGTGCCATGACAAACAGCACTGGTAATACCTGGTACTGGATTTCATGGGAACTTATTAAACCAACTTACTTACAGCCTTTGAGAGGTGATATGCCTAGTGATGCTGCAGAAAATGGTCCTAGTGTATGGAGTTGGGGTATGCAGTGTTATATTCCGGGACTTGCAAACCATCCTTTGTATCCTGGACAGAGTATAACATTTAATGGTAATACAAATTACTATAATGCTAACACTCTATCTTTCTACAACAAGCACTGTGAATATCGCAACGGTAAAAAGGTTGTAAAAAAGAAGAAGTCATAATAACTAAAAAATCAAAAGGCCGTGATTAAAATCACGGCCTTTTGTGTTTATTTACTACATATTACTTTCTTTCCGCAAGTTTTTGAATTTCAGGTAGAGAAAGACCTGTTGCCTGTGAAATCTGTTCTTTGGTAAGCAGATTCATTTTAAGAAGTTTGGCTGCGGTTTCTTGGGCTTTTTCCTGCTTGCCTTCTTGTACGCCTTCTCTAAACTTATATGCCATTTGTCTTTCCCATTCCATAAATTGTTTTCTCCACTGTGTATTATGTTTGGCGTCTTCTACAAGCTTTGAAATTTTATTCGCAAATTTTCCTGTGCTCTTATTACTTGTCACAAGCTTTAAGAAAGACCTCTGTTCTTCATTCAACATTTTATCATAGTTTGTGGCAATAAAAAAGTATTTGTATGCTCTGTCATTTAATTTTATTTTTGGATTCTCAATGCATAGGTTTTCAAATGTATATTTTGCAAGGCCTTTCCCAAAAATATCAGGTTTACATATGAAGATTATATAAGAATCTTTTAATTCCTTATAATCTTGTCCTGAATTAAGATCATCAACATCAATCATCCCTTGATAATATCTTGACCGCTCGGGGAGTTCTCCTGTATCCGATGTCTGCATTTCAAGATTAAAAGCTTTATCTGTACCAGTTGCATATACATCAAGTCTTATTCCTTTCTTTCCATAATCAATTTCAACTGTATCCTCCTGTTTCATTTCAATGTGATCAATTTGAATTTCCAGAAGTATTTCCAGAAGCTCTTTACAAACTTCCGGATTATTCCTCATAACCTTGTAAAAAATGAAGTTGTTTGCGATTGTTGCTTTTTCCCATTTTTCCTCTGGGGAGAGGTAAGGTTCTTTCCCGGAGCCTTGAATTAATTGTTCCATAAATTATCCTCCAAATATTTTATCAGTTGATCCCGTCAGACATGTCGTCCATAACAGCGTCAGGGTAGCTAAAAAAATATTGGACCTGTAGTGCATACACTACAATCATTTAATCTGGAATAAATATTTACATATATAGTATAGAAAAAAAAATGGACTTGTTACATGTGTAAGGCCGCTGGCGGCCGTTGTTTAATAGCAGACCGTTAAGAAAAATGCGAAAGCATTTTTTAGGTCTACTTTTTATGATTTTTTTTCACAAATTCCCTCAAATTTCCCAAAAATAACACATTTTTATGTAGTATTAACCCGAATTTTTACGAAAAAATTTGCTTTTTTGGGGAAAATTGCTTATATTATTTGTGGGTTAAAGGCCCAAAATTTATTTAAAAATCTTGTTTCTTCTATATAAAAGTAATTGTTTTCTTATTGTCAGTCAGCCTAAAAAGTACGAATAAGGTGGGTGTATCAAGAAATACTCTTCTTCTGCCGATAAAGTAGATTGGAGAGATGGGGTATTTTGCATTCGTTGCCATTTTATAGCAAACGGTGCTTTTAGAGGTGTTGTTATGAAAATATTTAAGAATAAGATCCGTTTTTCTTTTGGGATCAATATTTTTCTCATTGCAGCTGTTTTGTCTGCCCTCTCATTTTTCTCCTGCGAAGTAGGCCTCGGCGGTGCCGTAGATACCCAGCCACCTAAGATTACTATAACTAATCCACCGGTTGATGCTATAATCCGCGACAACTTTGCGATTAGCGGTACTTACGACGATGATGGTACTATAGCCAGTGTGACTGCGGTACTTTCAAGACCAGACGGAAGGGGTAGTTCCTTCACCTTTACTACTTTTACCCTTGCTCCTGATACTGAAAATCGCGGGGCAGGTATATGGAAGATTCCTGTATATACAATCGATTCAAACAAAAACAAGATTATTGTAGATGGAACCTATCAGGCATCAATCACAATTAAAGATGCTTCTGGCCGTACAACAATTCAAAACACAACCTTTACTATAGATAATACTCCTCCGGTTATTGTTCTTCAGAGACCTGGAACCGATTTAAACGCATCTGCTGGTAATTCAGATACTTATGGTCGTGTATTCAGTCTTGAAGGTTTGGGTGCTGATGACAATAATATTGACCACATTGATGTAAATGTTTATGAACACAAAGAAGATGTAACTTCAGATACTGCTCAACCTAAACATACTGTTACTTTGTCAAATGTTCCACCTTCAATTTCGATGAAAGTTGCAGAATATGGTGATGAAAACTATACTGCAATTTATGGAAATGTCCCGCCTCAAGATTTTGCACCGGCACAGTTCTTCTGTACAATTAATGCATACGATTCGGCTCAAAGATATCCTATAGATTCAGAAGTTCAATCGGCAGAAGATCTTTTGGGTAATACAACTGATGTTTATTATATTTATGAAGATCTTTCGAAAGATATTTTAAAGACTATAAAAATCACAGAACTCTACCATATTATTAATGGTGTTTCATATCTTGATCCTTCACGTTCTGCCAGTGATTTTGACAGTATAAAAGAAGATCTTGTTCAATATGAAAAAAAATCAGGTTCGTTTGTTCTTGATCCAAAAAATAATCCTACATTCTCTGTTGCAGGTAAACCAACTTTAAAGGCAAATACAGAGTGTCTTGATGTTGCAACAGATTACACTGTTTCTAATGATTCAGATATTACTATTCAGGTAAATGTTGGTCTTGATAACAGCCCGATTGTTGATGATGCAAATTTCAGAGTATATTTCCAGAGTGCTGTTTTTGAAAATGGAAAATACAAGGGAACCGGACCTAAGATTTATCCGGTAATTAATTCTGAAAATGGTAAGAAGAAGATTGGTTCAAACTATCAGTTTACTGTAAATGTTAAGAGCAGCTCTGGTGGATTGCAGGTTGAACATCCTTATATTATTGGTGTAGATGGAAAAGACCAGAATGACCAGCCTATTTTAGCTGCAAATAATGGTTATGGTTTTTATCTGCTTTCTATGGCTTCGGCCCCAACTTTAAAAGATATTATTCCTGCGGCTTCTACTATTTATGTTAAAAAAGACGGAAGCCTTAGAATAACCGGAAAAACAACTCTTACAGAAGGAAATCCTGTTGTATCAATCCGATACAATGATGTCGAGTGGCTTTCAAGCGGTGAATTAACTCAAACCTCTGCTACATCAACAAATGAATATCCGTTTGATATTACAATTCCAGCTTCATATTTCAATGATAATGCCCAACGAGATGATCAGAACCAGATAAAGAGTACTGAATTTGCTATAGAAATTCGTTCTGCAAATGGAGGAAAAACCTCTTCTACATACAAAACAGTAATGTATGATGTTGATGAGCCTCTTGTAAATGAAGTAACTGTTTCGCCTGAAATAAAAAAGAACTCAAAATATGTATTAAATGGGGTAGTAACTGTAAAGGCTTTGCTTGAAGATGATTTTACTGCTGTAAAAAAATGGAAATATGAAGTTATTCAGAATGGACAGACCGTAGGGGACGTAAGCGAAGACAAATTTACTTCTAAAGTTGAATTTACTATTGATACAACAACTCTGCAGGATGAGAAAGATGCAGTCATAAAAATTACTGTAGAAGATAAAGCTGGAAATATAAATCCTTATGAAATTCCTTGTTACATTGACCAGGAAACAGATAAGCCGGATTTTGAAGCTCAGGATGGAGTTGCCTGGTATAAGAATATTGTAAACCCTTACTATATAAAGGAAAGTTCTAAGAATGTAATTTCTGGTAGCCTTTACAGCAGAATAAAAGATGATGATAGTGTTAAATTTGTAAAATTTGAAGTAAAGGCAATTTCACCACATGCAGATAGTACATTTACAGGAACTAATCAGACTAATCCGGCTTATGCAGGTTATGATATAGCAGCAGATTCTGTGCAGGCGCAGCTTGATTCGAATGTAAGAACTTCAATTTACAAAAAAACCGGGCAGGAAAGTAGTGTTACACATGTAATGCCTTCGACCTCCGGTTTTTATGAAGTAACTCAGACTGTATATGATGTAAACTTTGTATGTACAGGTGAAGATAATGGAAACGGCAACGAACCAACAGCTGATGATGAAGCTGTTGCTGCCAATGCAAATTATTTCACTAAATCAGTATATGTAATTAAGATTTCTGGTAATGGTCCTCAGTATTCTCTTTCAAGAGATACAACTGTTATTTCTCCAAATAATCAGAATAAAGAACTTAAAGTCACAATCTCAATTGAAGGTGGCGAACCTCCATATACCATCTGGAGAAATGATATTGATACTCCTGTTGCTTCAAATATAACAGGAAGTGAATATATAGATACATTCCAGGTAAAAGATGTACCGGCTAATCTTACTGTAAGATATAAAGTAAGGGATGTAAACGGTACAACTCCTAAAGAAATTAAATATACTCTTGATTCGGAAAAACCAACTTTTACAAATCCAAAGATTGAACCTGAATCTGGAAGTTATAAGGTTTATAAAACAAATGATGATGTTTATTATTTGAATAACAAGGAGCAGACATTTAGAATTTCTGGTCTTGCAGATGATGATATAAGCGTTGAAAATGTAAAGCTCGAAATTAAGAAAACAGGAGCTGCTGCCGCTTCAATTACCAAAACCTCTAAGACCGGATTCTTTGATGGCATTGAATTTAAAGATAACACAACTGCCTGGACAGGTGGTGCAACAGCTACTATTACTGTAACCGATATGGCCGGTAATGTGTCTGATCCAATTACAATGAATTTAAAATTCGATAGTACTGCTCCGGCGCCAGAACATAAAGTTGATGATTCATTAAAAGATATAATGGTCAGAGTAGGTGATTATTCAAATGACCTTGGAGAACCCGATGTAGGCGGTAAGTATGCAGAAGGTACTTACGGAAACGCCCTTACAATTCAAATTCGTGGTTTGTTCGAAGATAACACTAACGGTTCTGGTATAAATAAGTTCTACTACAAGGTATTCAATAATTTAGAAGTTATTATAGACTCAGAAAAAGCCACAGGAAATTCTCCTGTTTATGGAACCGGCGATGATGCAGGAAAGGTTTTCTTTAAAGATAAAGAAACTCTTAAGAATTGGATAATTGCAAATAAAACAGATACTTTCTCTCCTCTTGATGAGCATGAAAAGAAGAATGTTGAGTATAATATAAAACCTTCAGGAATACCGGCAACTCCGTCTAATACAAATAACCGTTTTGGTGGAACTCCAACAACTGCTTTGACCAACGGGAAATATACTGTAAACAGCAAAGGATACGTTCAGTTCCGCCTGAGCAATGTTGAATCTAACTACAAAACAACAATAAAAGGTTTCAAGGAAGGAAAGAATTATCTTGTTCTTGTTGCTGAAGATAATGTTGGTAATACAGAAATTGACTGTGCAGAAGTGCAGGGTGAAATTTACCATTGTTACTCACTTAATGTTGACTTAAAAGTACCAACAATTCCATCAAAAGAAAATGACCGCATTTATACAAATATTGCTTCTAATGCAGCTTCTGGTCAGGTAAAGATTTCTGGTACAATTTCTGATCAGCCATCTTTAGTAAACGGTGTTCCTGTTCCGGACGGTTCTTCTGGAATTAAGAGCATTGTATTTACAAGTGATGCTAATGATAAGAAAGTAGAAATTTCTCTTTCTACAGAAGATGATGCTGCAGCACTTGCCGCTAAGGGGCTTGAAAGAATTCCAACTGCAACAGATCCAACCCTTATGTCATGGAATGTAGATGTAAAGACTCTTCTTCCAACAGCAGATGGTAGTGCAATTATCACAGCAAAAGTAACTGATAATTCAGGTTATGAAACATCTGTTCCTGTTGCAAATATTACTGTTGATGTAACTGCTCCTATTATTACAGTTAATAGTCCGGTTGATGGAGATTTTACAACAACAAGTATTGAATTTACCGGAACTGCTAACGATGGTAGTGGAGCGGGCATAGATACAACAGAAGGTCTTACCCTTTATTACAAGACAGCTTCCTCAGACTGGACAGCTTATGCTACAAAACCAACACTTATAGGACAGAACTGGACTTGTACTTTTGATGCTTCAACTGTTGCTGCCCAAGATGCAAATACAGCCTTGTCATTCCGAGTTGGAGCTAAAGACAAAGCCGGAAGCGGAAACCAGGGATATTCAGATATCCTTACAGTAACTGTTGACCGGGCAAAACCTCAGCTGGCTACCGGATGTACTATTGACAATAAAGCAATAGGCAATGTTGATTCTTCTTCTTGGTTTAAAGCTTCAACATTAAATATTAAAGGAAGCTTCTCTGATGAAGGTGGAAGTGGTGCTAAAACTATAAAATATCAGGTTAAACCGGGTAATAAAACTGCTTTAGCCGAAAAGAGTGTGCCTTCTACAGACGGTGGTTTTGATATAAATGTTTCTGGCTTTGAAAACGGAACAAATACACTTTGGATTTGGGCTGTTGATGATGTAGGAAATGAATCAGTTAAAGGACCCGGCTATACTATTCAGGTAGACTCTCAGGCTCCAACTTTTACACAACACGAAGATACTACAAAATATGGATTTGCAAAGGTTCATCTTACAAATGCAAAAGCTAATAAAACATTAAAATTCTATGTAACAGAAAGTACTACAGAAAGTGGAATTGCCGATATTTCTGCTTTCAATATTACTATAGGTGGAACTGTAATTACTCCGGTAACAGGTACTGACGGCAGCACTATTGTTGCCCCTGATTCAAATGGAAAACGTCTTGTAACACTTGTTATCGGAAAATCAGACCTTGCAAATGTTTCAGGTTATCAGACAGTTCTTGCAACAGTTTCAGATAAGGCAGGTAATGTTTCAAATCCACAGGCAATTGGTATTTTGAATAAAGATGGCGATCCACCGGCTGTAACCTTTACTTCGCCAGAGGCAGATTCTGTTGTAAACAAAACAATTACTGTTACTGGTAAAGCAACCGATGCAAATGAAATTGTTGGAATTTCGTTAACTGCAACTTGTGGTACAAATACAAAGTCTTATACATATACAAAGGGTGCTCCTTCTGCAAATAATACAATTTCTTATGCAAACAGCATCTGGTCTGTAAATATTGATACAACACAGCTTGATAATACATTCTGGACTGACGATGCCAATAAGAAGACTGTAACTTTGAGCATTACAGCAACCGATGAAGCCGGTAATACAAGCGAAACAGCAGAAGAACTGGAACTGGTAATTAATCAAAATGAGGATAGACCTGTTATTACCATAGGCTCTGGTGTAGACTTTACCAAGAAAAATGGTGACGAAATCTGGGTTAAGGGTTCTTCTACAATATATGGTTCTGTTACAGATGATGACGGAATAAGCAGTTTTACAGTTTATAAGAAGGGCTCGGGAGATGCTAATTTTACAAATGCAAATGCCTCTTATTCAGGAGGTTCATGGAATGTTAAGCTTCCTGGTGATGATTCTTATATTCTGAAATTTGAAGTAACAGACAGGCCTTCTGCAGGTGCTGCTGCAACCTTTACTTCTGCAGCAATAAACTCAAGTAGTACAGATGCTGCTATTCTTGCAACTCCAATTATTAAGGACGCTCCAGAGTCTGGTACAGAACATCAGTTTGGAGATTCAAAGGCAACCGGAAATACTCTTGTTTCAATTTGTCTTGATACAACTCCGCCAACAATGTTTATCAACGCAATAAGTCTTGATAAATCAACCTGGTACGAAGATTATAATAAATCAGATTTGTACCTTGGAGGAGATAACGATACCTTCTATCTGAAGGTTACTGCAAGTGATTCAAGTGGCTTATACGGAACAAGCACTACAAGCGGAATTTCTGCAAGCTTCACAGGTTCTATTAAAGAAACTATCGAAAATCAAGAAGTTGAATATAAGCTTGAGTCTACAGATGCAGACTTTGAAATTGAAGCTGGTTCCAAAACCGGTGAGTTTATTATTAAAGTAACTGGTTTTGATAAAGCAGTAAAACCTGCAAATGCTCCGGCTTCAGCACCGGCAAACAAAAATTTCTCCGGAACTCTTACACTTACTGTAACTGCAAAAGATAAAGCCGAAATGGAAACTCCTAAGACCCTTAGCCGTACAATAGACAATACGGCTCCGGTTATCAGAATTTCAGCACCAAATTCTGTTTCAAGTACAGCAGTAGTAAGTGGTTCTATTGAAGGTGAAACAGTAAACCCAAGTGTATATTATATGCTTTCACAAGATGGTGTAAATAATCCTGATGAAGCTTCAACATATTGGAATCAGGATTCTTTTGCTTCGCTTTCATATAACATTTACTTTGATGGCAATGAATCAACAACTGCAACTCACACAGATTTGTTCAGAACCTGGCTTACTAAAGCTCCATTAAATATTACAAATCAGGATGCTATTGATAACAATACTTATACTGATATGACAGATGTATATATCTGGATTAAAGCAGTTGATATTTGTGGAAACACTTCATTTGATAAGGCTAAAATTGTTGTAGACCCTCAGGGTAACAGACCAAATGTTGCAATTACATATCCTGATGTTGATAATTCTGTATTGGGTGGAACAATCAGAATTATGGGAACTGCAAACGATAATGTTGAAGCAAAATATGTATGGATTCAGCTTGATATTGATGGTAATGGCTGGAGTACAACAGATTATAACATATTAAAAGCAGTAACTAAGAGTTCTACCGATACAACACCATATTACACATTTGGTAAAATCAGTGTAAACAAAACTTTAAGTGAAGCCGGAATAACACCTTCTGCATCAAACATTGCTGATGTTGGAATTATGGTACCTGTTTCCGGAGGTTCATGGAATACAAGTATTAACCCTAACAATGAGCTTATTCCTTCTGGAAACTCAAATGATATAACAATGTATGTTTATGCTACAGATGATGATACAGGACACGGCACTACAATTCTTAAGAGTGTTGAAGCTGTAAGAACCTTTACTGTAGATAAAGATACTCCATATTTTGTTCAGAACACACTCAGACTTGTTCAATATGACAATTCTAATAATGTAAAAGCATCTCAGACTTATAAAGAAGGAATGAGTGTAAAGGGCCAATGGTGGCTTGAAGGTGAAATTACCGATGATAGTGGAATTAACAAGATTTCATTAAAAACCGGTAATGGAAGTGATGAAGTAATTATTTCTTCTAATGGTCAAAGTGAAAGTAATACTGATTATGAATTCGCTAGAAAAACAGGTGATGCGAAAACTTATACCTTTAAGGTTAAGGTTGGAAATGCTTCTGGTGTAGGAAAAACAGAAATAAAAATTACAGCAGAAGAAGTAAAGAATAATAATCCGCTTTCTGTTTATAAAGATTTTATAGTCTATTACGATAACGAAGCTCCAACTGTAGCAGCACAGGATGATACAACTAACTTCAAGATTGAAAAGACAATAAAGAACTCACAGGGTTATTATTCACTGCGTTCGGCTGCTTATGAAAGACACGATGGTGATACCGGTGTAGAAAGAATTGCAGTATTCTTTACAAGAACTGTTAATGGAACAACTTATGTATTTGATCCAATGTATAAGCGAACAAATGCAGCTTCTAAGCTTGCAACTGTAAGCAGTGGAAGTGGAATCAAACTTGATTCTGAAGATAACCTTTACTGGGGTTCTGCAACTGCAGATGTTTCTTCTTCAACCCTTACACTTTCTGCTGCACTTGCAAGTTATGTTCATACAGGCGGCCTTGCTAAGGTAAACGGCGTTGTTTACAGAATTGAATCTGTTGATGCTACAAATAATAAGGTAGTTCTTTCTGGTGAACCAGGAGATAAGACAGGTGCAACAGTTTACTTTGCCGTAGCAAATATTGTAGATAATTCAAACCCAGAAAGCAAGGCAGAGAATGCAACAGCCCTTACTACAGATTATGGTTATGGCTATTGTAATAATTACATTTACGACGATGGCGATATGATTATGGAAAATCTTCATAAAGATGATTCAAAATCATGGACCTGGGAATTGTATGTAAATTCAAAGAATATTTCTGACGGTGATGTACAGATTCATTATGTAGTATTCGATAAAGCCGGAAACAGCAAGCATGATGTTGTTACCGCAGCTTCTGTAGAAAATAACAAGCCTCGTCTGGTAAGTGTAGCCCTTGGTGTAGATATTAACCAGGATGGAAACATTACTCAGGGCGATAATGAAATCACAAATTATTATCCGGAAGGTTTAACAGAAAAACCTGGAGTTTATACAAATGCTTCAACAGCAATCAATATCTCCGGAATCACTGTAAAAGGTAAAATGTCTGTAACACCAGAAATCGTTGGTGGTAACGGCAATTTGTTCTATCAGTGGAAGACAAAGAAAACTACAGCATGGCAGAAAGTTCAAGGTTCTGGTAATGAACTGATGTCCGGAAATAATGACTACGATGATGCCGACTTTAATAATGCAAATGATTACATTGCTTCTGGTGCAACTGCATTAACAACCCAGACAGGAACAATCTCTCATGATATTGCCTGGTTAATTGAAAACTCTACTGATAACGATACAAATTTCAATATCAACTACGAGATTTTCGACAGCACAGATGGAAAAACTGTATTCACAGATTCTAATAAAGTAAGTATCAATATTACTGGCATAAACCTCCAGGTTCGCGATAAGGTTGCTCCAACTGTAACAATTGATGATTTCTACTGGAACAGCCTCACAGATAACTCTGTTTATACTTCAAAGGCCCCGGCACAGGTTAAGTCTGTAGCAGATTTGGAAGGACATATAGAATTGGGTACAGAATTACCTGCCGATACCTTTAAGTCTACGAACGCAACAGATGCAGAACACGACCGCGATGACAAGGTTTCTGGTAAGATAAAAGTAGAAGGAACCGCTTCTGATAACAGAGTACTTACTTCTCTTTATATTAGTATTCCGGGAATGACAGGTACAACAACAACGGGAACTATTAAGTTTGCAGGAGTTGAATTACCAACAGTAACTGTAGATGGGGTTACATATTACAAGGTTGCTTCTTATGATAAGAGCAGCAAAGCCTGGAAGAATGCAGCCGGAACTGCAGCCTTTGCACCTGTAGGTTCTCTTGCCGATAACGGTTTTGTATTTACAGTTCTTACCAATACCAACTCATTTGATATTGATGATGGACATTCTGTAGACTGGCAGCTCCTTTGGGATTCGGCAAAGCTTTCTAATGTTGTACAGGCAAATATTGGTATTAAGGTTCTCGCATATGATGATGCTGTAAATGCCGGAGCTGATGCAAACAGTTCTGGAATAGATACTCGTACAGTCGATGTTGTTCCATATATTACCGACATTTCTACTGGTGATATGGATGCAGGTACCAAAAAGTTCCTCCGTCGTTCTGCTAGTGGTGCTTTTGTTGCGAGAAAAGGAGATACAACTAATGCAAATGTAACCGTAAAAGGCTTCAACCTTAAGGGCTCAAAAGTTTATCTTGGTGATACACAAATAGCAACTACCGATGGAACAGACCTTACAGTTGCAAAGAGTAAGCTTACTAAGTCTGGAACTATAAAGGTTAGAAAGACTGTTAATAGTGTAAATATTGAATCCTTGAACAACGTAAATAATGATACTAAGGAATACAACAAAGAACCAGCTCAATATGCACCAAACCTCACGGATAATCGTAATATCTATATGTGGGATACGACAACAACTTCATATACTGGTGCAGAAGCTGTAATGAAACCAGAGATTAACTCAAGCGGTGCTAAAACTGGCAATATGGTTTGGTATTATGCAAGTAATGCCGATTCTATGTATCAAAATGACCAGAAGTTGTGTAATTCTTGGGGTGGAGCAATAATGGGCGGCAACTTTGCATATAATAGCAAAGGAATCCCTTCTTGGGTATATTTGCATAATACAAGCTGGACAGGAACAACATCATATACGATTTATGGTTCTGCACAATGGGGAAAAGGATGGATGGATAATTATGATGCAAGAAACTGGAATACTGAAAAGGGTGGAGAAACAGATGATTATAAATATGGACGTCTTGGATTGGGAAATCTCTCTTTCGTTAATAGTAATAATTATAATTTTAATGATACTGTAATGAATCGATATCTTAATATTAAAGTTGAGGTAAGTGGAGATGATAGTGATTCTTTAAATATGGTTGCTTATTTTGATAAATCGGAGGTTTCTAGATCTATTGTATTCTGGAGATTCCATGAAGGAAATAATATTGAAAAGAAAAATCAAGAATTAACACATACACGAAATAATGCTGGTTGGGGAACATATACATATACCGCCAATACTTGGTCTGATATAAAACGTTATGCACAGAAAACAACGAAGTATGGAACAGGAGGTACTAATGTAGGTCTAGATACTCCTCCTGGAAGAGAAGAGATTACTTCTGGAGGACATGATACAAATTATTTTGATTTGCAATATGATTCTGTAAACAAAGTTGTGTATATTGTTTTCTATGATGAAATTGATGGTGCATTAAAGATTAAATATCTGAATAATCCAGCTGCAGGCTATTTTGGAAATTGGACAAATACTTGGAGTAGTGAAATCGTTATTGACCCAGATGCTGCAGGTTTGTATGTTTCAATGGAAACAGATGCTAGTGGTAATATTCATCTTGCTTACTATGACTCAACAGGTTCTTACTTAAAGTATGCACTTGTTACTCCAACAATTACAGATGATGCAGTTTCTGCGCTTGCTGTTACAAAGAAAGTCCTCGTAGACACTCTCTTTACAAACGGTATGTACAACAGTATAACCCTTAAGGACTTCTCTGCTGATGAAGATGGAACTGACGTTCGCCCTGTAATTACCAGCTACTCAATTTCTTACGGAGGTACAAAGTATTCACTCCGTACATCATGGCCTCTTACAAATGTAGCAAATATTCAGGCTGGTGCTAATGATGATGGCTACACCGGAAACTGGGAAACAGTAGTAGTAGTTTCTGCCAATGCACCAAAACAGGACAATACATACACAGAAACAAACAGTACAGGTTATACCGGAAACATAGTTGTAGGTTACACCGCTTCAAAACTCGAGCAAGCTGAACTACTGTTCTAGGAAAAAAAATCCCTTTGCCATTTCCCGGCAAGAAGATTCTGGTTAGAATAATAAAGCACTTGCTTTTTTCCCACAAGTGCTTTATATTTAAAATAGAAAGGCATTCGCAGTTTCTGCGTCTTGCCTCTAGATGTTTAGTCCGTCTTACGACGAACGCCCGCTTAGTGGTTCCGACACTGGCGGGCTATTTTTTTATCCGTTTACCTTTTTTCCGTCTGCGGAGAAGGCGCGTAATAATGTCGATGAAAATCGTAACCGCTGAAAACAGCAAGTCAAGAAACTCATACAAACTCAATAGCAGCCTCCTGATTTAGTAATCTGCTCCAGTTTCCCGGAACAGTCAGAATTTCGGAGGCAAGACCGCCATTAACTGCGAATGCCAAATTACACATTAATAAAGAAATCTAGAATAAATTATTTGTAATCCTCCTCAATTTTATCAGGTAACTCAAGGTCTTCTTTCCATGATGAATCCTCAAGAAAATCTTTTGCTCCGTCTTTGAGCTTAACTGTTCGTGTAAAATCAATATCTTTCATTTTGTTTTTTGCAGCTGGCAATTCCCGTTTTTGTATATCCATAATCGTTTATTCTTTTTTAATTTGCGGTGAAATTTTTGCACCGCAAGTTAGTGTTTGATGTAATAATTTGTGGTCGAAAAATTCAACCGCAAATATTGGAATAAAATCTTGCTTTTTCCCCACAAGTGGGTTATAGTATTAAAAGAAAGGCATTCGCAGAAAGCGTCTTGCCTCCAGAGGTTATCCTAATTTCTTAGGATTTTCGCCCGCTAGTGGTTCGAGCACAGGCGGGCTATTTTTTTATTCTACGTTTCTTCTTCCGTCTGCGGAGAAGGCGCTGAATTAAGTCGATAAGAATTTGAACTGTTGATAACAACAAATCCAAGAATTCATATAAACTCAATAGCAGCCTCCTAATTTAGTAATCTGAACCAGTTTCCTGGAACAGTCGAATTTCGGAGGCAAGACCGCCATTAACTGCGAATGCCGTTATTTTTTATTTATAATCTTCTACAGTAAAACATTCAAATAATTCAAAATCTTTAGGGTTTGCAGTAATTATTTTTGAAACTCCCTGGACAAGATAACATGCTGCCATCTGTGTATCGTTAATTCTGTTGCGACCAAGTTTGTATATATTCATCCAGGCAAGAGTGCGCTTGAATGAGGTGTCATCGGGGTAGAGTACTGTAAGGTTTTCCAGGTCGCTCCAGAAGTCTATGACCGAGATGGCATCTTTTATTGTAAAGGGGTTTGCGAATCGTTTGGGATCGGTGATTACATGTAAAAACTCGTTGAAGCAATTGTAATAAATTGCAAGCTTACATGAATCATCACCGGCAAGCTTTGAATAAAGGGCCCGGGCGTTTTTATTCCGTGGGGAATCCTGCCAGTATAAATCTATGAGAAAAGAGGTGTCTATTCCAATCATAACTTGATTCTCCCACTTGTAAAATCTTCTTTCCAGGAGATATCCTCAAGAAAATCTTTTGCACCGGCTTTAAGGGTAACCGAGCGTGAAAAATCAATATCCTTCATTTTATTTTTTGATTTAAAATGCTCATCTGCATAGTCCTGCATGGCATTGCGGATAAGTTCTGCAGCTTTTCGACCCTGTTTTTGTGCCTGAGTCTGATACTTTTCATATAACTGTGTACCAACATACAGAGTTATTGGTTTTAAATTCGATTGATTATACATATTTAGATTATATGTATAAAATATATGTATGTCAATGAAAAATCTTGTATTTTAGAAAAAACTTCCACACTAGTATGCAAGTTTTTCTTGAGAGTTTTACGGATTCGTGGTAAAATGATATTAGAACATTTTGGGAGACTATTTTCTATGGAAATGACACTTCGCTGGTATGGGACCGGCTTTGATTCAGTAACACTTCAGCAGATCAGACAGGTGCCTGGGGTTCATGGCGTTATTACAACCTTATATGATTCTGTTCCGGGAGATGCCTGGGAAACAGCTGCAATTAAAAAGCTTAAAGCCGAGGTAGAGGCTGCTGGCCTTAAGATTGCCGGAATTGAAAGTGTAAATATTCATGATGATATTAAAATCGGTGGCGGCGAACGTGATAAATATATAGAAAATTACATAAAAACTTTGGAGCGGCTGGGACAGGAAGACATTCACATGGTCTGCTACAACTTTATGCCTGTTTTTGACTGGACCCGCAGTGAGCTTGCACGCGTTTGTGAAGATGGTTCAACTGTTCTTGCTTACAACTCTAAGGCAATTGACGGCGTAAAACCGGAAGAAATGTTCGGCTCAATCGACAAGGATTCAAACGGCTTTATTCTTCCTGGCTGGGAACCGGAGCGCATGGCACGCGTAAAAGAGCTTTTTGAAATGTATAAGGATATCACAAACGAAAAGCTCTTTGACAATCTTGTTTACTTCTTAAAAGCAATTATGCCTGTGTGCGACAAATATAACATCGATATGGCAATTCACCCTGATGATCCGGCATGGCCTGTATTCGGGCTTCCACGCATTATCACCTGTCAGGAAAATGTTGTACGCATGCTCAAGACTGTTGATAATCCTCATAACGGCTTGACCTTCTGTACTGGCTCGTACGGAACTAACCGCAAAAACGACCTTTGTGAAATGATTAAGGCTGCAACCGGCCGCATTCACTTTGCACATATCCGTAATCTTAAGTTTAATACTGCAATTGATGATCCGGTTCAGGATTTCCAGGAATCGGCACATCTTTCTGCCGCCGGAACTTTTGATATGTTCAAGATTGTGCGCACTCTTTATGAAACAGGCTTTGATGGAGTAATCAGACCAGACCACGGACGTATGATCTGGGGCGAAAAAGCAATGCCTGGTTACGGCTTGTACGACCGCGCACTAGGAGCAACATATCTTCAGGGACTTTGGGAAGCCTGTGAAAAGACAATTGACCGCAGCAGTGTAAAGTTGTATAGATAGGGGAAATTATGAAACTTACAAAACAAGGAATCACAAATACAGCAGAATGGGAAAGCAAAGGATACTCCCTTCCAAAATTCGACCGTGAAAAGGTAGAAGCCGCAACTAAGGCCCAGCCTTTCTGGATTCACTTTGGTGCCGGTAATATTTTCCGTGCGTTCCAGGCTAATGTTGTTCAGAATCTTTTGAATGATGGTGTGCTTGATCGAGGCCTTGTTGTTGCCGAAGGCTATGATTACGAAATAATAGAAAAAATGTACCGTCCACACGACAATATCGGTGCACTTGTTACATTAAAATCCAGCGGTTCTGTAGAAAAAACTGTTGTTGGTTCGATTATGGAAGCCCTTGCTGCAGATACAGAAAATGACGCAGACTGGGCACGACTCCTTGAAATATTCCGTGAACCTTCGCTTCAGATGGTGACATTTACAATTACAGAAAAGGGCTATCTCCTCCGAAATGCAAGTGGCGTTATGATGCCTGGTGTAGAAGATGATTTTGCTGCCGGACCTGTTCTTCCAAAATCATATATTGGTAAGGTTGTAACACTTTTGCACGCACGCTACACAAACAATGAACTTCCAATTGCAATGGTAAGTATGGATAACTGCTCTCACAACGGGGACAAACTTTATGCAGCAGTAAAAGAGTTTGCAGAAGAATGGGAAAACCGTGGTGTTTGTAAACCAGGCTTCCTTGCATACGTAAATAATCCAAGCAAAGTAAGCTTCCCTTGGACAATGATAGACAAAATCACTCCGCGTCCAGATGCAAAAATTGAAAAGATTCTTGCCGACGACGGAATTGAACAGCTTGAGCCTGTAATCACTTCTAAGAAAACTTACGTGGCTCCTTTTGTAAATGCAGAAGAGTGCCAGTATCTTGTTATAGAAGATGCTTTTCCTAACGGACGCCCTGAGCTTGAAAAGGCAGGCCTTTACTTTACAGACCGCGCCACCGTAGACAAGGTAGAAAAAATGAAGGTTTGTACTTGCCTGAACCCTCTTCATACTTTCCTTGCAGTTAGCGGATGCTTGCTCGGCTACACTTTGATTGCAGATGAAATGAAAGACCCGGATCTTCTGCGCCTTGTAAAGCGACTTGGCTACGAAGAAGGACTTCCTGTTGTAGTAGACCCCGGTATCATAAAACCGCGCGACTTTATTGACGAGGTTGTAAATATCCGTATTCCAAATCCGTTTATGCCTGACACTCCTCAGCGAATTGCCTGTGATACTTCTCAAAAGCTGAGCATCCGTTTCGGAGAAACAATCAAAGGCTACCTTGCACGCCCGGACCTTGATGTTGCATCCCTTAAAGTAGTGCCTCTTGTATTTGCCCTGTGGCTCCGTTACCTAAAGGCAATCGACGACAACGGCAACACTTTTGAACTAAGCCCGGATCCATTGCTCGATGAGTGCAAAGCGCTTGCAATTGATGACATCCTCCACCGCACCGACATTTTTGGCGTAGACCTGTTCGAAGCAGGACTTGCTCCTAAAGTAAAAGAATATTTTAATCAGCTTACTGCCGGTAATGGTGCTGTCCGAAAGCTTCTTCAGTCATTGTAGAATTTTAATACTGCATAAAGCGGCAGATGATCAGACCAGCCTTGTCCTGAATAAAGTTTATATGGAACAGGGTAGCCTGCTTCTGAAGCCCACGGACTTACGGCAGAAGGGTAGAATGCAGTTTTCTGAATTTCACCCAAAAGCATAATGTTATCTATATGTTCCCATTCGTTATTATAAAAATAGCTTCCCTTTGCAGAAGTGTAATTTCCGCTTGATGTAAACCAGAGTGATTTTACACTCATATAATCTGTAAATCCAAAATCGGCAAAACGGATTATTGTATTTCCTTCATTAGACTGGTCAAAGCTGCAGACAAAATCTTTTGCATCGCGGTTAAAATCACCACAGATTAAAACTGCAGGTGAAGCGTTTTCCTGCTGTAATTCGCTGAGCCTTTTTCCAAGAATACTTTCTTGCCAGTCGCGCCATATTTCTGTTTCGGCTTCTCCTCCTGATTTTGATTTCCAGTGATTTGCCAAAATTATAAGCTGATTTTTTTCTATGCTTGCCTGAGCTTCTAAAATGTAACGGGTAACCGGCTGGTCTGTGCTGTGAATGCGGATATCCATAGAATGGGTTTTTACATTGCTCAACGGATACCGCGAAAGGATTCCTATTCCAATTGCAGTTCCTTCTTCTTTTGCAAACACAGAATAATTCCAGAATTTTTTCTGGTTCCAGTTGTGGCCGCTTCCTGCCAGCTGATTACTTATGTCGTAGAAGATTTCTTCTTTTTCCATTTCTTCAAAAACGTAAATGTCGGCATCTGTTTTTGTAATGAATTCGCAAAGCCGTTCCAGCCGCACCTTGTAGGTCTGCGTGTTCCAGTCTGCAGATTTTTGATATTCCGTGTACTCACAGCCATCTTTTGTGCCGTCAAAGAAAGTCTGCAGGTTCCAGTTTGCTACAGAAACTAGTGTGCAGTCTCCAAAAGAAGCCATTTCTTCTGCAAGATTCCCGGTGCACGAACAGAGCATAATCCCCGCCGCCAGCAGCATGCATAGTAATTGTTTCATAATACCTTCCTCGAATAAAAATTCTTATACTATAGTTAACAAAAAATTTTGTTAAAAGAGGAAGTTTTTTGAGAAAAATTGATGAAATTTTAAAAAAAAAGTGACCCTGAAACAAGTTCAGGGTGACACAAGACTATGATTTGTACTGCAAGCGCGCGAAGCAAGCTTGTCAGCATATCAGACGTTGAACTTAAAGAAAAGCACGTCGCCGTCCTGAACAACGTATTCTTTTCCTTCCTGGCGGTACTTTCCGGCAGCTTTGATTGCAGCTTCATCCTTGTACTGACGGAGGTCGTCAATTGTGTAAGCTTCTGCCTTGATAAAGCCCTTTTCAAAGTCTGTGTGGATTACACCTGCAGCTTTTGGAGCCTTATCACCGGCGTGAATTGTCCATGCACGGCATTCATCTGGTCCGCCTGTAAAGAAGGTGCGGAGTCCCATCAAGTGGTATGTTTTTCGTGCAAGAACTGCAAGACCGCTTTCTGTAAGACCAACGCTTTCCATAAAGTCTTTGCGGTCATTAGGGTCGTCAATTTCTGCAAGGTCTGCTTCGAACTTTCCACAGATTACTACAACTTCTGAGTGTTCTTCATCGGCGTATTTGCGGACAACTTCTACATATTTGTTTGTCTGTTCTGCAATAGAATCTTCATCAACGTTTGCTACATAAATTGTAGGCTTCATTGTAAGAAGGAACATATCGTAAAGTGCAGTGCGTTCATCATCAGTCAAATCAGCTGTGCGGGCGCATTTTCCGTCTTGGAGTAATGGCTTAATTTTTGCAACAGCGCTTATCCATGGAGCATATTTTTTTTCTTCTTCTTTTCCAAGTGAGCGGATGGCACGTGTAACCTTATCCTGGCGTGCTTCGATTGTGTTCAAGTCTGCCTGGCAAAGTTCCCAGTTGATTGTAAGAATATCGCTTTCCGGGTCAATTGGAGCTGCTTCGTTTGCATTGTCGCGAACGTGCATAATATCAGGATTATCAAAACAGCGTACTACATGAGCAATTACAGAGCATTCACGGATATTTGCAAGGAACTTGTTTCCAAGACCTTCACCGTTACTTGCGCCCTTAATGAGTCCTGCAATATCAACAAACTTTACGCTTGCAGGAGTCTTCTTTTTTGGATTATGGATGCTTGCCAAAAAGTCAAGACGTTCATCAGGAAGATCTACAATACCAATGTTAGGATCAATTGTACAAAACGGAAAATTCTCTGCCGCAGCAGGAGCCGCAGTCAAAGCCGAAAAAATAGTAGATTTTCCAACATTAGGAAGTCCAACAATTCCACATTCAAGTGCCATAAATTACCTCAATTGAACAATATCAGTAATTATATAGAAAAAATTAAAGTTCTTCTAGTTCCTCAATCTCTTCTATTTCTTCAATGTCCTCAATATCCTCAATTTCTTCGAGGTCGTCGGTAATGTCTTCAATGTTGTTTGTAATTAAATCGGCGTCGTTAAAAAGATAGTCATTGTATTCTTTAAGAACATTCGAGAAGTCAACTTTAAGGAAGGTCTGAAGATATTGCTGTTCACTTCGAATATCATCGTAGTTGTCTACAAGGATTTTTACAATTTCGGCATCGAGTTCGCCTTCTTCTGTCATTTTTGTAATTATGCCGAGCGTGTGTTCCTTTGAAAATTCGCCCTTGTAGCTGCGGTTGTCTGTAAGTGCACTTGTAATATCGGCAATTGTTAAAATCCTTTGATTCTGGTTAAGCACGCTTGCATCCAGATGCTGCGGGTATCCTTTGCCGTTGAGTTTTTCGTGGTGACGACCGGCTGTTTCAAAAATATTTGAAGAAACTATATTGCCAAGAATTCTTCTTGTATGATTTACATGATAGCGCATAATACCCATGTCTTCAGGAGAAAGCTTTCCAGGAAATTCCAGAATGCGGGTAGGTGTGGCAATTTTTCCAATGTCGTGAACTATGGCAGAAGTAAAAAGTGTGTTCAAATCTTCATCATTTAATTTAAGTCTTTTACCAAGCGACAGGGCATAACAGGAAGTATTGATTGAGTGAGTCAAAGTAACCGTACTTTTAAAATCAAGAAAATAAACAAGAAGCTTTAATGCCTGATGTGTTCCTTCCGGACTAAGTCTTATGCGGTAAAGATATTTTTCAAGCTCCCAGAAATAATCGGAATTTTTTATCTGCGAAACAAGTGCGCCGTCTTTATTAAGTTTATTAAAGGCTTCTGCAAAATCAGGATCAAAAAAACCAGGGGCAAGTTCATTAACATCTGCAGGAAAAGGTTTGTCGGGATTTTTTGCAATAAAATCGCTGGCTCTTGCGCACATATAAAGAATAGATTTGTAATCTGTCTGATAAAGAAACTTTTTTTGAATTTCGTCAAACGGCTGATTAAAATCTTCAAGCGCCTGGGCATCGTTTTGAAGCGGTGTCATAAATTCCAGATAGTAGTACGAAAACATGTATTTGCTTTTTGTTCGTTTTTCATCTGAAAAGAACTGAATATCACTTGAAAAAGGAGTTTCGTTATAAAGAATATCCTGCCTGAAAAATCCAAGTGTATGAAAAAGCGCCAGCACAACCAGATTTGGTATTGAACAATGACTGTTCATCGGATATTCCTGTGCAACTTTAAGCGCCATATAAGCAGTTCTTTCATTATGCAGAACTATGTTGTTGTTAATATTAAACAACATACGGTTTGCAATTCGGATTATCTGCCCGGCATTAAGAGTATCTTCAGGTTTATACGCATCCAGATCAAACTGCGCCATAATATTATATTATAGCACTGTTAACAGTTAAATCAATTTATTTAAGATATTATCCTTTTGCCGCCAGTTTTTGTTAACTTTTACCTGAAGGTCAAGATCTATTTTCTGAATGTAAATTTCACTGAGTTTTTTGAGGGCTGCCATTCTGATTTCTTTGATTTTTGAAGCGCCTTTGCCAATTACAATTCCTTTCTGGCTTTCGCGTTCTACACAAAGAAATGCGCGTATCCAGAGCTTTTTGCCTTCGTTACGGTGTTCAACATCTGCAACTTCTACATAAACTGCGTGTGGAATTTCATCTGCCAGCCGGTTAATTGCTTCGCCGCGGATAACTTCACAAATGCGGAAGGTAAGGTCCTGGTCTGTATATGTTTCTTCGTCGTAAATAGGATCGCCTTGCGGAGAAATATCATACAAAGCTTTGAGTACTTCGTTTATGCCTGTGTCTTTCTGTGCAGACATTTCAAGTATTCGTTGTGCCGGAATTTCTGGAAGAGTTTCACTTATAAACTGGCGTACAGGAAACGGTTTTGCCTGAGGTGAGTCTATTTTATTTATGGCAACAACTGTTTTTTTCTGAAGGCCTTTGAGAAGGGCTGCTGTATGAACTTCTTCTTCTCCGGCTGGTCGTGTTGCATCTATTACATAAAGCGCGCAGTCAATTCCTTCGAGCTGGCTTTCTGTAACGCTTCGAAGCCTCTGGTTTAATTTTTTTTCTGAATCGTGATAGCCCGGGGTGTCTATAAAAATAAGTTGTCCGAACGAAGTATTTACAATTCCTTTAATTGCATTTCGCGTAGTTTGAGGAATAGGTGATACAATGCTTACAGGTTCCTGGCAGGCAGTATTCAAAAATGTAGATTTTCCTGCACTAGGGCGGCCGATTATTGCAACAACGGCGGTTTTTAAGGTTTGGGTTTCTTCCATAATTTGTATTGTATCATAAAATCGTTTTTGTATATACCTTTTATGTTCATGAAAATGCAAGCTTGGGTTCATGTTTGTTTATGCCAGAAACTCTTTAATCAAAATTTCTACCTGTCTGGTATTTAAGGGGTTTGTTTTTGATTCCATTGTTATAATAAGATTTTTGCCTGGAAATATTTTGTTTTCACTGTATAATCGCATTTTTTTAATTGTACGATCCAGATAGTCAGAATCATCCATTATTCCAAAGTGTTCCCAGTAGTATTCTTTACGGGTACGGACATTCAGACACATAAAATCAGGGTAGGCTTTATGACCGTCTTTCAGTTCAAGCGGGTATTCATATCTGTATGGGACCTTCATTCTTTTAAGTGTGTCTGCAATTATTACTTCCGATTTTGAACGGACCTGTTCCTTGTTTGCAGTTGTGTAAACTTGATGCTCTTTCTGGTACGAAAGTTTTTGCCAGCTGGTGTTGAGCCATTCTTTTGTATAAAGGCTGTCTGTTAGAGTGACTGGTTTTACAAGTTGCCGGCGGCTGTATGACATTTTTGTATACAATTCATTGATTTTGTTTTCGTTTGTGCTAAGGTATTTTTCAATTAACCTAGTTTGCTTTTGCAGGAGCTTTATAAGTTTTTCATCATAGTCTTTCTGGGCCAGTTTTTGTGCAAAGGAAATTTTTGAGTGAGGAATGTATTTTCCTTTCAGGTCCTTTGGATCTGTAAAATGATAGTATTGTATTTTTTTGCCTCCTTTTGCCTGGGCTATACGCAGATGACCTTGAGGTGCAGACTTTTGTGATTTTATCTTTAATTCAAGGATTGTCTGTAATTCCTGTCTGAGGATTTTTAGTTTTTCACATAATGTGTCTGGATTTAAGATTTCATATTTCATTTATTGCTCCTGTTGGAAGGCCTACAGAAATTGAAGTATTGTGAAAACTGTAGGCCAACTTATCGGCTTTATTAAGTTTCTGGCCTACAGTTTTCATGAAAATCCAAAACTGTAGGCCGGATTTTCTTAATAATAACTAATTCTTTGGTAAAGCGGCCTACAAGATTGTCAAAAATTACAAAACTGTAGGCTCACACTTATGATTTTTGAACATTCTTCTTTATAAATGGCCTACAAAAATCAGAAAAATCTAAAACCTGTAGGCCAACAACCTCCTCAACTGTAAAATATCAAATCCCCAAAGCCTACAAAATGGCACATAATCCAAATCCTGTAGGCCACCCCACCTCTATAAGCCCTCAGCCATAAAAGTATCTATATATAATATGTCCAAAAAAAGGCACTTATTACAAAAATTCAATAAAAAAAATTAAAAATATTCCCAATTCAATAGAATTTATGCTATTATAAAACCATGCCCGAGATAGTTACAAAAAACGGTGCGCCGCTTGCTTTGGGTGCAACTATTACTCCAAACGGCGTGAACTTTTCTATATATAGTAAGGATGCTTCTTCGGTAAGCCTATGTCTTTTTGAAAGCGACATGGCACAGCAGCCTTATACAGTAGTTACATTTGACCCTTCCAAAAACCGCACCGGCGATATCTGGCATATTGAACTTTGCGGGGCAAAAGCAGGCACACTTTATCTTTACAAGGTAGACGGTCCTTACGAGCCAACCCACGGACTTCGTTTTAATAAAAACAAATATCTTTTTGACCCTTATTCAAAAGCTTTTACAATTGGTTCTGTTTTTCGTTCTTACAACAAGCAGCACCGCATGGGCTTTTCTGCAAACGAAGGCGGCGAGCTTCAAGACCTTTCTGACTTTCCAAAATGTGTTGTGGTAGATGACAGCTTTGACTGGGAAGGTGACCGCCCGCTTAATTATCCTCTTGAAAAATCTGTAATTTACGAAACTCATCTTAAAGGCTTTACAGCAGCCGCTTCTTCGGGAGTCGCTCCAGAAATTGCAGGTACCTACAAAGGTTTTACAAGCAAGGTAGATTATCTTCGCGACCTTGGCGTTACTGCAGTTGAGCTTCTTCCTGTTTTTGAATTTGACGAAAATGAAAATGCAAATACAAATCCGCGTACCGGAGAAACTCTTGTAAATTACTGGGGATATTCAACAATAGGATTTTTTGCTCCAAAAACTTCTTACGCTGCAGACCGTTCACCTGGTGGTCCTGTCCGTGAGTTTAAACAGATGGTAAAGGAACTTCATCGTGCCGGCATAGAAGTAATTCTTGATGTTGTATACAACCACACAGCCGAAGGAAATGAACGAGGCTATGCTTTTGAATTCCGCGGACTTCAGAATGATGTTTATTATTCACTTCCACAAAATGACAAGCAGTATTATATGAACTTCAGCGGCTGCGGAAACAGCGTAAATTGTAATCATCCTGTAACGGCACAGTTTATTTTGGACAGTCTTCGTTACTGGGTTTTGGAAATGCATGTAGACGGTTTCCGCTTTGACTTAGCTTCTATTCTTACACGCGCGCCAAACGGAGCCCCAATTCCTTACGATATGCCAAGCCTTACAGCAATCATAAGCCAGGATCCCATTCTTGCAAATACAAAAATAATTGCAGAGCCTTGGGACTGTGCAGGTCTGTATCAGCTTGGAGGTTTTCCTGGTGGAACTCTTCCTGGAGATAACCGCTGGTCCGAATGGAACGGCCGCTTCCGTGATGATATCCGCCGCTTTATCCGTGGTGATGACGATGCAACAACTGCAGCAGCAACACGCATTGCAGGAAGCTCAGATACATACAATCATTCCGGTCGTGCTCCAACTGCTTCAATAAACTTTATTACAACTCACGACGGTTTTACTCTAAATGACCTTGTAACATACAACCACAAACACAACGAAGAAAATGGTGAACAAAACCGCGACGGTTCAGATGATAACTTAAGCTACAATAACGGCTTTGAAGGGGAGTGCAGTAATCCAAAGATTCAGGCACAGCGCATACGCAAAATCAAAAACTTCCTTATTTACCTTATGGTTTCGCAGGGAGTTCCAATGCTTCTTGCCGGTGACGAAATGCGCCGTACTCAAGGTGGTAACAACAATGCTTACTGCCAGGACAACGAAATCAGCTGGCTTGACTGGACTCTTGCCCAGAAAAATGCGGGTCTTGTCCGTTTTACAAAAAATCTTATTTCATACCGCAAAGCTCACAACGTATTCAGCCGTACAAAATTTTTTACCGACAGTTACGACAAAGATACTGTCCCCGAAATTGCCTGGTACGACATAAACGCAAAAAATCCGGACTGGACAAAACAGAAACGCTTCCTTGCATTTAAGCTTAATGGCGCAGTTTCCGGCGACACCGATTTTTACATTGCCACAAACACAGATATATACGACCTCACAATAACACTTCCAGCTCTTGCCGACGGACGCAAGTGGTATCTTGTTACCGATACATCTCTTGCAGCACCTGAAGATATTGCCCAGCCTGGCAGTGAAGAATTACTTCAGGAACAGCGCCGCTACGTGCTTTTGTCTGGCGCAACGGTAATGCTTATAGGAAAATAAAAAGAGGAAAAATCACACACGATGTTTGATTATATACGTTTACATCAATTAAACATAATGCTCGTTCTTAGTAGTATTTGTGTGCTCCTTGCTTTTTTTGCCTGTATTACAAAATCAATTTCTATTAAAAACAGAGTTGCACTTTTCCTTACAGAAACAAGCGCGGCAATCATGCTGCTTGCAGACCGATTTGCATATATTTTCAGAGGGGATACGAGTCGGCTTGGCTGGTTCATGGTTCGCATTTCGAACTTTGTTGTTTTCTTTTTTACGCTTTTTGTTATCTATGCTTTTAATCTTTATCTTGAAGATTTGTTTACTACAAAAAGCAAAACTAATACTGTTCCAAAACGACTTAGGGCTGTAGGATTTCTTGTTTTAATAGGAATCCTGCTTTTAATTATTTCTCAGTTTACAGGCTGGTTTTATTATTTTGATGAAACAAATCATTATGTCCGCGGACCTCTTTTTATAGTCTGTTATATTGTTCCGCTTGTAACACTTGCAATTCAGCTTTCATCGATTTTTGATTTATACAATCGCCTTAGCCGAGTAATACGAATTTCACTATTGTTTTTTACAATCATCCCGATTATTGCTTCAATCGGCCAGATCTTTACTTATGGAATTTCACTCACAAATATTTCCATAGTAGGTGCGGCAGTTCTTCTTTATATTTTTGCACTTGTTGATATTAACAATACAGCAGAGCGCGCCAATAAGCTTGAAATTGAATATTTAAAGAGAAGCCAGCAGAGTGCGCAAAAACTTTTTGAACAGACAGCAAAGGCACTTGTAAACGCAATAGATGCCAAAGATAAATATACTCACGGACATTCTGCGCGGGTAGGTGAGTATTCAAGGAAGATTGCACAGCTTTTGGGTAAGAGCGAAACTGAATGTCAGGAAATTTATTATGCAGCCCTTCTTCACGATGTAGGAAAAATTGGTATTTCAAATGAAATCATTAATAAAGAAGGAAAACTTTCGGGCGAAGAATATGAAGCTATAAAAAAACATACTGTAATGGGTAACCAGATTCTTTCGAGTATCAGTGAGTATCCTTATTTGAGCATTGGTGCAAATCATCATCATGAACGTTATGACGGCAAGGGATATCCTGATAAACTTAAGGGTGAAGATATTCCTGAAATTGCACGCATTGTTGCAGTTGCCGATGCTTATGATGCAATGACTTCTAAACGAAGCTACCGTGATCCAATTCCTCAGCAGAAGGTTCGCGAAGAATTTGTAAAGGGTGCGGGCACACAGTTTGATCCTGAGTTTGCAAAAATAATGCTTCATCTTATAGACAATGATTCTGAATATTCAATGAAGGAAAAGCAGGATGTTAAAGAACTTGCCGGACGAGATGAACTTGAATGCAATAAATTCCGCGATGCAGTTTCGGAAGGAATTCTTCTTATAAGAGTTCCAACAAGACTTCATCTTAAGAGTACTTTCCATGAAGGTGCAAACCGCGAAACTTCAATTCCTTCTTTTATTATTTTCGATTCTCTTGATGGACGCATTCACGATGATGATCAGCTTGCAAAAGAGTTGAATTATTATGAATATGCTCAGGTTCGTTTTGATGGAATTGTAAAAAATGTTGGTGCAAGAGACATTAAAGTTAAGACTCTTCCATTTGACATAACGGCAAGCGGAATTGCAAAAGAACATGATTATGCAGAATATGATGTAGAAGCTGTAAAAGTAAAAGATCATATACTTATAAAAATCCTTGATGGCAGACATACTACTTATGTAACAATTGCTTTGCCGGATAATTCACGCTATGCATATCTTTCGCTTACTGGTGAAAACTGTTTTATTCACGACGTAATAATTAATAAAACCGGTACTGCTGTTGCAGACGATTATATTCCAAGAATTGCACCGGAAGTAAGTTATATTGAAGAACCTGCGGGTGATATTCCAAATGTTCAGGTAGACGGTTACAGAACTTCTTCATCAGAAGGAATTTTGATTTCTGATGGAATGGAGCTTTGTTTCCATTCAAAAAGCCTGCCTACTGCAAGACTTGTATGGCATTGTCCGTTCGTTGCAGTTTATACTTCTAAAGATGGAACATTGAACGGCCCTGATTTTATGGAATATGCACTTATCCGTTTTGATGGTGAAAACTGGGAAGCAGCAGAAGGTGTAGAAAACAAACTCATAGTAGTAAAGAATGATGGCTTTACCGGCTGGGATGTCTGGAAGGTAATGAACCGTATTGGTTTTGACTGCAAGGTTTCGTTCAAGCGGAGCGGCAACACAATTACAGTAACAACCGAAAACGGCGGCATTTCCATTAAAAATATCACAACAATCGGTGAAGAACAAAAGGATGTTTATGTAGCCTTGACTGGGGACCAGTGCGCCATTACAAATATCAGAATAAAAAGGTAGTGTGCCTGTACCCGTTTTTAATTGAAAAACCCCCAATTTTGATGTAAAATTGATAAATATCTAAAAATGCATCGTAAAAAGTAAACTCGATTTTTATAGGAGACTTTTTAAATGGAATTCAACAAAGAACAATTTAAGGAAAACCTTTCTGCCCGTTTGCGTCGTCAGTATGGAAAGGACATTTCGCAGGCAAACAAGCATGACCTTTTTGATGCTGTTTCTGCCAGTGCAATAGAAATCATTATGCCTAACTGGATGGCAACCCGCGCAGAATACGATAAAAAACCTGTAAAGCAGCTTTACTATCTTTCTGCAGAGTTCCTTATGGGACGTGCTCTTAGCAATAACCTTATAAATGCAGGAATCAAAGACTCTGTAAAAGAAGTTCTTCAGGAAATGAACATTGACTTTGATATGATTGAAGACGAAGAGCCAGATGCAGGTCTTGGAAACGGTGGTCTTGGTCGACTTGCTGCCTGCTTCCTGGATTCTCTTGCAACTCTTGATTATCCGGGACATGGTTATGGTATCCGCTACGAATATGGTATGTTCGAACAGCGCATTCAGGACGGTTACCAGGTAGAGTATCCTGATAACTGGCTTGCACACCGCGACCCTTGGGAAATCAAACGCTCTGACCTTGCTGTTACAGTAAAGTTTGGCGGAAACATCTGCTACGGAAAAACTCCGGACGGTCAGCCACGCTTTTATATTGAAAATGCAGAAGAAGTTACAGCTACTCCTTATGATATGCCAATCATTGGTTACGACACAAAAACTGTAAATACTTTGCGCTTGTGGCAGGCATCTTCTCCAAACGGATTCGATCTTCAGCTCTTTAATAACATGGAATACAACCGCGCCGTAGAACGCCAGAACAGCGCAGAAAATATCAGCCGCGTTTTGTATCCTAACGATAACGGTCCAAGCGGTAAGGCACTCCGCCTTAAGCAGCAGTACTTCTTCAGTTCTGCTTCTTTGCAGGATCTTGTACGTCACTATGTTGCAAACCACGGAACAGACTTCAGCCACTTTGCAGACTATCATGTAATTCAGTTGAACGATACTCACCCGGTAGTTGCAATTCCAGAACTTATGCGCATTCTTTTGGATGACTACAATGTAGGCTGGGATGATGCATGGAACGTTGTAACACATACATTTGCTTATACTAACCATACAATTCTTGCAGAAGCTTTGGAAAAATGGCCAATCTCTATCTTCCAGGGATTGCTTCCACGTATCTACCAGATTGTAGAAGAAATCAACCGCCGTCTTGTAATTGAGCTCCGCCAGAAGTTCCCTAATGATTACTACAAGCACGAGCATATGGCAATCATTCACAACAACATGGTTTACATGGCCTGGATGGCAATTCATGCCTGCTTTAGCGTAAACGGTGTTGCTGCCCTTCATACAGAACTTCTGAAAACTGCAGAACTTAAAGACTGGTATGCAATTTACCCACAGAAGTTCAACAATAAGACAAACGGTATTACTCAGCGCCGCTGGCTTTTGAATGCTAACCCTCGCTTAAGTGACTTTATTACAACCCGTATTGGTCACGGCTGGGAAAAGGATTTGAAGAAGCTTAAAGAACTCGAAAAGTTTGCCGATGACGATGCTTCTCTTGAAGAACTTATTAAAATCAAAATGGAAAACAAGCAGGAGCTTGCAGACTTCCTTAAGCATACTCAGAATGAATTCCTTGATCCTGATTCAATCTTTGATGTTCAGGTAAAGCGTCTTCATGAATACAAACGACAGCTGCTCAACGTACTTCACATTATGTATGAGTACAACCGCCTTGTAGAAAATCCTGATTATGATCCACCTGCACGTACATTTATTTTTGGTGCAAAGGCTGCAAGTGGTTACCGCCGTGCAAAGGCTATCATCAAATTGATTAATACAGTTGCCGACAGAATTAACAACGACCGCCGCGTTCGTGGAAAGATCCGCGTTGTATTCGTAGAAAACTACCGTGTTTCTGTTGCAGAAAAAATCTTCCCTGCAGCAGATGTTTCAGAACAGATTTCTACAGCCGGCTACGAAGCTTCTGGTACTTCAAACATGAAGTTCATGGTAAACGGTGCTTTGACACTTGGAACTATGGACGGTGCAAATATCGAAATTTTTGAAGAAGCAGGAAAAGAAAACGGCTTTGTATTCGGTCTTTTGACAGAAGAAATCAAAAAGATGGAAGCAGAGCATACTTATAATCCACAGGAATACCTTGACTGTAATCCTGCTTTGTCAAAGGTTGTAGAACAGCTTGTAGATGGAACTTATGATCCAACTCACCAGCTTTTCAAAGAGCTTCACGACTCTCTTGTTTACGGTGTAGAAGGTCAGCGCCCTGATGTTTACTACGTTCTTGCCGATTTTGATTTGTACTGCAAGGCACAGGACAAAATTGCCGCTGCCTATACAGACAAAAAAGCCTGGGCCCGCAAGGCACTTATCAACATTGCCAATTCCGGCAAGTTCTCGAGCGACCGTACAATCGAAGATTACGTCCGCGATATCTGGAAGTTGGATAAGCTGGTAATTAAATAAGAGATTGCCACGTCGCTGCGCTCCTCGCAATGACGTGGAAAAGGCTGTACTTTCACGGTACAGCCTTTTTTTTATAATTTTTTGTTTTACATCTTGACAAAAATCGTAAAAATGTCAAAATAAAGGTAATTACTACTTATAAGGAGATTTCTATCCCATGATTCATTACGTTTTTGACAAAACACTTCCAAAAAATCTTCCACTCTTGCTTAAAAAGCGTGCAGAAGAATATCCTGATATTAAACTTCAGGCATATAAAAATGCTGCCGGAGAATTTGAATATTCAAGTTACTCACGCGTTTACAACGAAGTAATCTGCCTTGCTGCAGCTCTTTCAAAGCTTGGTGTAAAAAAAGGTTCAAATGTTGCTTTGATTTCTGATAACCGCCGCGAATGGCTTCTTACAGACCAGGCAATTCAGTCGCTTGGTGGAGCAGATGTTCCTCGTGGCTGCGATTCTATGGGTAATGAAATCCGTTTTATTATTGATTTTGCAGACTGTGAAATTGGATTTTTTGAAAATATCCGTCAGCTCGAAAAAGTAATGGAAAAACCGGAAGAAACTCCAAAGCTGCGTACAGCAATTCTTTTTGACAAACCGGAACAGGCTCCTGAAAACTGTCCTTTTGAAATTCTTTATTTTGAAGATGTAATGCAGAACGGAAAGAATATTTATAAAGAAAATTCCTTTAATGTTCAGGCCGAAATTGAAAACACAATGCGTCAGATTGAAGCCGATGATGTTTGTACAATCATCTTTACTTCTGGTACAACAGGAACTCCAAAGGGTGTAATGCTTACACACAACAACTTTATTTCTGAGCTTTCTGTTCTTATTCCTTTCCTTCCTGCACATCCAGGTGATTGGTGGCTTACAATTCTTCCTGTATGGCACATTTTTGAACGCCTTATTCAGTATGTAGCAATTTATTTTACAAACGGACTTGCTTACTCAAAGCCAGTTCCTTCTATTCTTCTTGCAGACCTTGCAGTTATAAGACCTCACTGGATGTGTGGTGTTCCTCGTCTTTGGGAAGCACTTGCAAGTGGTGTTCATAAAGCAATGAAGAAGACTGGCGGAATTAAATTCAAGCTCTTTAATTTCTTTGTTGGAGTAGGCGACAAATACAACAACTGCAAAAACCTTGTATGCGGTTATGTTACCCAGATTAAAAAACGCAGCCGCTTCTTAGATTTCCTTGTTGGAATTATTCCTATGATTCTTTTGTGGCCGCTTTACAAGCTTGGAAACGCACTTGTATTCAAAAAGATTCAGGCAAAATTTGGTGGCAGACTTAAGATTGCAATTTCTGGTGGTGGTTCATTGCAGCGTACAACAGAAAACTTCTATCACAGCGTAGGTCTTAACCTGCTCGAAGGCTACGGTCTTACAGAAACAGCACCGGTTATCAGCTTCAGATATCATAAATGTCCTCGCCCTGGTTGTGTAGGAGTTATCTTCCCGACTTTTGAAGTTAAGATTGCAAAAGAAGAACATGGTGTAATTGTTACAGACGAAAACGGAAAGCCTGTAGAAGTTGGACCTGGACAGAAAGGTATTATTCTTGCAAAGGGTTCACAGGTTATGAAGGGTTACTACAAACGCCCAGACCTTACAGAAAAAGTTATAGACAAAGACGGCTTCTTCAATACTGGTGATATCGGACTTCTTACATGGGATAAAGAAATTAAGATTACCGGTCGTGCAAAAGATACAATCGTTCTTCTTGACGGTGAAAACATTGAACCTGCCGTTATTGAAAATGAACTTTGCACAAGTCCGTTTATCGAAAGTGCAATTGTACTTGGACAGGATCAGAAATTCCTTGCTTCACTTATTGTTCCTGCAAAAGAAGCTGTAATTCAGTACGCACAGGACAATGGTCTTGATTTTTCTGATTACGAAAAACTGCTCCAGACAGAACAGATTAAAGATTTGATTTACAAAGAAGTAAATACAAAAGACAGTCCTTCAAACGGCTTTAGAACCTGCGAACGCATTGCAAAGATTGCTCTGCTTCCTGACAGCTTTAAGGTTGGCGAAGAACTTTCTGCAAAGCAGGAAATGATGCGCTTTAAGATTGTTGAGAAGTATGCATCGTTGATTGCGACATTGTTCTAATAATACTACGTCATTGCGAGGAGCTATTCCTGGATTGCCACGCTTCGCTCGCAATGACGAGTAAATTCAAATTTCGTTTCAGCCAATACTACAGCTACAAAGATCAGTACACAGCCAATGCCCATTCTAAGGGTGAGTTTTTCATGCAGGAACAGGGTACTGAACAAAACTCCAAACACAGATTCAAAACTTAAAAATAATGACGCAAGGGATGACTGAACGTATTTTAATCCTATGTTTTGCAGGCTGAAGCATAGCATGGTGCTTAAGAGGCCAAGGTAACACATGGAAAGAATTACGCGTGGGTTTTGCATACCGGCTGTTGGAAAAGCTCCGTCATACAGAGGGGCAAAAATCCAGCCAAGAACTGCACACACTACAAATTGAAGCAGAGTCAAAAACAAAGTGTCGTCACCCTGTTCGTTGTATTTTGCAGTCCAGATAATGTGCAGAGCGTAAAAAAGTCCGCAGACAAGTGTAAGTGCATCGCCTTTGTTCAGGCCTGCAGTGTCACCGGTACCAAGCGCAAGCAGACCAATTCCTGTCATAGAAAGTATTGCAGCTACAAATACATACCAGCCCGGGCGTTTTTTATAAAGTATCCACGAAATGAGTGGAATAAGAATAACGTAAACAGTTGTTAAAAATGCGTTTTTTCCGGCAGTCGTATAGTCGCAGCCTATTGTCTGAGTTGTATATGCTGTAAAAAGGAATATTCCTGTAAGAAGGCCATGGCGAATGTAGCGGGCATCCATCTGCCGCCACTTTTTTATAAAAATGAGTCCCATTACAACTGCTGCCATAGAATAGCGGATTGCTATCATATAAACGGCGCCAATATAATCAAGGCTGTCTTTTACAACAACAAAGGCAAAACCCCAGATTGCAGCTGTTAAGACAAGACCAAAGCTTGCAAGTATTGAAGTAGTTTTTGAATTCATAAAGCGAATTCTAATGGGAGGAGGGAGCCGCGTCAAGCCTTGACACATAATTCGGGGGGGGGTAATATAGAAGAAAATATTAAAAAAGAGGTATTTCTATGAAAAAAAACAAATTATGGCTTGCTGCAGTTTGCCTTGCAATCTGTGCATTTATGAACATTTCTTGTGCAAGTACTAACTTTGCAGAACCAGAAAAATTCCAGAATCAGTCTTATAAGCTTACTTCAATCAACTTTATGTCAGACATCTCAATTGCATCAAAAGACGATGCTGTAATCTTTTTTGAAAACTTTCCTGTTGAAGCATTAAAGTCTGCCTTGCTCGAAAACTATAATATTGAATTAGATGAGAATATTTTTGATAAGGAAAAGCTTGCTGATAATCTTGTAGCTCTGGTTTCAAAGAAAGAATCTGGTGAAGAAACTATTCTTGGCTGGTCATTAAGTGATCCACAGGCACGTGTAGCAGATGCAGATGAAATCATCAAGAAGTACAAGAAAAATGCCAAAATTTCTGAAGAAGATCTGGCTGCTATTAATGAAGTTTACAACCACATTGCAACTCTTGATGTAAAACTGTTTACACAGATGTCAAATGTAACAAAAGGTTTATCAATGCTTGTAACTCTCATAAATAATTATAATGAGGTTATGCCTTACGCTTATGTAGATGAATACTGGACACCTGTTCATGTAACAGCCGATAAGGCTACAGCCGCTAAGGTAAGTTTTTCAAATGCAATCAAACCAGCTTATATAATTATTGATAATCAGATTATTACTTTTGCAGCATATGCAAAGGATAATTCTGCAGACAAAGAAGGCGTTTATATTGATTCTGGAAAGCAGGTTACAATTGTTACAACAGTAAACGACCCTGGCGTATTTATGCTTTATGATCCGGTAACTTTCTATAGCAGAAAAATTGAAACTACTTTTGAAGCTAATAAAACTTACTCAGTAAAGCATAAGGTAACAAACCGCATGTCTACTATAAGTAACTGGGATGTTGAATTTTCTTTTGAATAAAAATATCTGTCAGAGCATATCTTGAAAACATCCCTATAAAATGATATTTTAAACTCCTATTCTATATAATAGGAGTTTTTTTTATGAAAAAAATAGTATTACTTGCTGCAGCACTTGCACTGGTTGCAATTACAGGCTGTAAAAAATCAACAGTAGATATTAAGGGAGTTTCAGACCTCGCCGGTAAGAGAATTGGTGTTCAAACTGGAACTACAGGTGAACTTTTTGTTCAGGAAGAAGTAGAAAACGCTAACTGTGTTTCTTTCAAGAGCGGTATTGATGCTGCTTTGGACCTTAAGAATGGTGCAATTGATTGTGTTGTTCTTGATGAACTTCCTGCTCAGGAAATTGTAAAAAAGAATCCTTCACTTAAGATTATCCGCGATCCATATTTTGCAGAAAACAAAGAAGAATATGCAATTGCCGTAAAGAAGGGTAATTCAGCACTCCTTTCAAAAATTGATGAAACAATCAACGCAATGAAAAAGAACGGCGATTATGAAAAGCTCGTAAACGCATTTATGCCAGCAGACGGAAACATTCAGATTCCTGCAAGCGAAGCAACAAGCGGTGAAACTGTAGTACTTGGTACAAACGCTGCTTTCCCTCCATTTGAATATGTAGAAGGAAAGAAGATTGTTGGTTTTGATATTACAATGGGCGAAAGAATTGCAAAAACTGCCGGAATGAAACTCGAAGTTCTTGATATGGCATTTGACAGTCTTATTCCTGCTCTTCAGGCCGGAACAATTGACTTTATTGCTGCCGGTATGTCTGTAACAGAAGAACGCAAAAAGAACGTTGACTTCTCTGTTCCATACTTCGCTTCTGAACAGGTAATTATCGTTAGAAAATAAATGTCCTTCTTTACAAATATAGGCCGTTCAATCTATGACACAATGATTGCCGGTGACAGCTACCTGCTTATCCTCGAAGGCTTGGGAATTACTATTCTCATAGCAATCTGTGCTATTCTTATTGGTACAGTCATTGGTTGTATTCTGGCCTTAATGAAAATCTCAGACAGTAAGATTCTCCGTGGAATTGCAAATGCATATACAACAATTCTGCGGGGCATTCCTCTTGCAACCCAGCTGATGATTTTCTATTTTGTAGTTTTTGCTCCTCTTCATCTTCCGCGACTTTTAGTTGCAATCATTTCTTATGGTTTGAACTCCGGTGCTTACTGTACAGAAATATTCCGCGCCGGTATTCAGGGAGTAGATAAGGGGCAGACAGAAGCAGGACGTTCCCTTGGCTTGAGCAAATGGCAGACTCTTTTTAAGATTGTTCTTCCTCAGGCTGTTAAAGCCTGTCTTCCTACTTACACAAGCGAATTTATTGTTCTTATAAAAGAAACCTCTGTTGCAAGCTTTATTGCTGTCCGCGATATGACAAAGGCCGGAGATATGATCCGTAATGCAACCTACAATGCCTGGATTCCTCTTTTAACCTGTGCCGTAATTTATCTTATTCTTACTGTAGGTCTTACAAAGATTTTTGGTAAGCTGGAAAAAAGGATGGCCCGCAGTGACAGATAATACATTAATCGAAGTAAAAAATCTTAAAATAAGCTTTGGCGATCTTCATGTAATTAAGGATTTGTCTACCAGCATTAAGAAGGGCGAAAAGATTGTAGTTATCGGTCCTTCCGGCTCGGGAAAATCAACCTTTCTGCGTTGTCTGAACAGACTGGAAACTCCGGACGCAGGCAGCATTATTTTTGAAGATAATGACATGACCGACCCTAAAACAAATCTTGACGCCTGCCGCCAGAAAATGGGAATGGTTTTTCAGCATTTTAATCTTTTTCCTCATCTTACTGTGACTGAAAATATTACTCTTGCACCTGTGCAGCTGGGACTAAAAACCCCTGAAGAGGCCCGTGCAGAAGCAATGAAGCTCTTGGAACGCATAGGCCTGCCCGAAAAAGCAGACGTTTATCCTTCTACCTTGAGCGGCGGCCAGAAGCAGCGTATTGCAATTGTACGTTCCCTTGCCATGCATCCGGATGTAATGCTTTTTGATGAACCGACAAGTGCGCTCGACCCTGAGATGGTTGGCGAAGTTCTTGAAGTAATGAAGGACCTTGCAAACGAAGGCATGACTATGGTTGTAGTAACTCACGAAATGGGTTTTGCCCGCGAAGTTGCAGACCGTGTTATGTTTATGGACGGCGGCTACATAGCAGAAGAGGGTAGCCCTGAGGAAATTTTCCAGAATCCAAAATGCGACCGCCTGCGACAGTTTTTAAGGGCAGTTCTATAATATTTTCCTTCCCTTTTAGTAACTATTTCATTATCTTAAAAGTTATATTATTATATTGACAATGAAGTAAAATATTTGTATTATTGTATTACATAACTAATACAATAATACTGTGCTATTAATTGTACTGAAAAAAGGAGTGAAATCAGTATGTCAGTTATCACACTTGAAAATGTCCACAAAATCTATCCTCTTGGAAAGCAGCGTGTAGAAGCTGTAAAAGGGGTTAGTTTTAGTGTAGAAAAGGGCGAGTTTGCCGCAATTTCAGGACCTTCCGGTTCCGGTAAATCTACTATTCTTAATATGGTAGGCCTTATTGACCTTCCAACTTCCGGAAAAATCATCATTGACGGTGTAGATGTTTACGACGGTTTTAATCTTGAAAATACAGAGCTTGATGCCGGCCGCTTGAACAACTACAACGAAAAGAAAAATAAAAAGATCAAAACAACTGTTCCTAATAAACTGGATAAAAGAATTACAGGCCTCCGCCGTTCAAAGCTGGGCTTTATTTTCCAGACCTTTAACCTTATTCCGGTTTTGAATGTTTACGAAAATATTGAATTCCCTCTTCTGCTTGAGTCAAAAAACAAGGATCTTGCCTGCCCGGTAGATTCCTTTACAAAAAAGCAGAAGGAAGAATGGATTCACTATCTTATGGAAAAAACCGGCCTTACAGACTGGGAAAAGCATAAGCCGAGTGAACTTAGTGGTGGTCAGCGCCAGCGTGTAGCAATTGCCCGTGCTCTTGTTACAAAGGCTCCGGTAATTCTTGCCGATGAACCTACCGCAAACCTTGACTCTGTAAACTCTGCCCAGATTCTTTCTTTGATGAAGGATTTGAACCGCGACCCTGAGCTGCAGACAACCTTTATTTTTTCAACACACGATTCGCGCATTGTAGATATGTGTGATCACGTAGTTCATATTTTTGACGGTAATATTAAAGAAGATGAGCACAAAGCCGGCTCTGATGTTTACAATGTGGAGTCTAAATAATGAAAGAAATATTTAAGCTTGCCTTGCGAAACCTTAAAGAGCACAAGTCCAAGACAATTATTATTGCCTGCTTTCTCATCTTTGGTGTAGCAATCGTTATATTAGGCAATTCATTCCTGGAATCTGTAAACCGGGGCCTTGAAAAAGACTTCCGCACAAATTACACAGGAGATATTGCCATTGGTAAAAATCCCGAACAGGGATATATGAATGATATTTTTGGTTCAACTCCAACCACTATTACAACAGAAATGTCCCAGCTGCCTGCAATTCCCGACCTTGATAAGGTAGAAGAAATTATTAATCAGACAGAAGGAATTAAGAGCAGAACAAAAATTATTTCGGCTCAGATTCTTGTTGCTTACGGTGTAGAAATGGATTTGTCCAATCTTCAGGACCGCGACGATCTTGGCTTTGATGACCTGCCAATTTCCATGCTTTTTGCCGGAGAAGATGGCAGCTACTGGAACACCTTCCCAAGCGTAAACTTTGTAGAAGGAACTTATCCGGCTCCGGGTACCAACGAAATTATGATTGATACCCGTGTAAAAAAGGCCTATGAATCTTTGTACAGCCGGGAGCTTCATATTGGCGACACAGTTTTGTGTGCAGGTGCCAACAGCTCTACAACGCTGCGAGAGGCAAAAGTAGTCGGTGTATTTAATCCGCCGAATGAAAATTCTGCCATGTTCCAGATTGTTTACTGTGATCCTGATTTTGCCAGAGGCTTTGCAGATCTTACCTACGCATCAAACTTTGAAAACGTAATTCCTGATTCTATTGATCTTACAATCAATACTCTGGATGAAGATGATTTGTTCTCTTCTTTTGATGATGATTTGTTTGCAATTGATGACACCTCTGCTGCCTTTGTTGGAACTGGTATTGATGACTTTGATTCAATTCTTGGAGACACCACCCTTCGTGACGAGCTTAATAAGACTGATGAAGGTGCCTGGCATTATATTCTTATGAAGGTAAATAATCCTTTGCAGACAAAGGCTATCATTGCCCAGCTTAATCAAAAGTTTAAGGAAGCCGGTCTTGATGTTTATGCCATGGACTGGAAAAAGGCAGCTGCTTCTTATTCAGATTCTGTAGAAGGAATTGGACTTGTATTCAACATCCTTATTGCAATTTTAGCAATCGTAGTTTTCATCATCATAATGAACACAATGATTGTTTCTGTAATCGAAAGAACCGGCGAAATTGGAACCATGCGTGCCATTGGTGCCGAAAAGAAATTTGTACGCCGCCTCTTTATAAGCGAAACCTTTATGCTTACATCAATTTCTTCTGTACTTGGAATAGTACTTGCCGCAATAATAATGGTAATCTTTAATTCGCTCAACATTACCATTACAAACTCAATTGCAAAAATGATTCTTGGTGGCGGTTTGCTCCGATTCTCACCAACAGTTGGAATCATAATTACAACAATTGTAATTGCAATCGGCGGAAGTTTAATCAGTAATCTTTATCCGGTTTCTTCTGCCCTTAAGATTACACCGCTCAAAGCATTGAATCACGGAGGCGACTAATGAAAGGTTCAATAAATTTTTCACTTAAAAATCTTACAAGACAAAAAAGACGAAACGCAGTTTTAGTTGTTGCCATTGCCTTTGGATTTTTTGTAGTAACAGCAATAGACGGACTTACAACAGGTCTGGTTGGTAACCTCGAAGATCAGATTACCCAGCTTGTCGGCGGAAACGTAGTCTGCGAGGGTCTTGAATGGATTCCTCCTTCTACAGAAAACGGCAAGCCTCAGATTGTAAACATTGTCCGAGATAGAAACTATGTCAAAGACCTTGTAGATGAGCTTGGAATTAAGTATGACTATTATTCCTGCTTTACAATGTCCGGTGGTCAGATTATTTTCAACGGAAAAAAATCTATAGTTCAGGTTTATGGCCGCGACCTTGATGAAAAGCATCTTCGCGATTCCATGCAGCTTGTAAGCGGAACAATAGATTCTTCAATTCCAAACGGACTTATTATAAGCGATAAGATTGCAAACTCTATGAATCTTCAGGTAGGGGATGATGTAATTTTTACAACCTCTACTGTTTACGGACAGGGCGCCGTTGCCGATATGAAGATTGCTGCAATCATGAAGTCTAACAGCTTTGTAAATACAATGCAGTCTTACTGTGATATTGAAGATTTAAACAGAATTGTAGAAATGCCGGAAGGTTCATATTCTATGTTCTCGCTTTATCTTCGCGATAAAAATCAACAGACAAAGGCTGCAGTTGCCCTGGAAAACAGAATCCGCCAGGATGCAGAAAAGGATCCGGAACTTAACGTAACCAGCCGTGTTCAGGCTATGAAGACAAACCCTACAAATATCGGTATGGGTATTGAAAAACAGGTAGACAGCCGCAAACCGGAAAATGAGTGGAAGGGCGTAATGTACGCCATAGAAACTCTTTACGATGAAATTCCGCAGATTAAAACTGTAATGAATATTGTTCACATTGTTGCAACTACAATTCTTATTGTTATTCTGCTTATTGTAATGATAGGTGTTGCTAACACTTACCGAATGGTTTTGTATGAACGTATTCGCGAAATTGGAACCATGCGTGCCCTTGGAATGACCGGTAAAGATACTAAAAAAGTATTTACAAGCGAGGCAGTTATGCTTTGTATAATCGGGGCTGTAGCAGGCCTTATTCTTGCAATTATCGGAATGTCAATTGTACACCTCATTCCTGTTAGTAACGAAGCCCTGTCGCTTTTTCTGGAAAAGGGTCATTTCTCATTCAAAGTTTCTGTTGGAACTGTTATACTTCAGTATGTACTGCTTATTGTGCTTACCTCATGGGCCGTACGTGGCAGCGCCAAAAAAGCCGCCCAGCTTAGCCCTGCCGAAGCACTTAGAACTATTAAGTAATGGAGGAAATTATGAAAAAAATAATATCAACCCTGTGCCTGTCGCTTATTCTGGCAGCCGCTGCTTTTGCCCAGGTTTCTGCCGCAGACACCGAAAAGGCATTTAAAATCCTGGAGGCAACCGACGATGTTCTTGCCTACCACGGAGACTATTCTGCAACCGTTTCTCTTTTAATAGAAAAACCAAATAAGCCAAAAGAAAGCGTTCAGTATAAAATTTTTGAACGCACCGATGAAAAGCTTATGACTTTGGTTCAGCTTTTCCCCGAAGCAGACAAGGGTAACGGCTTTTTGCGCGACGGAGACAACATCTGGGCTTATGACCCAATCAGCCGCAAGTTTAGTCATACTTCTATAAAAGAATCTCTTGGTAATTCAGATGTAAGTCTTGATGATATTGAACAGGACGAAAATACCTGGAGAATTAATTATGACATTGCTGCTATTGAAGAAGGCCTTCTCGGCAAGCAGGAAGTTTATATCATTACCATTACTGCAAAAACAAATGAACCTCAGTATGCAAGATCAAAGCTTTATATCCGCAAGGATATGAACCTTATCCTCAAGTATGAAGATTTTTCGGGTTCAGGCCGCCTTATGCGTACAACCCTTATGCCAAAATATGCCAAGGTTCCATCCGGCTATGTTCCAACCCAGATTATCGTAAAGGATGAATTAAACCCGGGCGAAAATACAACCCAGGTAATTTCGGAACTGACCTTTGATAAGTTGCCGGACCGTATTTTTACAAAAGCATATCTGGAAGGACTTAACTAGGAGCTTTTATGAAAAAAACTTTCTTACTCCCTCTTGTTTTATTATTGGCAATCGGAAGTTTGTGCGCCCAGTCTGACGAAGACCTTTTTGGAAGCGATGATGATTTGTTCGGCGGAGATGATTTTCTTATTGAAGAAGTAGAAGATGTTTCTGCAAAGTCAGATCTTAGTAAAGGTATCCTTTTTGACAACGGCAGCGTAAAAATTGGAGGAAGCCTTTCTGCTTCTGCATCACTTTCTACAACCCTTTATCAAAAAGATACTGAGTTTGCAGATAACCTTAAAGCTTCTTCTCTGACACCAAGTCTTTCTTCAAGCATAACACTGGATGCCAGACCAAATCAGGATCTGCGTCTTTTTTCACGCTTTAATTTGAGCTATCCTTTTACCGGTAATGTTTTAAATGTAAAAGAAATGTTTACCGACTTTAACGCCGGCGACTATGTTTCTTTCCGTTTTGGTCTACACACCGTTACCTGGGGAACAGGTCTTTTTTACAGCCCTGTAAGCGACATGATTAATACTTCTTCCATTGACCCTGAGCACAGAGACGAACAGGTAGATGGAAGTTTAAATCTGCGAACTCTCATTAATATTCCGGGAACTATGAACAATCTCTGGTTTTATGTAATTCCGGATAAAGGAACCTGGCAGGCACGCGATACTGCTCTTGCAGTTAAAGGTGAATTTGTTGCAGGCGGCTGGGAACTTGGAGTCGGAGCTTTTTATAAATACAACACCGCTCCCCGCGCAATGCTTACTGCTTCCGGCAGTATAAAAAAATGGGCACTTTTTGGTGAGGCAGTTTACCAGTACGGCAGCGACCGTGAATGGCTGGAGAATGCCGGCTTTAGCGACAAAAAAAGCGTTATCAAAGCAACTGCCGGTTTTATGCGCAGCTGGACTGATCCAAATATAAGTCTGCTTGCCCAGTATTATTATGACGGTAATGATTTTGATGCGTCAACTTTTACAGATGCATTGTTTTACCTTGGAAATATGCAACTATTATCAGAGTTTGCAACAAAAGGACATAATCTTGCTTTCTCTTTAGGTTTTTCAAAACTTTTTGGGAATAAAGATCTTTCACTCTCTGTTTTTGGTATGACAAACTTTACAAAACCAGAAGTCCTGGATCCATATTCAACAGAAAATCAGTTTTTAATCTCTGTCTTAAAGGCTGCATTAAACGGTGAAGAATCAGGAAGTGGCGATTTGTTTGAAAAAGGTCTTTATAAAACAGTTGATGGAGTAAAAGACGCCCCTCGAACAATTCTTTCAGTTATGCTTAATTACGCATTTAATGACAATGCATCTATGGGCTTTGGACCATATCTGACACTTGTAAAATGGGATAAACCACCAGTAGTTGCCTTGAAAATAAACTTCACCCTCGGCGGCGGCAAGTTTTAATGTTCACTCACATCTTCTTCGACTTAGACGGAACGCTGACAGATCCGGCGCAGGGAATAACAAACTCTTTTATTCATGCGCTTAAGTTTTACGGTCTGCCAATTCCGTCTTACGAAGAATTATGCAAACTCATAGGCCCGCCGCTTCCTTACAGTTTTGAATCTACCTTTGGCTTTGACCACGACAAGGCAATGGAAGCAGTTGTAAAATACCGCGAGTACTTTGCAAGCCGAGGCCTTTTTGAAAACAAAGTCTATCCGGGAATCCCAGAACTATTACAATCGCTCAAAGAAAAGGGCAAACATCTTGTAGTAGCAACTTCCAAACCCGAAGAATATTCAATCAAAATTATAGAGCACTTTGGCCTTGATAAATATTTTGATTATGTCTGCGGCAGCCTCATGGACGAATCCCGCAGTAAAAAATCAGAAGTTATTGCCTATGCCCTGGAATGCTGTGGTTTAGGAGAGTGCGACAAAGATAAAGTCCTCATGGTAGGCGACCGCTTCCACGACATAGAAGGTGCCAAAAAGAACGGACTTAAATCATGTGGTGTATTATTCGGTTACGGTTCCCGCCAGGAACTCGAAGAAGCCGGGGCAGATTATATTGTAAAGGAAGTATTAGACCTACATAAAGTAATAGAATAAAGAAAATGCGCGGAGCACACTCGCGTGAGAATTACAAGTGAGCACATGTCATTGCGAGGAGCGAAGCGACGTGGCAATCCACTTCGCAGAATGCATTTTAATATCTGGATTGCCACGCTTCGCTCGCAATGACGAAGTTATTTAAACAACTCCAGTGCATACCTTACAGTATCCATTGCATCCTTACCATAGAAATCTGCGCCAATCTTATCTGCATATTCCTGTGTCATAACCGCACCGCCAACGCAAACCTTAGCCCAAGGACATTCTTTTCGCAAGAGCTTTATTGTATCTTCCATGGCAGCTACTGTTGTTGTCATTAGTGCAGAAAGGCCTACCAGTTTAATTTTGTCTTTTTTGCAGGCAGCAACTACAGTCTCCGGCGGCACGTCTTTACCTAAATCAATTACATCAAAGTCATAATTCTGCAAAAGAACTTTTACAATGTTTTTTCCAATGTCGTGGATGTCGCCTTTTACGGTTGCAATTATAACTCTGCCTTTTGTCTGGCCTTTTTTACCGGAACGTTCCATAAAGCTGCGAATCTCTCCAAAGGCTTCTTTTGCTGCGTCTGCGGCCATAAGCAGTTGAGGCAGATACATCTTTTTTGCTTCAAACTGCTTTCCCACATAGTCCAGTCCGGGAATAAGGTGTTTATTTATAATTTCCAGCGACTCTGTATTTTTCAAAAGTTCCCTTGTGGCTGCGGCTGCATCATTTTTCAGACCCTTGATGATTGCATTTTTTAACGCAGATCCCTCCGGGGTATTAGGGGCAGAGCCCCTAGGCGAAGGGGTAGGCGAAGACTGCAGGGCTGAGCCGAGGGGGAGACCTCCCCCTCCTATTTCCCCTACTGTATTAATCCACTCAATATATCCCGCGCAATTTTCATCAAGCCCAAGCAAAAGGCTCGTTGTATACCAGGCCTTTTTCATCTCAAGCTGCAAAGGATTCATAATCGCTGCAGAAAGCCCGTTTTGCATTGCCATTGTAAAAAATGCAGAAGTAACAAACTCGCGGTTAGGAAGGCCAAACGAAACGTTAGATATGCCTAACGAAGTGTTGCCGCCTGCTTCAAAAATGCCTCGTACTGTTTCAAGAGTTGCAAGTCCCGCCTGTGAGTCCGAGCTGACTGCCATGGCAAGAGGGTCAATTATAATATCTTTTTTTGCAATTCCATAACGGGCTGCTTCCTTGTAAATTTTTTGAGCAATTTTAAGACGGTCGGCACTTTTTTCAGGGATTCCCTTTTCATCAAGAGTAAGCCCGATTACAACTCCACCATATTTTTTTACAAGCGGAAATACTGCATCCATTATTTCTTTTTTGCCGTTTACAGAATTAATAAGGGGTTTTCCATTGTAACGTCTCAGGGCTGCTTCCATTACCTTTGCAGAAGAGGTGTCAATCTGAAGTGGTAACTCTGTAACTGCCTGAAGCTCTGTCATTACGCGAACCATCATTTCTTTTTCATCAATTTCTGGCAGACCTACGTTTACATCAAGAACCTGAGCCCCCGCTTCTTCCTGTTCCAGTCCCTGGTGAATAATGTAATCTATGTCATTGTTGCGCAGGGCTTCTTTAAATTTTTTCTTGCCTGTAGGGTTTATGCGTTCACCTATTAAAACACAGGGTCTGCGCTTTCCGTCGGCATCTTTTCCAAAATAAACAACTTTTGTGCCTGAACTGATAAGGCAACTTTCTCTTGCAGACAGCAGTTTTTTTGTAGAAGCAAGGGCACCTGATATAAGGGCAATGTATTCAGGTCTGGTTCCGCAGC
>JAEEGK010001202.1_pt1 | contig 65057 bp, 61 predicted proteins | sample 8958771 | NCBI WGS metagenome assembly JAEEGK01 (sample SAMN16246547, study PRJNA631951) | gut metagenome | biome: gut microbiome; feature: rumen; material: SC-attached | host: Bos | place: Iran: Karaj | collected 2018-10
TTAAGTCTGCCGTTATCCATAATAGTTTTCATTATGATTTCGCCACCACAGTCAGGGCAAATGAATTTGTGTGTTGCAACAGTAGTACGAGAGTTTTTACTAGCTCCAGCCATTATGTGCCTCCAAAGAAATATTCGTAACAACTATAATAATAATTATGCAATTTAATGTCAATATAACAAACAGCAGTATGCCTTCATAAGAAAAATATACGCTCCCGTGCAAGTGCAATCATGTGGAAAATAGATGTACTCCCGCTAAGGTGTGTCTGCAAACTACTGCTGAGCTTGTAAAGAAAGATTTACCTCGCTTCGCTCGTCAAGCTCAGATGTAGTTTGCAGCCACCCCTACGCTCCGTACATCTATTTTCAACTTTTTTCATGTTCCACTCCGCGTATATTTTTAAATGCTTACATTCGGTTGTCTGATAGTTATATGAATATATCAATATATTATTATATTTATACGAAAAAGAGACGGGGTTTAAGAGAGAAAATAATTCTAATAAGGAGAAATATTAAAAAAAATACGGAGTGGGGAAGGCGAATGCAAAAACATTCTACAGTGCGGCCGCAAGGCGGCCAAGTGGATAGTTCCAAGGCACTGTAGCATGTAGCAGGCTAGCCTGCGGTTTTGCATTTGACTTTCCCACGGGAGTATTTTTTTTACACATGTATGCACCTTTTGCATATTTTCTTTATGTACATCCCCACTATTTGACATAAAATCCAATATTTGATATATTCATATAAATTATCTATTTTTTTGGGGGTCTCCAAGTGGCAGGCAAACAAACATCTGCAGAGAAAAGATACGCTCAGAGCGAAGTTCGCAGACTTCATAATAAGTCTATTAAAAGTGAATGCAGAACTTATGCAAAACAGTTTGTAGAAGCAGTTCAGGCTAAAGATCAGAAACTTGCTGAAGAAAAATATAAGACTCTTCAGAAGGCTCTTGACAGCGCTCGCAGTAAGGGTGTTCTTAAAAGAAATGCTGTTTCTCGCAAGAAGTCAAGAATGATGAACCTTTATAATGCTACATTTAATGCAGCAAAATAACTTTTCTCCATCATATTGGAAATCCAACCAGAACAAATGGTTGGATTTTTTTTTGTCTGAATGTTTTTTTCCACAACATACATAAATTAACCATTCATACCGATAATCAATTATGGCAAAAATAATAAAATCTGATTTGGTAGAAGAAGTATATCACAACACTAATTTTCCAAAACAGGAAATAAATCAGATAACCGACTCACTCCTTGCAGAAATTAAAAATGCACTTTGCAAAGGAAACACAATTGAATTAAGAAACTTCGGTACATTTGAGCCAAAGCTTAGAAAAGGAAAAAAAAATGCCCGTAATCCTAGAACAGGAGAAATTGTTCAGGGAGAAACTCATTACATTGCATCTTTCAAGGCGGGCAGGGAATTAAAAGAAAAAATATGGAATCTAAAAAAATCAGAAAAATAAAAATAAAAAATTTTCTGCATTGCTCAAGTCTTGTTTTAGTTGGAGCACTTTTTTTTGCAGCTGCAAATCCTAATCCGGTTATAAAACAGGGATTATCATTTATTGGCTGGTTCTTGTATGTTCCGTTTTTTTATTTAATCAAAAAATCATTATTGAAAAACTCCTGGTTTTATTCAGGCATTTATGGTGTTCTTTGCGTATGCTCGTATGCGTATTGGCTTTATAATTATGATCCGCTTTGTCTTTATGTTGCAATTCCTATAGCGTTTATTGGAACAGCTCTTTTAGGTCTGGCACTAAAATCGACAGAAAAACTTTTTGTAAAAAACGCATGGCTTGTTCAGTTTTTAATTATCTGTACTTTTGATTACCTGCGTACTCTTGGATTTCTTGGAGTTCATTATGGACTTGCTGCCTATACTCAATGGAAATTCAGTGCTTTATTGCAAATCACTTCTGTAATAGGGGTGTTCGGATTAAATGCTTTTGTAATTTTTTCTTCTTCTTTAATTTTTGCATTTATTTCAAAGGCAGAAGATAAAAAGTACTTTATGCGCAAAATGATAAGCGATGACAAGCATTACGAAGGAGCAACATATATAAATTATATTTCAGATAATACAAGAAGTCTGAAGAACGCGTCTTTAAAAAATCCTTTGATTGCTTTGTGTATCTGGGCTGTTCTATTTATTTTAATAATCATTCAGGGGAATATAAAACTTAAAAAAGATTCTGATTATAAAACAGTAACGGCTGTTGCAATTCAGCATAATGATAGTCCTGATGAAAATGGAATTGAAAATTTTACAGAAAGTATTCAAACACTTATAAAACTGACTGATGAAGCTTTTGAAATCAATCCTCAGATTAAGCTTGTAATCTGGCCCGAAACTGCTGTAGTTCCATCGATCATTTATCACTATAATTCGGAAGAAAATACAGACAGAAAAAAGCTTGTTTCGTATGTGTTGAATTATTTTCAAAATCATAAATCAAATTTCATATTAGGAAATCAGCATATTGAAACTAAAAACGAAAGGAAGAATAAAGTTTATTATAATTCTGCACTTTTATTTACAGAAAATCAGTCAATGTTCCCTCCGGAACCGGAAATTTATGATAAAATGCATCTTGTTCCTTTTTCTGAATATTTCCCTTATGAAAAATACTTCCCGAATCTTTATAAAACCATATTAGAAAAGCAAAAGTTTTTTTCTGAACCGGGAAAAGAGATAAATATATTTAAAACACAAGGGCTTTCAATTTACACTCCAATCTGCTTTGAAAATACTTTTCCCGATTTATGCAGACAGGCCTATAAAAAAGGAGCCAGATGCTTTGTATGTCTTGCAAATGATTCCTGGGCAAAAAGTGAATCGTGTCAGTATGCTCATCTTGCTATGGCTAAATTCCGTGCTGTTGAAAATGGAATTCCTGCTGCAATAAGTGCTGTTTCAGGACAAACTGCTTTTATTGACCAGAATGGAATACTTACAGCAATGGCAGTTCCTTTTACTAAATCATATGTAATCTGCGAGATTCCTGTGATTTCTGATGAATATAATCCTACTGTTTATAATCAAATTGGTGATGTTTTTGGTTATGGAATTGCATTTTTATTGCTTGCTGTGTTGATAATTCATGGTTTTATTGTTATAATAAATAAAGTTTTATGTCGGAACGCACAGAAGCAGTAAAAAAGAATATAACAATTTTTGGCTCAGAAACAGAATTTGACGGAACACTTGGGTTCAGAGACAGACTTGTAATAACAGGTAAATTTTCAGGAAAAATCATTGCACCAACTGGTGAACTTGAAATTGCAAAAAATGCCACTTGTAATGTAGAAAGTATTCAGGCTTCGTCAATTGTAGTATGTGGTTCTGTTAAGGGAAATATGAATGCTTCTGATCGTGTAGAAATCTGCTCAGGCAGCATGGTTGAAAGTGATATTACAACTGCAAGAATAAGAATAGCAAATAATGTAGAGTTTAATGGGCAAATAACAATGCTTCAGGAAGAGCCGGATGTAGATCTTTTTTCAGTGGCATCTTCTGAATTTAAACAGGCCATGCTCATTCATTCAGATGTAGTAAAATAATAAGAGGACCTTCAAAACCTTTTTAGATATTAAGGCAAAGAAGGAACCCCCGTTTTTATATAATCAAAAAAAATCTCAAATAAATTTTTAATTGTTTAATGGAGAATTTTTAATGGCAACATTAAGAAGAAAACACAGCGAAGAAGAAAATTCGCAGGAAGAAAACGGACAGACCTCACTTGGTCTTGAAGATCAGATTCAGGAAACTAATTCAGAAAATTCCGAAAAAGTTGTAGTGAAGAAAAAGCGTGTTGTGAAAGTAAAAGCCGAAGAAGGGGCAGAAGGTGAAGCAGCTCCAACTCCGGCTACTAAAAGAAATGGAATGAACAAGCGTCCTTATTCGCGTTCATATCCAACTCCAAGTGGAGAAGCTTCTGAAGCAATTGCAGCAGAAGCAGCCTCTTCAAATGAGGATAATGCAAATAAACCTCGTCTTTTGATTAATGACCTTACAATTAAATCTATGCCGGAACTTCGTGAGCTTGCAATGCAGTACGGCTTTACTGCAGATGATCTTGCTCCAATGAAAAAGCAGGATTTGATTTTTGTAATCCTTAAGGCACATACAGAACACGGTGGAATTATTTTTGCTTCCGGTGCATTGGAAATCTTACCTGACGGATACGGATTCTTGCGTTCGCCACAGAACAGCTATTTGCCTGGTCCTGATGATATTTATATTTCACCAAGCCAGATTCGTCTTTTCAACCTTAAAACAGGTGATACAGTTTACGGACAGACACGTTCTCCAAAAGAAGGCGAACGTTTCTTTGCTTTGCTCCGTATAGAAAGTGTAAACTTTGACGAGCCACGTATTGCTCAGACACGCGTTCCTTTTGAAAATCTGACACCGCTTTATCCTGATGAAAAGCTCAGACTTGAAACTGTTAGTACAGAAGTTTCAACACGTATCGTAGATTTGTTTGCACCAATTGGTAAAGGTCAGCGTCTTTTGATTGTTGCTCCTCCAAAGGCCGGTAAAACAATCCTTATGCAGAAAATTGCAAATGCTATTACAACAAATAATCCTGAAGTATATCTTATTGTTCTTTTGATTGATGAACGTCCTGAGGAAGTTACCGAAATGGAACGTGCGATCAAGGGCGAAGTTATTTCTTCTACATTCGATGAACAGGCAACCCGCCACGTTCAGGTTGCAGAAATGGTTCTTGAAAAAGCTAAGCGCCTTGTAGAACACAAGCGTGATGTTGTAATTTTGCTTGACTCAATCACTCGTCTTGCACGTGCCTATAACCAGACAGTACAGACTTCTGGTAAAGTACTTTCCGGTGGTGTTGACTCCAACGCTCTCTTTAAGCCAAAACGTTTCTTTGGTGCTGCACGTAATGTAGAAGAGGGTGGCTCACTTACAATCATTTCTACTGCCTTGATTGAAACAGGCTCACGCATGGATGAAGTTATCTTTGAAGAGTTCAAGGGTACAGGTAACAGTGAAATTGACCTTGACCGCAAGCTTGCTGAGCGACGACTTTTCCCTGCCATCAACATCAAAAAATCCGGTACACGAAAGGAAGAGCTTCTGCTTACCGAAAACGAACTTCAGAAAATCTGGATTTTGCGTAAAGTACTCAACCCAATGGAAGACGTTGAAATTACAGAACTCATTCTTGACCGCATGAAGAAGTCAAAGACAAATGAAGCCTTCCTCGCAAGTATGAATGCAGGTACAGCCGGTATAGAGTAAAAGAATAATACTACAAGAAAAAATTATAGAATGCATTGAAAAATGCCGTCTACGGAGTGAAAAATGGCTGAGGACAACTTTCTCTGTTGGCCGAAGACATTTTCCACGGGAGTAGCCGGCATTTTTTTATATGATCCAATATTGACTAATAAATTAGTTTTTATATATAATAATTAATCATTTTCTTGTGATATTATTATTTTTAGTTGACGGTAGCGGAATGATGGATGTACCCGCGTACAAGCCAGTGGCAGCCGGGCGTAATATCGGGCAAGAGCATAGGAGTTATAACATGAAAAAGGGAATTCACCCGGACTACAAACTTACAAAGATTACCTGCGTTTGCGGTAATGTAATCGAAACCCGTTCAACAGTTGAAAACATCAACGTTGAAATTTGTTCTGCATGCCACCCATTCTATACTGGTAAGCAGAAGCTCGTTGATACTGCTGGTCGTATCGATCGTTTCAACAAGCGCTACGGAATTAAAGCAGACGCTAAATAATTCAAAAGGCTTTCTTCGAGGAAGCCTTTATTATTTTAAAACGTTGTTTTTGAAACAAGCTTAAACTCCCACACTTTATGTGGTTTCTTCCCTTCAAAATCTAATGGTATTGTTTGTGCAGTAATGTCTTTACAGGTAAACTCTTTACCCGCTGCAGTTTTAGGCGGAATCTTTTGAATATCAAATTTCAGTCGTTCAGAGTTTGTCGAAAAATATAAAGTGCCCTGTGGTGAAAGAATATTAAGACAATCCTTTACAAGCTGAGGCCAGTCACGGTTTATGTCCAGTACATCTGAAGTGCTTTTGCTGTTTGAAAAAGTCGGCGGATCAAGAATTATTAAATCATAAAGTTCTTCTTCTTTAAGATTTCCTGATTTTGAAGCAACGGCTTTTTCCTGTAAGAATCGCATACAGTCAGCTTTTGTATAGATATAGCGGTTTTTGTCTGAAAAGCCGTTGAGCTTCATGTTGTCTTTGGACCAGTCAAGATATGTGTTAGATAAATCTACAGACTCAACAAACGAAGCATTGCCTTGTGCCGCATAAACAGAAAAGCTTGAAGTATAGCAGAATAGATTAAGTACTCGCTTTTTACTGCAGGTGTCGCGTACTGTTGACCTAAGGCTACGGTGGTCAAAGAACAGGCCTGTATCAAGGTAGGTAGTAAGGTCTACGCGGAAAAGCTGTCCTTGTTCCTGGATGGTGCCTTGAACAGATGCTGAAACAAATTCATCATGACGGGCCTGGTATTGATTGTTGTCTTTATGACTTTTATGTCCTCTCGATTTTTTTACAATGTGTTCTTCTGGAATGCCCAGAACTTCAGCGGCGGACTTTGCCATTAAATCAAGCCAGGCTTCTTCTTCGGCTTCGTCTTTTTTGTAAGGGCGTTCATAAAGATAAAGTACTGCGTAGGTTCGTTCCTTTATTCTGCCTTCGACTGTTGGGTCATTTGCACTCAGTCTGGAATTCTGGTCAGACATAAAGCGTGCTGCTTCTACAGGCGAGTCAATTTCGTCTGGTAAAAATTCATATAAATCAAGGCTTACAGGAACTTCTGGAATATCGCGGTCGTAAAGTCTGTAGCAGCTTATCCTGTTTTTGCGTGCCCACTTTCGAAGTTCCTTGTATCGTTTGCGTAATCTGTTTGTAAAAAGTTCTGCCTGATAATTGTTTTTTTCCATATATTATTGTAATGACATATTAACACAGATATAGTATAATAATCTATAAAAAATCGGAGGAAACTATGAAAAAATTCTTTTCTGTTTTACTGAGTATTATCTTTGCCATTTGTTTATTTGCCACAATTATTTTGGGTATAGCCCGCGCTAATCTTAGTACTTCAAAAATCACAGAGCTTGCAGGTCAGATTTTTAAAATTTCAAAAGCACCTGTAATTCAGTTTGAAGATGACGGTCTTTTTCATCCGGAGCAGAAAGTTATAACTTATGCACAGTTTAATCCGGAAGATTTCGGCAATTTTGATATAAGCTCGTTAGATCTTTCAAATATGGATATAAATCAAATTGTCCAGTCGTATCTTGAAGAATATGAAATTGATGTAGATCCGGAAGTAGTTGCCGAAATTCTTGCTTCTCCGGAAATCACTCAGACTGTAAGCCAGTATGCAGATGAAATCATTAATTACATGACTGGTGAATCTGACGAAATTAATATTGATCCTGAACAGCTTACAAAGGTTGTAAATACAGCAATTGATAAATACGAAGCAGCAACAGGCGAGGTTGTAGATCGTTCTGGCCTTGATGAAGCAATTTCCGAAAATGTAGAAGCAATGGTTCCGGAGCTTACAGCTACTCTTGATACAGCAAAAGAAGAAAACGCAGAAGCTTTTGAAATCCTTAAAAAAGTAAACTTCTGGCTTTCTTTAAAAATCTTTATTCTTGCAATCTGTGTCTGCGCAGTTCTGGCACTTGTGATTTTCTTAATCAACATGAATATTTTTGTCTGCTTTAAGTTTATTTCAATTCCTGCAATTGTTGATGGTCTGATTATTTTTATTGCAGCACTTGTTGCAAGAGGAATAGCACCTGCAGTTCTTTCACAATCAATTAATGAATACGGACTTCCTGCAGCTGTTTTTGAAATTGCAATGTCTTTTGTTAAAACAATTGTGTTCCAGCTTAAGATTTGCGGAATTGTTTCGACTATTCTTGGTGTAATTCTTTGTGTACTTGGCTTTAAGCTTGGCAAAAGTAAGCCTGCAGAAATTGCAGCACCAGCTCAAGAATAATCTATAATGACACATTCTTAAAATTTTGATATACTCACTGCATGACTGCTACAGAAAAATATCTGGCCATGAATAATGAATTCTGTCGTTTGCGTGATGCTATTTATAATCCTGATGTTGATGAAGCAGAGGAAGATGAACGCATTCAGAAGAGCGTAGAAATGGCGCTTGGGGTTTTGTGCCAGTATCTTGATTATTACAAAGAAATTAATGACGTGCATACGCGTCCAAAAGAATAGGAATAAATATGAATTTTACAGAATTTGGTCTTGATGAAAGACTTTTGAAGGGAATTGAAGCCGCCGGTTATGAGGTTTGTACACCGGTTCAGGAACAGGTTATTCAGGCTTCTAAGAAGGAAGGGGCAAAGGGCCCTGATTTGTATGTTCAGTCTCAGACTGGAACTGGAAAAACTTGTGCATACCTTGTTGCAGTAATTCAGGGAATGCTCAAGGCAGAAAATGCAGGAAAGAAATGTTTGATTCTTGCACCTACACGCGAGCTTGCTGTTCAGATTGAAGAAGAAGCAAAAGTGCTTGTTGGAACAAGCGGGCTCAAGGCCTTTAGTGTTTATGGCGGAGTTGGCTACGAAAAGCAGATTGCTAATCTTAAAAAAGGCGTAGACATTGTAATTGGAACTCCTGGCCGTGTAATTGATTTAAACGAAGGCGGCAACCTTGATTTGAGCAACTGCCACTTCTGTGTAATTGACGAAGCAGACCGCATGTTTGATATGGGATTCTACGATGATCTTCGTAAGATTCTTAAAAAGCTTCCGGAAGCAGAAACAAGACAGACAATGCTTTTCTCTGCAACACTCAATACTTATGTAAAGAATCTTGCATGGGAATATACACGCAACCCGATCGAAATTACTATCGAAGCAGAAAATATCACAGTAAGCGAAATTAAACAGGAGCTTCTTCACGTTTCTTCTGACGAAAAGATGAAACTTCTTGTAGGTATTCTTAAGCATGAAAATCCTGAAAGCGCAATTATTTTCTGTAATACAAAGCGTTCGTGCGAAGTTATTGCAAAGCGTCTTGGCATTAATGAAATAAAAGCTGAGTTTATGATCGGCGACCTTCCGCAGAGTAAGCGTCTTGCAATTATGAAAGCATTTAAGGCAGGTGAGGTTAAGATTCTTGTTGCTACAGACGTTGCAGCACGCGGAATTGACGTTAACGACCTTGCAATGGTAATCAACTATGATTTACCTGTAGAAGCAGAAAATTATGTTCACCGCATTGGTCGTACAGCCAGAGCCGGAAAATCTGGCAAGGCTTATACTTTCTGTTCTGAACAGGATGTTTATAATCTTCCTGCAATTGAACGCTATATTGAAATGCAGATTCCGGCAACTGTTGCATACCCTGAACAGATGGAAGAAGACAAGTCTGCAGGTATCTTTATTAAAACAGAAAACTGGCGTGGTGATGACGAGCTTGATAACCGCCATGGTTACCGCAAGGGCCGCGATGGAGATATTCATAACAGACAGCGCGGTGGAGACAGAAGAGTCGATTACAAAAAGAAGGGTGGAGACTATAAGAAGAATCATGACGGCTATAAGAAGAGCGGTGATTACAAGAAAGGTCCACGCAAACCTTATATTGACCCAGCTAAACTTGCAGGACTTTCTTACGAAGAGCGCATGAAAATGTACAAGGATGCTTACGGTAAGAACGACGGCTACAGGAAAGATTCTTATAAGAAGAATAATAACTACAAAAAGAATAATTATAACAAGAAAGGCTATAATAATTACAAGGGCGGTCAGAAAAATTATAATAATCAGAATAAAAAGCAGGCTCCTGCTAAGAAGACTTTCTGGCAGAAAGTAAAGGCCTTTTTTGGACGCTAAGACTTGGAGAATTAGATGATTACAGTTAGTGACGTTAGTGTTTCATTCAGTGAAAAACCGCTTTTTAAAGATGTAAATCTTAAGTTCAATAAAGGAAACTGTTATGGAATTACAGGTGCAAATGGTGCCGGAAAATCAACTTTCTTAAAACTGCTTTCTGGTGAACTCGAAAAAGATTCCGGTGAAATTTTTATGACTCCGGGCGAACGAATGGCTGTATTAAAGCAGGACCACTTTGCGTTTGATGAATATTCTGTAAAAGACACAGTTATGATGGGCTTTCCTCGTCTTTATGAAGTAAGTAAGGCCCGTGACGAAATTTATGCAAAGTCTGATTTTACAGAAGAAGATGGAATTAAATCTGCAGAACTCGAAGCAGAGTTTGGTGAGCTTGGCGGATACGAAGCAGAAAATCAAATTGAACAGATGCTCAGCGGTCTTGGTCTTGAAGAAGAACACCACGACAAAATGATGAGCGAGCTTGATGAAAGCCAGAAAGTTCGCGTACTTCTTGCACAGGCTATCTACGGTAACCCTGATGCCTTAATCCTCGACGAACCTACTAACGGTCTTGATATTGAATCTATCACCTGGCTCGAAAACTTTTTGCTCGACTTTGAAAATACAGTAATTGTTGTATCGCACGACCGTCACTTTTTGAACACTGTATGTACTTATATCTGCGATATTGACTTTGGAAAAATCACACAGTTCAGCGGAAACTACGACTTCTGGTATCAGATGACTCAGGTTATGCAGCGACAGGCTCACGACCAGCAGAAAAAGACAGAAGAAAAAATGAAGGATTTGCGCGAGTTCATTCTTCGATTCAGTTCTAACGCTTCTAAAGCAAAGCAGGCAACAAGCCGTAAGAAGATTTACGACAAGCTTGCAGACTCACTCGAAGATATTCCAGTTTCTACACGTAAGTTCCCTTATGTAAATTTTAAGGCAGACCGCGAAATTGGAAACAACGTTCTTGAATGTAAAAACCTTTGCATTAAGGATGCAGACGGAAACGAACTTTTGAATAATTTTTCTTTAGTTGTAAACCGCACAGACAAGATTGCATTTGTTGGTATTGAACACAATTCAGTAACAGCACTTTTTGATATTGTAAACGGCGTAAAAAAGCCGGACAGCGGTGAATTCTTCTGGGGACAGACAACAAGCCAGACATACCTTCCACGCGATAACTCAAGCAACTTTGATAATGATATGAACATTACAGAATGGCTCAAGCAGTATTCCAAAGAACAGGACGACGCTTATGTTCGCGGCTTCTTGGGACGAATGCTCTTTAGCGGTGACGAATCACTTAAAAAAGTAAAGGTTCTTTCGGGTGGTGAAAAGGTTCGCTGTATGCTTAGTAAGCTCATGCTCAGTGGTGCCAACTGTATTACAATGGATGATCCTACAAACCATCTTGACCTTGAAGCAATTCAGTCACTCAACGAAGGCTTGATTGCATTCCCTGGTGTTCTTTTGTTCAGTTCACACGACCACGAGTTTATCCAGTCTATTGCAAACCGCATTGTAGAAATTACACCAAACGGCGTTATTGACCGCATGATGAGCTTTGATGATTACATTACAGATCCTCAGGTTACAGAATTGCGCAAAAAGCTGTACGAAGGAACTGGTAAAAAGATTAAATATAGAGTTTAACCTCTTGCTTTCAAATTATCCAGAAAATTAGATAACATATCATGGGCCTCTTCTTCTGTAATTTCCTTTGGCTCATGATATTCAATCAGGTTTTGCGGAATCTCATCTAAAAAGCGGCTAGGGGTACATTCATTAACCATATTCATTTTTTTACGCTGCTGGCATGAGGTTAAGAATAACTTGTCGCGGGCACGGGTAATTGCTACATAAAAAAGGCGGCGCTCTTCTTCAACATCTCCGTCGTTTTCGGCAACAGAACGTGCATGAGGTATAAGGCCTTCTTCACATCCCGCAATGAAAACAACAGGAAACTCAAGTCCTTTAGAAGCGTGAATAGTCATTAAATTAACTTTTCCCTTGTTGTCGTTGTCATCACTGTTGTCCTGCGAAACTAAAGTAATGCGGTTCAGGTAATTGAATACGCTTGGATTATCGTTATCAGGATCTTTTTCCCAGGCATCAATTGAATTCAAAAGACTTTCAATATTCATAAGCTTAAACTGAACGGCTTTCTGACTCTTTCCAAATTCACCAATCAGATAATCTTTGTAATCAATATCTTCAATCATCTGGCGTACTTTGTTGCTCAAGCCGCGTCCAGTCAAAATCTTCTGTCTTTCATCTTCAATAAGCTTCATAAACTCTGCTAAATCTTCTTTTACAGCATCATTAGCAGGGGAGCCGGGCCTGTTTATAAGAGAATCCATTGCATTCCACATTGTGCAACCGTTTAGCAAAGCTTCATCATTAAGCATCTGAATTGTTGCACGGCCAATGCCTCGCCTAGGAGTATTTAAAATTCGAATAAGGTTTATGTCATCATCATGATTTGCAATAACACGCAGGTAGCTTACAATATCTTTAATTTCTTTGCGTTCAAAAAAGGAAGTTCCGCCACTCATAGTGTAGGGTATATTATTCTGCAGAAGGGCTTCTTCAAGGACACGTCCCTGGGTATTAGCCCTCATTAAAACACCAAACTCATCATACTTACGGTGCTCATCCATAGCAATTCCAAGAATACTTTCGGCAATAAAATCTGCTTCATCTGTTTCATTCTGTGGCATAAAAACTTCTATAGGCTTGCCGCCGCCGTTACCGCTCCAAAGCTTTTTATCCTTGCGGTTTGTGTTGTGAGAAATAACACCATTCGCTGCTTCAAGAATTGTTTCTGTAGAACGGTAATTCTGTTCAAGACGGATTTCCTGAACTTTAAAATCGTGTTCAAAATTTATGATGTTCTGGTAGTCGGCTCCACGCCAGCTGTAAATACTCTGGTCATCGTCGCCTACAACTGCAACATTCTGGTCTGCAAGAAGGTGCATCATTTCATACTGCTGATGGCTTGTGTCCTGAAACTCATCAACCATTATATATTTATAGCGTTCACGGTAGCGGGCAAGAACTTCTGGAAACTCACGGAACAACTTTATCGGAAGCACAATCAAATCATCAAAATCAACTGCGTTGTAAAGTTTAAGGCCTTCCTGGTAAAGTTCATAAAGCGGTTTATACATGTCATTTGCTGTTTCCCAGTTCTTGCGGCCTGTTTTTATGTTAGAAATAAGGTTTCCGATTGTATAAATATCCATTGCTTCGGGACTGAATTTAAGTTCACGACCGCATTCTTTAATAAGCGCAACACGGTCAGTTTCATCATAAATACTGAAATTTTCACGCCAGCCAAGCTTTGTAATTTCCTGACGCAGGATTTTTACTCCAAAAGCATGAAATGTAGAAATTGTAAGGTTCTGAAGTTTTTTTTGAGTAAGGCTCTTGATTCGGTCTGCCATTTCTTTAGCAGCTTTGTTTGTAAAGGTTAGGGCCAGAATCTGGCTTTGAGGAATGCCCTTATCAAGCATATGCGCAATTCGGAATGTAATAACGCGCGTTTTACCGCTTCCGGCACCTGCAATAATGAGAATGGCTCCATCTGTAGTGGTAACGGCCTTAAACTGTTCCGGATTTAATTCCTTGCGCAAGGTTTCTAAATCGAGCATAGGTTTATATAATACGCAGGTAAAGGCTTAGGGTCAAGATAGCATAAATGACATTGTAATTTCCTTCAATATTATATAAAATATATATAAAAAATTCGGAGAAAGTATGTACAGTAAAAAAATCAAACATTTAATCACATCATTATTGGTATTTATAACTCTTGCAAGCTGTTCATTAATTCAATTAAATACATCAAAAACTGCCAGTATAAGAATTTCATTTGGTTCTTCATCCCGAGCTGTTGATATTGGAACTCTTATAGATTCAAACACTGCTTTTTTAAAAATTGATCTACACGGTGATGTAGAAGTTTCTCAAACTGTTTTGTTTACAAAAAATGTATCTGTCCTTTTTGAAAATATACCTGTTGGAAGCAATATTTATATTGATGCACAAATATTTATAAGAGAAGGCAATAAAATTATACCTCAATATCAGGGTAGAAGTGAAAAAACGAAAATCAAAAGCGGCGAAAACAATATACCTGTAATTCTGCGTTCTTATGTAGAAGATGGAACATCTCATCCTGCAACTGGAGAAATTGAAATTTTTATAGAGTCCGAAGAAGATATTTATCAAACCGGAAGTCAAATTATTGTTACAGCTTTTGATAAAAAGGGAAACTCAATTGCAGCAGATAAAATTACTGTAGAATTTCATATAAAATATTTACTGTATGGAGAATTGCATGATTTTATTGTTCCCTCAAAAGTAGAGGATGCAGATGGTGTATACACTTATGCAATAGAAAATAATAAAATCATAATTGTAACACAGCTAACGGATAATTTACCGCCAGATCCAATATGGTATTTTAGAATTACAGCTTCGGACGGAACAGATACTCAAACTAAGACCTTTGAAGAGTTTGAAATTTTATCCGGCTCTAAAACAGAAACACAATTTTCCATGACTTATACTGACGAAGAATTATACGAAAGAGAAAGTCTAATCAACTTTAGTGCCAAAGATAAGAATGGAAATAAAATTAAAGCAGAAAACCTGGATATTAAATTATTTAAACAAATATTAGGTAGTAACAATCCATCAGATATGACAGAGAATTGCAATATAGAGAAAGATACTTATAATATAATTTTAACAACTGCAATTCCAATAACTAGTAACAGTGACAATCTTCCTGTTCCACAATATGAGTATTATTTCATTTTAACTAATACAATAAATTCCGAAACCAAAAAGTTTATAGTTTCTTTAATACCAACAAGAAGACCAGAGCATACATTTGTAATGCAGCCATCTGACGGAAAACTTGTAGCAGGTCAGCCTCTTTTTATAAGCGCTTTTGATAAAGATTCAAATCCGGTAAATAGTGAAAATATTACTTGTTCGGGTATTTATTATAATTTTATCGATAAAGGCCAGACAATCAAAATAGATGTGCCGAATACTGCCTATCGATATGAAAATGGTATTATTACTCTCGAAGAGCTGAACGTTTTTGAAATTGGAACAAATTATTGTATTACCTTTAGTATAAGCCGGGGAGAGTTAGAACCAGATTCCAAAACCTTTAACTTTACAATAGTTCCTATGGAAGTTACACAAACCATTGATATTAGTCAATCAGAAACACAAATAACTGAAGCAATTAATTCTACAATACAAAATGTAAAAAATAACCCTCTGGTAAATGTGGAATTTAAGTTTACAGGGAATAAAGATTCTACAAGTTTAAATATTTATAAAAAAGCGGTCGAGATAATTTGTGATAACGAAAATGGAATATCAAAAGTTTCGGAAAACTATAAATTAAAATTAGATTATTCTGCTGCAAGTGGAAGTTCACTTAGTGAAATTCCTGAAGAGACTTTTAAAGGTCTTTCTATACTTAAATCAATAATAATTTCGGACTCTACTCTTAAAATTGGAGATTCGGCTTTTGCAAACGATGATGATGCGAATTGCGTAGAACTTGATAATCTTGATCTAAAAAATGTTACAGAGATTGGTATGCAATGTTTTGCAGGTACAAAAGTACAGGGAACCTTTAATTTACCAAGGGTAACTAAATTTGGTTCCTGGGCTTGTTCTGGTATGAATGATTATGGTAACTATCCGCCAGACTATCCTTTTGAGCTTATTCTTGGTGCAGCAGAAGAAATATACAAGACCGAAGAAGGCTATGGAGAATGGGTCTTTGCCTATTCCTACTTTAAGACTATAAGTGCTGATAAACTTAAACGAATTGCAGATGGAGCTTTTATGCAAATAAAAACAAATCATTTTGCAATAGATTCATTGGTTTATGTAGGTTCAAATTCATTTTCTTCGGGATATACTCCTCATAATGTTTATTTTGATAATGATGAAAACTACAATAACTGGTATGGAATTGCCGGTGGTTTTGATGTAAACGGTGACAATACAGAAGAAAGTGCAGAAGATTTAGCAATTGGCCTTTACAATAAGACTTATAATATTACTGACTTGTATAATTCACCATATAACACAAACGGCGAAATTATAAAAGTTGAAGATGGTTCAATTATAAATAAAATAAGTGCAGAAAATAACGCAACAAATTATGTAAGAGTGGTTGAATAAATAGATTTTTTTATTAATCTATAGTAATATGGTTCTAAAGATAAAAGGAAGTATTTTATGAACACTACAGTTTCTTCTTTTTTAATGAAACATAATTTTGTAAATCATATTGATGTACTTGCTCTGGCACAAGGCATTCTTGATGATATGAGAAGGGGGCTTAGAAAAGAGCCTTCTGACCAGGATATGATCCGCACTTTTTGTAATCCACCAAAGGATACTGCTAAAAATCAGAGTGTTATTGTAATTGATGCGGGTGGAACTAATTTCCGCTCATGCCTTGTTACTTTTGATGCAGCCGGCGTTCCAACTATTTCTGAAATGGAAAAAACTAAAATGCCTGGCGTTGAAAAGGAACTTAGCAGAAAAGATTTTTTTGAACAGATTGCTGTAAATCTTGAACACCTTAAAAATAAATCAGACCGTATTGGATTTTGCTTTTCTTATCCTATGGAAATTCAGACAGACGGTGATGGAATTCTTCTTGGATTTTCAAAAGAAGTAAAGGCTCCTGAAGTAATCGGTTCAAAAGTAGGGGAATGCCTTAAAGCAGCTCTTGCAGAACACGGCTGGAACACAATTAAACGAGTAACAATGTGTAACGATACAACATCTGCTTTGCTCGCCGGTGCTGCTACTGCAGGAGATATTCACCGTTATTCTTCATACATCGGTTATATTCTTGGAACTGGTATGAATGCTGCCTATCTTCAGCCAGACTGTGGCACTTGCGGTATCAAAAAGCAGATTATCGTTTGCGAAAGTGGAAAATATAAAAATATCAACCGCTCTGATTTTGATATTGAATTTGATAAAACAACTGTAAAACCAGGTTCTTTTTATATGGAAAAACAGTGTTCAGGTGCTTATTTAGGACCTGTTTCTACAATAATCCTTCAAAATGCAGCAAAAGAAGGACTTTTCAGCCAGAAAATGAATGAAGAACTTCTTAAGCTTGAATCATTAACTCTTATAGAAATGGATAAATTCCTGCACGGCCCATTCAATAAAGACTGTGCCCTAGGAAAGCTAGCCTGCGAAGTTGCAACAGAAGAAGACTGCGACATGCTTTACCAGCTGCTCGATGCTGTTGTTGAACGTTCTGCCCGCTGTTCTGCTGCAATTCTTACAGCCTGTGCAATTCAAACAGGAGCAGGTAAAAACGCAGGTCATCCAATCTGTATTTTGTGTAACGGAACAACCTTCTATAAAACCTGGATGGTAAACAACCGCGTTCATGCCTACCTTGATGAAATACTAACAAACAAGCTTGGCATTTACTGGGAAATTGTTTCAGCAGAAAATGATATTACACTTGGAACAGCCATAAGTGGCTTAATAGAATAAATATATTTGATTTTTTTATAATATATGTTATAATTATTTAAATACGAGGGGAAAATGGCTTTAAAAGGCTTTGGAAAATCATTTGTATTAATTCTTGTTATAATAATCCTTGTAATCGGAGGACTTTTGTGGTTCGATTACCTTGGAATAATCCGTGTAAAAAATGTATTCTCTCCAGTTTATAAGTTAATGGGAAAGGATGTACAGACATCCCAGACTGCAACTCAATCTAAACCTCTTGTAGCAAATCTTGATGAAGACCGATTAAACAAACAAAAACAGGCAATCGATATCCGCATTGAAGAGCTTGATAAGCGTGAAGCAGACCTTGAAGAGTCAGAAAGCAAAAATGCGCAGATTGCAGCCGAATTAGCAGAACGAGAAAAAAATCAAGAAGAACGTGAAAAAACATTTAACTTGACCGTAAAAAAATACGATGATAAAGAAGTAAACGTTGAACAGATTGCTAATAATCTGAACGGTATGAGGCCGGAAGCTGCCGTTGCCATTCTTGTTGCTATGGATGATCAGGTTGTAATTGACGTCCTTCGCAAGGTAGAAGAAATGGCAAAGGAAAACGGCTCTTCATCCATGGGTTCTTACTGGCTTTCTTTAATGCCATCTGCCCGGGCTGCAGAAATACAGCGGAAGATGCTAAGTAAACCGGAGTCCCTGGAATAACCGCTCAATCTGGCAATCCTTCAATTTTGTTTACAACCAGGAGGATTGCCAATGCAGGCAATTGTATCGGATATCATCGTAAACCAGGCCATTCAAACAGGCAATTTACAAGTATCCCAAGTATTACAAAATAATTCCTCTCCTCAAACTTCTTTTGCAGATTTATTAAATTCTGTGCGTTCTGGTCAAACAGAAGCTCCTGAAAAAGAAACTGAGCTTAAAAACTCATACGAGAATTCTAAGCCTCAGGAAGTTTCACAAGCTGCAGATGATCAAAAGGCTAACAATGCTGATCGTACAGAAGACAAAAAACAAACTTCTGATATAAAAGATGGTAAAGAAACTCCGAAGGCTGATGAAAAACAGACTGATAAAGAGGGGAATGTAAAAAAGAATTCGTTCAAAGATGATTTGGATTCAAAGCCAAAGCTCTTGAAGAACGAACATCTTAAGGTTGTTGATGAAGACAGCGAAGAAAAAGCTGATCCTAAAACAAAATTGAATTCTACGGACATTAAGAATTCTAAAAAAATCCTTGACGACAAAAATCTGAACAAAGTTAATGAAGAACAGGCAAATGCTTCGACTGAGCTTGTAGAAAATGCTGCTGCTGTTCAGAATGCTTCATCTCAAATTGCTTCTAATTCTCAAATCAAGACTGACTCTGAAAATCTCAAGAATAATGAACTTACAATTGATTCAGAAAATATTGGGATTGATGAAAATCAGGATTCACTCTTAAAGAATAAGCTTTTGAATGATGAAAAGGTTTATGCACTCGACAAAGATTCAAAAATAATTGTTCGTGACCAGAGAACTGCACAGACAGAAAATACAAAGTCTTCAGAGAAGAGCGGTTCAAAGGGACAGGTTCAGGTTCAGTTTGATAACCAGAATAATGCAACAATTACAATGGAGCTTGCCGAGCAGACTGCTTCAGAAAATATCTTGTCTTTGGATAATCAGACTGCTGCCAGCGAAGGTTCAAACTTCCAGGCAATGCTTTCTAATCAGATTCAGGCAAATGCACCTGAGTTTGTAAAAGCCGGTTCTTTGATTCTGCAGGACAATAATAAAGGAACTATAAATCTTGTACTTCATCCGGATGATCTTGGAAATGTAAAGATTCATCTTTCAATGGACGGCAAGACTGTTAGTGCACATATTACCGTTAATACCAAGGAAGCTCTGGAAGTTTTCAAAGATAACGCCCAGACCTTAAGGGAGGCCTTTGCAAAGAGCGGTTTTGACACTTCTAGCTTTGATGTTTCTTACAACGGAAGCTCACAGAATGATCAGAATCAGACTTTCGAAGGAAGGTATGACGGATTTGAATATTGGGCAAAGAATGCTTATGGCGATTCTTTGGGTGGGGAAACAGACGGATATATTCAGGATTCTTACGAATTTGCACAGAATTCTGAATATTCAATTAACATCGTTGCATAAAGTGACGATAAGAAAAGCAGCGTCATTGCGAGCGTAGCGCGGCAATCCATAATATGGATTGCTTCACACTTCGTGTTCGCAATGACGGAAAGATAAAGTGTAAAAGGAGAAGTGATGGAACTACTTAACACAACAATGTCTGCTAGTGAAAAGGCAATGATTGACCAGCAGGTCGACTACTTTAACAAGCAGAACACTACAGAAGGACGCACTGTATCCAACGAACTTGGAAAGGACGACTTCTTAAAGCTGCTTATTACACAGCTTCAGAACCAGGATCCTACAAGTCCTATGGAAAACACTGAGTTTATTTCACAGATGGCTCAGTTCAGTTCTTTGGAACAGATGACAAACATGAGTACTTCGTTTGCTAAAATGGCATCTTTTATTTCGAGCCAGGAAGCAACAAGTACACTTGGTAAAACAGTGGAATTGAATGTGGGAGATACAACCACTACAGGAATCGTGGAAGGGGCAACCAGAGGGGATAATCCAATGATTCTTGTAAACGGTATGTACTACACTTTAGATAAAATAGCAGCGATTTACGCTAACTAAGGATTTAAACAAAAAAGAAGGAAGGTAAAGCCTTATGATGAGATCACTTTATTCTGGTGTTTCAGGGTTGCAGAATCATCAGACAAGAATGGATGTAATCGGTAACAACATCTCGAACGTTAACACTATTGGTTTTAAGAGGGGACGTGTTAACTTTCAGGACATGATCAGCCAGCAGATGCAGGGTGCTGCAAAACCAACAGATGAGCTTGGTGGTGTAAACCCTAAAGAAGTTGGTCTTGGTATGACAGTTGCTGCCATTGACAATATCTTTAATCAGGGTAACCTGCAGTCAACAGGTGTATCTACTGATATTGCCATTCAGGGTAACGGTTTCTTTATCTTAAAGAGTGGGGAGGAATCTTTTTATACAAGAGCCGGTTCGTTCAGTTTGGATACAAACGGAACACTTGTAAACCCAGCAAATGGTATGCGCGTACAGGGTTGGATGGCAGAAGACGTAAACGGTCAAATGCTTGTAAGCACAGCAGCTACTCCTACTGATTTGGTAATTCCTGTAGGTGCAAAGGATCCTGCAAAAGAAACACAGAACGTTTTATTTGCATGTAACTTGAACAAGACAACTCCAGAGATTACAGACGGAGCAAGCCTCGAAGATATCCGCAAGGGAACATGGGGAACAGAGCAGGAAATCTACGACAGCTTCGGTAACAAGCATTTGCTTTCTGTGTCTTTCCAGAGAGTTCCTGGAAATCCAAACCAGTGGCAGGCAACAGTAAATGTTGACGAAGACAATGCTGATTTTACACAGACACGTATTGGTCTTGGTTCTACAGACGGAATGGGTAACACATTCATCGTTCAGTTCGACAACATGGGTGCATTGCAGTCTGTAACAGATAGCGCAGGAAATGTTTCTGCTGATTTTGGTCAGATTGAACTTTTGACTTCTTTCACAGTTCCTGAATCAAATGATGAAGCAGACGGAACTCCACACCGCCAGACATTCTCAATCAATCTTGGTACAATCGGAAGCTTTGAAAATACAATCACACAGTCAGCTTCTAAGTCTACAACAAAAGCTTACTACCAGGATGGATATACACTTGGTTATCTTGATACATTCAAGATTGACTCAAGTGGTGTAATCACAGGTGTTTATTCAAACGGTACAAACAGAACAATCGGTCAGATTGCATTGGCAACATTTGCTAACGACCGCGGTCTTGAAAAAGCCGGAGATTCTACTTTCGTTGAATCAAACAACTCTGGTATGGCTCGCATTGGTGAATCTGGTGTAGCAGGAAAAGGTACCTTGATGGCTGGTGCTTTGGAAATGTCTAACGTTGATTTGTCTGAACAGATGGTAGATATGATTGTAACCCAGAGAGGTTTCCAGTCTAACGCAAAGACAATTCAGACTTCAGATACTTTGCTTGAAACTGTATTGAGCCTTAAGCGCTAAGTTTAGGTTGAAATAATTCAGCCCCTTGTGAGTAATCCATCAACTCGCAAGGGGCTTTTTTTATTTTAAGATAAGCAAGTAAGTAAAGCTAAAAACGCTTTGCTATTGAACAACGGCCGCCAGCGGCCTTACACATCCTTGTGGTAAGGTTTTAAAATTTCTACAATCTCTGTTTTTTTAAACAGTGTTGCATAGCCATATGCGCTCATGCCCATCTGGTCTTTAATATCCGGGTCGGCGCCGTTTTTGGCTAGGATTTCGCAGATTTTGGTGCGGTCGGCTCCTACTGCAAGGACGAGGTTTGACTGGCCTTCTTTGCTGATTGTGTTTAGTTCGGCTCCTCGTTCAATCAAAAGCTTTGTGATTTCGTAGTTACCGCGCCATACTGCATCCATAACCGGGGTGTAGCCGCGGTCTTCAGAAACAGAATTAATTTCGGCACCTGCATCCAGAAGTTTTTTAACAAACGATTCATTATCGTTTCGTACAGCAAGATTCAAAATTGGAGTTCCAAAATCATCACGGGCATTCGGATCAATTTCGGCTTCTATAAAAAGATTACAGATTTCTGTTTTGTTCTTAGCAAGATACTGGCCAAAGCAGTCTGCAGTAAAAGGAATACCGCGGATCATAAGCTCTTTTTTTGCCATGCGCTTATTGTTTTTATCAATAATGTGGCTGTATTGCTTATTAAGGTAAGAAACTATTTTTGTTTCATCTTTTAAAAACTGAACGCCGTCATTTGTAAACAAAGTATGATAAGCTAAAGCTCTGTCATTTGTAATTACAGGTGTATTGCTTGCATAAAGATAACCTACAATACTTGCCAGTAAAGTAGACTCTTCAACAGATTTAAAAACTGCAGGATCAGAAAAAATAACGCAAAGAGAAATATTTTCAAGACTTGGTCTTATATTAAGAAGGCTTTCTTCCTGAAAATCGGAAGTCAAAATAAGTGCACCTTCTTCGTTCTTTTTAATTTCCTCAATCATCTTGGAAATAAAAACAACATCATTGCTCATCAATAAAAAGTTCATATTTACATTATAAGCGTAGAATGTCAAAATAACAAGAGAAAAAAAACACAAAAAAGGCATCTGTATCTTGACACAAACGCGTCATTTCAATAATATATAATAACTTACGCCGCAGTAGCTCAGTTGGTAGAGCGCCGGACTGAAAATCCGTATGTCGTTGGTTCGATTCCAACCTGTGGCACGAAAGGCTTCTGGATTATCCGGGAGCCTTTTTTAATGTTATGAATATAGATAAATCATCCATATTGATTGGCACAAGCGGTTATGATTACCCGGAATGGAAGGGCGTTTTTTATCCACAAGACCTTAAACGTGCCGATTTTCTTTCTTATTACGCAACTCAATTTAATGCTCTGGAATTAAACAATACTTTTTACAATATGCCGACTCAAGAACGCCTGCTTTCTTTTTACGAGCGTTCACAAGGGCAGGTAAAGTTCAGTATCAAGGCAAACAGGCTTCTTACTCACGAAATAACACAATTATGGCAAACTGCTGCAGAGGAATTTATAAAGGCAGTTGTTCCGCTTGCACAAAAGGATGTTTTAAGCACATTGTTGTTCCAGCTTCCACAAAGCTTTCATTACACAGATGAAAACCGTTTGTATCTTGCAGCGCTTATTCAAAAGTTTGCAGGATTTCCTGTAGTTATTGAATTCCGTCATAATGAATGGGTGCGTCCTTCTGTATTTGACGGACTTCAAAAGTTAAACGCGGGACTTGTTTATTGCGATATGCCTCAACTTAAATATCTGCCGGACGGTAAAACAATTCAGTCTCCGTTCTTTGGGGAAAATGCTTATATAAGACTTCACGGACGAAATGAAGATTCCTGGTACGCAAATGAAGGTTCTGCACGCTACACCTACGATTATTCAGAATCTGAACTTCAAAGCTTTGTGCCTGTTATACAAAGTGCAGCTGTTGTTTGTAAAAAGGTTCATGTATTCTTTAATAATCATCCGAACGGCAGCAGTGCTAAAAATGCACAGCAACTCAAACAAATGCTTTGATTTATTCTTTTTTAATATCTTTTTTTTTATGTAAAATTCTACTATAATAAATATCATGAAATTAAATAAAAATGTTATTGCCTTTACAGGTGGTGGAACTGCAGGACATATTTATCCTGGTCTTGCTGTTGCCGACGAATTAAAGGCTCTTGCATATAAAGAAAATAAAGAAATTACAATAAACTGGATAGGCTGCTCTAAAGGAATGGACAGACAGATTGTTGAAAAAGCAATTGGTTCAGACGGAAAAAGAACTGCAGAAAACTTTTACGGCATTCCTTCTGGTAAGCTTCGCCGCTATATTTCATGGCAGAACTTTACTGACCTTTTTAGGATTGTTGCAGGATATTTTGCAGCAAGACGCATTCTTAAAAAGCTTAAACCTGCATTTTTATTTTCAAAGGGTGGGTTTGTAAGTGTGCCACCTTGTCTTGCCGCAAAGCATCTTGGTATTCCTGTTTATACTCATGAATGTGATTTTACGTTAGGTCTTGCTAACCGCCTTAATTTTAAATCTGCAAAAACAATGTTTGTTTCGTATGAAGAAACTAAAAACAGATTGCCTGCTGCAGAACAAAACAGAGTTGTTGTTACCGGAAATCCTGTGCGTCCTGTAATCTATAAAGCAAATCCACAGACCGGCAAAGATTTTCTTGGTATAGAAAAAAATAATACAAAACCAGTTCTCTTAGTTCTTGGTGGTTCTTCAGGTGCAAAGCAAATAAACAATCTTGTTTATCAGAATCTTGAATGGTTATGCCAGCGCTATATTGTAGTTCATCAGACAGGCCTTTTAAATGCAGATGATAAAACAGAACTTGAACTCAAACAAAAATATGCAGGCTCATATCTTCCGTATCAGTTTATTTATGAACAGATGCCAGATGTAATTTCTGCTGCAGATGTAATTCTTTCACGAGCCGGTGCAAACTCAATTTGGGAAGCTGCTGTTATGTATAAGCCGATGGTGCTTGTTCCTTTATGTGGAAGTGGTACCCGCGGCGACCAGGTAGACAATGCAAAATTCTTCCAGGAAAAAAATGCGGCTTCAATTCTGGTTGGAGATCAGGCCACAAGCGAAAATCTTTGTAATGAGCTTACAAAAATGCTTGAAGAAAAAACAAGAAATGAATATGCTTTAAATATAAAGAATATGGTAGGAGAAGAGCGCCCGGCCCTTAAAATTGCGCAGCTTCTTTACCAGGAGCTTTAACGGAGATACACTGATGTTTTTTACTTTGACCGATGTAATTTTTTTAGTAATAATCCTCATTTTTGCAATTATTGCAACAGCAAAAGGTTTTATAAATGCAATCTTTGGAAAGCTCTGCTGGATCTTAGGTATAATTTTTGCATTCCTGTTTTATAAAAAGCTTGTTGGTTATATGAAGCAGCTTGTTCATAATGAAACAGTTTCGGCAATCTTATGCTTTGTCCTGATTTTTGTTATTGTATTTTTAGTTGTAAAAATCATTCAGACAATTCTTTCAAAAGCTTTTGACGGCGAAATTATGAAGGGGCTTGATCGTTCACTTGGATTTTTCTTTGGACTTTTGGAAGGCTTTGTCGTAGTTTTTGTTTTTATTTTTATACTTATGAATCAGCCCTGGTTTGATTGTTCTAAATTATTTGAAGGAAGCTTCTTTGTAAAAATACTTCAGCCGCTTTTAAATTATACTTCAACAAATGTTACAATTCCGCCAGTTGGAGAAGTTGCATAATGTTAGAAAATCTTGTAGGCCAGAGTGCATCAAAATCGATAATTCAAGATATCAAAAATAACAGGTTCCCTGGTGCAGTTTTATTTGCAGGAAACAGTTGTACAGGAAAGCTCACAGCTGCTTTAGAAGTTGCCCGCGCTCTTTCTTGTAACGGCGATGATAAACCTCACTGGCTTTGTGAATGTCCTTCCTGCTTAAGACATAAAGCATTAAACTGTTCAAATATTCTTTTAATGGGACCACGCGACTGTTCACTTGAGATTTCTGCTGCCAAAGATTCTTTTATAAAATCTTACCGCGACAACGATACCCATCTTAAAGCAAACAGATATTTATTCTTGAGAAGTGTACGAAAACTTACTTTACGATTCAGCGGTATTCTTTGGGAAGGTGAAACAAACCTTTCTAAGCTTGCACCTCTTATGGAAAAAATAAATGAAAACCTTGAACTTATAGATTTTCCGCGTGAACTTCCGCCGTTTGATGAAACTGTAAAACTGTGCGGTGAACTTGAATCTGATTGTCTTAAACTTGAAGCAGATTTTCTTTATGATTCAATTCCTGTTAATCAGGTGCGCAACATGGAGCAGTGGGCCTGCATTAAAGCCGACGAAGGTAAAAAAACAATAATAATAGAAAATGCAGAGCGGATGCAGGTTAGTGTACGAAATGCACTTCTAAAAATCCTTGAAGAGCCTCCAGCCGATTGTGTATTCATTCTTCTTACAACACAGCGCAATGCAATTATGCAGACAATCCTTTCTCGTGTAAGAACTTATAATTTTATGGATCGACCATTGCCTGTTCAGCAGGAAGTTATTCAGCGTGTTTTCCATAATGATTATTTTAAAGGCCCTATAAATGAATATCTTTTAAATTATCTTCCGGTTCCTGCAACAAAGCTTCGTGAAAATGCAAAGACTTTTGTTCAGGGAATATTCCATGGAAAGATTCCGGACTGTGATTCTGTAGTAAAAGATAATCAGCAGTTTGAACCACGTATAGAGCTTAAGATTTTCCTGAATGGAATTGCGCAGGCTTTCCGCCCGGTTATGCAGACTCAGGTAGGAGCCGAAGCTTGTGCCAAGGCTGTAGAAGTTTTGCGTGAATGTTATGAAAATGTTACGCTTTATAATCAGAGTGTAAAAGCCGCTCTTGAAATATTAATACGCGATTTGAGTAAAGTTAATGCTTTGCATGAAAAGGTGTTCAGTAAAATATGAGAGGTTATGTAAAACGCGTTTCGCAAAAAGCATCTAAACTTTCTCAGGAACAGCTTGTTTCGCTCCTTGATGATATGGTCGAGGAAAACGAAAATCTGTACTCAATCCTCGAATCTATTTCCGCAGGTCTTTTGATTGTAGACAATGATTTCTTTTTGCTTCAATCAAATAAAATTGTAGAAAGCCGTCTTAATTTTTCTGTATATCTTGATGACCCAAAAGCAACTTCATGTCCTATCTGGGAAATAATGGAAGACCACGAAATAGGGGATTATTTTAAAAAGTGTGCAGAAAAAGAAATTACAAATACAACCGAAGATTTTACAATCATGACAAGCGGAGGTTCTGTTCGTTTTATAACAATTACAATGACTCCTCTTGTGCATGGCGGTGAAACTACAGGTAAAATTATTCTTGTACGCGATGTTACAGAAAAGAAAAATCAGGAAGTGCTTTTACATCGCATGGAAAATCTTGCTAACCTTACAAACCTTGCGGCAGGCATGGCTCACGAAATTAAAAATCCTCTTGGGGCAATTTCAATTCATATTCAGCTCATTCAAAAAGCACTTGAAAAAGCAAGACAGAATAATGATGTTTTACCGGCTCCAAAATTTGTAGAAGATCATATTGATGTTGTGAATGAAGAAATTGATCATCTTAATAAACTGATTATGGACTTTTTGTTTGCGGTAAGACCGGTAAATGCGTCGTTGCAGCTTAAGAAGCCTGGTTCCCTTATTCAAAATATTGCCGACTTTTTTACACCTGAGTTTCATGATAATGATATAAATGTAAAGATTGTTATAAACGATTCAGAAAGCCGTCTGCTTGTTGACGAAAAGCTTTTCCGTGATGTTATAATCAATCTTGCACAGAATGCGCTTGCTGCAATTCAAACCAAAAAGAAAGATGACTCAACTCCAAAAGATTACCAGGGTGAGTTTACAATAGAATGTGCCTCGCGTGAAAATAAATATTTCATAACTGTAAGCGACAACGGTTGTGGTATGAAAAATGAAACAGTTTCAAAAATCTTCGAGCCGTATTTTACAACAAAAGCAAACGGTACCGGCTTGGGAATGACAATGGTTTATAAAATTATAAAAGAGTTTTCCGGTGACATTCAGGTAGAATCACAGGAAGGTAAAGGCACGGTGTTTACCATGCAGTTCCCGCTTCAACAAGATGGAACTTTGGCAATAGAAGAGGCATAATATGTTCACAATCCTGACAATCGATGATGAAGAGAATATCCGCAACGGATTAGCCGACAATTTTGAACTTGAAGGCTATGCTGTAGAAAAAGCCTCTAACGGTAAAGAAGGTCTTGCAAAAATTGCAAAAGGGGGAATTGACCTTGTAATTACTGATCTTAGAATGGATGGCATTCCTGGTGAAGAAGTTGTTCGCCGTGTTACAACCGAAAATCCCGGAATTCCTATAATTGTATTAACAGGTCACGGAAGCATAGACGATGCAACTGCAGCAATAAAAGCAGGTGCATACGACTTTTTGACAAAACCGCTTGATCTTGACCACTTAAACCACATTGTAAAAAACGCTTTAAAAGGCCGTGAACAGCAACAGATAATTACAGAGCTTCAGCAAAAAATAAAAACAGGCGGTCAGTCGGACGGCATGATAGGAAAGAGTGCCGAGCTGAACCGTGTAAAAGAACTTATTGCTAAGGCCGCACCATCAAGGGCAAATGTTCTTATCACAGGAGAAAGTGGTGTAGGAAAGGAGCTTGTTGCAAAATCTATTCACGAGCAGTCTACGCGAAAAGATATGCCTTTTGTAACTGTTCATTGTGCCGCTCTTTCTGAAACTCTGCTCGAAAGTGAATTGTTCGGTTATGAAAAAGGAGCATTTACAGGTGCCGATTCTATGCACAAAGGTCGCTTTGAAGTTGCCGACAGTGGAACAATCTTCCTTGATGAAATCGGCGAAATAAATCAGGCTACTCAAGTAAAACTGCTTCGTGTTATTCAGGAAAAATCTTTTGAACGTGTTGGCGGAACTCAGCCTATTAATGTTGATGTACGCATTGTTGCAGCTACAAACCGTAACCTTGAAGAAGAAGTAAAAAATGGTAAGTTCCGTGAAGATTTATTTTACCGTCTGAATGTTGTACGCATTCCAATGCCTGCTCTTCGTGAACGAAAAGATGATATTCCGCTTTTACTTCATAACTTCCTTCGTGAATTTAATATTGAAAATGAAAAGAATATCACTGGCTTTGATAACCGTGCAAAATCTGCAATCTTAAAATATAACTGGCCCGGAAATATCCGTGAGCTTAAGAACTGTGTAGAAAGCGCTGTTGTTATGTGTACCGGTAACGAAATTAAAATTGATGACCTTCCTGCAAGTGTACGCGAAAAGGGTGAAGAAAAGGTTATTAATATTCCGGTTGGCATGAAGCTTGATGATGCAGAACTTCTTATAATTCAGGAAAATCTAGCGTTTTGTAATGGTAATAAAACAAAATGTGCAGAGCTTCTTGGAATTGGCCGCAAAACCCTGCACAGAAAACTTGGTGTAGAGGACTAGATAACCGTTCCCGAAGGAATAACGGCTCCCTTACGAATAACGATGATACCGTCGGCACTATAGAATGAACCGTGGTCTCCGTCTTCGTATTTTTTACCGCTAACACCAATCTGACAATTGTCGCCGATTCTTGCGTTTTTATCGATGATTGTATTTGCGATCTTGCAGTTTTTACCAATGCCTGTAACAGGTTTTCCCTGTGCAATGTAATCTGCCTTCTCATCATCGTCATCGTAATAATCGGCACCCATCATAATTACACCATTAAGTTCACTGCCTTGTTCAATAATAGAGCGTACACCAATTACAGATTTGTTTAACTTACAGTCTGTAATGATACAACCCTCGGAAGTAAGAGAGCTTGTAATATCTGCCTTGTTGATTTTTGAAGGCGGAAGATTACGCATGTGTGTATATATTGGTGAATTGTTTCCATAAAAGTCAAATGCAGGGCAAGGTTCTGTAAGCTGAATGTTTGCTTCGTAGAAGCTTCGGATAGTTCCGATATCTTCCCAGTAGCCGTCGAAAACATATGAGCAGATCTTTTTCTTGCCGATTGCAAGTGGAAGGATTTCCTTACCAAAGTCTGTATATTTTTCGTTTTCGCCCAAAAGGCATTCTTCCATAGTTTTTGCATTAAAGATATAAATACCCATAGATGCAAGGAATTCTTTTTCTGGTGGAAGTGCACCGCGAGCCTCTGGAGGAATCTTCCATGAGTCAATGTTCAAATCTGGCTTTGGTTTTTCCATGAATTCCTTAACCTGACTGTTTTCATCAATCTTCATGATACCGAATCCAGAAGCGTCATGGCGGTTTACAGCAGTTGTTGCAATTGTAATTTCGGCACCAGACTTGATATGGGCGTCCATAAATGCACGCAAATCCATCTTATAAAGCTGGTCACCGGAAAGAATTACATAATGTGTTGGTTTTTGTGTCTTAAAGTGAATAAAGTTCTTACGAACGGCGTCTGCAGTTCCTTCGTACCAGCCGGAATGCTCAAGTGTCTGTTCTGCTGCAAGAATTTCTACGAAACCACCGGAAAAGCGGTCAAAATTGTAGGAATTTGAAATGTGCAGGTGAAGCGAAGCCGAGTTGAACTGTGTTAAAAGATATATTTTCTTATAGCCTGAATTGATACAGTTGGAAAGCGGAATATCAACGATACGATATTTACCACCAAAAGAAACAGCCGGTTTAGAGCGTTCCTTTGTAAGAGGGTAAAGACGAGTACCTTTTCCTCCTCCCAGAATCAATGCCAGAACTCTTGGTTCATCAGATTTAGCCATATATAAAAGTCTCCTGTATGTTTGTCAAATGTATCTTTAATTATAAATCTGAAATTTGGATTTTGCAAATAAAAATATCACTAAACTACTTTTTTCAAATGCCGACATTAAAGGTAAGGATTAAACAAAATTTAAAGGAGGCATGTTTCATGATTCGTGGATGGTATACCGGTGCTTCCGGTATGAATGCACAGCAGAACAGGCTTGATGCAATTTCTAACAATCTTGCAAATGTTGATACTGCCGGCTATAAACGCGACATTGTAGTATCAAAATCATTCCCTGAACTGCTTATTCGCCGTACTAATTCAGACGGTGTTTACAAAATCCCAAACGGCATGGGAAGCGCAGATGCCGCACCGGTAATCGGAAAGCTTGGACTTGGTGTAGAAACAAACGAAAGTTTCATTGATTTCACACAAGGTTCATTCAAGCTCACTAACACAGCCACAGATATAGCACTCAGTGGAAAAGGTTTTTATACAATCGAAACTCCAAATGGTGAACGCTATACCCGCAACGGCGATTTTTTCATTGGAAAAGAAGGAATTCTCGAAACAAAAGACGGTTATCCTGTTCTTGGTGAAAACGGAATTATTCGTGTAGAAAACGATAAGTTCACAGTAAATCAGGACGGAGTAATCTTGAGCGAAGATGGTGAAGAAATTGACCGCTTTAAGGTAGTACGCTTTGACAATGAACGCTACCTCAAAAAGATGGGCGAAAGTCTTTATTCAACAAATGACATAGCTGGTCCTGCTCACATTGCAGAAGGAAATGAACGCCCAGTCTTCATTCAAAGCTATACAGAAACAAGCAACGTAAATGTTGTAAATGAAATGGTTCAGATGATAGAAGTAAACCGTGCCTATGAGGCTAACCAGAAAACTATCACCTCAGAAGATTCAATGATGGGTACACTCTGGCAGAAGGTTGCCGTACTCCAGTAATTCAGGAAGGTAAAAAATGGTAAGAAGTTTATGGACAGCCGCAACAGGCATGAACGGACAGCAGTCAAATATTGATGCAATTTCTAACAACCTTTCAAACGTAAACACAACAGGCTACAAACAGCAGCGTGTTGAATTTGAAGATTTAATTTATCAGAACGTTAAACTTGCAGGAACTCCTGCTACAGAAGATACAGTTACTCCGGTTGGAATCCAGCAGGGTACTGGTGTTAAAGTTGGTGCTACACAGCGCATCATGAATCAGGGCTCACTCCAGAATACAGGCGTTGATACAGACGTTGCAATTGTTGGTGAAGGATTCTTCCGTGTACAGCAGTATGACGGTTCTTATGTTTATACACGCGACGGTACATTCAAGATTGATTCAAACGGCCAGCTTGTAACAAACAACGGTCTTCGTGTAATGCCAGAAATCATTCTTCCAGAAGGCTACGATGTTTCTACTTTGAACATCACACAGACTGGTCTTGTAAGCGTTAAAGTAAACGGTGGAAATGATCCTATAGAAGTTGGACAGATTGAACTTTACAGATTCCCTAATGCTGTAGGTCTTAAAGCAGAAGGTGATAACTTGTTTAAAGTTACAAATGCATCTGGTGAAGCAATCGAAGGTCGCCCAGGCTATGACGGCTTTGGTGATGTACGCCACAAGTTCCTTGAAATGAGCAACGTTTCTGTAGTAAACGAAATGGTACAGATGATTGTAGCTCAGCGTGCATACGAGTTCAACAGTAAGGCAATTCAGACTTCTGATACAATGCTTTCTACTGCAGTTAATTTGAAGCGATAGTGTAACACTGGGAGTTAGAACATGGACGTAGGATATATTTCAAATACATATAGCGGAATAACTGGTGGAAATGGAGCTCTTAACACAGCCCGCACAAATTCAGAAACACAAAAGTTCAACGAGCTTGTAGAAAGACTTCAGTCACAGAATGAAGGCCGCGGAACACTTTCTTCTGCACAGATTGCTCAGGAAGGACGCTTGAACGGTGAATATACAACAGGCTATGCAGGAACTTACACACTTGAGTCAGACAAAACTGCAAAAGCTACAGGTGCTGCTTCTAACCAGGCTAATCCACATGTTCAGGCTAAGACAATTGATAAAACAAGCAAGCTTTACGAATCGGCACTCGAGCTCGAAGGCTTTTTTGTAAAGCAGATGCTTTCACAAATGCGCAAAACTGTTATGAAATCAAACGAAAACAGCTTTGCACAGGATATGTACGAAGACATGCTGTTTGATGAATACGCAACAGCAATGACAAAGAATGCAGGCTTTGGTCTTGCAGATCAGATTTACTTAAGCCTGATGGCCTAAAATCTGACATAAAGAGGTGGGAAAAATGAAACAAACAATCAGATATACATTACTAACTGCTCTTAGTGTACTTTCAACTCTTTCATGTATTCTTCTTTCTAGTTGTAATACTATTAAGGCAATACCTCTTTCATATACAGAAAATGATGATAAAGAAGTAGCTTACGTTTATTTTGACTTATACAAAAAATCAGAAATAAGCGGGGCTACTTTTGTAACTTATGATGAAAAGAATACACCACAACCAGAAAAACTAACATATTATTCTCCTGTAGTTTTACCTGCTGGCGTGCCAATTAAAATGACTCTGCATCTTTATTATAAGGAACCGCGTTCTGATTTTGGAGATGACAGTATGTGTGCCGCTTGTTGTACTACAGTAGTAAATTCTTTTGAAGCAGCCCGGGACGTAAATACAGATATTGTGTTTAATATTCCGGCGCTCGAACCTTATGTTGATTATCAGATCAGCTATAGAAAAGGTTCCGGTATTCCTGGTTCAAGTTTTGTTACCTTAATCCGCCTGGATACTAAAGAGGTAATAGTAGAACGGGAATATAAATAAATTGGTATAATTTTTGGACTTGTTCCTGAAATTTTGTTTACATCCTTACCACCATTGTGCGTTGCATAATGGTGGTTCTTTTTTTATAATAGAGATATGCAAGAGCAACAAGTATCATTGCCGCAGGATTTAAACGGCGTTCACATTCATTTTGTAGGAATCAAGGGAACCGGCATGGCAGCCCTTGTAGAAATATTTTTTCATAACGGTGCAATCATTACAGGTAGTGATGTTGCCGACCGCTTTTATACAGACGAAATCCTTGAAAAGCTTGGAATAAAACCTGTCTTATTTTCAGAGGATAATATCACTCCTGAAATCCAATATATAGTTTATTCTTCTGCCTATAACTTTGAAAAAAATCCGGATCTTAAAAAGGCAAAAGAACTTGGTATTCCGTGCCTTCTTTATACACAAGCCCTTGGCTGGCATTCGTCACTTTCTTATTCCTGTGGAATTTGTGGTGTTCATGGAAAGACAAGTACAACAGGCCTTACAGGTACAATCTTAAAGGAGCTTGATGATATTCCGGCTCAGATTCTTGCAGGTTCCGTTATTAATTCTTTTGGTAACACCTGCACTTATACTTCTCCGCTTATAAAAGATTTGCCTGCTCAGGATAAAAAGAAAAAGTCAATTTTTGTTGCAGAAACTTGTGAATATCAGCGTCACTTTATGTCGTTCCATCCGCAGAAAATCCTTTTGACTTCTGTTGAATCTGACCATGAGGATTATTACCCGACTTATGAAGATATCCGCGATGCTTTTGTTGATTATATATGCCGTCTTCCAATGTTTGGTGAACTGATTTATTGTGCAGATGACAAGGGTGCTGTAGAAACCGCGCTTCTTGCTTATAACAAACGTCCTGACATTCATTTAGTTCCTTATGGGGAATGTGCAGGGGGAGACTATAAACTTACCTTTGTAAAGGTAGAAAACGAACTGAATACATTTACTTTGAAATGCTTTGATAAAGAGCTTGCTTTGCGTATGCCTGGTCGTCATGAGGTTTTAGATGCAGCCGGTGCAGTTGCTCTTGTATGCCAGATTCTGCGGTATTTTGGAAAACATCCTGTTGATTACATGAAAAAAATCTCAAATGGTTTACTTAAGTTTACAGGTGGCAAGCGCAGAAGTGAAATTGTACGCAATTTAAAGACTCCAGGTGGAAATGATGTAATAGTAATTGATGATTACGGCCATCATCCCACTGCAATTAAAACAACTGTTGCAGGTTACAGAGAGTTTTACAAGGGCCGCAAAATAATTCTTGATTTTATGAGTCACACCTACAGCAGAACCGCCGCCTTACTAAAAGAATTTGCCGCAAGCATGGATGATGCAGACGTTGTAATTCTTCATAAGATTTACAGTTCTGCCCGCGAAAATGCAGCAGATTTTAATATTACTGGCAGAACGCTTTATGAAGAAACTGTAAACCATCAGAAGCAGGCCGGAACAAAAGCTGCCGCAAACGATGCGATTTATTATTTTGAAGAAATTATGGATGCTAAAGAGCTTATTGAACAGGAGCTTGATAAACCGCTTCCACCAGAATATCCAGACGGATATCTTTTTATTACGATGGGCGCCGGCGATAACTGGCCTCTTGGTAAAGCAATTTTTGAAGGAGTCAAAAAATGATTTCAATGACCGGTTATTCCTTTGAAGAGCAGAATACAGAAAATACTACAATCTCAGTAGAAATAAAATCGGTAAATTCACGATTTTTAGATTTGACTGTAAATCTTCCAACATATCTTAATCCGCTTGAAAGCGTGTTCCGTCAGAAAATAAGCGAACAGGTAGCACGTGGAAAGGTTGATGTTTACATAAGAATAAAAGAAACTCACAGCGAAGGTGAAGTTACTGTAGACGCTCAGCTTGCAAAAACTTATATGGAGGCCTACAAAAAAATTGCTGCTGCTGCAGGCTTGCCAGGCGTAAATCCTGAAGCAGCCTTATATGCACTTATTAATCAGGACGGCATTCTTAATTCAAACACCGAATATGATGTTGATAAATATCGTGAAATGATTGAGCCTGTTTTTGACGCCGCCTTTACCCGTTTCTTAAGCGACAAAGAACGCGAAGGTCAGAATATGAAAAAAGACCTTCTGGAAAAGCTTTGCAAGCTCGAAGAATGTGCTGCTTTCTTTAAGGAATGGCAGCCAAAAATGGAAGGCTATTTCAAAGAGCAGATTACAACAAAATTCAACGAGCTTCTTGGCGAAAACGCAGATCAGAACCGCATAATGACAGAAACTGCAGCAATGCTTGTAAAATATACAATCAACGAAGAAATTGTGCGCCTTTGCAGTCATATAAGCGCAATGAAAACAGAAATCAACGATAACCCAATTCCAGGAAAGCGTCTTGATTTTATCTGCCAGGAAATGAACCGCGAAATAAATACCATAGGCAGCAAGAACCAGTTCGCAGAAGTAAGTGCAGTCGTTATTAACGCTAAAGACGCACTTGAAAATATTAGAGAACAGAGTAAGAATGTAGAATAGAGATTGTCGGGTCAAGCCCGACAATGACATGTCATTCCCGGGCTTGACCCGGGAATCTCATATAAGGAGGCATCATGAAACCAACAAAAGATCTTCGTATCGCAATCAGCGGTAAATCAGGCTGTGGCAACACTACTGTAAGTGGTCTTTTAGCCCAGAAGCTCGGAATTAAACTTATCAATTACACATTCCGCCAGCTTGCAGAAGAAAAGGGAATGACCTTAAAGGAAGTAATAGAGGCCGCCAAAAATGATGACTCCTATGACAAATATGTAGACAAACATCAGGTAGAGCTTGCACTTGAAGAACCATGCGTTCTTGGAAGCCGCCTTGCAATCTGGATGCTTAAAGAAGCAGATCTTAAGGTTTACTTATATGCCAGCGATGACACCCGTGCCGCACGCATTTTCAACCGTGAGGGGGGCAATCTTCAGGCAATAAAAGACTTTACTGCCATGCGCGACAGAGAAGACACAAGCCGCTACAAGGAATTCTACAACATAGACAATAACGATTACCAGTTTGTAGACATCATTATTGATACTGCAAATTACTTACCTGAGCAAATTGTTGAGATTATAATAGAAAAATTAAAAGAAAAAGGGCTGGTAGCTTAATACTTGCTTTCAGCGAATCCAAGCCAATTATCGTTTGCTAAAAGGCCTTTTTCTGCATCGTCAAGATTAAACGGATAGCTCTTTGAAAGTGAACCTGCAATAAGCTTTACCTTGGCAGTTCCGTCGTCGTTGATGACAATCTTGCATTCTGCATCTTTATTTGCAAAGGTTCTGAACATATCTGCAAGAGACTTTCTGTCAATTTCAATTGCCATTACAGAGTTTGAAAACATTTCCTGACGGAATGATTTTGCAAAAGTAGGGGCTACAACTGTAAAAATACCGCTTGTTTCAAGTGCCCAGGAAGCATTTTCTTTTACTGCGCCACAGCCAAAGTTTTCGCGTGTAATAATTACCTTTGTTCCTGCAACATCAGTCTGTGCATTAAAGCCTTCAATTTTAAGATCTTCAAAAAGATGTGCTTTTAATTCCTGCTTAGGAAGTTCTTTTAAATATTCATCACGAATGATTTCATCAGTATTAATATCTGAACGGTCCAAAAAGAGAACCTGTCCGCCAAAAGTTTTCAATTGTTTACTCCTTAAAATGTCGTCATCCTGAACTTGTTTCAGGATCTACTATATAAGTATAACATTTAAAATGAAATAAGTTAAGAAAAAAATGAATGCCGTTATTTTGGGTCAAATCTTTCGCTCTTTATAAACTTTTCAAGGCAGCTCTGCCAGGTTGGAAGCTTGATTTTGAGTTCTTTACATATTTTATCTTTGCTCAAAACAGAGTAGGCTGGTCGTTCAACATTTGCACCATATTCGGCTGTTGTACACGGATTTACAGCGCACTCCTGAGTAATTCTGCCATATTTTTTACCAAGCTTATAGATTTCCTGTGCAAATTCAAACCAGTTAGTCTGGCCGCCGTTTGTAAAATGATAGATTCCGTAAGATGGGGCACTATGTTTACCAAAAGCTTCTGTTGCGTTATCTGATTTTTCAATGATTTTAAGGATTGTAGAAGCAAGTTCAACAGCACAAGTTGGAGTTCCAGCCTGATCATTTACAACTTTAATCTGCTCATGGTTATTCATAAGCTTTGTCATTGTATAAACAAAGTTTTTGCCGTCAAATCCATAAAGCCAGGCTGTGCGCAGAATATAAAACTGTGTCATTTCCTTTTGAATTGCTTCTTCGCCGGCTGCTTTTGTTTTTCCGTATACACCAAGAGGATCTTTTTCCATGTCTTCGGTGTAAGGCTGGCTGCCTTTTCCGTTAAAAACATAGTCTGTGGAAATATGAATGAGCTTTGCACCAATTGAACGGGCAGTTCTTGCAATATTAAGAGCACCTTCATTGTTAAGTTTGTCTGCAAGCTCTGTTTCTTCTTCTGCTTTATCTACATTTGTATAAGCTGAACAGTTGATAATCCATTTGATATGCTTATCGGTTCTGGTTGTGTCAAGATAAGAAGAGGTTTCAACAGATTTTTCAAAAGCCGAAAGAGCTTCTCTGTCTGTAATATCTACTTCTTTATCTGTTCCTACCCAATTATACTTGTTCTGATCAAGCTGTCTTGCAACTTCACTTCCAAGCATCCCCTTACAACCGATAAGCCAAATCATTTTTTACTCCTGTATGGTAAACCTATACACACATTAGAATTTTGTAAACATATAACTACAGAATGATTTAATTCTATTTATAAATGCAACTTCAATTCTTTCTGTGAAAAATGGTATTCTTGGTGCATTTACACCGCCAACGCCATATAATATCCAGTTATCGCCCTCTCTGAACAGATAAATACAAATCTTAAGCTTTTTTGGCCATACACAATCAATTTTCTGTTCAAAAGCAAGTTTATTTGTATTTACAGATGAATAATAAACTGAATCAGGCTTTTGAATCATAGTAATTGTTTCAAAAACATCGCCGAATGGTTCCATTACAAAAAGAGCCTTAAGTTCTTTTTCTGTTCCACTTGAAGTTGAAGAAATAACCTTTTCGCTCTGAATTTCTGCATAATCGTAAAGATCAAACCATTTGTCGTGTCTTACTGAATAATATGGAATATCTGTGTATTCAGAAACATTGTATAACAATCCTGTAAGAACTTCCGGAAGATTTTCATTACCTTTATATGGTTTAATTTGAATGATTTCTGCAAGATATTTAGGATTAAGGTCCTTTATCTGCTGAATAATATCATCGCATTCTTTACTGTAGCCGCTTTTAAGGCACATATTCTTCTGGTAACCAATGCTTTTTATAAGAACCTGTCCTGATTGAAGTGTTTTAATTTCGTCAGCTGTCAGTTTATCATTATAAAAAGAAGCCCCAAAAAGGCATCGTACAGCCACGAAAAAGATAAAAGAAAAAGAAATAAATATTTTGAGCATTTTTTCAGTCATATTCATAATAAGTACCTCCATTATAGTCAAAATAAATGTTCTATTCAATAAACACATAAATAGATTTTTAGTTTCATAAGAAAATACTCATAAAAAAAGCGATTGAAAAAATAATTTGAGTGGGACGCAGGTGGAAAATGAGGGGGGACCCCAATCAGCGAACTCGTGCTGTTTGGCAGCACGGTGAACGAAAGATTGGGGAGAGGCCTTATTTTACACCGTCGCTGGGGCCCGCTCTAATTTTTTTTTCCTTATAGATAATTTATGACAAATGACTTTTTTTATGATATAATATTTCTTATGATAAGTAAAAATATAAAATCTCTGGTAGAAAGCCCTTCTGCCGGTGTTATCCGCAAGATGTTTGAAGAAGGCGCTGTACTTAAACAAAAATTCGGTGCCGACAAAGTATATGATTTTAGCCTTGGAAACCCAGATTTAGACCCTCCACAGGCCGTTGTAGATGCAATTAAAGAATATGCCCAGGATGTTTCGCATAATTGTCATGGTTATATGCCGAATGCAGGTTATCCCGAAGCACGTCAGGCAATGGCCGATAAATCTGCAAAAGAGCAGGGAGTTCCTGTTGCAAAAGAGTGCGTTGTAATGGCTGTAGGTGCTGCTGGGGCACTTAATTCTACGCTAAAGGCACTCTTGAACCCGGGGGATGAAGTTATAGTTCCATGCCCTTATTTTACAGAATACGACCATTATATTCATAATCACGGTGGTGAAATTGTCCGCGTAAAAACAAAGGATGATTTTGGACTTGATGCCGGAACAATTAAGGCTGCACTTAATGAAAAAACAGCAGCTGTAATTATAAATTCTCCAAACAATCCAAGCGGCCGCATTTATTCAGATGAAGAAATTCAGGAAGTTGTAGATGTTCTTAAAGCCCACGGAGAAAAAACAGGCCGATTCCCATATATAATCTGCGATGAACCTTACCGTGCAATTACATACGGTAAAAAAGTTGCAGCAGTTTTCCCAAAATATGAATACTCTGTAGTTGTAACAAGCTTTGCAAAAAATCTGAGTGTTCCAGGAGAGCGAATAGGTTATATTTGTGTAAACCCTGCAAACCCGGAAGCAAAAGATTTTATTGCTGCTGCTATTTTTGCAACAAGAATCTTAGGCTTTGTAAATGCACCTGCTTTCTTCCAGAAGGTTATTACAAAGTCATGGGACTGCGAATGCGACTATTCTCTTTACGAAAAACGACGCAATGAACTTATAAAAGTAATGGACTATGCAGGACTTGAATATGCTATGCCTGAAGGAGCCTTTTATCTTTTTGTAAAAGTTCCACAAGGCTGGAATGATGATGACCTTGCATTTACAAATCATCTTAAGAATTACAATATTCTTTGTGCGCCTGGTTCTGCCTTTGGAGGTGCAGGCTGGTTCCGCATTGCATATTGTGTAGCAGAATCAACAATTATTAATTCAAAACAGGCATTCTACGATGCTGTGCATAATAAATAAACGAGGTGTCCAATGAAAATCTTAATGGTAACTTCAGAAACTGTTCCTTTTGCAAAAACAGGCGGATTAGCCGATGCAGTCAGTGCACTTGCAATTAATCTTCGCAAACAGGGCCACGATGTAAAAATCGTTATGCCTCGTTATTATAAAATAGACCGTGCTAAGCTTAAGGCAATTGATGAACCTGTAGCAGTTGCAGCAGGCACTATAGAAACCTGGGTAAAATATTATTATGCAGATCTTCCGGGAACAGACATTCCTGTTTATTTTATAGACCACGAACAGGCATTCGGCCGCGACGGCATTTACGGAACAAAAGCAGAACCAGACTTTCACGATAATCCATATCGTTCTGCTGTTTTGTGTCACGGTGCCTTCCAGCTTTGCCGTTTCCTTGGCTGGTATCCTGATATTATGCACGCACACGACTGGTTCTGTGCACTTGTGCCGGTCCTTTTAAAGCATGTTTGTCGTAACGGATACTTTGCACACACAGCAAGTGTATTTACAATCCACAATCTTGGATATCAGGGCTGGTATCCTGAAAGTTCATTCCCGGCACTTGGCTTGGACTGGAACCTTTACTATGGAGCAGGACTTGAACGAAACGGAAGCATAAACCTTTTGCAGTCAGCAATTTCCTGTGCAGATATGATTACAACAGTAAGCCCGACTTATGCAGGCGAAATGCAGACAATGGAAGGAGGCTTTGGCCTTGACGGTCTTCTTCGTGTTCGTTCTGATTGTGTTCGCGGTGTATTGAACGGCTGCGACTTAGAAACCTGGAATCCAAAGAAAGATAAGCTTTTACCAAAGAACTTTGATGTAAAAGATATGAGCGGAAAAGCAGTATGTAAAGCAGAACTTCAGAAGCGCATGGGACTTCCGGTAAAGCCTGATGTTCCTGTAATTGGAATTGTAACACGCCTTGCAGATCAGAAAGGTATTGCCGAAGTATTTGCTCCAACATACGGTTCAATTTTTGCAATGTGTGTAAACATGGATATTCAGTTTGCAATTCTTGGAAGTGGTGAAAAATGGTGCGAAGATGAAATAAACGCCCTTCAGTCAAAGCTCCCGAACCTTAGAGCATACATTGGTTATGATGAAAGCTTAAGCCACCTGATTGAAGCTGGTTCAGACTTTTTCTTAATGCCAAGCCGCTACGAACCATGCGGATTAAACCAGATGTATTCAATGCTTTATGGAACTTTGCCAATTGTAAGACGCACAGGCGGCCTTGCAGATACAGTAGAGCAGTACAACGAATATAACGGAGAAGGAACAGGCTTTTTGTTTGATTCTCTTACTCCAGGCGCAATATACGACACAGTCGGCTGGGCAGTATATGCCTACTACAACAAAAAAGATCACATCAAAAAGATGCAGCAGCGTGGAATGCAAAAAGATTTCAGCTGGGACCGTTCAGTAGACGGTTACATGGGAGTCTACAGCGAGGCTCTCATGCGCGGTTGTGGAATAAATACAAACGATTGGAAGTAATTCTCATACCACGAGTTTTTGCGGTTTTTGCAAAGCAAAAATGCGAGCCTTCGCGAGCAAGCAAAATACTCGCAGGTATGAATTTTAATCAGCTTCGCTGATTAAAATTCATACCATTGTTCATCAGTGGTCAAATACCAGTCTGCAATAATGCTTGCGTTGTTTGAACTGCACCACGAAATAGAACCGTTGTCATTTAAGATTACAACTCTGCTTCCATTTTGTGCAACGCTCTTAGGAATTGATGCAGAACGGTTATAAGAAGCATTCTTCTTTGTTGACATATTGTAGTAATAAAGCTTGTTCTTACCAATATTTGTATACAAAATATTTCCGTAGATATATGTAAATGCTTCTGAATCTTCTTCAGAGAACTTAAGAAGATTTGTTGCTTTGCCAGTTGCTGTATTAAATGAATATACAAAAGTTTCCTGAACATTGTCGTTTGACTGCAAGACAATTCCATACACAATGTGACCATCTGTACTCAAACCAAAAGAAACGTTTCCCTTTAAAGAAAGAGGTACTGTTTCATAAGTTTCAGGATTTATACTTATAAGAGGAACCTGTGGGTTTGATGCCGCAGATTTAGCAATGTAAAGATTTCCATCATCGCACAAAACAGCATCCTGAATACCTGTTCCTGTATAAACTTCTTTAAATGTCTTGTTTGTAAAATCATAAAGATTTATAACTGAACCGCTTTCAATTTCTACCAGATAATTCTTTTCGCCGATTTTTCCAAGACGCAGAGATTGAATAGTACCAGTTGGAGTAAACAGAGTAGTGCGTATTTTTGTTTCAAGATTTACAAGCTCAACTTTTTCACGGGTAGAAACAGACCATAAAATTACATTCTTTTCATCAAGACTAATAATGCTTGTCTGACCTTCGGAAGAAGTAATTTTGTTTACAATACCAGAATCATATGAAGATTTGAAAATTGCTTTTTCTGTAAGGAAGTAAAAATCTGTTGGAGCTTCACACATATCATAAATTTTTGAATATGTATTTTGTGTGATTTCTGTCATGTTTGTTGTTGTAATTGAAGGATCTGTATCTATTTTATAAACAGCCCCAGATTTGCTTCCAAGAAGAATTTCTGTATAGTTTTTAATACCACTGTTGATTGCTGCATTTCCTCTTGGTCCTCTGAATGATTTTACAACACGAGGATTTGAGACTTTTCCGCCATCAAGGTTTTCAAGCATTTTAAGGTCATAATTATTCTTTCCATCATATTCAAGATAAAAAAGATTTGTATCTTTGTAAGTAGAAAGAATGAGCGGATTTTGAGATTTGATTGAAGTTACAGAAGTTCCTTTATAAGCGTTTATAATATAAATTGTATTATCTTTAACGCCTGCAAGGAATTTATTATTGTTATAAAGAACAGCCTGACTCAAGCCCTGTGCAACAGTAAACTTTTCTTTAAGCTGGCCTGTCTGCATATTGTAATAAGAAAGGTTTCCTGCAGGTGAATAGAATACAGCTGTTTTTTCTGTATCACTTGTATGAATATAATTTACAATACCTGTATTTGCTTTAATCTTATTAATTTTTGACCAGTTTGATGTATTATAAAATTCAACACCATCTACAGAAGCAGTTCCTACAATCAGGTAAGTTCCTTTTGCAGAAAACTTAAGAGATGTAATAGAATCTTTATATCTCCAGAATTTTTTACGTGTTAAAGTACGCCAGTCCCATACACTAACTTTATTTACGCTTCCGCCGTCACTTTCATAAACAGCAACAAGGTTTCCGTTTGGTGAAATTGCAATCATCTTAATGCCCACATCACTAATCTGATAGTGTTCACCTTCGTTGTTTTCGTTCCACTTAATTAAAAAGCCGTCATCACCGGCAGTAAAATATTCAAAATCGCCGCCAGTCTTGTAAGGAACAGAACAAACAGAAGTAATCTGTGCCTGATGCGATTGTGTTGAAATATGAGAATCTGCAAACACAAATGTTAATGCAACCATTAAATATATAAAAACTAAACTTATCTTTTTCATTTTAACTTTGCTCCGGAAATAAAATAGTTTATATCACCGATTAATCCTATTATAAACAAAATTGCAATAAATGCAAAACCAATAAACGAAATACGGTATTGTATTTTTGGAGGTACTTTTCTGCGGCTTATTGTTTCAATAAATGCAATAAGAATTAAACCGCCGTCAAGCACCGGAATTGGAAGAAGGTTCATTATAAAAAGCGAAATACTTATTACAGCCATAAGATTTGAAAGGCTTATAAAACCTGTTTTAAAACCTTCTGAAAAACCTTCCTGTGCAGTAGTTCCAAGCATATCGGTTATGCGGGCCGGACCACCAACAACATTTTTTAGGTTTACACCTTTAAACAAAATTAATATGCTTTTAAAAGTTAATCCAATGTATTCAAAGGTGTCTAAAAAGCCGTGGCCTATTGCCTGGAAAAAATTATAGTCGGGAGTGCTTCTTTCTATAAGATTTGAGGTGTCTGCAGCAACTCCAATTTTTCCTGTTCCTGTGTCTTTATCTAACTCTGAATAAACTGAAAAAGTAAGCTCCTGATTATCGCGAAGAACAGTGATTGTTAAATTTTCATCTGGTCGTACAGACACTTCTTCTAAAATTTCGCTGAAATCAGAAATCACTTTATTATTGATTTTTATAATTTCATCGCCTGAAAGTATTCCGGCGTCTCTTGCGGCTGTAGACATGTTTTCATAAAGCTCATCAGCAAGAACTATTTTGTTTGAATAAGAATAATACTTATAGCCGATTCCGTTTATAAGTGAAAAACAAAAGATTGCAAAAATAAAATTAAAGAAAGGGCCTGCAAAGCCAATTGCCGCGCGTTTTAAAGGATGAACTCCATAAAGAGAATCTGGTTCTCCGTTTACTTCTGTAAAACCTTTATCCATTGCTTCGCGGAATTCATTTTCACCTTTCATGCCGCAGTAACCGCCAAGAGGAATAAGCGAAAGTCTGTAGTCTGTGCCTTTAACTGTTCTGTGAAGAAGGATTGGACCAAAGCCTATAGAAAATGATTCTACCTTTACGCCAAAAAGTTTTGCTGCAAGAAAATGTCCGAATTCATGAAACAGTATTAAGAAGAAGAGACATAAGATTCCGTAAAGCCATTTCATATGAGCTCCGCTGTATATTTTCTTGCTTCATCATCTGCTGCAAAAACATCGTCGAAAGATTTTATTTTATGATTCCAGTTTTTATCGAGCACAGAGCGAACAACCCGCGAAATTGCCTGGAAAGAAATCTTTTCTTCAAGGAACGCATTTACTGCAACTTCATTTGCAGCGTTGTAAGCAATAGGGTAGGCCTTACCAAATTTTACACATTCAAACGCATAACTGAGCATTGGAAAATCCTGAAGGCGTGGTTTAAAGAAAGTCATTGTCTTATCAAACAAATCAAATGGTTCAAGATAATTGCTCTGGTTTACAGGCCAGGTAAGTGCATTCAAAATAGGGTGCTTCATGTCTGGTTCAGAAATCTGTGCATAAAGCATGCCGTCATTTGTGCGCACAAGAGAATGAATAAGACTTTGCGGATGAACAACAACTTCAATTTTATCCTGGCTCACATCAAAAAGCTTAGCTGCTTCTATTACCTCAAGACCTTTATTTGCAAGAGTTGCCGAATCAACAGTTATCTTTTTTCCCATCTGCCAGGTTGGATGATTTAATGCCTGTTCAACAGTTACCTGTTCAAGCTCTGCTTTTGTAAGAGTTCTGAATGGACCGCCGCTTGCAGTAATAATTATTTTAGAAATATTTTCTTTTCCTATTTTTTCCGAAAGGCAGAAAATTGCCGAATGTTCAGAATCTACTGGAATTATTTTTGCAGACTTATCGTAGGCAAGCTCTTTAATAAGGTCACCTGCCATAACAATAGTTTCTTTATTTGCAAGTGCAAGATTTATTCCGTTTTCAAGAACAACCTTAGAAGGCAATAATCCTGCAGCTCCGGAAATTCCGTTTACAACAATATCAGGTTTTGATTCGTCTATTAATTTTTGAAAAGCTTCTTTTGAATTATCTTCGCTTGTCAGTAAATATGGACATTTTGATTTTTGTGAAATTTCAAGAAGTCTGTCTTTGTTAGAATGAGCCTGAACACCGCAAAGAACAAAGTCTTCGGGCATATATTTAATAATATTTAATGTGTTTGTACCAATAGAGCCGGTACATCCTAAAACTAATACTCGTTTCATGTTGTTATTGAATTGCTATTGAAAGATAAAAAAAGTGTATTCCAATGTAGAAAATCGGAGCACCCAGAATGAGAGAATCAAGACAGTCAAGAAGTCCGCCTCTTCCCGGTATAATATTACCGCTGTCCTTTACTTCTAATGAGCGTTTGAAAACTGATTCAATCAAATCTCCGATTATTGCACCAAGTCCTGTAATAAAACTTATTAAAATTATTTTCCATATAGAGCCAAAGAATACTTCAGGAAACAAAAACTTAAATGCAATTCCACTTACAATTGCACTTACAAGACCGCCGAAAAATCCTACAAGACTTTTGTTTGGACTAGCCTTAAAGAATCCTCTTGTTGATTTTCCAAACAGAACGCCAAAGAACCATGCACCTGAATCGGTCATAAATACAAGTATAAAATACAAATAAAGGAAGATAGAAGTATTTTCTGGTATTGCAGACATTCTGATTATGAAAGATAACATGTATCCGCAATAGAAAAGAATAAGAGTTGTAAGGCTTATTTTTGTTACAGATTCTTCGAAGGTTTTTGCTATTAATGATTCTGCGCCCATGAATGCAAAAATTTCAAGGACAAGGAACCACATAAGATATGAAAAATCAAAATTAAATAACACGAAAATATAAGTTAGAATTGGAAGTGCTGCTGTAAGAAGGATTATTACAAATCTTGGAAACAATTTATATTTAGTTGAAGCCATATTGTAGAATTCATTAGCAGCTATACCAGCACCTATAATTGTAAGGATATTTAATAATATATGTTTGCAGAACGGTAGGGATACTACCGCAATAACAAGGGGAACACCAATGAAAAATACAAGAAGTCGTTTAATTACTTTGTTCATATTATACTCTTTATTTCTTCTCCGATTTTTCTGCTCCAAACCTTCTGTTCCTTTTCTGGAACTCTTCTATATTATCATAAAACTCTTCAACTGTGTAGTCTGGCCAGAGTGTGTCTATATAAATCTGTTCTGCATAAGGTATATGCCAGAGCAGGAAATTGCTAAGTCGTTTTTCACCGCCTGTGCGGATTAATAAATCAACATCAGGACTTTGCGGCATATCAAGCGATTCAGAAATTAATTTTTCTGTAATCTGATCTTCACTTGTGCCATTTTTAATTATCTTTTTGATTCCGCGGATTAATTCATCCCTGCCGCCGTAATTAATGGCAAGGTTCAAAACCATTCCGTTAAAGTCTTTTGTATCGTCTACTGCATCTGTAATGTCTTTTTTAATTGCAGCAGGCAATGCCTCTAAATCTCCAATATGGTTGAGCTTGATTCCATTTTCTCTGTAAAAATCAAGCTCCTGTTTAAGATGTGTATGGATAAGATTCATAAGGAAACCAACTTCTTTTTCTGTACGCTTCCAGTTTTCTGTAGAAAAAATATAAAGCGTAAGATTTTTTATTCCCAAATCAGAAGCAGCTTTTACAATTGCCTTTACTGTATGCAGGCCTTTGTCGTGTCCTGCAGTACGAGGGAGTTTTCGTTGTGTTGCCCATCTTCCGTTCCCGTCCATTGTAATGGCAACATGGAGCGGAAGATTGTTCTTATCCAAAGACATTATTAGTTCAGGATTTCCTTTTCTTTTGCATCGTAAATCTTGTTGATTTCATCGATGAATTTGTCAGTAAGTTTCTGGAGCTTGTCTGTTTCGGTCTTAAGTCCGTCTTCTGTCAAAGTTCCGTCCTTCTGCTGTTTTTTAAGGTCATCGTTACCATCGCGGCGGATATTGCGGATTGCAGTTCTGCTGTTTTCTGCAATTGTCTTAGCCTGTTTTACAAGCTCCTTGCGGCGGTCTGCAGTAAGGGCAGGGATAGTAATGCGGATAACCTTTCCATCATTGGAAGGATTGAAACCAAGGTCAGCAACCTGAATTGCCTTTTCGATTTCTGTAATAAGAGATTTATCAAACGGCTGAATTATTACAGAGCGAGCTTCTGGTATCTGAATAGTTGCAACCTGATTAAGCGGTGATTTAGTGCCGTAATAATCTACGCGAACCTTATCAAAGATTGCAGCGTTGGCACGTCCAGTTCTGATAGCATTTAAAGAATCCTTCAAAGAAGCGATTGTTTTTTCCATTCTCTCTTCTGTGTTTTCTGCCATTTGTAAATCTCCTATTTTATTTATTTACCAAGTACAAAAAGCTTAGCTGTTACGAATGCAAGTGTTGCACCTGCTTCTTTTCCAACTTCTGCGAGTTTAGCAGTTACAGTCTTTTTGTCATCCTTTACGAACATCTGGTCTTCAAAACAGATTTCTGCAAGGTGCTTGTTGATCTTACCCTGTAAGATTCCTTCCTTAACATTGTCTGGCTTGCCGGCCATCTTTTCATCCTGGTCCATCTGAGCCTTGAAGATTTCTTTCTGTTCATCAACATAGCTCTGTGGAACGTCTTTCTTAGATGTGTAAGCTGGTGTAAATGCTGCAATGTGGAGACAGCAGTCGTAAGCAAATGTCTTAACAACATCAGCCTGTGAACCACTGATAACTACAACAGCACCAGTCTTGTTGTCTGAGTGGATATAGTAAGAAGCAGTACATCCTGCTGGAACATCAATAACTTCTACCTTTGCAACATTCATGTTTTCGCGGATAGAAACCTTGAGTGGTTCGAGCATCTTTGTGTGTTCTTCTTCTACTTTTGTGTAGCCCTTTTCGATAGATACGTCGAGCATCTTTTCACCAAGAGCGATGAAATCTGCATTCTTTGCAACAAAGTCTGTTTCACAAGTAAGTTCTACAACGTAAACCTTGTCTCCGGTATTGCGGATAAAGAGGCGTCCTTCTGCAGTAGCGCGGTCTGCACGTTTTGCAGCTGCAGCCAATCCTTTTTCTTTAAGATATTTTGCTGCTTCGTCAATGTTACCGTCACATTCTGTAAGTGCTTTTTTACACTCCATCATGCCGGCACCTGTCATTTCACGCAGGTTTTTAATATCACTTGCTGTAAATGCCATATATTAGTCCTTATAAATTTTGTCTTCGTCGATAAGACTTTCTGCTTCGTCAGCTTCGCGGTCTTCTTCTTTAATTTCTGTTGGCTGATAGTTAGAATAGTCAACAATTTCTTCATCTTCATCTTTTTTAGCTGCATCTGTAACAACTTCTTCGTCGTCGTTAAGGTTTTCAAGAATCTTAAGACCAGCTTCGTTGTCTGATTCAATTACAGCGTTTGCGATGATTGATGTGAACAATGAAATAGCGCGGATAGCATCATCGTTACCAGGGATAGGGTAGTCAATACCTTCTGGGTTACAGTTTGTATCAACAACAGCAATAATAGGAATACCCATTCTGCGTGCTTCTGCAACTGCAAGCTGTTCCTTGTGTGTATCAATAATAAAGATAGCTCCTGGGAGTTCCTTCATTTCTTTAATACCACCAAGGTTCTTTTCGAGCTTAGCCTTTTCCTTCTGAAGGGCAGCTACTTCTTTCTTTGTAAGATTTTCGAATGTGCCGTCAATTTCCATCTTTTCGATTTTCTTGAGGCGCTGAAGTGATTTTTTGATTGTAGCAAAGTTTGTAAGCATACCACCAAGCCAGCGGTTGTTTACATAGAACATTCCACAGCGTTCAGCTTCTTTCTGTACAGCCTGCTGTGCCTGTTTTTTTGTTCCTACGAACAGTACTGATTTTCCTGCAGCAGTAACACGACGAACTTCGTCATATCCGTCTTTAATTGCAGCGATTGTCTTCTGCAAGTCAATAATGTGGATTCCATTGCGTTCTGCGAAGATGTACTTCTTCATACGTGGATCCCATCTTTTTACCTGATGACCGAAATGTACTCCGGATTCAAGCAGGTTCTTCATGGTAACAACAGCCATGATTAACTCCTTCACGGACAGTTTCTCTGTTGAATGTCATGCTGAACTCGTTTCAGCATCTCAACTAAAGATAGATTCCGAAACAAGTTCGGAATGACACTGTCTCCATACTCTGTTTCTCGTACCCCTAAGGGCCGGAAGATATTTGAGCCAACGGCTCTATTCAAGGATTTTGTATCCCTGTTCTGTTAATATATCGTAAAGTTCAGAAATAGGCAACCCGATGGCACCTGAATATGAACCGTCGATATGACTTATAAACATGCTGGCAAGACTCTGGATGCGGTAACCGCCTGCAGCTCCATGCCATTCACCTGTATCTACATACCATTGAATTTCTTCATCTGTCATTGGACTAAACGTTACCTTTGTTTTGCAAAGTTTAGAAGTTGTAGCACGGGTTTTTCCATTATATAAAACCAAAGCTGTAAGAATTGTATGAGTCTTACCCTGAAAATCTTTTAAAAATGAAAATGCTTCATCCTGGTCCTGAGGTTTTCCATAAAGCTTACCGCCATAAGAAATGATTGTATCTGCTCCCAAAACCCAGGGGATTTCCTGTCCTACAGGTAAAGATTTTATTACAGCAAGTACTTTTTCGCGTGCTAAAAGCTCAGGAATTTCATCATGAGAAAGCATTGAAGAAATTGTTTCATCAATATTAGGCATTATAACCCTATAAGGGATTTTAAGCATTTTAAGAATTTCCTGACGGCGTGGGGAAGAAGAGGCTAAAATTATTGGTTCCAATTATTTCTCCGGAGTAATATTTACATAAAAATATTCCCGTGCAAAACACGGGAATACCAAAGTATAATTAAGACTTAGAAAGTTTATTTTGCATCTACATTCTTAGAGCTTGAAGTACTGTTAGAAAGCTTCTTCAAAACAGCAAGAGCCTTATCTCTAACAGGCTTACTGTATCTGTAGTTAGTGCTTATCATTGTAAGGCTTGAAACCATCTGTTTTCTATCACTTGCAATTGGAGCAAGTTTTTCATAAGCATCAACAACTTCCCATGCAAGAGAGCTTGTAGGATTCAAAACAGAATTTCTTTTATTTACATAAGCAATAGCTTCGATTACTTCGTCGGCATTTTCAGGAGTGATTGCAGCAAGTGACTGAACTGCAGCAGAAAGAACCATTGGTTCATCATCTGCAACAAGAACATTAATAAGCTGGTTCTTTGTGTGTTCTCCAGGAACTTTAGCCATCAAAAGACAAGCCTGTCTTCTTACTTCCGGGAAGTTATTCATTCTGCGACCATTTGTTCTTGATTCAGAAAGAACTCCTTCACCTGCAAGCTGATCCAAAGCCTGAATAACTCCAGGAGAAGTGTTACCTGCATTGATTGCTTCTTCAATATACTGAAGGGCTACAAGCTTAGTATCCAATTCATCTGCTTCTGCAAGCCCCATAATGATTTCTGTATCAATATCGTTGAGGTATTCATTTTCAACGTATGTTTCTTTGTTTGAAGTAGATTTTTTCTGTACTGACTGTGACTGTGCAAAAATCATTGTAGACAAACAAAGCAATGCTACTGCAAGAATAACTTTCTTACTCATTTTCATTAATCCTCCTGAAAATCCTTGTTTCCAAGTATTTCATTATTATAAATTATGAATGTTAAAAAATCAACATTCAATATATTTTCGGCATATTTTTGAAACATCTGCACATCAAGATACAGGTGGCAGATAAACCTTCCATTTTCCGTTTTCTTTTATAAACTCATAGTAAACAACATCGGTATCTTCGCGTACCTGTACGGCTTTTACCTTGGTTCTTGAAACATAACGGATTTCATCAATGCTTTTGTTTCTTCTTGCTTCAATAAAAACATAAAGGAAGTAATCTTCAATTGTTTTAAGTTCAATAAGCTTGTTTCTAAGCTTTCTTTGAGCTTTTCTTAAGTTTACGGGATTCTTGTAATACTCCTTTGATTCATCTTCAATATAGTTGAGCCATTCAAGTGTATTTTTAGTTTCCATAATAATAGCAAGCTCAGAAATTATCTGAAGAATTTCATGCTTATCATCTGTAAACTCCTGTTTGCTGACTGCAGAATCTTTATCAAGGTCGGCAATAGAACGAAGATATTCATCATCAGTCAGTTCATCTTCGGCTTCGAGAACTTCTACTACTTCTTCCTGGTGAATATATTCCTGTTCATCTTCATCAATTACAATTACTTCATCATCCTCTGGTGAGGTAACTTCAGCAGCAGGCTTATCCTGGGTGGTTGCACAGGAAAACAAGAGAATAGAAAACAATACTGCAATAGCAGTGTAATTAAAGAGCGATTTAATTTTCATGCTTTAAATATATCATCTATTGCCTTCTTTCGTCAAATGAAGTACAAATAAATTATGATAAAAGCAGTTTTTCCGGGTTCTTTTGACCCTCCGACTAACGGACATCTGGACATTATTAAGCGTGCGTCCTGTCTTTTTGATGATGTGGACGTAGTTATCTCTGTAAATCCAGCCAAGCAGTATATGTTCAGCGAAGACGAACGCCTGCAGATGTTGACCGAACTTTTAAAGGATTATAAGAATGTTCAGGTTCACCTGTGGGAAGGACTTATTGTAAACTATGCCAAAGAACATGGCGCCAAGGTTTTGATCCGCGGTATACGTTCTTCCAACGACTTTTCGTATGAGTTTGAGCTTGCACACATGAACCAGAACCTTAATCCTCAGATAGAAACCATGTTTCTGCCGAGCAAAGAAAAGTGGGGCGTAGTAAAAAGCAGCAGCATAAAGGAACTTGCAATGTTCGGCGGCGACATTACGCGTATGGTGCCCCCGCTGGTAGTAGACGCACTTAAAAAGAAGTTAGGAAAATAATCTATCTTGACATTTCTTCTATTTTTGTAGTATATTATTAAAACTAATTTACGATTTTTAAAGTGAGGTTACATATATGGCAGTACCTAGATCAAAAGTATCAAAGGCAGTAACAAAAAGACGCCAGACTATCAATATGAAACTTAAGGCACCTCAGCTTGTTGAATGCAATAACTGTGGAAACCTTGTACAGTCTCATCATGTATGTCCAAAGTGCGGTTTCTACCGTGGACGTCAGATTATTACACCAGAGATTAACGGATAATTCAGGAGATTAAAAATGGACGAATTGTTTGAAAAAATGCAGAAATTAATTGTTGAGAAGTTGGACATTGACGCAGCAAAGGTTACACTTGATGCTTCATTCAGAAATGACCTTGGTGCAGACAGCCTTGACACTTACGAACTTGTTTATGCAATCGAAGAAGAACTTGGTGTAAGCATTCCTGATGAAAAAGCTAACGAATTCGAAACTGTTCGCGATGCTTATGATTTCATCAAGTCTGAACTTGATAAATAATAAAAGACAAAACGTCTTAAAGAGAAAGTACAAGTGATGAGCTTGTACTTTTTTTTTCGTCATCCCGAACTTGTTTCGGGATCTCTTAAAAAGATAGATGCTGAAACAAGTTCAGCATGACGTATAAAAATGGATAAATCACGTAAAGAAGCCTTGCAACGCTTCTGCAAAAAAGTAAAAATCCGCTTTAAGAACCTGGAACTTCTGGACCTGGCTTTCCATCATCGCAGTATTACCAACGAAAAAAAGCATATTCAGAACAACGAAAGACTAGAATTCCTTGGAGATTCGGTACTTGGAATTGTAACAGCTGCCTATCTTTACAATAATTTTGAAAATCCCGAAGGAGATCTTGCAAAAATAAAATCTGCAGTAGTATCAGAAAAAGCTCTTGCACCTCACGCAATAGAATTTGGCATTGATAAACTGCTCATTCTTGGAAAAGGTGAAGAAGCAACCGGCGGCAGATCAAAGCCGGCCATTCTTGCAGACTGCATGGAAGCCGTAATTGGAGCTTATTATATTGATTCAGGTTATAAAAATGCAGAAAAATATGTTCTTGAATTCATAATTCCAGAAATTGAAAAAACATTAAGTGATGGAATTAAAGACTATAAGACCCAGCTCCAGGAGCTTTATCAAAAACAGGCCAAAAAATGCCCTGTATATCAGCTGGTTTCTAAAACCGGTCCCGCCCACGATCAAACATTTTGTGTAAATGTCCTTTTGGGTGATAAAACCTTTGGTCCTTCACAGGCAAAATCAAAAAAGCAGGCAGAACAGCTTGCAGCCAAAATTGCACTTGATTATCTTAAAGAACAAAAATAAATGGCATTATATAGTTAAATCTGATATAATATCAGAATGAAACATAAAACATTATTAATAAACTTAAGCATTACAGTAATCATTGCTGCAATCATTTCTATTTTTTGTATTTTTAATGTATTCGAAAAACTGGATTTTCGTCTTTACGACGGAATGCTTCACCTGACAAAAGACCCCGAAATGGATGACAAGGTTATGGTTGTTGCCATTTCGGATGAAGATATTAACAGCTTTGGTGAATGGCCCTGGACCCGCGATATTATTGCAGACGTACTCATTAGATTCAAAGAGTTAGACGTTGCTGCAAGCATATTCGATATTGAGTATATTTCTGAATCCGGAAAATCTGTTGCTGCAGATGCCATTCATAATGTTACGGGAAAAATAGCAGAAACAGAGGAATGGACAAAGGAACTCATGCATGCGGTTCCAACTGCAATGGAACAGGGCTATTCTGTAAACGAAGCTCACGACCTTGCAGATTCCGTTATTGAAGACTATCTTTATCCAATTTATGACGATCTTTATAACTATGTAGAAAACAATATTGCCTTTGATAATGATGATTATTTTGCACGGGCAATTCAATTTTTTGGAAACACTTACCTTACAGTAAATTATTTTGATCTTGGTTATCCTATTTCCGATGAACACAGGAATTTTATTTACACAAATATGCTTTTATCCCGTGTTGACGACAAAAACGGTTATACAGATAAAGACAATATTTATAATTTCCAGAAAACCTATCCGGATGAAACAAAGGGCTTTACACCTGCACTTGAAAAATTGATTCGTCATGCAAGAGGTGTAGGTTACACAAACTCAAATATTGATGATGACGGTATTCGCCGCAGAAACGAGCTTTTTGTTGAATATGACGGGGTTTATCTTGGTCAGCTTGCTTTTGGGCCATTAATGGATATTCTTGGAATCCGTGATTTTGTACGTACAAAGAACGCTCTTATCCTTAAAAATGCGGTTTTCCCAGGTGATACTCAGCCTTCTGACATAAAAATTCCTCTTGATGAACATGGAAATATGCTCATTACCTGGCAGCACGAAGAAGCAAAATCTAACATCAAAAACACAAAAGAAATGTATGGCTGTCCTTTTGTAAGTATTTATCCAGTTTTGATTCTGGACCGTCTTGAAGCCTCAATTGTAAATAACCTTAAGGTTTTAATTGGTGATGATGGTGATGCAGATAGTTATAACAATCTTCCTGTATTGTTTGATAACGAAGGACTTCCTCTGGCATATTATGATGCACTTTCATATCTTATAGATTATTATAACCAGCTTAAAGATTATAAAACAGAATTGCTTTCTCTTTGTACAGGTTATGATGATGATGGTAAACCTTATGATGGTCTTGTTCAGGAAGATTATGATGATTATTTTGCGGCAAGAGCAGACTTCTTTGATGCAGTATTAGACTTTGTTCAAAGTGGTTATTTTGATGATATAAAGGCCTTTCTTAATGAAAATCCTGAATATTTTTCTGATAATGATGATGTAATAAGTGCATTTGGAATTCCTTTTGCAGAGCTTGAACAGAACATTCTGGATTATCTTTCTAATTTTAATGATTACAAAAAAGAACTGGCCGGCAAATACTGTATTTTTGGACAGACAGCCGCTTCTACAACCGATGTTGGAGCCAATCCGTTCTCTAAACAGTATATTAATGTATTGCTTCACGCAAACGTTATGAATACAGTTCTTACAAGAAACTTTATTACACCATATCCATGGTATTTAGGTCTTTTATTTTCATTCCTGCTTTTTTTTATTCTTGCAATTGTATTAAATAAGGCTCCATCTTCTGTAAAAAACCTTGTAGGTGGAATTACCGTTTTACTTAATATTGCTGCGTTCTTTATGCTTTTACCGGCCTTCCAGATTTATATTCCGATGGTTGGAGGAGTAATTTTTTATTCAATCTTTACATATCTTGTTGGTGTAATTTACCGTTACCTTATAAGCAGCCGCGAAAAACGCTTTATTACAGAGATTGCTGCTTCTTTTGCAAACAAAGATACTGTAGCACAACTTCGTGCAAACCCAGATCTTTTCAAAACAGAAGGTCAAAAAAAATGTATTACAGCTTTGTTCTCTGATATTCAAAAATTCTCTACCTTGAGTGAAAGCATTGGTAAGATGTATGGAGAAGAAGGACCAAACAAACTCATCGGTATCTTAAATGAATACCTTGGTGATATGTCTAACGAGATTCTTGAAAATTCCGGTAACATCGATAAGTACGAAGGTGATGCCATTATCTCTATGTTTGGTGCTCCAGATCCACTTAACACTCACACTAAGGAAGAATGGGCATATTTCTGTCTGGATTCTGCCATAAAAATGAAAAAGGCAGAGGTTCGCTTTAATGAAACTCATAAAGAGCTGTTTGATCCGGTTGAAATTACCAACGAAAACGGAGAAACCGAAACTATACAGCTTAAGCCTTTGCAGACCCGTATTGGTATAAATTCGGGAGAAGCCTTTGTAGGACTTATGGGTAGTAAGACAGAACAGTTCAGTAAGCTTAACTATACAATGATTGGAGATACTGTAAACCTTGCAAGCCGTCTTGAAGGTGTTAACAAGGCTTATGGAACTTGGATTATGTGTTCCGAAGATACCTGGAACATGGCAAACACAGGTGTAAATCAGGGTAAGATAACAGTTCGTCGTTTGGACAGGGTTAGGGTAGTTGGACGCTCTACTCCGGTACAGCTTTACAATGTTCTTGGCTTTACAGATGAACTTACAAAGCTCGAAAAGGATGAGCTTGATGTATTTAATAAGGCATTGGATGCATATCTTATAAAAGACTTTGTTGGAGCCGGAAAAATGTTTGTAAAAGCTTCAAAAATGTTACCAAATGGCGATCCAACTGCTTTAATATTTGCAGACAGATGTAAAAATTACATCAAAAAAGGTGTTTCGGATGACTGGGACGGCGTAATGAACATGACTTCTAAGTAGAACTAAAAGGATTTTGTTATGAAAAAGATTGCTTTTGTATTATTGCTTGTATGTATTTTTGTAAACACTGGTTGTAAACACAACGCAGAAAAGAAAACTAAGACTGTTTATACCAAAACCGATGGTAATGTTTATCTTGTAAAGGTAAATACATAAAAGAAAACAGAAATCAGTGGTAATGAAACCGGAAAAATCTCTACTGTAAGTACAAGAGCAGCTTCAAATGATTTTAATCTTCCTGTAATCAAAAATGATAACAGTATTCTTGATGCCCAGAATAAACAGATTATTGATAAGATGAATGAATCACTTTCAAATGGGGCAAGAAGTGCATCTGGAGTGGATTATAGTCATGTTGCAACCGGAAAAAATACAACACCATATGAAAAAGGAGATACAAGAACTTTTAATTCAATGGTTGGAGGCACCTTACAAAATGGTACAAACGGAGTTCTAAATGTAACCTGCCAATATGTCGGACAACATTGTTATATTTTTGATGATGATACAAATAAAAACAAAACTGCTAAAAAAATTAATTTAAATTATGAAGATACTGATGAAAATACTTTTAAGATTCTTGCAGATATGTTTGATAAATGTTACGACCTTGAAACTCAGATTATTGGAAGTCCTGTATATAACAGTTACAGGGATTCAATTTTTGTTCCGAGTAATGAAAAAATTGTAATTCTGGTTTCTGATTTATACGGAGATGCAAATCAATCAAATGCAGAAGGTGTTGCCGGGTATTTTTATCCTAGTGATATGTTTTCACAAACATTTCTTAATAATAATAACGCAGGCCATATAAAATCAAACCAGTTACAGATGTTTTATATAGATTCATATTTTCTAAGTCAGGCACCCCAAACCATATATTCAACCCTTGTACATGAATTTAATCATATGATTAATTATGTAATAAAAACTGTTAATTATATGACAGCAAAACCAAATAATAATACTATAAGAACCTGCGATACCTGGTTTACCGAAATGCTTGCCATGGTAACAGAAGATATGTTTATAGATGAGCTTGAAACTCCTGTAAAAGATTCACCTTTTTTAAGATTACCTTATTTTAATCTTTTGTATCATTACGGCTTTAGAAACTGGAATAAAGATTTTAAAGTAACAGAAGATGAAAGAATCAGTTCTTCTGCTGTAATCTATGCAAATACCTACGCCTTTGGAGCCTTTCTTGCAAGAAACTTTGGCGGAACATCTCTCATTAAACAAATTGCCCAGAATGAATATATAGATGAAGGCGCAATTAATAATGCTCTTAATACCTTATATCCAAACCAGGGTATTGATTATGATTATGTTATTGGTAAATTCCCACTAATTTTAATTAATACAAGAGCTCCAACACAGCAGCAGCTTAGTCAGACTGGAGAGAATCAGTATTATTCATTAAACAGAACTGTAAAAGAAGGAAATTCAAAACTGTATTTTAAGGCTGTAGATCTTGCAAATATTAAGGTTGATGACCAGACGGGGATAGCACCACAATTCTTTTCTAAAAATGATTTAGTTACACTTGGACCAAATGGTTTTTCGGTTCACTATCTGGGATTTAATATTAAATCCTTTGAACTTTCTGTAGATATAAACTCTGCAATTGATTACTACCTTGTTGAGCAATAGGAGGGCAGTTATGAAAAAAAAGGCTTTTGCTATACTGATGGTTTCTTTATTTTCCGTTTTCTTTTGTTCTGCTGTACCAAAAAGTGAACAGTCTAATAAAAGTTCTAAAATAGTAATAGAAGGCTATATTGTTTCTAAAGGTAACATGCCTTTTGTTTTTCCCGTAATAGAAACAATTGATGAAAAGGAATATACAATTGCCGAAACTTCTGCTTCTAAAAAACAAAAGCTGCTTAATCTTCAGGGGAACCTTATTAGATTTACCGGAACCCTTGAAGAAAACGGCAGCTTCAAAATTAAAAAATATAAGATTATAAAATCTAAATAATCTTTTATTTAGCGTCTACATCTATCTGAGTAATTGATTTAAGGTCGGCCTTATTCAAAAGTCTAAGGCGTCCACCATCATCAGTAATTACAACCCCAGAATCTGTAATTGTAATTGGAGTAGAGCTCTTAACATTTACATCTGACTTAAGCTTAAGAATCAGATTTGAATCAAACTTTGCAACCTTCCATACTCCGCCATCATCAATTACACAGTAGAAATCATTTCCATCTCGTACAAGAACTGAATCTGGTGCCAGAGTTTCATTACTTTCACTGGTAATTTCCATATTTACCTGATCAATTGTTACAAGTTTAATTGCAGCATTTCCCTTATCTTCACCGGCTACTGCAATAAATTCATTTCCAATTGCATAAATTGTACGGTTACGGATTTCGGTTACAGGAGACTTTTTAATGATTTCTCCTGTTTCTGTATTAAAGCGTACAAGACGTGAAAGGAGAGCCTTTTCGTCAGAAAGGATAATTCCGTATTCAGAAGGCATTTTAGCTTCTGCAGCTTCTTTTTCCTGAACTTCCTGCTGATCTTTAGCTATGTCTTTTCGTTCTTCCTGAGCTTCACTTTGTTTTTTGTCTGCAAGAGCCTGCTGTTCAGTGGCTTCCTGTTTAGCTTCTTCTGTTTTCTTTTCCTGTTCCTTTACTTCTTCTTTCTTTTCATCTGCTTTAGCCTGAGCTTCTTCGGCAGCCTTTTTGTTTTCGGCAGTTGGATTCTTTTCTGCTTCTTTCTTAGCAGTGTCTGCCTGTTTCTGTGCCTGAGTAGCTTCTTTTTTAGATTCGTTCAGCTTTTTCTGTTCTTCAGCAGCTTTTTTCTGTGCGTTCTGTGCCTTATCAGTAGCCTGTTCTGCTTCTCTTTCTTTAAGGTCTACCATATCCTTACGGCTGTCTATGTTTTTATCATCATCTTCCTGCATAGAATTAACAACCTTTGAATCGCTGATTACAGAAGTATCTACAGTAGAAAGACCTCCGCTAACGTCATAAAGAGGAATTACAATTTCTGATTTTCCAGGCCATTCTTTATAAGTTGTAGAAAGACCACAGTTAGAAGCAGAAAGGTTCTTCATTACTGCAGTTTTATATTTTGACTCATAAACATCATATTTACCACGGTAAACAGCATTATATACAGTAACGAATACGGCAAGTGTATCTGCATCTTTTTCTGTATAACCGTAAGCGCTTGAAAGATAAGCACTGATAATGCGTCGAAGGTTTACAATGTGGTCAACAGTTGCATCCGGACCAATAAAAAGGATATCTGCATCAAGCTTAGAAGTTTCGCTTGGATCTACAGCATGTACAACATAATATTTGTTTTTATTACCTGTTGTAGAAGGCTTGTCTGGAACAATAGTCTTACCCATGTCCGAACCAATTCTCTTAATTGCTTCAAGGGAATCGATTACCTTATGAGGTCCTGAATAGTTTATAAATTCTATTGTTTCAGAACCTGTTGCTTTAAGCTCGGGTTCGTTTACTTCCAGAGCGCTAAGTCCTGATAAAAGAATCATTGAAAGAAATAGAAATGAAAACAGCTTTTTCATAAATCCACCTTTGAAAAAAATATAAGTCAATAATATTATAACACTATTTTAGATTATTTACCAACAAGTTTTTTTAATGTATTTCGTGCATAATCACGGATTGGAGATGTGTATTTTGGATACAATAATGTTGTTAAAGAATCTTTTCCTTTGGGTTCTATTGCCTCATACCCCATGGTAACACAGACTGAATATATGGCTTCGCAAAGCTCTTTCAAGAGTACCTCATCTTTTTCATTTATGTTATGAGCAAGATATTCAAGGCTTGTCATAATCTGCCCGTCAGGATCATATCCGTTTTGAATTATACCCTTAAGCAATGCGCTTCTCATTGAGCGGCTTGATTCATTTTGCAGAATCCAGGCTACATAAGAACAGAAAACATCAGTATTAAAAAGAGAAAGCTGCGAAAGAATATTTTCCATGCCGGTAACATCTGTTTCAAAAATTGTTTTTTCCATTCTGGTGCCAAAATTTGTAGTAGAAAGATTCTTTTTATAAGCCGCACAGATTGAAAGTAATTCAGAAACATACTGTTGTTCGGTTTTTCCGTATTTTCCGTTTTTGAGTATTGTAACTCGGTTTGAATCCAAAAGCTTTTTATCTAAAGGAAGTGGAAGCTCCAGTTCCATAAGGGTAGTATTCAGTTCATACCAGTTATCATAAGCGGCTCTTTTTGTCAAAGAAATGTCTTTCTTAGCAGCTTCTGTTACAACTGCAGTTTTGAATGCGTGAATGCTCCAGTCTGAACAAAAAAGGAGAAAGCAGTTATCTGTTGTAAAGGCTGTATACGAAGGAACAACCTTACTTTTTTTGGAAGGAAGATTTCCGCTCCAGATATAACGGCCCATATTGTTGTAAAAAAAAGCTTTCTGACTGTCTGCAAGAAATACTCCCGATTCATTGTACCAGCCGTATTCCGGAGTAAACTTTTCGTTAATAGTAAAGGAACTGTTAACAGAACCGTCTTCCAGATTTATGTAATCTATTTCGATATTGTCTGCTTTTATGTTTATATATACTACTTTTGATTCGTCCTGTGAAAGTATAAAAAAGTCTTTGTTAGTCTTTTGTTTGAGTTCTTTTTTAAAAAGCCATTTGTGTTCTGATTTATTATTCTGAAGGCAGAAAAGCCCGCTGGTTCCATCAGAAAAAACTAAAAGAACTCCTTCCGGAGTTGTAAGGGCATTTAATACCTGACCTGCAAAAGTAATTTCCTCTATGACATCTCCAAAAGGTGTAATTCTTAAGGCTTTAGTTTTTCCTTTATCCAGCTGCTGCAAAAAAACAACAAGGCTTCCGTCAGGCAGTTCCTGAATTGCAATTTTTGATTGGGTTGGGGTAGTAATATTCCATTTTTGAATACCGTTTACTCCAAAACAGGCAAGCTCAGAATTTCCACGAATAAAAAAGCGTCCATCGCGGCCACTGGTTGGAATATCTGTAATTTTATAATCAAGATTTAAATTCCATAATTCCTGACCATCCGGATTTAATAATGAAAGACGTTTTCCGCTGTTTGTTATTACAGCAAAAAAGCCGTTTTTAAGAACTCCAAAAAAAGCTCCTGTTGCTTTTGTAAGATTTTTTTCAAAAACGATTCTTCCTTCGCTCGAAAAGCCCATTAAATTTTTGGCATCTGTAATTACAGCAAAACCGTAAGAAGTCATTTGCGGTTCGCAGACTACTTTTCCAGGAAGTACACGTGTCCAGCTTGCGTTTATATTATTAAGTTCAATTCCTTCTCCGCAAAAGATTTCTGGAATTGAAAAAAGTAAGAGAATTATTGCTGTAAAAATTATTTTTTTAGTTTTCATTTTTCCTCAGTACCACAAGACTTTCTATATGGCTTGTGTTTGGATAAAAATCCAGAAGATATGCGCGTTCCATTTTATAGCCTGCTTTGATTAATTGTCCACAGTCGCGGCTTTGTGTAGACGGATTACAGGAAAGATAAATAATAAACGGTATATTGCTTTTACAAAAATAATCAAGAACTGCTTTTTCCATTCCTGAACGGGGAGGGTCTACTACTGCTGCATCAAAGGAAGGGCAGCTTTGGGAACAGGTTTTTACCCAGTTTTCGCCGCTCAGTCCAAAGCTTGTGTGATTTGTACCAGCCATATTCTGTTCTGCAAAAACCAGCGCATCACGATTATGTTCAACAAGAACTACATTTTCATATTTTTTTGTAAGAAAATACGAAATGGAACCGCAGCCCGAATACATATCAAGAATGTTTTTACCACCTGGCAAAAGCTCTGTTATAAGCTTAATTACTTTTTCAAAAACAAAAAGATTTGATTGAAAAAAGCCACGTACGTCAAAGGTTAATTCTTTGTCCAAAAGCTTTACTGTAATAAGATTCTGGGGGGAAAGGACTGTACCTGCAAAATGATGGTTTTCTTTTAGCTTGAGCTTTTTAGAATTTTTATTAATGTGTCTATTTTTGTTGTCAATCTGGTTTTCCGTTATATTTATTTTAATCTGTTCAATTGGATTTGTGACCATTTGGCTTCCAAAAATGTGAGTTCTTCCTTTTGGCCGCTCTTCTATTGGAGTTTGTGAAAGATATTGATTTATTACTTTTTCTGCACAAAGACAGCCTTTTATATTTTCAATATTGTTCTGTCCTTTGCCGCATAAACCGCCGTCTGTAAGCTGGAAGCGGGCTCTGTAATTAAAATCAGGTCCACAAATTATTTCTAAATCCACAACAGAATCTTCCAGATCTATTTTGTTTGCTTTGAAGGCATCCTTAAGCATTTCAAGTCTGAGTTTACGCTGAAAATCATTTTGGATATGCATCATATTACAGCCGCCGCATCTTCCGTAATATTCACATTCAGGTTCTTTTCGGTAAGGAGAAGGTTTGATGATTTTTAGAATTTGTGCATTGTCATAATCATTTTTGTGCTGTACTATATTTATGGAAAGGGTTTCATCAGGCAAGGCAAAGGGAATGAATACAGTTTTGGTGCCGATTTTTGCAATTGCTTGACCGCCAAAAACTAATTTTTCAGTTTGTACTGTTGCAGTTTCCATATGTTTTGATTTTATCAGAACTGTAAGATTTTGTCATTGCCGTTTTATTTTCATCAGTTATGCTTGAGAGGTTTATATGGCATTAAAAAGTTTTTCTTTTAAAACAAAAGATGGTTTTGAGCACTGGGTAAACAGGTGGATTCCTGATGTTGAAGAAGGAGAAGAAACTCCAAAAATCAAAGCTGTAATAGTTTTTAATCATGGACTTGCAGAACATTCTCTTCGTTATGATCGCTTTGGTTCAATTCTTTCAGAAAACGGATATATTTTTAATGCCTTTGATATGAGAGGTCATGGAAGAACTGCAGAAATCTCTTTATCAAACCAAACTGGTGACTACGGTAAGCTTGGAGACAAAGATGGTTTTATAAGCGTTGTAAACGATATAGATGAAATGATCGACAGCGTAAAAGCTGAATATCCTGAAGTTCCTGTAATATTGATGGGACATTCTTTTGGTTCTTTTGTTGCACAAGGCTACATTGAAGAACATAGTGAAAAAATTAAAGCCTGTTTTTTAATTGGAACAGCTGGACCAAGACTTCCATTGGTTACTGTAGGAAACTTTCTTGCAAAAATTATACGCGCCTTCCGCGGTAAAGACAGCATTGTAAAGTTCCTTGATACACTTTCTTTTGGAAGCTATAACAACAAAATTAAAAATCCCGAAACTCCACATGACTGGCTCACAAAAGATAAGCTTATAGTTCAACTTTATGAAGAAGACAAATGGTGTGGTTTTCCACTCAAGACCTCATTCTATTGCGACATGACAGGCGGCCTTTGTAAAATTCACAAAGCTTCAAATATAAAAAAGATTTCCAAATCTTTGCCTGTTTACTTCCTTTACGGCAGTGATGATCCTGTAGGCGATTACGGCAAAACAGTAAAAGCCCTCGCCAAATGCTACCAAAATCTTGGCATCAAAAATATCAACATAAAAGAATACCCCGGCGACCGCCACGAAATCCTAAACGAAACCGACAAAGAACAAGTGGAAAAGGATATAATTGAAATACTTGATTGTGTGGTGAAATAATAAGAGTAATCACTCTTTCTTAGCAAGATCTTGTATTTCTTGTAATGAAAGACCTACACAACGGGATATAACTTCTGGTGCTATTTTTTCTCTTAACAGGTTCTTGGCACTTTCAATAGCATTGTTACGGGCCCCTTGCTGAATTCCTTCAGCTAGACCTTCTTCTTTAGCTCTTCTTGATAAATCCCAGTCATGTAAATTCATAGCAGCGTAATCACTCCTGAATTTTTCATCATCTTTTAATTTTTCTACAATAGCATTAAGACGCTTTGTAAAATCATCTTCGCCTGCATCATTAGTCATGACATATCGCAGAAAATCTTGAATTCTTATATCTTTTTCTGCTTCA